>ERZ778027.1393-NODE-1393-length-40913-cov-11.263082_pt1 | contig 40913 bp, 32 predicted proteins | sample MGYA00375757_ERZ778027 | MGnify/ENA primary metagenome ERZ778027 (study PRJEB29350, sample SAMN05389817) | bioreactor metagenome | isolation source: Ammonium sulfate bioreactor | place: South Africa: University of Cape Town | collected 2014-02-18 ...
TTTTTCTCTATTTCTAACAGTTAAGAAACAAACGATATATGGTTCGAAAGTGGACGTCTTCTTTTGTCTCATTACTTTTTCATCGCACATTACCATTTGCAACTGTATAACAAGCAATGTTTCCATCAGCTGCATATGTAGTTGCAAGATTAGCATTAGACGATCCAAAACATTTAGTAAATCCTTATTTCGAAAATAATTAAATAAATAGATTGTAGTATTCAATAACATTGTACGAAGACAATCATTGCATGAAACATTATGAATGACAGAAATAGTATTTGCATTAGTATCAATATTTCTTTTTCTTAAGGATTATATTCAATCAGCCAACCCTTATTGACTTTTTAGTCGAAAATAAACCATAAGCCGATTTAATAATTAAAGGGCAAAGAAGAAAAGCACACGATGAAAGTATACTGTTTTTGTTTTTGCTGAAACTGTTCCCGTGAAACACAAGAAGAGAAATTCTAATGTCTAATTTGTTTCTAATCAAATAGTTACATTAGTCCTTATTTTTATCCTTCCGAGATTAGTCGATAGCCCTACTTTATTTTTTTGATCTCAAATAACTATGGCAATATCAATAAAATTCAATATCATAAAGTATATCAAAAATCAATATTTTCAAAGAATTTGCCCTTGCCCAGGCTCAATACTGTATATAAAATACGAAAGCAAATCATACAATAAATTCATTTTTTGGTCTCAGTATATTCTGGCAAATGATTACGATTACTGCTTTCGTCGTTGTATTGTCACTTTTATCGTCGTATACTACCCATGGACAGCAATGTCAGGGTACGTCCAATACAGGTCTAACCGGTCACTGTTCTTCAGTGAACAATTGTCACGGAACAATATTGGCATCATTCAACTCATCATGTGGGGAAAATAAATGTTGTATTAACGGCACTTCAATGACAAATATTTCTAGTTGTATCAATGCAACAGATTTAAACATTTTGTATAACACAACACGCGGAACATTTTTACAACAATTTTTAAACTATGGTATCTATTTGGCAGGTATTTGTAATAATTGTCAAGCAAAAGCAGCATTCTTAGCTGTCGCAGCTACGATGACAAATAATTTTCAAACGGATGAAGCCATTGCTAGCGATGCAGAATTCGCCGAAGATGACAACAGTTATGGAAATAACCAAACAGGTGATGGGTCACTATTTCGTCGACGAGGATTTTTTGGTCTTCGTGGAAAAGAAATGTATACACGATTACAAATCCAATACCCACAATATCAAACTCTATCGAATCCTGAATCAGCAGCGTTGTTAGAGAATTCAGCCGTTATTGCTTCTCTCTTATGGAAAAATTCGAATCTTCAAAATGGTAATACTCAAATATACGATCATACGAATGAAATAGTATAATTTGTCTTTTTATTTCTAGGAACAGACTTAACACAATATGCCGATGGAACATTTTATGGCTTTTCAATGTTATGGTACGAACTCACAGGAGATATCGAATTATTATCTAATGCTACTAAATATTATTCAAAATTTCTTCAACAATTACAATGTGGTGGTAGCCTATACCCTGGCCAGGGACCAGTTTGTCAATATAATGCCACGCATAATGGTTCATGTTCAGCAGATTGCATTAGAGGTTTAGAAGAATCAGGCGAATTCTGTGGTTGTAGTGGTGGAACAGGACTACAATGTTCAAATAGTCCTATTCATATTCGATGTTGTTTGGATACATGCACTCAAGAATTAAAATTAGATGTTGGATTTGTTTTGGATGCTAGTGGTAGTATCTTTTTCAATGATTATGAGCTACAACTTAATTTTACGAAAGATTTACTTCGTCGTTTGAATGTGGGAGCGAACAAAACGCATGTTGCCATTATAAACTTTTCAACTTTAGTTCAAAACTTAACATCGTTAAATACCGATTACAGTTTGGAAGAAAAATTGAACGCTATGGATAACGCCACTTATTATAGTAGAGGTACTCATACAGGTGAAGCATTGGTAGTAGCAAACGCGATGTTTTCTTCTGCTAATGGTCTTCGATCAGCTGAACAAGGTGCAGTACCAGTTATATTTGTTATTACCGATGGGAAAAGCAATGGCGCTATTCCTCCTATTCCTGTCGCTGAAACATTGAAAAACAAAAGTATCACAATAGTTAGTGTTGGAGTTGGTAATTCGTTGAATCTGGCTGAATTGTATGGTATATGTACACCTCCTGCAAGTGAAAATTATTTTCCTATATCAAATTATGCAGCTCTCAATGAAAAACTTAATCAATTTACATCTCGATCATGTTCAGAACCAACGTCACTTCCAACGAATACTACAGTTTTTGGACAAGTTCCTAAAGATAAATACAAATTTTTGACGATCAATGCTATTTCGATTCGTGATGATATGCTTATTAAAGTTAAATTACTTGATGGAAAAGTTAAATTATTCTATTCATTTACAAGTCGTAATCCAAAAGATCCAGAAGATTTCCTTCGATATGAAACAAATGCAACACGATCTATGTCTCACAGACAAATAATGTCGAAAAGCACAAAGAATAAAAATGGTGAAGAAACTTTAGTGATCGAAAAGCCGAGTTCTAATGCTGATTATGTTTATCTTGGCATCAAAGGCATTGAAGCTAACAATAAATTTGAAGTGAATTTTCATGATTATATAAAGGTGACTTCCGGCGATTCTACAACGGTGGCGTCCGGCGATTCTACAACGGTGACGTCCGGCGATTCTACAAAGGTGACTCCCGTCTCTTCTACAAAGGTGACTCCCGTCTCTTCTACAAAGGTGACTCCCGGCGATTCTACAACGGTGACGTCCGGCTCTTCTACAAAGGTGACTCCCGTCTCTTCTACAAAGGTGACTCCCGGCTCTTCTACAAAGGCGACTTCCGGCGATTCTACAAAGGTGACTCCCGGCTCTACTACAAAGGTGACTCCCGGCTCTTCTACAACGGTGACTCCCGGCTCTTCTACACAGTTGACTCGCAACTCAGCAACTATGAAATCAAACACCATGTTATTTGCTTTCTTTTCTATCCTTTTATGCTTTCTCTGCAAAAATTGAGTACTTAACTCAATCATTTTATCTATTATTCACGAAAGCTCTTTTTTTTTGGTCTTTTGATGAAAAAAAGATCAAATAAAAATATTTTATCTTGAAAAATTTTCTGTTCACTTTATATACAATTAGTTTGATAATAATATGACACAAGTCAAGTCGTAATTTGTATAATAAAGTTTTGAAAAAAATATGAAATTTGAGAAATTTTCCTAGAAAGAAAATGTTTATAACATGCATGTGTATTGAAAATATGCAAATAAAACATATTGGCTTTTTCCAACTATGATTTGTTGGATTTTTGCCACCTTTTCGAATTCGTCATTAGACTTCTAAACTCAAGAACAAAAACTGACTTTTCTTTAAAAAAAAAAGAACAATATCATCTATTTAAGTTGGTTTCACAAGGTTCGATGGAAAGAATTCCTATGTTCTATGATTAGTACGAAGTAGAGCAAACTATTATCTTAAGTTTCTTTTATGGTACATAAAGTTGATCTGTAAGTGAGAAAAAAAAGCTTGGGGAAATTTTTTATTTTTCGAAAAATTCTGCACCTGTGCTTTTATTTAATGAGTGAATGTGATGTACAACTGACAAAGAAAAGAAGAAGACTGATGATGATATAGGTTTCTCATTGTTGCTATTTATATACTAGTCAAATATTTATTTTTAGAACTTCTTTTTATCGCTGCGAGATCAGCACATAGATGTATTTTATTTTATTTTATTTCATAGAACTACATACAGCAATATCAATAAATTTTGATGTCATATAGAGCATGAGAGGCAATCTTTCGACGAATTTGCGTTTGTTGAATATTCTATATAAAATACAAAAGCAAACGATATAACAAATTCATTTTCTTTTCTCAGAATATTCTCGCGAACGATTATGATCATTGCTTTCATCTTTGTATTATCACTTTTATCGTCGTATACTACCTATGGACAACAATGTCAGGGTACGTCCAATACAGGTCTAACCGGTCACTGTTCTTCAGTGAACAATTGTCAAGGAACTGTATTGGCATCTAATTCATGTGGGGAAAATAAATGTTGTATTAACGGCACTCCAATGCCAAGTACTTTTAGCTGTATTAATGCCACAGATTTTAATATTTTGTATAACACAACACGAGCAACATTTTTACAGCAATTTTTAAACTATGGTATCTATTTGGCAGGTATTTGTGACAATTGTCAAGCGAAAGCAGCATTTTTAGCTGTTGCAGCTACGATGACAAATAATTTTCAAACGGATGAAGCTATTGGTAGCACTGCAGAATTCACCAAAGATGACACTAGTCATGGAAATTACCAAACAGGTGATGGGTCAAAATTTCGTCGACGAGGATTTTTCGGTCTTCGTGGAAGAGAAATATATACACGATTACAAATCCAATACCCACAATATCAAACTCTATCGAATCCTGAATCAGCAGCGTTGTTAGAGAATTCAGCCGTTATTGCTTCTCTCTTATGGAAAAATTCGAATCTTCAAAATGGTAATACTCAAATATACGATCATACGAATGAAATAGTATAATTTGTCTTTTTATTTCTAGGAACAGACTTAACACAATATGCCGATGGAACATTTTATGGCTTTTCAATGTTATGGTACGAACTCACAGGAGATATCGAATTATTATCTAATGCTACTAAATATTATTCAAAATTTCTTCAACAATTACAATGTGGTGGTAGCCTATACCCTGGCCAGGGACCAGTTTGTCAATATAATGCCACGCATAATGGTTCATGTTCAGCAGATTGCATTAGAGGTTTAGAAGAATCAGGCGAATTCTGTGGTTGTAGTGGTGGAACAGGACTACAATGTTCAAATAGTCCTATTCATATTCGATGTTGTTTGGATACATGCACTCAAGAATTAAAATTAGATGTTGGATTTGTTTTGGATGCTAGTGGTAGTATCTTTTTCAATGATTATGAGCTACAACTTAATTTTACGAAAGATTTACTTCGTCGTTTGAATGTGGGAGCGAACAAAACGCATGTTGCCATTATAAACTTTTCAACTTTAGTTCAAAACTTAACATCGTTAAATACCGATTACAGTTTGGAAGAAAAATTGAACGCTGTGGATAACGCCATTTACTATGGTGGAATTACTTATACAGGTGAAGCACTTGAAATAGCAAACGCGATGTTTTCTTCTGCTAATGGTCTCCGATCAGCTGAACAAGGTGCAACACCAGTTTTATTTGTAATAACCGATGGACTGAGCAATGGCCTTATTAATCCTATTCTTGTCGCTGAACTATTGAAAAACAAAAGTATTACAATAGTTAGTGTTGGCGTTGGTGATTGGCTTAATCCGACTGAATTGCAGGCTATATGTACGCCTCCTGCAAGTGAAAATTATTTTCCTATATCAAACTATGCAGCTCTCAATCAAAAACTCAATCAATTTACATCTCGATCATGTTCAGAACCGATATCAGTTCCAATGAATACTACAGTTATTGGAGAAGTTACTAAAGATAAATATAAATTTTTGAAATTCAATACTACTGCGATTTGTAATAGATTTTCGATTAACGTTAAATTACTTGATGGAAAAGTTAATTCATTCTATTCATTTACAAGTCGTAATCCAAAAGATCCAGAAGATTTCATTGCATATGAAACAAATGCAGAACAATTAACGTCGAAAAGTACAAAGAATAAAAATGTTGAAGAAACTTTAGTGATCGATAAGCCGAGTTCTAATGCTGATTATGTTTATCTTGGCGTCAAAGGTATTGAAACTAAGAATAAATTTGAAGTAAATTTGGATCGGTGTGCAAAATTGCCTTTGAATTCAGCGGCGATGAAACCAAGCGCAATGTTGTTTGTTTTTTTTTCTATCCTTTTATCTATTATTCACGAAAAGTTTTTTCTTGTCTTTTGATGAAAGAAAGATCAAATAAAACTATTTTATCTTGAAAAATTTTCTTCTCATTTTATATACAATTAGTTCGATAAAATGTTGTATTTTCCTGAGATTTTCTTTTGGTTATTCTTAATAAAATCAATCAAATCACAAAGTATCTCTGTTGGATGGCAATCAACGATAGAATTTTCAGACATTGGGATGGAATATTCACCGATTAACAAAGAAATATTGATTCTTAATGAGATAATCACAGATTCTCTGATAATTTGTGCGCAGCATTGTCATTCAGCAAGTAGTTGTCATATTTTTGTTTATGACAGTCAATCAAAATATTGTCATACCTACAATGGCGATGCGAATTATACCGGTTTAATCGTTCCATCATTATCTTCAGAATCAATTGTTGGATTTATCGAATTATTTCCTGAACAATTTACTTATCGTGGAAGTCCTTGTTCATTTTGTCAAGGTAGTCGATATCTTCAATGTGTCGATTCGACTTGTCAATGTCCACCTAATACGTTCTACGATGGATCTATCTGTCGAAGTCAAAGATTTCTAGATGGTGAATGTTTCGATGATAGTCATTGTCGTGATGATTTTCATCTAACCTGTTCACCAATGCAAACATGCACTCGTAAGCATTCTTCTATTCTACCCATGGAAAACTCAATTAAATATATATTCTAGCGTGGTCATTATCCAGTAGTTTACATTTTGGACGAAGATCTTTTACAGCAACTGTTTTAAATGATAGCACAGTATTAGTTGCTGGTGGTACTAGTGAAACAAGTGGTGTGATGGACAGCGTAGAATTGTATGATCCATCAACTGGTAATTGGACGTTAATTGACAATATGCTTGCAAAACGTGCTGTTCATACGGCTACTCTACTAGCAAATGGTCAAGTGTTAGTCGTTGGCGCAGATTCAGCTGAGAATGAGAATTCTTATTCTGCAGAATTGTATAATCCATCAAACAGAAAATGGGCAATGATTGAAAATGTAAACTATCCCAGAAGTGGACACGCAGCGACATTATTATCCGATGGCAGAGTATTAGTCGTTGGTGGAGGTCTTTATCCAACAACGGGTGAGATATACGATCCAACAACGCAAAGCTGGACAGTGATTGCGAACATGACTTCTGGACGATATCAACATACAGCAACTCTTTTAAATGACGGCAGAGTATTAGTAATCGGTGGACTCATTGGAGCCATACGTTTAAATTCTGCTGAAATATACAATCCATCTCTGAATACTTGGACAACAATACAAAATATGACTTATCAACGCTCTTCTCATACAGCAACGATGTTACCTGACGAAAAGATATTAGTTATTGGTGCGTCCACTGGTCAAGGAGCATTTACTCCTGAATTATATGATGTTTCAAGTGGTAATTGGACTACTCTTGCGAATACAATACAAAGGCGATATATGCAGACAGTTGCAACGCTGCCTGATGGAAGAATTCTAGTATTTGGAGGAGCTGCGGTCGGCTCAATGCATATAGCTGAAATATATGATCCAGCAGCTAGAAATTGGACATTTGCTGGAGATATGTATGAAATACGACGTAACTATCAATCGGTTCAGTTTTCTGACGGTCGAGTATTGGCAATTTCCGGATATAATGGCGTTGATACAGTCAATTCAACTGAAATCTATCATCCGTAGACATAGAAAACTTTAAATTTATTTATCAAATTTATGGTCTTTGAGGATATATCATTGGTCCTTTGACTGAATATCGTCGTTGACATTGTTCTCGAAATAAAATAAAAATAAAAATAATCGGAATAAAAAATCCAGCACAAATAAGTATTATTAATAGAATAGTAAAATTTCGAATATTTTTATTGCAATAATTTGAACGACTTTGATCGTCGGATTGAAATTCTAATTTAAAAATATTTTTTGACGAAACAATCTAAAGAAAATAATTAATCGTTTTCTTTTTAATTGAAATAAATCACTGAACTAATCCAAAGATTGCATAGAGAAGAAATGCCAAACAAAATATTGTGAATAATATCACTGCAATACAACCACATAAACGCGGCCAATTAACACAACAACATGCTCGTAAAACAACCTAATCAAAATTAGATAATTAATTATTTCAAAAAAATTCTTTTCTTACTAATAATAAAATAAGAAAGAAAAAGCAAAGGTCTGTTATACCAAAAATGGCAAGCCATGTTGGAATCGCATCCATTACAGGACATAATAATTCAAAGTTGTTTATAGATACACCAACCGCAATTGAGCCAAGAATGCCCATTATTAAGAGACCGATTAAAACTAAACAAAACCAATAATATGCATTGACATGATGTGCGACAGTTATTGGTGTTTTTGTAATACGTGGACCTTGATATTTGGCATCAGGTACAGCATAGCCCATCGTTGGAAGAGACAGTAATTTCATATTTATTGGAAAAGCGACCTGCATGATTTTGCGTCGATTGAAAAATAAAATAAAAAAAAAACGGAACTCCATTTTCTCTCTTCAGGTGGTAGGCGACAGAAAAAAATTGTCCTTTCTATAAAAGTAACAATAACATCATTCAACTGACGAATACGTTTCTTTTTCTTATGAGAGAAGTATGTAAAAGTTTCTCATAAATATAAGATTTCTTTCTACTATTCAAGGACGTTACATGGGTCAAAATCAATCGCAAAAAATTCTCCGTGATCAATTTTATCACGCGTGTGAGCAAGGCAATGCGAATCAAGTTCGAGAAATTTTACCACGATTAACATTCGAAAGTTTAAATCATCTAAACGAACAAACCGGTTGTTCACCATTGTTTATTGCTTGTCAAAATAAACATGCAGAGATCGTTCGAATTTTATTAGAACAAAAAGCTTGTCAACGAATACTTCCGAATCGAAATGGTGTGCAACCATTTGATTCAACTGAACAAGAAAATATCCGTTTGTTATTTGTTCGTCCTTGTCCAAACAATGAAATTAACAATCGTTTTATTGATAATTCGAATGATGAACAGCTTGCATTTCGAATTGTTTCCGATATTCAATCGACAAGCGAATGTCCAAACAATTGGCTACGAGGTTATTCATCAGTTGAACAAGCAAATGATTGCCAATTAATGATCGGTCTTTCTCAAACATCAAATCCAGTTTTAAAAAGATTCATTTCAATTCGAACAGAAAAAGAAAGTCAACAACGTGTTCTACTCTCGATTATTGTTAATATTCCAATATCAAATCCGCATCACCAGTTTTCTTTATATTTATATCAACAATTTCTCGAGAAGAAACTGATCGAACCATTATTAACATTATATTCACTCGAAACACCTCTCTATCGTGCATTACAATCAGACGCTGATGCGTACACATTGCTTCTTTATTTGTATCTTGATCAATTGAAAAAACGAAGTTTTAGTGGTCATGCCTATCGTGGTGCAACAATGACAATAAACGATCTCGATGCTTATCAATGGGCGAAGACAAATTCAGCTATAATTGAAACACGTTCTCTTCAATCGACCTCGAAAGATATCGATATAGCGAAAGGTTTTTCATTTTTGAATCCGTCGAATCGAAATCGATCGTCGGTAATTTTACATTTTATTTTTAATCAATCTTGTCCAACGGCAATTGATTTACATGGTCTATCGTATTTTCCCAATGAACAAGAAATTCTCTTATTACCATTGACTCTTTTTAAAGTGATTTCTATTGAACAAGTTATCACAAATTCATTCGAACAATACGAAATTACAATGGAAAATTTACCTGTACCAACAAAAGACATTTGGAAAATATCGAGAAATATTTCAAAAAATAAATAACATTGAACGTTTTTTTTTTGTCACATTGGAACAACTCGCAAAAGAAAACTTTTAGTGGAATTAATTTTTTATTTCATTTTCTTGACTGTTTTATCTATATAATTATGTTGTCATATTTAAATGGAACTGTGTGTAACCATACTAACAGACAAAAAGTTCTTTTTTTTTTACTTCTCGTTACTCAAAACATATAGAATCCTGAATTTTGTGTAATTCATATCAGTTCCGAATCAATCAATCTTCTATTTATCGTTCCTTCTTCCATCACAACTTGTCAATGATTTATTTTTTTTTCCTCTTTCCTTCGTCAATAGCTTCTGTGCGGCTGCCATAAACGTCAATTCAGTCGTAAAGATAAAAATTTTATTCAAAAGAACAAATATATTCTGCATGAAAAGAATTGCCCCAACTTACAAAGTCTATTCGAAAAGTCAGCCAGTGATTATCAATGAATTCAACAAAATTAAATTCACTATTTATTTTCACGATTATTATTATGTTGATTATTGTATATAATATTCAAAATCAACGAGTATTTTCTAATTTATGGAGAATTGATTTTGAAGTAGTAAATGATAAATATGTACTCGATAAAAATTATTACGATCGAATGGGATCATTTTTTCCTGGTCGAAACGATTCTTTAGAAACAACAGTGAGATGCATCGGTCCTCTACGAAATCAATCATGTTTATACAAAAATTTATATTATATTAATGGTACATTTATGATTTTAACATTGAAAGGAACTGTTTTCGGTAATCTTAGTGTACGTACGGATACATTCGGAACTAAAATTATAGTTCCACGTCGACAAGATTTCGATTCTTATGCTGAACTCGAACATTTCGTTCGTTATTCCGCTGATCCCGTTGTCTTACCAGGTGTTACTCTCTATTTCACATATGCATGGTTAGGTAATATTGGTCATACACTTTTCGATGGTCTCTATCCAGCTTATGTTGCACTTATTCGCTTTCCACCTCGACATCTTCAACCGTTTCGTCTTCTATCTGAAATCGATCATTGTCCAACGTGCGGTGATGAAGACATACTGAATCGATTCTCTGGTGTTGGCATTCTCAAATATTATATTTTAGCTGATATGTCAAATGGAACTTGGTTTGTTTTCGATGAACTTGTAATGGGTAGTGGACTCTTTTGTCAACGATGTACACAACCAAATTTTCAATTACCTGGAGGCGTTGAGTTAGATGGATCGAGATTATTTCGTGATCGAATGTATACTCAACTTGGAGTTTTTCCACCTGTAAAGCGTTTTATTCATTCTGCTGAACACCGACAACCAAATTCTGTATTACGTGGTTATGTTTTGGCAAATAAACGATATAGTTCGACTGAAATAAATGAAATACAAGATGCACTCAACGAAATCAATAACTACACGTTGAATATTCTAAAACAAAATCGAACAAATCTTACGAAATTAAAATGGCCATTGATAAATATTTCTTATCTACATTATGGTGATATGCAAGAGCAGACAAAGAAATCATCTCGATTTGAACAAACACCGGTCGATTCGAGGGTGCCAACATATGAATTACTACCTAGTTCTTTCGCTTCACAATTAAAATGGATGCGTACAATGGATATTCATGTTGTTGGTCCAGGTACTGGTCAAATGTATCAAACATTTCTACCAGATGGATCAGTGATTATTAATTTAGGTGGTTTACAAGCGAAAGATTCATTGTATGGAAATATAACATATACGACTTATCTCGAGCAATATATGACATCCGGTGCACCCTATCTCAAAGGTCTTTTTTATCCAATTAATGAACGACCAAAAGGAATAAAGAAAGATGAAGTAGTTAAACTTATTCGACAAGCAGGCAAATTAATTATCGATGGATTTTCTATACCGGTTAATCCAAATGAAAATCTAGCAGCTGATGGATTATTATTTATTGAAATGTGTGAAAAAGATAAAGAATTTTGTGAACTTGTTACGGCACGAGCACCGAATACGAATTTTGATTGCTATCATTTTTGGGTAGATGAAGTTATTCATGAACGTCGAATGTGGCAACGTAGAAATGGTACCGATGGTAATACAAATGCTCAATGTCGATTTAATCGTACATTAATGTACGAATTAAGAAAGAAATATGGTATTTATCACAATGATAGTCAACTGAATTAGCTATAATTAATTTTCAGTGATTTTTTTGTTTGCTTTTATAATTTTATTAAACGTTATACATATAGTTTTATGCAATGTCATCAAACTAAGTTGTTAATAACGGAAAAATTTTTGAACTCGATGATTATTATGATCTACAACATACAGATTGAGTTGATTGTCCAGTGCAATTGAACGAGGATAAGAGAGTGTAGTTGCATTACTTGCATTCACGCCCGTAATACCTGCAATAGTCGAACCATTGTTTTGTCCATTATAGAAGAATTGTACACGATGATTATAATCATCAGCAACATATAAATTTCCGATTGGATCAAGTTTAACATCGATTGGATATCGAAAACGAGTTGATGATGTGCCTGATGTTCCGTTAATACTACCGACAACAAGTGTCCAATTCGTCGCTCCGATTGCAACTCGTACAACATTATTTGCATTGTTATTAGCAACGAGTAAACTCTTTGAATAGCTGTCATAATACAAACCAAATGGTTGAAGAAGTTGTGTATTACTCAATCCTGCACCGTTGTTACCAAGTATTACCGTACCATTTTTTGCGCCAAATGTAAATGACAGCAAACGATGATTCAGACGATCAGTTACATAGAGAATATTTGACGATGGATCGAGTGCGATGCCGTATGGTTGCCTCAATTGATCTGTCGCATTTCCACAGACGCCTGAGCTCATAGTGACATTTCCTGTATTACTACCATAGGGCCAAAATCGAATTTGACAATTGCCTATTTCTGCTATATAGAAGTTTTTATTTGCATCCATTGTCACTCGTGATGGATCATTTAACTGATATGGTGATGAACCACGTATTCCATTTCCAGCGACGGTTTGGCCCGTAGAACTACCATATGCATACTTTTGAACTCGATGATTACGATAATCAACAACGTAGAGGTTATATTCTTCGTCTACGAGAACATCGAAAGGAGAATATAATTGATTACTTGCATTTCCAGGATTTCCACTACTGCCAGCAACGGTAATACCTGTTCTATTCCAACGTAATACTAGTGATGCTGTATCTTAACGAAAAGGTATATCAATCTCATCTAAATTGACTTATGCTTACCAGTTTTAGGCACTTTTGGTTTTAATAATAAAAGTAATAATATTGTTAAAATTGCGAGTAAAAGAATTAGAATTCCAAGTAAAATTGCAAGTATCTGTTGGCGTGAACATCTGAAAGAATTCAATCGGTACATGAAAAAAAAAAACATTTTTTTGCCAATACGTACTTATACTGTTTCTTTTGTTGTTTGGGTTGTCGATGATGTTCATTTACTACACCATTCTCATCAGTAATATTCAATTTCGGTTTTATTCGATAATCTGTAACTCTTGTAGATTTTGTTCGATGAGTGATTGTACTCGACGTATTATTTGCACCGGAAAGTTGTTGTCTTGATCTGAATACTTTGTAAGATTTAACATTAACATGAAGAGTAACTTTCGATTTTTTTCGTCTGTTTGATTGTTTGATTTTCTTTTAAACTCAAATTATTATTAAAATGAAAAGTCATAATGAAAAAAAAATTACCCTATCATAAACTGATTGTGATTTACGAATATAAGAGACTCGGACAAAATTCGATCGACTACTCGTTTCTCGCATTTCTTACAAACTCATTGTCAGCTTTTGAAAATAATAAATCAACATACGGTTTTTTTTTCATTCAATAACTTATTAAAGAAATGAGAGAAAAAAAATCCTGGCTTCTTATTTTTCACAAATATAACTAATAATATATCCGTGAGAATCCACAAAAAATTTTACTTATAGTACATAATACAGAATGAAGCAACGAAATAAGCCGAGAAGAATAAATAATGTTCATTATAGTCTGTTGTTTGTTTTATTTTCTATTGACGAAAATTCCAAACAATTGTACGTATAATTCAACTGATGTGAATATATAAACTAAAACAGTCTAATGCTGAATTCGTATAACCTAACCAAAAGAAAATAAATAAAATAAGGCGACCAATCGGCTAGATTTTTTTCGTTCGATGAGGAATCTAAATATTTTCTGTGTGCCAAAATGAATAATTGTAGAAAATGAAATATATATTAATGGTAAATATCATTGGCAGAAAAAAAACGCTTTAATCAAAACAATCTAATAGTTGACTCAATAGTTCTAAGATTGAGTTTGTAACTTGACCTGATGCTTCATCATTGAGTGTTTGATCTGCATTTGTTAATATGACTACACCTAGATTTCTTTGTTCATTTGCAACTATAATATGACTCATGCCGGGTACGGATCCACCATGTCCAACGAGATATCGTCCATTGAGATAATTCCAATACCATATAAGACCGAATTTTATTGATGTCTCATTTTTATAATATTGTTGTGGTGCAACATGAAGTATTTCTTTGATTGATGATGAATTATGTAAAAGATTCGGAAAATTATTCATAAATGATTGAAGCCAAAGAGTAAGTGTCATAGCTGACATACGTAACGAACCAACTGGATAGATACCAATACCAAACGGTTCAAAAGAAATGTAATCAGAATCATTACCTGTCTAAAATGTATATCGAATAATGTTTTTTTTTTGTAAATTTTTTGTTTCATACTCGTGTAATGTTTAATTGAGGAAGTTCTTGTTGAAGTGATTGAAGCCATGATGCATTGTAAAGATAATGATCGAGTAAATTACTTTTTTCATTTTGAAAATCACTCAATCGATAACTGGCCTTTGTTCTATCGATGTTTAAAACTTTCAATATATTCTCATGTAAATATTCTTCGAACGAAACACCCGCTAAACGTTCGACAATATACGCTGCTAAACTTGCTCCAACATTGGAATAGAATGTTATATTTCCTGGTGGATAGGGTAGCCAACTTTCGTTAAATTTGACATAATTTTCTATGAGTGCACCGAGATCTTTCTGCAAGAAAGTATCGCCTCGAAGATAGAATTTATCTTGTTCGACAAGATTCAATGCAATACCGGATCGATGTGTCAGCAAATGTCGAGTTGTAATCGGTGTCTGAGGAAAGAATGGATGGTTAATTTTCATACGAGGTGATAAATACTCGTTTATGTCAGTGTCAAGATTCAAACGATTTGCTTCGACCAATTGCATGGCTGCTACGACAACGAATGTCTTCGAAATCGAAGCTAACATAAATACCGATGTTGAAACATTCATTGGCAGTCGTTGATCGGAAACCGGTGGTGATTGATAACCGACTTGTTGTTGGTAGATAATTTCATTTGGTTTCGTTACAACGACTGACACTCCAGGAATATGGGCTTTGTCAAGAAGATTTTGAATGTAAGCTTTCGATGGAGGACAATCGCATGCGACTGAATTTATATTTACAAGAGCAAAAATAAAAAATAGCCAGAACATGTTTTTTTTTCACAATTGAAACTCTTGTGTCTGTGTTTAAATATGTCATGAATTTGTTCTCTTATCTGTCGCTCAGTCTCGATAAAAATGATTCATTTTCTCCATGAGTGATACTAAGATAATAGTTTTTATTTATCAAAAGAAAACCAAATGCATGAATAGTTTTCGAACGAGATTTTTCTTTATCTATTCCAGTTTCTTAGAACATGATGATCGCTTTCTAAAACAGGAGGACGAAGATGTTCGGCAGCTTCACCTCCGTATTCTAATTCATCATTGGGCGCATCAACATTCGTTACTTGTCGATTAATAAGATCGAAACCAATGTAGGATAATTCGAGAATACTGAGAACGAAATAATTGAAAATATTCTCTGCTCGTACGAGACGATTCTGTTGATTGCATCGATCTGTATTGACATTATCACGTTCGAAAAGAATAACAATTAATAATGTACGAAGTGCAAGCGTAAATAAAACCAACAATTCCACTGCTCCATACCACGTGATTTTTATATTCGAACGCAATTTGAGATTCTCCCAATGACGTACGATAATTGTAAATAAAGTAGCATAACAGAGAATAATAATGGAAATAAAAACGAGATAGAGAATTTTCAAGAATAGAAGTTGTTTTTGTTCGTAAACGCAATAATTAATATTAGCAAAACAGGAATAAGGTTTCGACGATATCTGATAAATAACGGGTAGTTCATTGTAAGCATTGTAGACATGAAGTTCGGAAGCAGCCATATGAAAACTATTGAAAACTAACGAACCGATTTCAATGAAAAATAAAACGAAGAGAAACTTCGGATCCACTGTTTGTTGGATATGTGCTGGAAGGCTAATTCGAATACTTTTAAACATGATTTCATATAAATTTATTTAGTCTTCGTTTTTTTTTTCTAACCGATCTATTCAATTGATGACACTTCAACGAGAAAAAAAAAATAAAACAGTACAATGATAAATGTTATTCATAGTCGAAATCAATGTGATTGACTGGCCTTGACGTGCGATGTAATTACGACGTAATTACTTACATTGAGACTACCCCCGTGGGGGTCAAAAACTTTTATTTCAATTAGCTAAGAACGAAAAAGCGAATCGAAAAATGATTCTTTCGAATATGCGACAAGTTGTTTTCAACTGTTGTCCTCATGTCAATTTTTGACTCGAGGCTAGAGTACTTCGTTTTTTTCTCATACGACATTATGAACATTGACAAGGATACACTTTTTTCTTTTGCTCGTTCTACTGGTCTCAATATACACACACTCATGTGACGTTGCAATTGAAATATCGATTTCTCGGTTATTTTTTTTTACTAATTAAACGACAAACAGTATGAAAGAAAAAGAGTTTATGCATAGGAGAAAAAGGTGCTGCGCAGTTGCACAGACGTGATAATATAACTAATTAATGGAAAGATTTTTTTCCTTTTGTCTGCATGATGTGACGTGAATTAAATATTCATAATCTGTCATTACAACGGATTTATTCATTTTGTTTTTTTTAAATGATAAAACTAGCAGAACAAAAGTATTTCAATACATTGAAAAGCAATGCTTATTCTCAAGATCAAGAGAAATCAATTTCGGTTGAAACTGCTCTATTGATAGTTCTGGAAGTTTTTCCCTATTTTCAATTAATCATACCTATTTTCGGTTTTATTGGATTTATTGGTAATGTTATAACATTTCTTCAGCCAGAACTTCGTACAAATACATGTGCAATCTATATACTCTGTAGTTCCTGTATTGATATTTTACGATTAGCAGTTACCATTTTTCCAGTTTATTTTGAAAGAAAAACTGGATATATACCTCCATGGAAGTATTCGCCTATTTTATGCAAAATATATTATTTTTCATATGGATTTCTACCACATTTAGCTATCAATCTATGGAGGAGTTCTTGCTTATATCACGCCAAACGGATGTGATTATACTGAAGTCAAAGTATACGGTCTATGCAATATTATTTTCAATGGTATAACACAACCAATAGTGATGTTAAGCATATGTGTTTTTTATTAATTATCATACACGAACAATGGATGAATGGTATATAGTGTTAATGTTCTTTTCATTTACCATTAGTTTATATGCAATGAATAATATTAAATCATTTTATTTTTCAATGTTAACATCAAAATTCTATCGGCAAACATTTATTAAAGGTTGTCAAAGACTATTCGCATTATTTGTAAACTTTCGATCGACGTAACTAAATAATTCGAATGAGTGTTGTTCTGTCGGAAATTCCATTTTCATTAAACGCTTCGATAGAAAAGTAATAAGTTTGATCGACAGTCAGACTTCTCATTTCAAGAGAATTATTACGATAAATCATCCATGAATGATACAATTTATCGGACTGAATACCCCAAAGAATATTGTATCCTTGTGTATTTTCTTGTTGATTCCATGTCAGTTTTGCATCACGTCGATCTTCATATCTTGTGACAGTAAAATTTTGAACTTTATTTGGAATCGTACCATGTCCAAGACCGAATATTCGTAAATCTGAAATCGCTAAATGAGGTGTTGGAACATGAATATTATTGTATCGAATATATCGAACAATTTGAGGAGATTCCAGTTGAACGTAATCATTCGGTACATCTTTGACATTATCGATTTTATCGACTAAACTAAACCAATGAGTTCCATCGAATGAACCTTGAATAATATAACGATGAAATAATCCTGGCATTTTACCATAGATATTTGATTTATAATCATGATAATTTATTTGAATAGCATAGACAGTTCCATTCGTACGAAGGTCAATTTCTATCCATTGTTTATCATCATTGATTTTGGCAAGCCAAAATGTTTTCACATTTTCATCGACAAGATTCTCGGCTGGAAATTGTTCATCATAAGATGATACTTTAACTGATTTATTATATGAAAGTAACATCCATCCAGTGAATTCTCCCATTCGATTTGGAACTGTCGGAGCGTAATGTGGATAATCACCAAATGAACTATTCGTATACATCAATCCATCGCGATCGAAATACGTTGGAAACATACAAATTCGTCGTTCCCAATTCATATTTACTGAAACAGACATCGTAGCAAAATGCCAATATCTATTCTCCGGTCCAATAACTGTACTACCATGACCAGCACCATTGATAAATCCACCTGGTTTATGCGAAATAGGATTATTTGGTGCATATTGATACGGACCCAATGGTGAATTACTCGTATAAACACCATCGGCATAAACATTAAATTCTGTACCTGGAGCTGCATATTGCATATAATATGTATGATTGTATTTTGTTAGCCATGCACCTTCAATAAAACCTTTGATACTTGTATCATTATTATTTTCTCCGAAACGTTCCCATCCATGGTTTTTTTCATCGGTATTGAATAGTTGATAGATATTTTCCGATGGACGAAATGCATCTTGACTATCGAGGATTCGTCCTCGAATTGGATCGACATTTGATGAACCCCAAAACATATACGCTTGACCATCATCATCAATGAATAAATCTGGATCTTGTAGATTAGTTAGAATGATTGGTGCTGGTTTCCAATCGCCTTTTTTCGGATTATCTGTATAGAGAACACTCATATCGCCCGATGGATCACCAGTGACATATAAAACTGAATCATTATAATTATGTGCAGCTGGTGCATTCGATCCTTGAAAATACCATCGTTCAGGTGCGATAAATGACCATTGAAATAAATCGAATGAATGCCAATACCCCATCGAACGCGTAACGAACATAAAATACTCATTTCGATATTTAACAACAGCAGGATCAGCACCAGATCGATAGGATATATTGGCTAGTGCATCATAAATACTATATGTATAATCAATATTAATTGGATTACAATATGTATTTAAACTATTGATTAACAGATAGTTTAAATGAAGTATAAACATCATCATGAGAATCATGCTCGTCATTTCTGATGAGAAAAAAAATATATGATATTGCTTCTGTTTTTCGTTTAAATGCAATTTTAATTGAAGATTAGATTTTCGTTCTCAAATGACTAACATTCTTTCTAGGCACTTTTTTCTCTCTCTCTTAGATATATCTGTTTATTAATATTGTGCCAAATAAAACTAAAGTCTACTAATAAATATTTATCTGTCAAATGCTTTGATTTGATGTCAAAAATTGTTGTCGAGTTCACTTTATACTCATTGTCTTTATCGGAGCAAATACTATAGCAATGATAATTTATGTTGTTCTAATTTTCATACAACAGACAATACATTGTCAAGGTCAAGGTAGATCTTCGTTCATATTCAATTAACGATACAAAACATTTAAGTTTTTTTTGTAGAAATATCTTACAATCAACCAGAATTACCCAGATGTCCTCAATGGAATCGTTATGGAGTGACATTTGCTAATGGAACTCTACTTGGAACTGAACCAGTTGATATATTCATTGATAAAAATGATACTATTTACTTGATTAGTGAATATAACGAAGAAATACATATTTGGAATGTAAACGATACTGTACCAATAACGATTTCGTTAGGTAAACCATTTGACCCTTGGGGTTTTTTTGTTACCAATGATGGAGATATCTATGTTGGTAGCGAGACAAAGGGTTGTGTCGAAAGATGGGATATTAATGGAACAAAAGGCACTGTAGTAATGAAACCAACAGGAGCTTGTGTTGCATTATTTGTTGATATTGAAAATTATCTTTACTGTTCGTTAGGTTATAGACATCAAGTTGTAAAACAAACACTATCTAATAATTCGAATGGATTGATTAGAGTTGCGGGTAATGGTACTAGAGGATCAGCAAATAATATGCTTGATAGTCCTCGTGGAATTTTTGTTACGATTGATTTTGATTTGTATGTTGCTGATTGTCAAAATCATCGAATCCAATTGTTCAAACGAGGAAATTTAACTGGAATAACAGTAACAGAAAATATATTTATGTCAAGTATAAAACTTCGCTGTCCAACATTTGTCTTGTTGGATGCTAATGGTGATATATTTATTGTTGACAACGGAAATCATCGAATTATTGGATCAAGAGCAAATGGATTTTACTGCATAGTGGGTTGTTTAGGTACTTATGGACCAGCATTAGATCATTTGCATTATCCATATTCTGCAGCATTCGATAGTTATGGTAATATTTTTGTTATGGATCAAAGCAATGATCGTGCACAAAAATTTACTTTAATTACTCATCTCGTTGATTCTACAGACAATACATCGACGATTGAATCAACCTATTCCTCATCACTAACTGAAAATAGTCAACAATTCTCATGTACTGATTGTGACACTTTCAATTCTACTTATGAAACTATACAAGTGAACGTATTTGAAAATGGTTGCTATAGATTTATCGTTCGCAGTACAGTTGAAATATATGTTGATATTTACGAAGATTATTTCAAGCCAGTAATTCCAACACATTATTTATTTTCAAAATTTAATCGTGAACATCAAGGCAAACAATTTGAACTTGAATTGTCATTCGTAATCAATTCGACATATACATTAATCGTAGCAAAATCAATATCAAACCAATCAGATCCATTTACAGTTACTGTAACTGGACCAGATCATGTCAATTTTACTCAAATAGATACAACCTTTGGATTACAAGCATCTCAATCCTTGTCACTAACTAACAATACTCCAACATATTCGCGTACAGGTTGTGGTCTAGTAAATTATCGTTATATAGTTGTTGGAATAAATGTATCTGAAACAAACTATTATCTAATCACAACGAATAGTCAGATGGATACATATGGAATTATCTATGGAAAAATATTTTATGCACATAATCCTCGTTTGAATGCAATACTCGAAGATGATAATAGTGGTCATAATAATCAATTTAAAATATTGATTCGTTTTCAAATGAATACTACTTATATGCTTGTTATTACGACATCAAATCGAAATGCATTTGGATCGTTTTCAATACATATCTTCGGATCAAATCCTATCTCTATAAATCCTATTGGTATAAATAATTTATTAGAACAAAATAAAGTGTGTCCTATATAATTTTCTTTAGATACGATTTCACGAGTTGTTCAATCAAATTATTCATCACAATTGACCTTTTCTAATGAAAAATTCGCTCGTGAAAGATGTAAATCATCAGACTATTACTACGAAGAATTACAAATTACGGTATTGACAAGTGGTGTGTATATCATCTCGAGTGAGAGTAAAATCAATACGTATGCCTATATTTTCTACAAATATTTTAATCCGTTAAATCCTCATGAAAACTATTTCACTCGAAATGATCAAGGTTGCAGTGATAATCAATTTAAACTTGTTGTTCAACTTCAATCTTACACTCCATATGTACTAATTGTAACAACAGAAGCGCCTAAAATCACCGGATCTTTTACAGTTTTTGCATCAGGCTTAAATAGTGTTATTTTTAAACGAATTCGTATGATTATTTTTGACGAAAAAATACCACTCATAGTAATTTCATTTCTAATCATTAGATTTTCAAGAAACATATTCATCAATATTTACCAAAGATACTCAAGTCTATTCTCGTATTTGTGGACGAACAAATTATCACTATGAAACTATTGAAATAACCGTCAATGAAAATAGTACATATCGATTCGATGATAATAATAGTACAATTGTAATCTATGGTTATTTATATGAGCATAGTTTTGATCTATTGAATCCAACGAAAAATTTACTCGTACAGAGTAATTATAGTTGTGGTCGATTTCATTTTCAATTTAGTGTTAACTTACAACAGTCAACGACATACGTTTTAGTTGTAACAACCTTAGAACCGAATATTCGAGGACCCTTCTCAGTATTAGTTTATGGTTCGAGTAACGTGAATCTTACTCGTATTGGTATGATTAAACTCTTATATAGTCTATTCAATCTTTAGTTTATGAATTTTCGTTTAGTCTACGATCATGATGATCATTGTGTTCTAGGTGATCAATGTAATTCGCATATAAAAGGTATTGGTTTGACACTGGATGATATTCTACGTAATGATATTCAACGAAATACAACATTTAATAATCAATCTATATTAATTAAAATAGCAACAGCTTTTATTATGATTATGTTTATTGGAGGTTCGATCAATAGTATTCTCTCATTATTAACTTTTCGAAATGCTAAATTACAAAAAGTCGGTTGTGGAGTGTATCTTCTTGCATCATCGATTACTTCCCTACTAACAGTTTTAATGTTAACAGTTAAATATTGGTTTGTCGTTCTAACTCAAATGAGTGTATCTGTCAAACCATTGATTCTTCAATATGGCTGTATACTTATCGAACCGATCCTCAAAGTATGTGTTTATTTTGATGCTTGGTTAAATGCATGTGTAGCTATTGAACGTGCTGCCAATGTTGGTAAAGCAGTTCAATTTAATAAACGAAAAAGTAAACGTATTGCTCGTTGGATCAGTTATGTCATTCTACCAACGTTTATCATCATGACAATCATTCATGAGCCAATTCATCGTGGTTTAATTGAATATACAACGGAAAAATACGATTGGAAACAAGATACGAATCTTATAATGAATCAATCGACTGAATACAATGCATCGGAAACATACGAAATCGAAAAACATTTCTTATGTGTGACGAAATATTCTCAATCCGTACAAGATTATAATACAGCAATTCTATTCATTCATTTAACAGGCCCATTTCTTGCAAATCTCTGTTCGGCATTGTATATTATCTTAGGAACAGCACGGCAACGATCCGTTACTCGAACTCATCATACTTATAGAGTACATGTCATGAAACAATTCAATGAACATAAACAATTAGTCATTAGTCCGATTATTTTACTTCTTCTATCTTTACCTCGATTGATTATTTCACTGGTATCTGGTTGCGTTGATGTATCGGACTATCCTTGGCTGTATCTTTGTGCTTATTTCATTTCATTTACTCCACCTATGTTGATATTTCTTGTTTTCGTTTTTCCTTCGAAATTGTATATGAACACGTTTAAAGAAGTTGTACAATCATGGAAACGACAAAATCAGCAAAGTCAATGATTTTGTTTTTTTTTCTCTTGAATAAAAATATATCATCGGCACCATTCGACGATAATTAGGCCAAAAAACATTTTTGAATAGGTTGTTTTTTTCTCTTACTTCCTTGTTTTCGTCATATATTTTCGTACTTCCGAATCAATTACTCATTTCCTTTCCTTTCACTTCCAACTTGTATATATGACGCAATTTGTTCCATATGTTTTTTATTTCATGAATCGACAACGTATATGCGGACTTATAGGTGGTCTGTCCTATGTTTCGTCATTGGACGTAAGAGTTTTTGTGTTCGATATTTGAAATCAAATTTTTGTTCTTGAAGTACTACGATTATATCAACCGAAGAGTGCATGAATATTGGCGTGATCATAGCAGTCGTATTCATATGGTATCATTAGATATCTATCATATGACGCTTTTTTTGGAAGGAAGTCAATGGTCAAATGCAGCCGATTATGTACTCGATGGTGTTCATCAATTAATGAAAACTGATATTGATTTTCTACTTATTGCATCGAATACCGGTGATTATACGAGAGAGATATATCTTTCTGAAACTACTCTCTTGGGTTTTCTCGTTCTACTGTATAGGTCATATAGGAGTGCCAAGAATACTGGAATGCTATCCGAATATTGTTCTACTTCATATTAGTGATGCGGTTGCATTTGCAATAAAAGAAAAGAATCTTCGAAAAGTGAGATTCAATCTTCAATGATACGAGGAAAAAACGAATCTGTTTATTTAGATCGGTTTTCTGGGCACGAAAATGACAATGAAATTCGATAGTTGTGTTGTTCAACGATTGCTTGAACATGATTTACAAATTGTACTTCCAAATCAAGAAGAAATCGTTGATATTCATCGAATTATCACTTGGGAACTGGCGTTTAACATACTGAATGAACAATCAAAGCTAACCTATCTGAAAATAATCCAACGTTTATACGACGAAGATAAAGTCGATGGAGTTATTCTTGGTTGTACTGGTAAAACGCTAAAACATTCTTGTTTAGTGATTATTCTATTTTGTTTGTTAAAAGAAATACCTTTGATTGTCAAGCAAGCCGATCTTCCACATATACCATTATTTAATTCGGCACAATTACACGTTAGATGTTTCTTTTATTTGCATTTGATTTTATGTAATAATTTATAGGCGCAATTTGCTGTCGATTATCAACTGAATCGATGCGAAATTGAAGCATATTTACCTTCGAATACTCATTCAAAATGATTCAAAAGAGAACGAAAAGAAAAACAACACATGATTTATAAGATTTTCATGTCGAAATAATAAATCTTGCTCGATCGATTTTTGCATCGAATGCACTCGATCATATGCGCGCTCTGTCCTTGCCTTTTATTTCATTCGTCTGCATGAAACATGATTCATATCTGATTGCATAGAGTGTTTCTACAACAATTTTTGACCCATTTTTTTGAATTGATTGCTATCAATGGCACCAACGAATGAACCTAAAAAGAAACACGGTCGTGTTCCGAAAGTGAATACGACTCAAGCATCGTCAAATATGGATGTTCTACGAATGTGTTTAGATGAACTCGGCTGGACAAATGTCTACAATTCGAGTTCTTCTACTGCTACTAAATCAGATATCTATTGGCATGCGGGAACATTTCATGAAGGTGCACATGATTTGACTTCGAATTCAGCTAGAATAAACAAATTTCCAGGTTGTCAATTTTTGATAAATTCAAAAAATGTTATCGTAAATTACATTTATGCATATAGGCATGTGGGAATTAATGTCGAAAGCTAGTTTAACACGTTCATTGAACAATATGCAAATATTATTTCCGAATGAATATGATTTTTATCCTAAAACTTGGTTTCTACCCGAACAATCGGATCAATTTCGAAACGATGTTAAATTGATACATACAAACGATCGAAAACGTCATCGCCGTCTTACAACGTTCATTGCTAAACCTTCAGGTTTTGTTCTTCAAGTCTTTTCAAATTCAAAATTCGATTTTCATTGATTGTGTCTATAGATGGATCGGAAGGTTCAGGCATTTATCTTATTCAAGATCCCAGTCGTTGTAATATGAACAATCGACCCTATATTGTTCAAGAATATATTGATCGACCATTCCTAATCGATTCTCTCAAATTTGATATCAGAATCTACGTGCTAATTCTTGGTCTTGATCCTTTAGAAATTCTACTCTACGACGAAGGTTTAGTTCGTTTTGCTACGGTTGAATACGAGGCTCCAACGACGAAGAATCTTCATGAAACATTCATGCATTTAACAAATTATTCATTGAACAAACGAAGTGCAAATTATAAACATGCATCCAATGTCGAACAAACAGATGCAAGCAAACGAAAATTAAGTCAAGTATGGTCACAATTATGTACAATGTTCAGCTATGATGTTATCAATGAAACTAAGAATAAAATCAAAGAATTAATCAATAAAACTATTCTCGCTATCTTACCTGAACTTCGTGTTCAATATACTTCCGAATTGTCAACAGAACGTAAACAAAATCGATGCTTTCAGGTATTTCATGATCGAATGGAATGAAATGAAAAATAATTCACGATTATATGATTTGTGTGTAGATTATTGGCTTCGATATTCTTCTCACTGATGAATTGAAACCAATTTTACTCGAAGTCAATTGCAATCCTTCGTTACGTATTGATTTTGATCATGTCAACGAATGCGGTAAATACGTAACTGAACTGAGTCCAATCGATGAAGAAATAAAGAAACCACTCGTTTTGGAAACATTGAAATTAGTGATGTAAATCACGTTCGTATTTTGAATTAATCGAATATATTTATTCTCTAGGGAACGTAAGAGACATCAAAATCAATTAGAATCATTGAGACGATTCGAAATGATCTTCTCATCATCGTCTCGAGCTGAATATGAACGTATGTTTATAGTCGAAAAGATTGCTTTTATTTTCATTGAAATTGTACTCAAACGTGGTTATAAAACATTGACAAATCGATCGTTTCGTCAATTAGCAACGTAAGTTGTTATTGTTTTTCATATTTGAAACGATTCAATATGTTAATTTGCAATAGTATATGTGAATTAATTGATCAATCAACGGTCATGTCATCGGTTGATATCTTGTACACGCAAATGTTTTACAAATGCAAACAATATGCTTCGCAATCTTCGGCTACTGGTTAGTTAAAACAGATTTCACGTTCGACACTTTAGTTTGTATATTCATGTGTAATAGGTTTAAATTTTTCGGCATTTGTTGAAGCATTCTTCTTGCTCTCACAACGCAAGTATCCTGCATGTTCTGATGCATTTGTGCGTGTCAATCAAATGGTTGATTCGTGTGCATCTCATTTGAATCTATCTGATTCTGACGAATAATTTTCCGATATTTTTATTCTTGAATATTAATAAATCAAACGAATATTGTTGAGAGTGTGCGCCATCTCTTGGTTCATCATTTCACTGGATCAATAGAAGAGAGAAAAAAAAAGATCTTTCTACTGTCTTGTCTTTCATTTCAAAAATGACGCCTGATCCTGGTATACTAGAGAAATGTGCACAAATTCTTGCTAAAGCAAAACGTATCGTTTGTTTTACTGGTGCAGGAATGTCAGCTGAGTCAGGTATTGGAACATTTCGAGGTGGAAGTGGTCTATGGAGTGGTGTTGTTGGCTCGATTGTATTAGGCTGGTTTGGTACACCGGTCGGTTGGAAATGGACTCCTGGCCTTGCTTGGAGTCAGTATATTGATAAATTCTATAATCCAATTCGTGATGCAGAACCAAATCAAGGTCATCGAGCACTCGTTCGTTTACAAGAAATGTTTCCTGATTTGACAATTATCACTCAAAATGTCGATGGTTTACACCAAAAAGCTGGTTCAGATCCTGATAAAATCTTCGAAGTTCATGGAACAGTTCGACGTAGTCGATGTATAGCTAACGGTCATATTTATGATTTCGAAGGACAAACGAATTTACCAACGAAATCTCCTCGATGTCGTGTCGAAGGATGTCATTCAACATTACGACCTGATTGTGTTTTATTTACTGAAAGTTTACCTGAAAATCAATGGGCCGGTGCCGAACGAGCAATACGACAATTAGAATCCGGTGATGTAATGATTATTGTTGGTACGTCAGCTCAAGTCTATCCTGCTGCTGGATTGCCGAGAACGGCTGCACTATTAGGCGCCACGTTGATCGATGTCAATTTAGAACAAACGAACTTTGCCAATTTAAATAACTATGTTTTTCTCGGTGGTACGGCTGCAACAAGTTTACCATCATTAGTTCGACGTGTCGAACAACTGAAAACGAACGATGTTTCTTAATTTATTTTCTATTTTCTACGTAAAATAAAATCTCTGTCAGAAACAAACATATACTATTATAATCCATGTCAAAAACAAACAGTGTAACAGATAGATTCGAGTTGATCGTAAAGAACATTTCAGTTTTTATATATCATCAGTGAAGATGAGTAGTACTCTCAATATAATTACAGTTTATCTTTATCGATATGTCCTTCCGGTTATGGGCATTCTCGGTAATCTTGGAAATTTACTGAGTATTCTAATATTCATTAAAAAAACTTGGAGAAAAAATGTTTGTGTATTTTATTTTTCTATTTATTTGATTTGCAATACAGGTTTTATCAATTTCTATATGCTTTCAACTGTATTCATCAATGGTTATTCAATCAATGCACAAAATTCAAGTGTTTTATTATGTAAACTCTATATTTACGCAGGCTTCTTGTTTTCAACATTATTTCCAACGATTCTTATTCTTGCATCAATCGATCGTCTATTAATATCTTCTCAAAATGTTGACACACGTTTATATAGTTCGAAACGTTTAGCTTACTTTTCAATTAGTATAAGTACAATCTTTTGGGTGATTTTCTTTCTTCATGTGCTTATAAAAAGTAGCGTCTATCGATTATATGCTGGATTTTATTTTTGTTATTTTGATACAACAAATAATTACGTTGACTTTGTATCTTATTCTTCATTAATCATTAATGGTCTTATTTGTTTAACAATCATTATCTTAGCCATATTTGCCTATAAGAATGTTCGTCGTATTCGAGCCATACCAGCACGTCAACAACGTAGACAAGTTCGATCAATGTCAAAAAAAGATTTTCAATTACTTCGTTGTTTATATGTTCAAGATATTGTTTACATTGTTTGCAGTATTCCAGTTAATATCTATTACGTTTATGAAACAGCAACGAAAAATATTCCGCGAACAGCAATACGAAGTGCAATTGAGAATTTCTCATTGAATTTTTTCACATTCTTACATGATATTCCTTATTGTATTAGTTTTCTTATATTTTTATTTGTATCAAGAGCATTTCAAACTGAATTGAAACGAATGGTGAACATGGTTGTTAGGCGAGATATAATTACAATACGAAGTGAAGAAGAAAATAATGTAAAACAAAATGTCGTTGCCGTTGTCGTTGTCTCGTAAATATGTAATTAAAAAATAAATATTAATTTAGGAAATGTTTTCTTTTCTATTTGTTGATTTAGCATGACTTAGAAAAAAAAGTACGCTAAAGTTCGGCATTCTGTCCTATTTCTCAAAATGTTTTACTAGGGTAACAAAAAAAACAAAGAGAGACAAAAAAATGATATATAAATAAGAGCATTTCCGTTGCTATTAAATCAAACATGTTGCTACTTTTTGGTATTCTTCTTTGCTTTGCTGCATCAAAAATTGATTCAACTGCATCGAATTCATTGGCTGATTGTCAAGCAGTTGCTGCCGCGTTTCAAACTACAATCAACTATACAGCAAATAACATCATGAGTACTACCGGCGTTAATGTTACTTGTTCAGCTAGTGGTGTTGTTTGTCCTGGTCAAACGATCAATGGTGCTTGTGTTTGGCAACGAAAATTAAGTGCTGTCTGTCGAAATGCCAGTGGTGTTATTAAAATACGAATTCAAACGAATGGTCTTCCACCACGATGTGCTAGTGTTCCAATGGGCTCATTTTCTGAGTTAAATGTTGATTTCGAAGTTAATTTCAATCCTGATGTCGATGTCAATTCACCTAATACTAATCTTAATACAGTTTCAGCACTTTCACAAACTATTTGCGTTCCTACATATTCATCAACCGTACCATCAGCTTCTGGTTTTGTTAATTATGGCATGCCAAATATCGACACTGTTACAGGTGTATCAGTCGATGGTGTAGTTATGTACAGTTCAGATTCAATCGATAATGTTGATCCATTCTATCCACCTGTTGGCTATCAACTTGAACGAGTCGATTCTTGTCTTGCACATTGTCAAGTCGCTGGAGTCTATCACTATCATATAGCTAGTGGATGTATGGTCAATCCTCCAAATGGATCAATTACAGCGTGTGCTAATAATACCGATTGCAATTCGAATTTGGCTGCATATGCTATGTCTTCATTTTCTAATTATCAAACCAAAACCGTCATCGGTATTGCTAAAGATGGACATATCGTCTATGGACCTTATTTATCAGCAGGTACTCGAGTTACATCAGGTTTTGATATTTGCAATGGAATGTTTCATGATTCCACTGGTAATTATGCTTATTTTGCAACATCAACATATCCATATCTTGTTGGATGTTTTGGTCCTGGAAATTATCCATCGTTTGGTGTTAATTGCAGTATTAATGCACCCAACTCTTACAATATGTCATCTTATGCTACTTCATTTATCAATAATTCGACTAGTTCAGCTGCTGCACCGAATTCCAATAGTGTTCAACTCTTTATTATAACTGTTTGTCTAACAATTATATACTTACATTTCTAAATAAAATATTTCGTCATTGTCGTGTGTACGGAAGATAAGATGAATAATGTCAAAAATACTTCTTAAATAGCTTTAAAATATATTCCATTGTGTTTTCTATCATAGTCAGAGAAACACGAGAGAGAGAGAGAAAAGAAAAGGTAGTGTCTAATCTACTTTCATTAATAGAGAAGAATTAGTTTTAGATGTCCTACACACACTAATTCAAACTAAGAAAAAATGAATACTTCAAATGATTTCAATCGAATTGTCAGTCTCAATATGGCTGCTATATTTATTTACAAATACATTCTCTTCATCATTTATATCATCGGCAATATTGGAAATCTATTTACATTATTTCTATTTTCACAAAAATCATGGAAGAAAAATGTTTGCGTATTCTATTTCAAAGTTTCTCTCATCATCAATCTATGTTATAATAATTCAACAATAATTGGAATTATTTTTATTTATGGATTTCAAATTGTCCTAATCGATTCGAATATTATCTTATGTAAATTTTATTTTTATACATTCTTTCTTTTTACTGTACTTGCGCCTTCAACTCTTATTCTTGCATCGATCGATCGATTGTTACTTTCATCTCAAAATATTGATACACGTTTGTATAGTTCAAAACGTTTAGCTTACTTTCTAGTTAGTATCAATACATCTGTGTGGATTATTTTCAATTTACATGCATTCATTCAACTTGGATTTGTACAATATTCACCTTCTCGTTTGGTTTGTACGTTTTATTATTCAGGTTTTTATACTTATTTCGTATCTTATTCATTGGGATTGACTAATATGATATTTTGCTTGATTATGATTATTTTGTGTGTGTATACATTTAAAAATGTTCGTCAAATTCGACAAATTCCACGTACACAACGTGCTCAACAAATTCGATCGATGACAAACAAAGATTTTCAATTACTTCGTTGTTTATATCTTCAAGATATATGTTTTCTTGTTCCTGGTATTACTACTGCTCTATTTAATATTTATCAAGTGACAATAGCTAATAAAAAATATGGTGATGCACAACTACAACATGCAATTGTGGATTTTGTATCGAAATTTCTTATTTTCCTGTTTGATACTTATTATCCACTGAATTTTCTTGTATTTATTATTGTTTCGAAAGCTTTTCGAAATGAAATCAAACGACTCAGTTACAAGATGTTTGGCAAACAACTGAATATAATACGAGAAGAAAAAGAAAAACGACGTGCACGCGCAGAATTAAATGAAACTATTAGCACAATTGAAGTACAATGCAGATGAGTGACACATGCTTCTAAAGAACTTTCATTATATTCCAATATAAATCTTACCTGTCACTTATAAACATAGACAAAAATAAATTTAATTAGAAATTCAAGAACTTTAGTATATTTGTGAACTAATCAGATTAATGAGATTCAAAAAGTGTCTTTTTCTCTTTTTTGTTATGTTCTCACAAAATATTTCTTGACTTATTATTCTATTCAATCGATGTGAAGCTAGCACGACGAAACGATAATTCATACAAAACTTTTTTCAGAAGTATTGCCGGTCAATCCAAACTAGTTCATTCGATTCAGAATTTAATTCGATGTCGAATGATAATCCTTTTATCCATCGGACATACTTTGGAAAAAAAGTTTTGTATGAATTATCGTTTTGTCGTGCTAGCTTCACACTGATTTAACACAAATCGTGCATTTAGTATTTGGACTGTCGGTGGAAAAACAAGTATCTATCAACTTAATTTAGCTACTGGTACAGCCATTATTCTTCCTTATCCGATAACTGTGAAAAATATTAAATCATTTACATTAACTTTTAATTTTTAAACAAACTGTGAAAAACACTATTTATTCTTCAAGTTTTTTTTCTTCATTCTCATTTTAATCGAGACATAAAACATTAGGTGTTAGTTAGACGTAGTTATATAGATATAATGTTTTCCATTATTATAATTTAATTCAATTTTATTAATAATAAATTTATGAAACGGTGATAATAATACTTCTTGTTCGTCAGGATAATAAGAGATTTGAGAAATATCATTTTGTGGACGCCATGTATCTTTTGATGAAATAATAAAAAGTGCATTTACACCAAATATCTCAGCTACTTGACGATCTTTTGATGTTGAAATAAATTCTGGCCATATGATTTCTTTACCAACACGTTGTTCATATGCATTGACCATTTTATCAGTAAGATTCACTCCACGATAGACTATTCGATCGCCACGAACTCGATCCAATCGTAAACGATGATATAATAAATAACAAAAAGGTCCTAGAGTATCCATTCTACTCAAGTCATTGTTCCTTAATGAAGCATTAACTAATTTATAGAGAAACGATCCAGCTGTATAGAGACGTGCTGCACAGTTTAAATTTTTCACTTTGTTTATACCATCATAAAATTCATTTGCCATTCGTTGAGCATCGGTTTCTTGATTTAGGAGTTTACCTTCTTGTAGAATACCTACGGCAAAAAAACTATTCGAGAACTCGAAATCGAACAAAAATATGTAATTACCTTCTGCTGCTAACTTAGCAACAGCGGCAAAATCTCGTTTTAAATGTTGGTTTTTTAGTAACCATTTTGAGAAAAAACTGTCTTCTTCATTAAATTCGTTTTCTAATGATGTCATTTCTTTTTCTGTGTAACAAAATCGATCTTGCCTCACACATTGGGCTAGATGAATCTCTTCACGTTTTATTGGTTTGTGAATGTTTAACTTGAAATTAATAACACAATCGTTTAATTTTATTTCTACATCGTTTCGTTGATATGCTTCTTCAATATGCTCGCTTTCAAAATCAGAATAACGTTCCCATGAATTCGAGTCAGTTTGCCAGAACCATACAATTCTCGAGCGATTACTTATTTCACAAAGTGGTATTATCGATGATGCTGAGCTCTTTTTTAAGTTTTTTTTTCTTGTTTCTCTACGTACGTATTACATTTTCTTCCCTTTCTTTATACCACGCTGTTTGTTGATAATTGATTATTTTATTTTCACGCATTTCTATTTTAAATGTCATACATATTAAATTTAAAAAAAACGGAAATATCAGCCAATGTTATTATGTACAGTATAATATTAAATAGTTTCATTTCAAATTCAAATGATGTTTAATGAGGCATTGATATTATTTTCGAATTTGTTTTTCCTATGATCTTTTATGTACATCAAAGGAATATGTGTTTTTATATAGTAGAAAATTCAACTTACAGTGAAAATAATTGCAACTTCAGGCTGTTTCAATTTCATAAATAAACTTAATCTAGTATAACGGGTGGTTTTCTATGGTATTTCGGATGTATGATTGTTAACATTGTTCTTCTCTGTTAGGTAAGAACGACATCTACCTATGTCGTTCTACATTCGTCTTCTCTTCACCTTCCTTCTCGTCAATCTTGTCTCTCTCTCTATAGTCGATTGAAAACTATATATTTTGGTGATGTTGTTCGGATAGAAAACAGACACAGACTCTCTCTCTCTCTTTTTCTCTGCTCTCTTGTGTGGTCCGATCAACTGGACGTTTTGGTGTATCAGCGTGTTATTGTGTTTGTTTGTGATAGAAGGAGAAAATAAACGGACTCGACGAACTGTATCATCAACAAAACCTAACATTCTCTCTTTTGGTATCTACTATGGTATTAAAGAATGTACTAAATCAATCTTTCATTAGTATTATCCATTGGCATGCTTTGCATGTACTTGCAGTTGTATAGTTACGGTGTTTTTCCTTTTTTTACATCGTTGGTCGTTTCGATATATGGTTGTGTTTGAAAATTTGACTACGACTAATAGTTTACATGGAAAGAACGCAGTCTATTTTGTTTTCTTTTCATAAAATTCGTCTTCATCTGTCTAACTACCCGAAATATATTCAAAGTCAACATGGAAAAAGGCATGCCGTGTAAAATAGTTTATTTTTATCTTAATATCATATATGCTTCAGCATGCGGTGCATACTTTGTGTCATTGCACCGGCAACATTTACTCGATCTACATTGTCGTTATCTTATTTCCATTGATTCAAACTGAAGCAATCGAATGTACATTCACTCAAATCGATGATCTTTATTATCATGCACCGTTAAAAACGTTTGCTTCGTTTGGTCTTAGTCTGATTGCTGTATCATTTTTCATTCGTGTAATGTTCGTTATAAATTCTGATATTTATTATCGTTTTCCAAATTTACGACGAATTACTACGTCATTGTCAGTGATCATTTATCTAATGAGTAATTTATTAGGCATTATACATTTATATTATGTATCAGTTGGATGTATTCTACTTTTTCAACCTCGTTCCGGTGGATTATGTGCTAAAAAAGTCCCGAAATTATACAATACTCTTTATATATGGCAAATCATTCAGTTTTTCATATTTTTGATGATACCGTTTGCGAAGATTTTGGCTCGTTGTTGTGGTACTTTGCTTGGACATTGTCTTTTACAATGTTTACCTGCACATATTGCTGTTCCGATCTTCAGATCACTTACTGTATGATTTATTTAATAGATTAAATGTTTATAATAAATAATTTATGTTTAGTCAAGCATCTGACAATGACAAAATGCGATTATATATTTCATTCACAATGTGTAAATCATTGGTTAGCAGTCACACGTGTTTGTCCTGTATGTCGGCAGCATGTTAATCCAGTGAGATCATAGAAATAGGCTAACTCTTTTATTCAAATTATAAGAATTTATTTTCACAGCTAATAGCTGTAAGAAAAAGAAAATTCTCTCGATTATTTATCAGTCCAGTCTAAGAATCGATGATACCATGAGTAGCTACTAGAGAACAGATTGGATTAGTATCATCGAGATAAAGACTGCCATTGACGTTTATAGGATTACAAAATCCATCACATATCGACATTATTCCACTAAATGTTCTGCTACATGTCGTTAAACTTCCATTGATATTGTGTATATGAACGCTTGTATCGTAATCACTTACTGTACCATTATAGATATTGACATGACAATTGCCAGTACTATTAAATTCATTTTTATTCAGATGTATAGTAACACGAGAACAATCGTTTAAATCACTGGTACAAAGACTAAGATTACCACGAGTATAATTATGACATATATGTAAAAGACCGGTAAAGTAAGTATAAGAACTAATATCTATTGTTGAATTTACGGTCACTAATACTGATAAAACAGTGAAATAAATTAATATGGTGATTTTTTCCATTGTATTAAAGTTTGAAATAGGATCGACTATCAGATAGATATGATTTTATATGAATGCTGATAACTAACAGATGGGTATTTTTCTCTCAAGCAAACCTTTTTCTATCGAAGGAAGTACATTACTTGGTTCTTAATATCATTAATGTCGTATTTAATCATATAATTATATTGATACCTTTTCGTTTATTGAAGAAATGCATTAATGTCTACAATAAAAATAGATTATATCGACTAAATTTACCTATCATTCTGTCTTTTTTTTTCGTAGTATAAAAATAAACTTTTCCACATGACGGATCATAAAAACGTAATTTATCATTACTTTATCACATGGTTCTTTTTTAAACACGCTGTATACTCATTAGCAATGAAACCAACGCCATTGTAAAATGTTCGCTCCTTCAATTGTTTTTTTAATTCTTTTTTAAATAGAGAATATTCTTGGGCACATGAACACCCACGATGTATAGCAATTGGTACGACTGTATCACTAGTAATTCTAGTAATGGTAGCATGTATTATTATAGTTAGTTTGACATACCTACGTCCAACAAGTATAGTCAATTTAATTTTCAAAGTTCAATAATTGAAATTAACTTTCCTTGAATATCTAGTTAAACAATGTCGATTGAATTATCAACCAAAAGATGATTATTTAATCAAATATAAATATGGCCATCAATCAGTTACCAGTACTGATTTAAATCATGATAGATGGCTTGACCTAATTGTTGCAAATAAACTCGATAATAGTATAACAATTTTTCTTGGAAATAGTGATGGTATTTTCGAAAAATTCAATACTTATACAACGGGTCAGAATTCAAATCCTACGATGGTTGCAACTGCTGATTTCAATCATGATGATAATCAAGACATAGCCGTCGCTAATTTTGGTGCTAATAACGTTGGTATATTTCTAGGATATGGAAATGGTTTATTTGAAAATCAAACGACATTTTCATTAGGTTCATCACGACCCATATCCATACATTTAATTGACTATGATAAGGATTTGTTTGTAGATATTATTTTAGCTAATTATGGAACTGATACTATCAGTATTTTGTATGGATATGGAAATGGTAACTTTTCGAAACCACAACAAATTTCAACTGGATACGATTCTTTACCGTATTCAGTCGTTTCTGGAGATTTCAATAACGATAATCGATTAGATCTTGCAGTTGTAAATTATGGAACAGATAATATAGGTATATTCTTTGGTGATGGTAATCGTTCGTTGATAATTTCGACTGGTTTTCATTCTCATCCTCGTTCAATTGCTGTTGCTGATTTCAATAATGACACATTATTGGATATTGCTGTTGCCAATCAAGGATCAAATTCTATTGGAATATTTTTAGGAATTGGTAATGGAAGTTTCGGTACACAAACTATTTATTCACTTGGATCGGACGCATCTCCGTATGCTATTACTTTGGATAAATTCAATAAAGATAATTATCTTGATTTGATTGTAACAAATCAAGGCAACAATAACATTGCTATCTTATTAGGTTTAGCAAACGGTCGTTTTTCAACACCAAGATTTTATTCGACTGGATCGACATCGACTGTTTCTGTTACTGTCGGTTATTTCAACGATGATAATCGATTGGATCTTGTTGTGGTTAATAATGATACTTCAAGTATAGGTATTCTACTTGGCAAGAACGATGGCTTAGATAGTCCAACTTCGCATTATGCTGGCAAATCTGCTTGTTGCATCGAAACTGGTGATTTTAATAATGACAAACAATTAGATCTTATGATTTGTGATTGTCGAGAGAATCGTGTAAATATTCTCCTTGGATTTGGTAATGGTACATTCAAACAACCGAAAATGTATTCAACTATCTACGAACCACAATCAGCTGTTATTGGTGATTTTAATAATGATAATTATTTAGATTTACTTGTTCTTCATAGTCCATATAATACGATGGGTTTATTGTTTGGACAAGGCAATGGTTTATTTGAAGAACAAATCTTATATTATAATTATAATAAAGTAGAAGCTATAGCTGCTGCTGATCTTAACAATGATTCGTATTTGGATATTATTTTTAGTAATTATTTCTCAAATACAATTACTATATTTCTTCGATATGGCGACGGATCGTTTGGAAATGGAATGACCTATTTAGTTGATGATTGGCCAACACTAGCCGCAATCCATGATTTAAATCATGATGGTTATCTTGATATTGTTGTCGCAAATTATTATAACGATTCAATTAGTGTACTCTTAGGATTCGGTAATGGTTCGATGAGGAATCAACAGAAATATTCTGCTGGATATAATCCCTCTTGTATCGCTATTTATGATTTCGATAATGATAATAACGTTGACATAGTTGTGGTTAATTCTGGTGTTGAAAATATTGGCATCTATCTTGGATATGGCAACGGTTCATTTGCAAAGCAAATCAATTATCCCATTGATAGTTACTCAGATTCACTTTTACTCGGTGATTTTAATGCTGATGGTTATATGGATTTGATTCTACCAAGTAAAACAAGTAATGATATTCGCGTACTTCTTGGATACGGTAATGGATCATTTGCAAGAGAAATTAGGTATCCAACGGTAACGGCAATTTTATCGATAGCGATTGGTGATTTCAATAATGATCTACTTCTTGATATTGCTGTTGCTGCTAATAGTTTAAATTACATAAAGATCATGCTTCATCATCCAGATACACTTACAGAAGAAAGAACATTTGCATCTACTGATGGTTCTGATATACGTTTTCTCATTGTTGAAGATTTAAATAATGATAATCAATCTGATATTGTAACAGCAAATTATGGTACAACTAATATCGGCATTCTATTTGGTAAAGGAAATTCTACTTTCGAAAATCAAAAATTATTTTCAACTGGTATGAATTCTTATCCGTTTTCTATTATAATTGAAGATTTTAACGGAGATAAACAATTAGACATTGCTACTACTAACTATGGTACGAATAATATCGGTATATTTATTGGAAATGAACGAAAATTATTCGATCGACAAATAAACAATTTAACTTCTTCTAATTTAATACCACGTTCTATTGCAACTGGAGATTTTAATCATGATGGTCAATCAGATGTTGTCGTCATATACAACAATAGTAACAACATAGATATATTAATGGCATTTGATACTGTATCTCTGGTAGTACATAAAACATATTCAACTGATAAACCTCTACAATATTCAGCTATTGGAGATTTTAATAAGGATACCTATTTAGATATTGCCTCTATACTTAACTATGCATCGAAAGTGGTTATATTTTTTGGAAATGGTAATGGATTTTTTGATAAGAACGAAACTTATATTAGTAATTTTAATCCTGGAGATATAGCTATTGGTGACTTTAACGATGATACTTATATTGATATTATTGTTACTAATCCATCTGGAAATGAAATTGGCATTTATTTTGGATATGGTAATGGTACATTTCATCAACAAATAATTTATCCAAACATTTCAAATCCATGTCAAATAGCCACTGGAGACTTTAATGAAGACACTTTGTTAGATATTGCTATGACAAATTGTGCAACTGATACAATCAATGTATTGCTTAATAAAGGAAATGGCTCTTTGTCAAAATCACAAAAATATTTTACACATGGTTGGCCAAAATCAATCGAAACTACTGATTTCAATAATGATAAACATCTCGATATCATTGTTGCAAATACACTCGATTATACTCTGACAATACTACTTGGTGATGGTCATGGTTCATTTTCAGAATTAATCACATTTTCATCGTACAGTGAACCAGTTTCTCTCGCAACTGGCGATTTAAATGGTGACAATCGAGTTGATATCGCAGTTATCAATTATATGGTCGATAATCTACGAATATTTTTCGCAACTGACAATAATTCTTTTTCACATACTGTTGCATATCCACTTGAAGACAATCCAACTATTGTTGAAATGACAAAAATTAATGATGACAATTATCTTGATATTATTGTTTCGACAAATGCAAGAAATCTAATCATTTTTCTTGGGTATGGTAATGGTTCGTTTTCGGAAAAAATTACTCATTCAACGATTTCATTAACATCATCAATTTCGATTGGTGACTTTAATCATGATCATCGAGTAGATTTTGTCATTAGTAACTACCAAGACAATAGTTTTGATGTTATTCTTAGTTATCCAAATAAAGTATTTATTCATCGAACAACTCTGACAAACGAGAAAAATAATACTCAACCACAGGCAATAGCTGTTGCTGATTTTAATCATGATAATCATATGGATATCATTGTAACTCATTCTTCAACAAATCAAATCAGTATGTATCTTGGCCATGATAATTATTCATTTACTCAACAATTTATTTCTACAAATAATTCTTCTCCGCAATTAATGACAATTGGTCATCTCAATAATGATATACATTTAGATGTAATCATTACGAATAGACATATGAATGGTTTGAATATACTTTTTGGAGATGGTAATGGATCATTTACTCATCAGAACATATTTTTTACTGCATTTAATTGTTATCCATCATCAATTACTGTTGTTGACATTACTAATGATACATGTGTTGATATTATCATTGTTGATTCTAACTATAACATGGTTTGTATATATTCTGGACATTGTAATGGGACATTCACTGAATTGATTTCATTTTCAACTGGTTATGGATCGTATCCATTTGCTTTGGCTGTAGCTGATTTTAACGATGATAAAAAGTCTGATTTTGTCATCGCCAATAAGGATTCGGATAGTTTGAGATTATATTTGCAAACATGTTGAATATGCTCAATGGACAGTTTTCAAATAAAATTCAATATGACCTTAGATTATCGGAAAAGGAGATTTAGTAGATGAGCGTTTTATCAGTGATATTCATTTTTTTAAATGTTTTCACAACGTACTTTTGGCTTCTGAGAAAAATTGAAATCTATAGGTTCTTTATGTTGTGTTATTTTATTTGTCAAAATGTTGACATATACAGAACATAAAACTATTTTTGTCCAAAGCCACTTAATTAAAATCTCACAACGATGAATAATACAATATTCAGATAGTTATTCAATACCTGTGGTATTGTAAACTGCGTTTTTATTTATATTACATTTTCCTCAAGCAAGCGAAAATTAACTGGGATGACGCGCGTCATGACTAATCCGCTTTCTTTTTCAAATTCGTCAAGACTAGCCGGAAGATCAAAATATTAGAGACCAGGGGTCGATTCGAATACATCTATTCATTGTTATAGATAAAGACAATGTTCAGTTCATTCATGTTTTATGAAGTTTCGACACGATGACTTAATGAACGAGCTTTACGATTCTATGCTTCGCAAAACGCTCAAGGAGTTAGTGACGATCACACGATTGCCTATGGTTATGACTCAAAAGACTTCATTAATTATCAATTTAGAAGCATTCATTGAATTATAACATCGTATATTCCTAATTAAGTGT
>ERZ778027.1399-NODE-1399-length-40824-cov-11.719763_pt1 | contig 40824 bp, 35 predicted proteins | sample MGYA00375757_ERZ778027 | MGnify/ENA primary metagenome ERZ778027 (study PRJEB29350, sample SAMN05389817) | bioreactor metagenome | isolation source: Ammonium sulfate bioreactor | place: South Africa: University of Cape Town | collected 2014-02-18 ...
ATGAATGATGTAATTCAGGATGATTGGTTAACTGGCTATACGTTTCATAATGTTCAGGAATGGACAAAAATAGAACGCTATGAATACAAAACTCTATGTGAGACACACAAAAATAATCCTTGGTGCTTTCGAATTTGGTCAAAGATAGTTCATTTCAGTTTTTCAAGATTCGATACAGAAAAAACACGTGAAACACTTGTGTTACTGAACCGTTGGATAGCGAATATTACACCAGATGTATTCAATACTAATGACATACTAAAAGTTATAGTTGTTAAATATATATTCGAAATAATTATTCTCAAACACGGAAAACCATTCGTATTATTTTCGAATATTGATGAACTACTAAAATATATTCAAAGCGTGAAACAATCTACAGAATATATGGATGCAAAGTCAATCGACGATTTCATCGATGATACTAAACAATCGATTATCGATATTTTACTGCTAAAAAGTAAATAATTTGCATTGCTGTCGGAAAGCTGTTGCAATCTTTCTGTTTTTTTTCAGGTCCGCGTTCAATATATCTTCACTTACCAAAACAGTCAATTGCTTCTCAATTTTTTGTTGACATCGATTTCAAAGAGATCTTATCGTCTCAAGAAGCACACTATTATCGATTCCCAAATATCAATGAACAAATCGAATCGATTATGTCAATGAAAAAACCAAATGATATCAATATAAACGATGCTGATGTGAAACACGAATACTTTTATAAATTCATCAATCAAGTGAAAACATGGTTGGAATGGTTTGATCGATTTATTGACATTTTTCAAAACATTATCGAATGGTTACATAGCAGAAAACTTGATGGATCAGATAAATTATTAGACGAAATAATTGCTATTAGAAAAGATTCAGGAACTAACGTATTACAAATCAAGTTATTAATTGAGAAAATTGTTAAACTTTTAAATTCATTTAAAAATCTCGAACGTCTTTGTGATCTACTTAATTGTGCCAAATCTTTCGTAGTTACAGATCCTGCTTCTCTATCTGACAGAAGTCAATTTCAATCTTATCTTACAGACTTAAAACGTCTCCATCCACACAATACATTTACTTGTCCTGGAAAGAAAATTGAAGTGAAAATGTTTGCAATCGATGATCATCGATCTGTTCATTGGTCAATTGCATCTATTCAACATCCTTGTAATATCAAAGTCGAATACCGAGTGAATGACTTAGCCGATGATCAATCATCAGAAGTTTTATTCAACGAAAAAGATGTTCATATCGAACATCAATATCTTCAAGGAAAATTTCAAACTCAACGGGGTGGATACTTGATTATTACAATTGATAATTTAAACCCGCATACTCAACGACACATATGGTATCAATTATCCCAAACAAATCTGTCAACTTGTCATATATTTCATGGTATTTTAAATATGTACTATAAAAAATATTTTCAACCATCACATCAACCGATTCGTGAAAAAGATTTAAGTAGTTTAATTCAGAATGTATTCACATTTATCGATAAACTATTAGATGGTGAAACAACTTTAGATGAAATGAATGATCTCAAAGAAGTTTTTCATGATAAAAACATAAACGTTCGTGATGAAGTACAAAAACTTTCGACGAATCGTTCTATTGAAAAACACTCGATGATGACCGATGAACAAATCAGTCAAGTTTACGAATGGCTACGAACTTATCAAGTCTACAGTCATTTGAATAATATCATTCTTTGTGTTAGAACATTCAATCTTATTTCAAATACAAATGACTCGATTGATAATCTCGAAGATGTGACCATCGAAGAGAATTGTTCATTGAAAAATATGTCACAAACTTATCAAGAACTTTATCAACGTTTTCAAAAACTCAATAATCATCATTTACAATTGATTAAAATGATTAATCAATCACCGAATGTAATACAAATGTTCAAAACTTCAGATTTACATTCTCTAAATGGTCTTCGACGTTTTCAAGAATTACGAGATAATCTTACGACACAATTTCAATTACAAGAACGAAATAATCTTTTACTTAATTCATGGATTATTAGTTATGCACTTTGTAAACCATTTGTCAATCAAGTTGATAGTCTCGAACAATTCATTACTAATCTTTCTCAATTACCAACTATCGATGAAACATCATTGCAACATATTCGAGGTAAAATTCTTTTGAAAAATTGTTTTCATACAAAACAAATGACTTTGGTTGTAGTTGTCAATGATAATATACAAATTGTAACAATGTGGTTATCAGCTGAAGAAATTACGAGATTAGATAATGCACTCATAACAATGGAACATATCTATAAAACTGGACAAGTTCATATTCATCTGCAACGATTGATTAATGAGCAATCGTCTATTGAAATTACGTGTTCAACTGCTAAAACTTCAAATGAATCAATTGATGATGAAGAGGAAGAACAAAATAAGTTTTTATTTACATTATCAAGTTCAGATATCGATGATCATAAACGTCAATTAACATTCTGTAATGTTGATTTACAAACTGAAATGATTTATAAAAAGATCTTGTTAAATGAACAATTGAAATTATTCAAATTAATTGAGAAAATCTTTTCGATTTTACTCAAACTCGAAATGGCTGGTCATCCAAATTATCAATTACGAAAACTTGATTACGATATCTTTGATACACAAGGTAATATAAGAAAGATCCTATCCGATATTGGATCGAATTCCAACAATTTCGAACAAGAACTCGAAGAAATTGTTCAAAATCAAACAAAAGATTTCGAATTAATCTATCGAAATCTCGAAACTACTTATACAATTTGGATTAAAGATTTAGAAAAATATCGATATGAAAATCGTCTATTAACTTTATTTTCCAATCGGCAAATTATGATTCTCATCATTCTTCTAACTGTTCGATCGACAAATCAATCGATTCAACAACGATTTCTAACAAAACTCTTCTCTCTTGAAAAACAACAATCGAATTCGACAATTATCTGTTTAATTCATTATCTACAATCATTGAGACTGAATGATTGTGATCTATCCATTGATCATATCACTGTTCTCTGTCAAAGATATCCAATCGAACAAGGAAGTTCGACAGATGATTGTCTAAAGCGTTTATCTCAATTTCTAAAAGAAATTTTTAATAGTGGAAAAGAATTGTTAACAAAATATGCGCAAAATAATGAAAATCAACAGTATTTAGTCTTATTAAATTCATCATCTGACCGTTCTTCGGATTTAATTGAAAATGAAATAAATATGGATGTTTGTTGTATGTTAATCAGTATCTTCAATGATCGATTACCAGCTGACTATCAAATACTTTGGTGTTCGATAGCAACTGAAGATGATATTCGATTATTCTTTTCACGCGTACGAACATTTTCTTATTTGACATTTGCAGTTCTAGAAATCGATAAGATGACACATCGATTTCGAGAGATTCTTTTCAATGAACAAGACACTCTATCGAAACGATCCGAAGCACACGGACCCATTTATTATTTTTCAAAAGAAATCAATTTAACTCGCAAAGGTCTTAGACAAATTTTTATTACACCAAAACAACGAAGTCCCATGAATTTGAGACATCTTCTACAACGAAATCATAACATAAATATCGTCTATGGTGAAGCAGGAATTGGTAAAACTCATTACATAAAAACAAGTTGCAAAGACGAAACTACATCGTGCATTAGTATCAATGATAAAATCAATGTATCGTCTTTAATCAGTTTGCTAATTTCCTACGAATCTAAAACTCCATCGAATCAACTTTCGATTTATTTCAATATTTCAATTCATGCTCCTTTCGAACAACTTAACCGACTACTTTTCTCTTTGCTCATCTGCGGATCATTGAACGATCTCAATAGTGGTCTTACATTTTCATCATTGATTACTAAACGTTGGCATTACACGATCGAAATACCTTATACAAACAAATCAAATATTTCAATTCGAGAGAATTTCGATCGAATCTTACCGATACTTTCGATTATTTCATCGAACGCGTTACACGAAGTAACTGACAAGAATTATCAGTTATACATCGACGATGAAGAAGAACTTGTCGCTCGATTTCTCAAAGCTTATGAAAACGGAACAATTAATACTTGTATGCAACCAGCAAGACGACACTTCGAAACCGAACAACCCGTTGAATTCGATCCGTTGACTAATCGTGATGAATGTCGAGAATGTATCTATCGGTGTATGGAAATCTACGCTCCTGATCTACCGAGAAATAAAATCTTCGAATTATCATTTACGAAGTTTCTCTATCGTCGTATTCGATTTTTTACTGGGTTTTATTACAAATACAACATGACAGATCCGTATCTTGGTTCGACAGCAATGCAACAAATGATTGATGAAGCTCGATATTTAACTCGAATAAATTTCTCTGAGATGAATTATCCTCGTGTTTATCTCGTCTATGATCCTGAATTTTCATTATATTTATTACATAATAATTGGGGTAAAGTTCCTGATACAGTTAAAACTCTGTTTAACAATCAAAATCCATCGGCAAGATCTGAATTTCAAGATAAAGATTATTTCGTTAGTTGTCTTGCATGGTTAATCGATATTAAATATGATGTATTCATCGATATAATGAACAAACATAAATTTATTCTAACTGAAAATTTCGTCTACAAATTATTTCATGTTCACGAACGAAAATTAACTAAATTAGCATTGATTATCGAAGGTGAAACCGGTGTTGGAAAAACATTTCTCTTGAATTTCTATTCGTTCTTATTAAATGCAAATATAACCTATGGAACATTGGATAATTTACTTATACCGAGAATTGTCGAACGAACAAGTCTATGGTTATGGAAGAAAATTATTGATAAGATTCTAAGAGAAACAGTAGGATTACAAGCGAAATGTCTTCGTCAAATCGAAAGACAATTGAATGCTGATGAAGAATTAGCCGATGATGATGATGACGACGATAACAACAATAGTGATGACGAGGATACACCGGCAGAAAATCCACGAGTGAATAATGAACTTTGGAGACGAGTAAAATCTTCATTGAAATCAGGCGAATTCAGTTCGATAGTATTACGAAGAATCTGGAAAATAATCCTGACAACATCAAACAGAGTTTCTCGATCGACAACCATGAAACTCTGTGGTGTATTGCATGAATTTGTTATATTACAATTAACAAATTCGCCGTTGACTGATGCTAGTCCACGATTATCGAAATTATTAGAACTCGAAGTGATTCCGACGGTTAACATGGCTATTGAAGTTTTCGATGAATTTATCGAAAATACGAAAATTAAACCATTATTCTATCGGCTTCTCATACATCCCGGTGTTACCGAAGAACAAATCAAAGAATTTATGACACCAATCTGTCAATTAGCTCGACAAATACCTTCACTAGAATTTGTTGTTTTCTTCGATGAAGTCAATACATCATCATGTCTTGGTTTATTTAAAGAAATGTTCATGGATGGAACATTACACGGAGAGATCCTACCGAAAAATATCTTTTTTACTGCAGCTATTAATCCATCGTCGATTGAAAATAACGATGATCTTCAAGTTCATCGTCGAGATTATCTCGTACATAAACTACCGGAATCATTAGAAAATCTTAAAGTATCCTATGGAGCTCTCGATCGACCGACATTACAACTTTATGTTAGACGGAAAATAGCTTCGTTTACTGTTACTTCAGTAAGAGATCCTAAAACACAACGACCATTGGAGGATTATGTAAAAAATACATTAGCCGATGCGATTATTGCAGCACAAGTATTTTGTGAAGATCGTCTAGGTTTGTTATTGAGGAAAAAAAGAAAATTCGAGATTTTGTTTGTTTTTTTTATTTAGGACGAAATTCTGTATCTCAACGAGAGATTCAACGTTGTTTTAATTTAATTGATTTCTTCTGGAGAATGCGATACGATGAAACTGAATCTGATCCACATCCTATTCGATGTATAGCTTTAGCTTTAGCATTGATTTATTATTTTCGACTGCCTACTAAGGAGGATAATGCACAACGAAATGATACAACAACGCCTTCACGTGAAGATTTAGCCGCAGTTCTCTCACCATTGATTCCAGAATTTGCAGAAAAAATTCAACATGAATTAGAACAGTTTGTTAATTCGAATAATTTCGTCATTCCACATGGAGTTGCTATCAATCAAGCTGTCAGTTTCTCTTCTTCTTTGTTAAAAAAAAAGAATATTTAACTTTCGTTTTTGTTTTCTCGTCTCTCTAGATTCGTGAACATATATTTTCAATTGTAATCAGTATAGTAACTCGAACACCTCTATGCATCATCGGTGCACCCGGTCAATCGAAGACACTTTCATTTCAAATTGTTGTACAAAATCTACAAGGTGCCCAATTATCAACAACAGCATTCTGTAAACAATTGCCTGCAATCGATCCATTCTTTTGTTTGGGATCGAAATATAGTCGATCGGAAGATATTGCTTATGTTTTCGATCGAGCTATTCGACGTGAACAAAACTATCGAGAGAATCGAGTCGATACGCGATGCGTAAGAATTTCAATTCAATTCGAGTTTTTTGTATCTATTGATCAAATTTAAACGTTTGTTTAGGTCGTTTTCTTGGACGAAGCATCGTTGCCTGATGAGAAGAAAATGGTTCTCAAAGTTCTGCATCCGTATCTCGACGAATGTAAAGTAGCATTTGTTGCCGTTGCTAATAAATCCTTCGATGCAGCAAATGCCAATCGAATGATTTGTGTTTATCGTTCGTTACCATCGAAAGATGATCAGAAAATCTTAGCCTACGGTTGTCTTGGTCTATCGTTTGAAAACGAACGAACTTTATTGGATAAGATTATTTCTGGTCTTTGTCAAGGTTATAGAAAAGTTCTAGAAAGTCAAAATATTCCACAGATATTTCACGATCGAGATTTTATCTATATGTTACGAGAATTACGTTTTGAACTGCCGAAAATGTCGAATGATGAGCATGAAATGACAATTGATACAATTAAACCAATGAGTTTATTACGTGCATTAGAAGATAATTTCAATGGAATCCAACAAAATGAATTCGAAGAATTAGTTCAAATCTTTTTCAGTTCAGTTCGAGAGAAATATCCAACTTTTACTTTTCCAAACGAGAAGAAACACAATCTGATCTATCGAGATGTGCCAACGATTCTTCGAGAATCAATGAAACTCGATTCGAAACGTCGTCGACTCTACGGTCGATATAAACTCATTATCGATGAATCAGAAGATGAAAGTGCAATTAATCTTCTTCTTCAAACTGAAATTCTCGATTCCGATTCAAGTCGAATCAAAGTTTTTCGTATGTCGGACTTTGCCGATGATATTAACAACGAATTACGAAATGTTGAAATTTTATCCAATATAAAACTTTGCATGGAAACAGGTAAAACCATTGTCATGGTGAACACAAGTCGAATTCATGGTTCACTCTATGATGTTTTCAATCAGAATTTTTCGATCATGGCAACGGGTGATGTGAGAAAAATCTTTTCCAAAGTTGCTATCGGTCCGAAAACAATCGATGTCGTTGTACACGAAGATTTTCAATGTATTATTCATATCAAACGAAGTGAATTCAAAGATATACCTGCTCCATTTCTCAGTCGATTTCAAAAATACTCGCTCAGCATCAATGATTTCTATCGAATTCAATTACAAAATCTTTCTCACGATCGAAAAACAATTTTCAACACGGTCGAACAAAAAGCACGAACATTTATTCAACATTTTGGTCAAGAATATTTCTACGGTTTCAATGAAAGTACACTCGATTCATATCTATTATCAATCTTAGATAAAACTATTCAACAATGTTATACACAATTAAATATCAAATTGAAATCATTTATCGAACAAAATCCAAATGATGTTCAACAATGTCTACTTCGAATGATTCTATCGAAATTAATTCAACTTGTTTCACCTGAATCGATCATTTTAAAACTACGAACTTTCGAAGATAGTGTAGCTCAATGGTTATGTGAACTTTACTTTCAACAACAAGAACATTTTAGTATTGAAAATTTCATTGGCAACTTAATGTTCAATTCCAACGACGACGAAATTCGTCGAACAACAAAAGTTATGATATTCACACGAACATCTTCATACATTCTCGGATTAAATCAACGATCGGTATCAGAAGTTTTCACTGAACATAGCCGTCAAATGGACATACTCAATCTAGGTACAATAGAGAATTCAGTTGAATTACAAGAACGATTTGATAGTTACAAAAATGATGCGAATAAAAACATTCTACTTATTATAATCGATGGTCGTATTGGTCAACAACGTCTACATATTCCTTTTGTTCGACAACTAATTGACGCTACGGAATCGATTTGTAAAAAGCATTTTCTTATGCTTGTTCATTCGCCAGCTCAAGATCTGTATCATCAATCATCATTCTCTTCGATATTCCTTCACGATTGGGATTTTCATTTCTTCGATACTTGTACATCGGCAAGTGCATTTCATCTTCAAAAATTCCTACGAATCCTCTCGTCATCACACGATGATTCACATCAAACGCAAGTCGATCATATTCTTTGCGATTTGAATATACTTTTCGAAGATTGTCTTTGGGATTTTTGCTCACGAATACAAATCTTTCTTCCTGATCTGTCCGATGACATGTTTGCAGATCGATTAGCATTCGAATTCTATCAACGTCGAACGAATATCTTTCGACGAGTCGAATGTCTCAAACAGATTCTTCGACAAGCGAAACAATTGCAAACGCATATCGTCGATATCTATCATCAACATTTATCAGCCAAGAAAAATTCATCGGAGAAAATCTACAAATTAATCTACGAAATTTCCAAAGAAATTCTCTGCGGCAAACGTTTCAATGGTCTCATCGATTCGATTCAATCGCAAACGAGAAATTCATTTACAAATTTCGTTTCGAATATTCTCAAATTCATCATTAACGACTACGGTCTCGATACTCTAACAAAACTGTCAACTGATTACGGTTCACTATTGAATCTAATCGATTATCAATCGTTTGCTACAACTGATGATCAAGACGTTTTCTCGAACAGTCCAACACAAAGCATTTTTCAACTTGTTTCACATTATTCTTGTATTCCACAAACACCATTGTATCATCTCTTTCATCAACGAGTGAAAGCACATGCCAATGAAATTCAACAAGCAAATCAACATTCATTCGAAGAATTTCGTTCGAAACTAGCGACTTCTCTACTCAATGATAAAATCCTAATCGACATCATCGATCATTCGATCGTTCAATCCTATTCAAACGATCTCGTTCGAACAGTTTGTACAATTACTGAAAATGATTTTCATGCCAATCGATTACAGCGTCAACAAACAATTGAATCGATTTCACATTGGTTATTACTCGTCGACGAGCAGGATCATCAATTACTCGATGATTTTCCCAATAAATCCATTTGGTTATTATCTCATGTCTATGGTTCGATTGAATACGAACAAAATGATCTTATTTCAATGTATTCAGCTTGTCGAATACTTGATCGTCTCGATACAAACAGTGATTTCTATCATGATCTATTCAATGAACAAAATACAACTCGTGCAAATGTTCGTGAGAGATTATTTCGATTGATTTTCGACTATCTTTGGAATTCATTGTTGAAAATCTGTTCGGATAATCAATCGAGTCAAACATGGATTTCAACATATACATTTATTTCGAAATATTTTCCATCGGACAAAGTTCTTCAACGATCGGAATTAATCGATCTTAAAAATCAAATCGATTTTATGCATTTAGCATATCTCATTTTTCTCAATGAGAAAACAATTGAACCGCATCGATTAATTTCGAATTTAATTCAACAAACACGTTTTACAAAAACATCGAATTGTTTGAAATTATTACCAACAATTATCGAAATAATTCATGATATCAACATCGATATTCAACAATGGATTGTCTCGATATTAAAAACAACTATCAAAGAAATCAATTTTCTTTTTAAATATCTTAATCAACCGACTTGTCAGTTGACTTTAGGCATGAGACAATTTCTTTTCGATGAATTAGTTCATCTCTATTTGAAATTCAAACAACCGAATCAAGATAAATTCGATGTCTGGGATCGATTTAATCTTATTCCAATTCTTCTCGAATGCATAGACACGCAAGACAATTATCAAATACCCTATCATCCATCGATTATTGTACAAAATGAAAATATTTCAACACGAATTGTTTTATTAGATTTATATTTCTTTCATCTTCAACGTCAATTGACTAATGAAACAATGACGTACAATCTTTTAAACAAAGGAATGCTACTCACATTACCTAAAATTGAACAACGACAGTTGATATCGTTCGGTGAAAATCTTTTTAAACAATTGAAAGATTATTTTCGAGTGAAAATACTTGGACTATTAGTTTGTGAGACAAATCTAAAACATGAAGATAAACAACAAGTTTACACTCGTAGTTTACCGTCGATGATAACAGATTTGTTAATTATCGATCAACAATCAGGAAATCTTTCGAATTATCTTCAATTATTTCTTTCGACTGTGATTCTCAAACAATCTTGGTATTATCTTTTGAATTTTTTGTCATCTGATCAACTTCAACAAGTGAATCCTCAGTGGGCAAATGTTCTGTTTGAATCATTGAAATTAACACATCGACAAAATCAAAATCATCATCTTCAATTATATCATCAAATTGATTTTACTCTTTCAACTGATAATCAATCATCGATCTTTCCAAATCTTCATCAATCGTACGAAGAATTACGAGTCATCATCGAAACATGTGTTCAAAATTCGAGAACAATCGATCAATGGCGAACTTTTCAAGAATGGATTCAATTAAAACTTATTTCTGATAGTCTCATTGAAATTAAAGTCATGTTATTACTAATTATCTATTATAATTACTATTGTAACAATCAACTATCTTCAATTCAATCGTTATTACCAATTATTGAAACTAGTTTAACATTGTCAGTTGAAGAACTACAGATATTTCGTGCATTTATCAATCCCGAACAGTTTTTAATTGGTCATACGCTGAGAAATAATAATTTGTTGAATAAAATGTTTCAACTTGATTGTCATGATGAATTCGAATTAAATATTCGACATATGCTAGTCAATCTATTAGCAATGATTATGTTAGGTGGTAAACAATCATTTCTTTGGACATTTGCATTTCAAACAACAAATCTACCGCATACATTCGGTAAGTCGAATGATACGTCATTTTTACTTTTGAAATTGGAAAATTTAGGTTTTGGCTCAACTGCACATAGTGCTATTCAATCGAATGGTGTGCATTACGATTGCGGTTGTATTCTATCACAAAATGGTGATCTAGTTCGATTTGTTAATACCGTTAATATGAGTACTTTGAACGTTCCTGCAGTTTATGTTGTTTATTTCTCGACATTTGGTGCTCTAGTAAGTTAATTTAAGTTCGATTTCTTTTTTTTTTCTATAAATTTCGATGATTAGGCATGGCATTTATTATTATTCGATAGTGCTGTAAACAGTTTACATGGGCCTATTTTAACACCAGGAATTATCGCTGGTATTCAGCCAGGTGATGATATTCGAGCTAAAACATGTCATTTTGTTTGCACACGATTGTTATCAACGTATCATTTTCTTTCGATTCGATCGAATCAAACCGATACTTGTATTCTTCTAACACGTTGTTTTGAACAAATGGCTTATCTTACACAGAAACAAGAATCGTGGATAAAACCTGTTTTTAGTACATTTAACGAACAAGTCAAAGCTGAACAAGAATTTCAAGATAAAGTTTTCTATTTTGTTCACGGGAAATTCGTTGAATATAAAACTTTTGTCAATCAACTATCTCTTCAAACACAAATACAAAAAAATCTACAAGATTTCATCGATCAAACACCGATCATCATTCAATTTACTCATTTTAAAACCGAACTACATCGGCCAATTCATATTCAATCATCTCTCAAAATTCTTCGACATATTCTCAATTCATTTGACTTCTTCAAACTCACGCGATTCATCTACGATCTCAGTCAATTCTACCGTCTTCTACATCAAACATACAGTCAACTCATCGAACGTAATGAATTCACGAAAATAACATTGAAAGAACTGTTCGATCGATATCAAAAACAATCAAGAAATGAAAATGAAACACATGAGAATATCATCGAGAAAGGTATTCAAGCTGTCAATGATTACCATCGATTTGCCGATGGACTCATTCGACCGGGTGCTTGCGATGAAACACAACGATTTTCAACGATTTCATTCGATACACCGGTTAGCTATTTAGTTACTACAGAAAATCATGATGAAGGAGATATTATCATGCGAATACTCAGGTTCGTTAGATTAAAAACTAACCGTCATTCCTTTTCGTTGTTTTTTTAGTGTTCTAATCGATTTTCATAATGATACATTGGATATTCTCGATAAAGAATTAGATCATCAATCAAATAATCAATTGAAAACTCTGGTTAACGAATTAACTTCGAAAGAAATATCGATTCTTAAAATCGCCAATGATAATACAGGTGTCATTACATTGACTGATAAAGATTGCCTTTGGATTGAACAATTATCTCAAGCTAGTTTAATCAATAACAATCAACAATATTTTCTTACTGTAAATTCTGAATTTACATTTGATTTTACTTATGTTCAATCGCAAATCATTCGAACATATCTTTTACTCTGTCGAATTAATTACAAACATGTCATTCAGAAATATCAATGTTTTACTAAACGAACACCGATCACAACAAACGAAGAAAGTTTTGATCTCGATGAACGATATTCAATTTCACTCGACCGAGAACAATTAGAAAATCAAATGATGAACTTAAAAGATATGTTATTAGATAGACTTTATCAAGTTTATAGTTTCCTAAGACAAATTGCGTTGACATTAAAAAATCATCCAGATGATGTATCAAATTTGTATCTTCTTGAATTTGCCAAACAAACAGATAACGAACTCTATCAACGATTTGAACAATATCAAATTGAAGATTTTCAATTATGTCATATCAATCACATACTCAAACTTTATACCGAATCAATGAGTGGATTTCATTATCTATTCACGAATATTTCGCCTCTATTACAAGTACCTATTCAGCCTGAATTAGATGCTCAACTAGCCGAGAATTTAAATGAAGATATTCAACATATTGAACAGATTCAATCTCAAATTCAGATGATAACTAAACTCTTAGATGAGCTGAAAACGATTGAAGATCCACTTTTACAACAATCAAATAAATCATTAAGTGAAATTTGTCGACATTTAGCAATTGAAAATGCAATTCTCGATCGAATACCAAATGAAATAAAATGCGAAAATTATGTTTCAGTTTGCATTCATTTAATTCAACGACGATCGATTCTCCAAGAACGAAAAGTAAATATCAATGAGAAAGAAATTAAATTATGGAATGAAAATATTCATTCAATTGAACAACACAATCAACAACGAATAAATCGTTTTGATCAATATTTGATAAATCCACAAGATGAAGAACAAAACGAATTCGTCAATTCAAACGAAACTTGGACTTTACCTTCGTTGAATATCGAAGAGCCAACAATGATTGAATATTCAGCTTTAATGGAATTCAGAATGAAATTAGTTACATATTCATCATCTGTATTTTTTCAACAGATACAAGAATATCGTGAAGAACCAATTCCTGAATCAATTTCACTTAATAAAGCGCAGAAATTTACTATTGTCCAACTCGATGGTAAAATCAATTCATATTTGTGGAAAACAGAAAAATTATTCGAACAATTGAAGAAATTATGCGTTTCTGATCAAATAGCGATTGTGGATAAAGATGAAATCTTCGTTGATGTAACAGCAAACGACACTTGTCAAGCTCAATTACTAACTAAAGAATATCATATTATCGACAAACAATCACTTTTTCCAATTCATTTTCGATTTCGTTCACAGAAATTCGAGTATTTAGTCACATCGAAATGCAATATTTCGACAGTTATCCATCGTTTTATCGATGATAATCAGTTGAAATCCTCGAAATCAGATACTATTCTCTGTTTTCTTGATCCCAATGGTAAATGTATCAATGAGAATGAAATCATCACCGATATATCTGTTACTGAAGAAAATCCTGATGAGAATATTCTTTGTGAAATCAGATTGAAATACAATGAAGGTAATTGACACTGCATTGTTCAAATCAAAATAATATTCTGTTCTTTCTTTTTTGTTCAGATGAACATCAAACTCATTTATTCTCAGCATTGACCGAATGGAAACAAATGAATATTTGGTTGAAAAAACTACCAGTTGCCATTCAATGTCCCATCAATGGTTATGCTTTTATTCGAAAAGGACAAAATGCAATCATTGATGATAATCAAACGATTTCCAATGTGTTCGATCAAAATCAATCGATCATTATCGATGTTATTAATCGTGGTTCAGTAGCAAAAGTTATATTTTCCTATGAAACGAACACTGTTACAGTTTCTGCATTGAAATCGATGAAGATTTGTTCGTTATTAGCCGATGAAAATCTTTTGGAACAATTGAATTGTTCAAATGTTTATCCGGATAATTGTGTTTTATTAACAGGAGAAAAGTATGAACAGATTCTAACTAAAGAAGATCTGAAACAATCAGTTGGTACTTATACAATAACTGGCGAACGATCTGTATGTTTTCAAATATCACTTTTCGTCGAAATAATTAAATTTGACGATGGTGAACAAATCAAAGTACCTGTTTCAAATCGAAATATATCATTTGGAGATCTACTAGCTCGAACAGGAAAATCAATGGATATTTATAAATATTTAGCTGAAAATGAAACGAAACGAGTACTTGATTCAAATGAGACATTGACAGATTTAAATCAAACACAATTTCTTCTACTCAAAGAAGACCAAACTTGTTCGATTACAATCGTTCAATCGGATGAAGAAAAACATCAACGTTATGCTGTATTTGCTACAATCGGCAATATTTCTGAACAATATTTATTATATGAAAATGATTTTGTTCCATCATCAAATACTCAATTAGTATCTTTACAATCGAAATCACCTCTTCGATTTACACTCACCAATGAAAATTTACCAGTGACTGTGACATTGAAAAATAAACAAACAGATAAAACAATTACATTCAATTGTTCATATTCTATGACTGCAAAACGTCTGTCCAGCATAGCTAGTCAATTCTTTCATTTCGAAGAAGATTTATGTCAATTGATACAAGATGATTCAACATTAATCGATGATGCAGATATATCTTTGGAAGATATTGATGATAGTATGACTAACTTTCAATTTTTTGTGATATCGACAGTATCCTTGGAATGTAAAGTGACATTTTCTGAACAAACTGTGATTTTATCCTGTCAACGAGATACACTTGCATCGACAATTATTAGAGAAACATTAGAAAAGTTACATTTTCCATTTGATCGACTTGATGATTATGAATTGATCGTGTTATGTGATGATCCAACTGGAATCGGTCTTGAGACATCAATCGATGATATTTGTCAATTATTTCCTTCGACAGTTACGACGATACCTTTTCAATTGAAATCAGTCGATAGCTAAATGATTGTCTCGTTTTTATTTTGTAATTTATTTTTATTAATTCACATTATCATTAAATTTTGGTTTTTATTCTATCAAGGTTTTTTTTTTATAAAGTTGAACAGAAGAGTTATCTTCTGATAACGATTTCTGAGCAATACTTACAGCGCGCTCATAATACGAATGCGCTTTCGAGTATTCATTTATGTTTTCATACGTCCAACCGATATTATTGAAGCTTATAGCTAAATGAGGATGGGTAGGAGGAAGAGATTTTCGCTGAATATCAAGTGCCATTTCATGGTACGACAGCGCCTTCGAATAGTCACATATTTGATGGTGCGTATTAGCAATGGAGCCGTAAAGATGTGCAAAATAAGGATGATTTGTAGGAAGTGACTTTTGATAAATTTCAAGTGCTTTGTCATAAGATAAAAGTGCTTCAGAATGGTTTTTCATATCACAATACACTAAACCAATATTATAATGGCAATCAGCTAAATGGGAATGATTTGGAGCCAATGATTTTTGTCATATTTCTAGTGCTTTTTTGTAGTTTAAAAGTGCGTCTGAATTGTTATGCATCTTGTGATGAGCTGATCCTATGTTGTTAAAAGAACATCCTAATAGAATGCTATTCTCGGGTAAATATCGCTGACGAATTTCCAGTGCTTGTTGGTAAACTAGTAGAGCTTCTTTGTCGTAACCTTGCTCTAGTTTAACTTTCCCAAACAGTTCATACAAAGTTGCTTTTTCAATTTCATTGTTTGTTTCTTCTAATAATGCTTCATATATTTTTAGAGACTTCTGAAATTGTCCCATTTTATCTAACAGTCTACCAATCCGTAGTCACCCTTTGTCACTTGGAAATGTTTCTTCTCGTATGCAATTAGTCAGCTCATAGAGGTCTTTGTCATTATCATCGGTTAGGGATAATTGTACCTGAATTAAGCGATCGTTTTGATTTAAGATTTTGATTTCACCAATTCGAAAAACACTGTTCATTGAGAAAAGTATTTCATCTTCTGCATTTCCATAATAACTCACATCAGTAGTCGAAGCAAATGGCGCTGATGATTTCGAAGGATTAATTGTCATCACAAAAAGAATTCCGATCATGTCGGGATCTGCCAGTGCTCGATGAGCAAAATCAAGAGAAACTTCACGATCTTTACTCGTGGACAGAAAACAATTGAATGAAAGTAATCCACCCTGCGTCTTTTTCATTTCTTCAAAATCGGCCTTTGATAAACCTTGACCACGGTACACTGTAAATGTATTATGGGCATATTGTTCGTTAAATTGTTCTTTGTGTAATCGTTCGATATGAAGATGAAGATCTTTGATGAAAAATCCCATATTGATAATAGAATCCATATTCAATAGCCGTAAAGAACAATTGAGCATAGGATATAAAAAGCATTCATAAGTATACCACCAAATTGGTGTTTTATTATGATATCGTTTTTTTTAATTTGTCAATATTATTCAATTCAAATGGATTTTCAGAAAATAAATCTTGGCAATATTCTATGAACTCCTGAATATGTTTTAGTTCAAAATCATTGTGTACATATAACTAGGATCGAGCTGATCTAAACTCCTCTTCGATAGATCACCATTTGTTGGCATAAAACTAATCGAAATAGCATTTTGTTCGCATTGTTGAGCTGCTTGCTTTAAAGCGTTGCAAATCAATGTAATATCTTTAAAAAACCTTTAGTTTTTGACCATTCTGAAGCCCATTGTTCGTGACGTCTTGTATTTTCACAAAATATAAAGATCGAATTTACTTGTGACATATGATGAATACATGGGACAACATGTTGTCCAAGTGAGCCGGAAGTAATCACGCATGCTTTATTATCGGTGAGTTCTTCAATGAATCGAAAACAATCGTTAGCATCAGTAAAAGTGTAAACTGTGTTAACAGCACGTCGTGGCTGAGTCAGCGTATTACGACAATCCGAATTCGTCTCATCAATATTACTGTCGAGCCACAGAAGAAGCGCATTTTGCATCCTTTGTGCATTACCTTGCCGATTTGGTCGTGCATCTTTCGAATGCCCTGACTTCATTGCAGTTGCCATTGAGCTGCCACACAAAATAATATGTTTGAAAGAGAAAAACGAAAAAACACTGTCTTTTATATGCAACTCATCTGATTTACTTCTTATCTCTTGAATATATAAAAATGCATAAAACAAACATCGTTCTCTTCTTTTTTGCACAAAAAGTTTTTTATTTAATCGTCATACATGTCGTGTATAGAAACACATGCAGATAAAGAAAAGAAAACGTAGCTTATCTATGTCAGCCTTATTCAAAAGATATATGAAATAGTTTTACAAACTCAGTATAGTTTGTCAAAAGAAAGATGACTACAACATTTGACATTTTTGGAATGGCTTTTATTTCATTTGCTATCGTTACTTGTACACTCATACTTCTAGTAAGTGTCTATATTTAGTTCAAATTCCATTTCTATCAAAAGTTAATTTCTTGAGGGTTTTTGTGCATGGCCATTAATTCAACAATATCGTGAAGAGAAACGTCACAAAGAGCAATCAATGGTGTATGCTTTCTTCAACGATGGCTTTGATTAAAACTTCTCCTTTGTTACTGTTGTCTTTTAATTTCTGTTAATCGATAAATGAAAATGTTTAGTTTGTTCAGATGAGGATAAAAACCCATGTCAAAATCTTTATATTTGTCAAATCAACACAAAAAAGGAAAAGAAAAAGAAAGAAAAAATATCTTACAAAGTAACATATTTCAGATAGTCATGCTGAACTATATATTTCTATCGTATACAATCACAGTGATTCAATATTTTTTTTGTTTTGCTAAATATACTAAAAATGGTTCGCTATTGACGTTTTATATTCGAATAATCCGACAGAAGTGAAGATAGTCCATATGGATTATGCATGGCAAAATGTGGCCAATCTTGTTCAGATAATCGACGAACTTGCAGTTCAGGCGCTGGTGATGTCGTTCGAATTGATATTCGTTGATGTTCTTCGGATGATGAATGTAGTGATTCATCATACGGACCATCGTATGCAAGAGATGTTATTGTTGGACGTAGATAATGATCTTGTTCTCGTGCTAGAATATCGACACGTCGAGCAGGCCGTTGAGAGATCTTAGCATTATAACGATTTTTCGATCTTGACGATTAAAAACGAAAATCATTTATTAATCATTGAAATTGAATTTGAGAATTATCTTACCGTTTTCGACAACAAGCATAACAAATTAAACATAGAATTAACCAGATTGTTAATATAGCAATAACAATAATTAAAATAACCCACCAATCGAACTAAAAGAATTCGTTTCAAAATGAATATTTTTCAAAGAAAAAGAATAAAAATATTAGTTTTACGCCGTAGAGAGGTCCACGAGTTCGATAATCAAATGGAAATAATGAAATTTGATCGTTATTCAACGAAACATCGCCACTACTTCGAGGAATATAACGTATTTGAACAAATGTTTCGAGACCTGTTTTATTAAATATTTCGCCATAGATTTTCTCTGTTGGTGGTGCATAATCTCCTATATCTCCTGATTTCAAACCAATCATATAATCCATTCTTATTCGTTCATTTCTAAATCAAAATCAAAGATTCATTATTGATCTCAATATTCAACTGAAATTCTTTTCAAGTACTCGATTGGAAATGAATGCATCGATGGTACAAGTAGATCATTTGTTTGAAAGATATAACCATTTCCTTTCGTCCAACTTAATCGTATTGCTTGATTGATAATAGATAAAACTGTCGAATTCAAATCGATTTTCTCAAGATAAATTGTATATTGTTTATATGGAATTGAACTATACAAATTTGGCAGAACAATAGCATTCGCTAATGATGAAGTACTATTCGAATCGACGAAGTAAATGACACGAGTCAATGTTTGACTACAAAGAAAATATTCGACAAATGTAAAAAAATAAACTTAAAAATTTACTTCGAATGAGTTAGATACGATGAATCAACGAAAATTTCTCGAGAAATTGGCTGTTGCCAAGCATATTCCAAAGCATATCGAATATCTTCGTTTAATACTCGTGGTTCGATTAAATAAATCGATCGAGCTTGATACGAAACACAATCATTTGTCATTTTGCCGAACATTGAATTTGCAGTCGATGTGAGATCGATCATCGAACGATTTCTAATATGATAATCGACTCGGACCGATCGTTTTCTGAATTAAAAAAAGTTTAGTAAAACAACAACAACAAGAACGTTGTTTATTTACCCATTAGTACAAATATATTGAATAACATCTTTAACGTCGATTGCATTCGACCATACTTGTTTGAGATTATCAACAATAGTAGCTGAATGAGAAATAAATGTATTTCGATCGAGATAGAGACTTTCGATAGATGGTTGTTGTAATGCAGCATCACATCGAGTGATTAATTGAGTTTGATTGATAAACTAAAATTTAATAACAAAAACAAAGATGTGATTTATGAAATTCAAAAAAAATGAATTCGATCGTACAGTTAAATAAAAACGAGTTTGATTGCTATTTACACTTTCTGCATAGACAAGTTTCGCTTTTCCTAAGACTAAAAAACGAAAATAAAAATGAATGAATGCATTGAAATTTCGAGATTTACTCGGATTGAAAAGAGTAAAATTCGTTTCTATATTCTCTCGAATTGAATCTGTGATTGGCAATGAAACATTTGCAGTGTGATGAAGAGTTTTATCAAGTGCAATTGTCGATTGTCCGAATGGATAGAGAACATATCGTTCATTTTTCATTGTTGAAAATATAAACTAAAATAAAATCGTACATTCACATGAGAAAAACTAGAGAATATCAATGAAAACGATCCTACATTCAATTGTTCTTGAATTTGTGATTGAAGAACAACTTGATTTGGAATAATGATATAATAGAAACGTGTGATCATAGAAAGATCTAATCCAAGTCGAATTTCCGTAACCATAGATGAAACTTAAATATTACAATCAGATCATTAAACATTATCGAACAAATTGAATACGACTTACTTTGTCCATGAATATCAATTCTTTGTAGAGCAAGAGCTACAATTTCTTTGATCTTTACTTTATGATCTGTATAATTTCCAATTAAATCAACAAATGATGGAATAAATGATCTTGGTGTATGTGTAACATATTTTTCTGTTGTACAAAGACTATTAATAGGATCGATTAGACGAGGATTGAAACAAGTCTGTGGTACAGCATGTCCATCGGAACTAGTCACTGTATAAACAACTGTTGTAAAGAATTCATTCGATGAATCAGTAAGATATTCTTGTGATTGAACAATTGAAATCATACTATTAACTAAACCTTGTTTGATAGGATTTTGCCAATAATCATGGAGAATTCGTTCGGCTGATACTGAACTTAATTTGCCTGAGAATGTTATCTGTTGTAGATCTCGTTGTTTAGTCAAATGGTCTAATATTCGATTCGATATGTAACTCAACGGATTTTGTAATGCATTGAATTGATTAAATTGTGTCGGAGAAAGAATCAATACTGGAAAATATCGAACATCTAACTGTTGATGATGAGCTAAGACTGATAGATAAATTCGTCGAATTTGTTGTTTCGATGTTGTATTCAAATAGAAATCTTCGAAGAAGATTTTCACATTATTACTTATAATCGAATCTAGAATTAACGAGATCATAAATGAGAGAATATGAATTCGAATAGTTGTTACTTTGTTGATTATGAAGAGTTAGAACAAGTTTTTCGAGATATTCTCGATTGTTTCCTGATAAAGATTTCTCGTAGAAATACGAATACGATTTCGATAGATGATAAACACGAGTTAATAAACGTTTTAATTGAATTGAATGAAAAATTTCGTTGAGATCCTCATTCAATTCTAATGAACTGTCTAACCAAGTACCATTATTCGATTGAAAGAAAATGTTTGGAAGATAATAAATTTGTCTACAGAAAAAATAATCAATCGAGTGAAATATTTACGAGAGGATTTACCCAGAATTATCGACAGCTTCTTCAACTCCGAAGATAACAGCACGCATCGAATAAATTCCAGCTTGACGAAGAGCGTTATTCAATTGTTTTTCCAAACTAAATGTCAATCGTTCGAAAAGAAAGAAGATGATTCAATCGATTAACTTACATTTGAGATGATGAACAAGGAGCATAAAAATCTTGAATACTGTTTTCTAATAATAAAATTGGCGTTTGATTCGAACATAATAATTTCGAATTTGATTTTTCAATTGTTTCGAGAATAACATCGAGATTATATTCCATGGTTTGATTATAAGTAATTCCATCGATGGTGATCAGAAAATAGGCAACATTCGCTGGATAACTAAAATACAAGAAGAGATTATTTTCTGTGAAAAATAAAAACGATTTCAAACGTACCCTGTCGTAGTCATGCCTTCCTGAACGCCTTTCAACATAATATTAACATGAGACTGTTCTTTGCTTGTTGCCACTGATACTGCTTTGGCGATCAAATTCATCCAAATCGATATTTCATTGATTGGAATGCATAATTTCAATTGCAAGAGTATACTCGTTGATATATACGGAGTACATTGTTGATAGGTTCGAGAGGGAATCGTATTTAGAATGTCATTGATCGATGGTAATGGTTCAATATTCGAGCCGAATACTGTCGATGGACCACTGGTGATAATAAATGAGATTCGTGTCATAATTCGACCGGAAATTGTCGTGTAATGTTCGAGATTGATTGCAGTTGTTTTGTAAGGTTCAAGAGATGTTCGACGAGTTGTGTAATAATTACTGACAGTTTGCATTAACAAACGAATATTTGGATCGGATACCGAAGGAAAATATCCGCAGATATCCATGGTATACGGTTCGACAGATGTTGATGGATTGCCAATCGCACCGCACATTGTTGTATATTGAGAATCAGTTGGCTGTTGGATCGGTGTGTTCAATGGAATGGTTGGTAGAATCGTATAATTAAAATTATAGACGACGACTTGAGATCTGGAATAGACGAAGAAGAAGAAGAAAAAATACGTACAAATTTGAGATTGATTTTTGAACGAAGAATTACTGATTAATGGAGATTGTTTGCTGTGAACTGAGATCGATCGAACGCGTTTGATTGTTTAGGAGAAGACGTGTAGCTGAGATTTTGCATAGAGTTGAATAGGCTTCCAAAGGTGAACTTGACATCAAACGTTGATTTGTTGATGGATTGAATGAAACATAGAGTGATCGACTTGTTGGATTTGGTTGAAGTTGTGTTTTGATAAATGGATCGATATTGATTCGAGTTTGATTATTCGATAGTAACCATTGCCATTCATTTGACGTCACATCATAGGTTCCACTGGTCCAAAAATCTAAATGAAAATTAGGAATTCTTTGAATCTGATTTGAGAAGAATCTTGGCAAACCTCGAGATAATCCTTGAGAAATTAAATTTGGTATCAAATGTTCTTGTAATTCATCTTGAGATTTAAACCAAGCTAATTGCGTTTGTTGTTTTTCACATTCGTCAATAGCTTGAAATTGATTTTTAAGTAGATTTTCTCGATTTATTCGATAACAATAAGGATAGAATGATGTTGGATTGACAAGAGTATATGGTGATGGACATACTAATAAAAAAATATCAATCAATCAAGAAATATAGTTAACCGAAAATTTCAATTTACCAAGTAAAACATTCAAACTATTCCAAACTTGATCAATACAATTGACTACATTCTCCCAAGTTGAACCTAAAATATTTTTGTATTAAATATATTCTGTATCATTGGTTTCCTCTCTCTCTCTCTCATACCTCCATGCCGATCGAAAGGAACGATGATTTGCCCTGGATAAGTACGATTCACTGGTACAATCGGTATTTGACATAAAGTACCAGTAAAACTCGGTGGACAAAGACATAAACATTGACAAATTGAACTGTTCATTAATCGAGTACCATTATTTTGACAAGTGAGTAATGAACAAGCATCAATTGGTGTTTCACAACGTGAACCAGTGAAACCACATGGACAGTGACATTGATGAGAATTGTTTTGAATTGAACAGAAACCACTGTTGAAACAGATCTGACTCGTACAAACTGGAATACTACAATCGAATCCTGAAAGACAAAAGATTTTAGGTTTTAAGAATTCCTATTCGAATTACCAGAAAAACCCTGAGAACATTTACAAACAAATTGACCACTGTCTGAATTCGAACATGTTCCACCATTAACACCTAGACAAAATCATTCCCGATTATCAATCTAACACTGTCGTTATCAAAACACTTACATGGATTACTGGCACAAGTATCATATGATGCATTACAAGTTGTACCTGTGAAACCAGGTTTACATATACATTGATATTCGTTATCGTTTTTATTTTGACAGACACCTTGAAAACATGGATTCGAATCGCAAGCTGAAGCTTTTTCACAACTAAACAAAAATATATGGTTTCGTCTCATATCATTTTTAATAAATGGTATCGAAACGCTTACTAAGTTCCATAACGTTCGACAGGACATTGGCAAATCTCTTCTCCAGTACGGAAATCGACTTCGCATGTTCCACCTGCTTGACACGGATTTTTCGTACAACCCGTTCGTCTTTCTGCACATCGAAGTCCTTTGAATTGTGGTGGACAAACACATGTATAATTCATTAATGACAATGTCAAACATGTCGAATTATATAAACATGGATTCGAATCACAAGGCAGCAACGGTATATCACAATGTCGACCGGTTGTTGTCGGTGGACATACACATTGATAATCACCATTAGGAAGATTTTCACATGTACCTGTTCGACATGGATTCAATGAGCAACTGAACAATTTTGTTTCACAATGATTGCCCGTATACGATGTTGGACAATTGCATTGCCAATGAGGATATGTTTCATTGTACATACAAGTTCCATTGTTGATGCATGGTTTCGATCGGCATGGATCGAAAATTTCACATTCTTGTCCATAGAAACTCTTCTTACAAAAACATTGATACGATCCATAAGTATTCAAACAACGGCCACCATTTCCACAAACGTTTGGCATTGTTCGACATTCATTAATATCCGAACATCTACAATCGAGAAATTATCGAGATAAAACAAAAAAAAAACATATCGATTAAATACGTACACTCCCATGATAAATTGAAATCCTTTTGGACATTGACATGAATAAGTTTGATTTTCATGCGGAATACATTCGCCTATGAGACAAGGATTGTTTTCACAAGGATTCAGTTCACAGAATTTTCCATAATACGATTTTTCACATTGACATTCACATTTGAATGTCGATGTTCGAACAGCAATTCCATGTAAACATGAATAGTTCGAGCAGAGATTGATCGGTTTTTCACATCGGCTACCTTCATAATCGATCGGACATGCACATGAATAAGTCATTGCACTTGTTCGAACGCATGAACCTTGATTTTGACATGGATTCGATTGACATGGATCGATTGGAATCGAACAACTTGGACCTTGAAAACCATTCGAACAGAGACATGTATAATTCTGATACATTGGCATCGAAACACATTCAGTCAATGGACCTCGACATGGATTGCTAGTACATGGATCAGACATTAATTCGCAATTACTACCATAGAATGGCCATGAACATTGACAAATATAATAATACGGTGCTGGTTCAGAACATTTACCACCATTGAGACATGGTCTACTTTCGCAAACATGAACATTTGTTTCACAATTCTTGCCTGTAAATCCAGTTGGACATTGACAACGATAGTTCGATTGTCCATTCGAAAGACATGTGCCCATATTTTGACATGGTTGTGATGCACAAGGTGCATATGGATATTGACATTGAATACCTGTGAATGTCGATGGACAAAGACATTTCGCACCTGGAATTTGACCCGGTTGGTTTATACATGTTCCATTATTTGAACATATCAAAGATTCACATTGATTTATTAAAACTTCACAATGAGTACCAGCATAACCTGATTGACAAACGCATTGATGTGTATTTAAACTTTGAACGCAAACTCCATTGTTCAAACATGGATTCGATGAACATGTATCAATGAATTCTGTACAATTAACACCTGTCGAACCTGGTAAACAAACACAACGGTAACCTTTTCGATCATCGAACATACATTGACCATATAAACAAGGTGAAGATTTACATAAATCAATCGAAATATTACAATGTCTGCCTGTATAACCTTGATAACAATCGCATACATAGCTATCATCATCCAGACTTCGACATTGTCCGTAAACACATGGACATGATGCACATGCACTATTCGACATTTTCGTATCACAACGAACACCACTGTAACCTAACGGACAGGTACAATTAGCTAAACCTGGACCAAGATAATTACAACTGCCACGTTTGCAATAAGCTGTTTCGTTTGAACATAAATTTATTGGTACATCACAACGATCACCTGTATAACCACTTGAACAAATACACGAACAACTTGTTAATCCAGTTGCTAATGGTAAACCGTATTTACATGTTGATAACGAACAATTATTAATCGGTGTTTGACAAATAACTCCTGTGTACGATTCAGGACAGAGACAGACAAAAGACGATAATTTCGATACGCATGTACCATCATTTTGACATGGATTCGATGAACACCAATTTGTTTCAAATTCACATCGAAGTCCACCGTAACCTTTTTCACATAAACATTGATAACTCAAACCATTATTCGTATTTCGACACAAACCATGATTTAAACATGGATCGGATAGACAGGGTTGATTTTCAATCGTACAATTTATGCCCGAATAACCTGCTTGACATATACATTGATAACCATTCAATGTATCCAAACAAACGCCATTATTTTGACATGGTTCATCCAAACAGAATGAATCTCTTAGTTGACAGAATTCGCCATGAAAAGATTTCGGACATGAACATTGATGATAACCCGGTGCTATATCATGACATGTACCACCATTTAAACATGGAGATGATTGACATGATTGAACACGAATAACACATGTTCGACCTTGAAAACCGTACGGACATTGACAAGCAAATGAAACAGCTTGATTTAAACAAGTACCATTGTTAAAACATGGATTCGACGAACAATAATCAATAAGTTGATCACATTTTTTACCCGTATAACCTGGAAAACAATGACATTGATAAGAATTCATCATTGGTACACAAGTTCCATTGATACATGGCGCACTTAAACATGCATTGATCTGATTTTGGCATGATGAACCTGTGTAACCAGGCAAACATGAACATATTGCATCGGTTGTACTCGTACGAATACAAGTGCCATTGTTCAAACATGATTTTGATAAACATGGATCGACTCTTGTTTCACAATGTTCGCCCGTAAAATCTACAAAAAACGAAAAATTTTGTTCACATAATCTTCGTAATTAAGTTTTTAAAAAAATCGTCAATTACTTGTCGAACAATGACATTCATATGAGCCGAGAGTTGATTGTAAACATATTCCATTATTTAAACAAGGATTTGTTGCACACTCATCAATATCAATTTCACATCGATGACCTGTTAGACCATTTGGACATTGACAATGATAATGATTTCCATTGACAAGACATGTTCCATTATTCAAACAAGGTTTGGCATAACATTGATATTCTCCAAGTTGACATTGCGAACCAGTAAAACCTTTTCGACATGTACAAATAAATCGATTATTGACATCTTCATGACATATTCCATTGTTTAAACAAGGTAAACTATCGCAATGATTTTGTTTGATTTCACAATTCGATCCCGTATAACCTATTGGACATGAACAAGAATAAAAACCATTCGATAATGGATGACAACTGCCCGAATGACATGGATTCGTATCACATGCATTCAAAACAACATCACATCGACGACCTGTATAACCATGTAGACAAGAGCAATGGAAATCGGTCTTTGAGACCATCGTACATGTACCATTATTTCTAAAAAACAAAAGAAAAAGAAAAGTATGCTTTTATTGCAGTGAAATTGTTTGAAACTTACAAACAGAAATCTGTGGAACAAGGCTTTTCGATTTTTTCTTCACAATTTTTTCCTTTGTATTGCAATGGACAATGACATTGATAGGTGTTTATCAATGATTGACAAGTACCATTATTTTGACAAGGTGAATTCTCACATCGATCGATTGTATGCTGAACAAAAAAACAAACACCAGTTTTCTCAATCGTCATATCTGTATGTAACTTACATCACATAAAATTCCATCAAAACCTTGAAAACATTCACAAGTAAATCCATTAATCTGATCAATGCATCGTCCATGTTCACATGGATGTGAAGCACAATCATTGACATTGATCTCACACATTTCACCCGTAAAACCTGGTAAACATCGACAAGTAAAACCAAATGGTTTAATTGCAAGATTTGTTAAACAAGTTCCATTATTTGCACATGTTGTTGGATTCAAACATGGTTCTACAAATTGTTCACATGTCAAACCAGCGTGCCAAGGTGGACATAAACACATGAAATTATCTTGACTATCGATACATGTTCCACCGGATTGACATGGATCTGTTGCACATTTATTGATTTGAATTTCACAATGAACACCTGTATACGACGATGATGGACAAATACATTCATATCCATTATCCTACAATCAAGAATTTATTGAAATCGAATTTTTTTTGTGTTTCGTTTTTTACTTTATTCACACATACACCTTTGATACAAGGTGATGTCTCACAAAAATTCTTCTTTATCTGACAATTTGATCCGGTAAAACCAATCGGACATTGACAAGTATAATTCCAAATGCCATCAATACATGTTCCATGATTCAAACATGGATTCGAAAGACATTCATTCGATGTTTGTTCACAATTAATACCAGTAAAATCATTCAAACAAACGCAACGATAATCATTTATCAATGAAATACATAGACCATTGTTCGCACATGGATTACTCGAGCAATAGTTTATCATCGACGAACAAGTCGAACCCTAAAAATTCGAATTTCGTTTTAAATTTTATTAAACAATTCCTTACATTATATCCAGGTGGACAATCGCATTTAAAACTATTGATTAACGTTCGACAAATGCCTCCATTGAGACAAGGATTCGATTGACATTGATCGATTTGTGTTTCACAATAATAACCCGTAAAACCTATCAAATTCATTCGAATAAAATTTGAGAAAAACAAAAGCACTCATCTTCCTACCAGGATTACAAATACAAGTAAAATTATTCAATTGATCAACACATCGACCTGAATTTAAACATGGATTGACAGGTTCGCATTCATTTCGTTCGATTTCACAACGATTTCCCATGAAACCATTTGGACATATGCAAACATATTTATCAATCAATGATTTACAAGTACCTTGATTTTCACAAGGATTTATTTTACATTGATCGATAATAGTCTCACAAAATGACCCTGTAATACCATTTGGACAAACACATTGAGCTCCTGATTCCGTATTCGAACATATTCCACCATTTAAACACTAAAATAGAAAACATTTCTCTTGAAATTCTTTTACTTTTCATCGAATCCTACTGGTTGAGATTGACAATAATCAATAATTAATTCACAATTTTCTCCATGAAAACCCTTCTCACAAGTACATGTTAAATTCGTTCCATTATTCACACATTGACCGCCATTTAAACATTGAATACCAATACATTTATCTTGCAATTGTTCACAATTGACACCTGTATGTGTCAACGGACATAAACATTGATAACTATTTTCAAAATCAATACAAATTCCACCATTTAAACACTATTAATAAACAATAAGTTTTCTTTTTTTTTAAATCAAAAAAGTGTTGCCTACCGGTTGTGATAAGCATTCGTTTAAATTAATTTCACAATGTTTGCCTGAATAACCTGATTTACATAAACATTCGAATGTTGACATATCTTTCGATACACATCGATCAACACCTTCGATTGAACATGGATTTGTTAAACAAACATCAACCAATTGCTCACAATTTTCACCTGTATAACCCGGTGCACAACAACAACTAAATCGACTTGATAAATTTGTACAATTACCATGTTGACCACAAGGTTTAGCTGCACATTGATCAATCATTGTCTCACAATTTTTACCCGTATAACCACTATTACATTGACATAGATACGATGGTAATGTCGGCGTACAACTACCATGAAGACAAGGAAAACTTAAACATGGATTTAAGATTTGTTCACATTGTTTGCCAGTAAAATACGGCGGACAAAGACATTGATAATCATTGTCATTTTCTCGACATGTTCCACCGTTTAAACAAGGTAGATTACTGCATTGACTGATTAATGTTTCACAACGTACACCTGTATAACCCGATGCACATAAACATAGAAAACTATTCGTTTGATCGATACACGTGCCATTATTGTAACAAGGTGCAGCAAGACAATCATCGATATTTATCTCACAATGAACACCATGAAATCCAGCTTGACAATGACAAGTTGGTAAACTTCCGTAATTATTCACACAAACACCATTGTTTAAACATGAAAAACTTTGACATTGATCAACAGCTGTCAAACAATTGACACCTGTTAACCATGGCGGACAGAGACAACGATATGAACCTGGCATATCAATACAAGTCGAATTCGGATGACATGATAACGGAAATGAACATTCATTGATATTCACTTCACACAAACTACCAGTCCAACCGACTGGACATATACACGAAAATGAATCGATATTATTCACACAAGAACCTACAAAAGAAATGAAGATAATGTCAAAATTAGTATGTGTTAGTTTCTTTTTTTCCACTTACCATTATTTTGACAAGGAGTACTTGAACAAAGATTAATCTTATTTTGACAATGATCACCTGTATAACCCGTTAAACATTCGCAATGATATTTATTTCCATTATTTCGACATTTGCCTGCATTTAAACATGGATTCGATTGACAATAATTGATTCGTTCATTACAATTCATTCCCGTCCAACCAGATTCACAAATACATTGACCATGTAACGGTGATATTGACAAACATTTACCATGAATACAACTTGTACTCAAACAAGGATTCAATTCAATTTCACAATATTTACCCGTAAATCCAATTCGACACGTACAATTAAAATGTAACGCATTTCCATAGGTCATTATCGATGTACAAGAAATCGAATTCGATGCAATACATGGATTGCTCGAACATGGATCAATTGGAATACTACAATCTTTGCCATGATAATATTCATTACATTGACAATGGAAACTTCCATGAGTGTTTATACATTGACCACCGTTTTGACAAGGTTCGATTTCTAGTAAACATTCGTTGATATCTTCGGTGCATGTTGGTGGTTTCGTAAAACCATCGGGACAGATGATTTGTTTATCGAGACTACGTTCATTCAAGATTAAATTCGAACATGTCGGTCCAGTATAATTTTCCAAACAAGTACAAACAAAACCTGTTGCTACATTTGCACAAATGCCATCATTTTGACATGGCTGTGATAGACAATAATCGATTTTAGTCTGACAAAATTCACCTGCATAACCCGGATAACAAATGCAATGAAATGAACTGGCATTTTGTCCTAATTGACAAATACCATTTTGACACGGCGAATATTGACATGGATTTAAATTAATTTCACATAATGAACCTGTATAAATAGAACTTGAACATACACATTCATAGCCAGTAGACGTCGATAAACATAAAGCATTGTTTTGACAAGGATTACTCATACATGCATCGATTGATAGTTCGCATAGACGTCCTTTTCATCAAGTCACATTTAGTTATTTAATGAGTTTTAGATTGATTTTTTGTAAGATAACTTACCTGTGTAACCCGTCGGACAACAACATGATCCATTGAAACATGTACCACCGTGTAAACAACCAGATGAAATCGGGCATTCGGGATCGAAAATAGGCGCGAGTAGCTTTTGATTGCAAACATTAATCGGACCCCAACCTTCGAGACAATTTTTTTCGCCTTTGAAATTACAAGTAAAATGTCCTTGTGAACATGTATTCGGTGCGATACATTGAACCGAACAATTGTCACCATAAAATGTTTTCGGACATTCTTGTTTTTCTTGACAATATAAGCCCGTATAACTAAAAAATTTTAAAAAAAGAATTTTCATTGCTTGTTTTTTGGAGAGTGAAATCATATTATTTTTACCCTGCAGGACAATTACAAGTGAAATAATACATTCGAGAATCATTGTCATAGGTCGAACTACATGTTCCACCGTTGAGACATGTGACACCTGATGTGCAAGTCGAAAGATATTGACAAGTCGAACCAGTGAAACCGTTCGAACAACAGCACGACGAGGAATTCGGTCGACAATATCCACCATTGAGACAAGTTAAATCTTGATTTTTGAAATGAAACAACATTATAAATAAAGACGAACAAAAGTCAATCACCTGATGATGAACATTGAGCAAGTAGATTATGTTTCGAACAATCACTTCCGAACCAACCAGATGCGCAGATTTTTTCACCTGTTTGCGGATGACATGTATATGAACTTGTACAATCATCATTCGGAATACATTGAACCGAACATTGCCGACCGTAGAATGTCGATTGACAGAAAGCTTTTAAAGCAATGATAATTCTAATAGAAGAAATCTCTTTTCGTTCGATCTGATTGGTTGAAATAAACAAGACATACTGATGAATATTCGGAGCACTTTTTGTTGTATCAGTTAAAGTTAATTGTTGAAATGCTCGATTTGAATATGTCATATCAAAATGATAGATCGTATTGAATTGATTCAATAACATATTCGTATTTTCATAGAAAACAAAGATTTTAATTGCGATTGAATCCTAGGATATATTTTTTTTGTTCAAATAGAAAATGACTTTAATCGGTACACTCACATCGTTTATATACGATAAACCAAATTGAATTGGTAAGAATTGATTTGAATGAAAATTCAATAAACTCGTACTATTAATTTTCATTTCAAACGATTTCTTTCCCAATGGACACCAAGTCCAATTTGTTTGATATTCACTAAGAAAAAAAACAAATCACCGATTTCCTCTGGGCTATCTAGACATTTCTATTTACTTTGAAAATTTGTCTCAAGGGCCCTATGGTGTCTCTCTTCTCTTTTTTTTTTACTTGAACATACGAATCTCAACTGATACTGGGACATATGAGTGTTATGCCAGACAAGTGGCATCACCTTTTTATCGTTTCTTTTCACACGTGTTTAGTCAAATAACACAACAAGAAATCAATTAGTTTTCTACCTATTGACAAAATCCAAACAGACAATTGTATACAGGTTACAGGATATTGACATAGGACAGAATTGTTCGGAAGAATATGAACCATCGCAACATTGTCCATTGACAGTTAAACCCGTTGGATTGTGAAATTGAAGTAGATCAACAAGTAATATCAATGGTGATTCTTGACAATCAACCTAAATAACGCCAAAAGGAATGGATATTCAAAGTTTTCTTCTTCTTCTTCTTTTTTTTGTCTTTTTGTCGTCATTGCTTTCTTATCTTTCTCCGACAAGTACTCTATTGTATACACTTGAATAGCATCGATGAACTAACGATGCACTTCAGTGACGAGAATAAGAAAAAACGATGAAATAATCGTTTTTGATTTGTTTCGAAAAAAAAAGTTAAAAGAGAAAAAAATGATTTACGACTGCACTTGACTAATGATTTAGAATTAAATATGCAAATAAAAATCATTTCATTTGACTTACTTGTTGTAAATTGAAAAATAATAAAACGAACAGAAATATCCAAAACATCTTAAAAAGAAAAACAAAACAAGAAAGAGATAGTTAGTTATGTTCAATATACAAAAGATAATAATGTTTGTCGTCTGTTCGTTTCTTGTGAAAAACGAAAGAAGACGAGATCAAGACATATAAAGAGAGAGAGAGAGTAAGACACATACAGAGAGAAAAAAATGAATATTGATTCTTCCTCCTACATGTTCATGCTCATAGTGTCGACCCAAATAATTATTAGATATTGAGAAATGAATGAATGAAAAGGTGCGAGAATAAGAAGAAAAAGAAATCGAACAAGTTTGTCACGTCGTTCAATGTTGGTTGTGTAGTAATCTGTTAGACTAACGTTAAAAGTTTTAACAGTCATCAGTAACAATGACGAAAGATGATGAGGAGAGAAGAGAAGAGAAAATATAAAAAAAAAAGAACGTTTGAGAACGCCTTCTTCTTCTTCTTCTTTCTCCTCCCCTCAATGTTATCCTAGAGAATTGTGTATGTCAGAAGGCGGTGACAACGCGATTTATATATATATATATTCAATGAATGAGAAAGGAGGAACTAAAGACGATGTTATCACGGCAATAACTTGGATTTCGATTGTACATAAACGATTTACTCTCCTTTCTCTCTCTCCTCTCTTCTCTCTTATCTGAGAGAATTCGATTTTTTTCACTCATGATGTCTGAAGAGACGAATTTGTTTGTGTTACTACTCTTCCAGCATATTGAACTTTCGGTCCTCTGTCTCTCTCTCTCTCATTCTATATCCAACTAGTGCAGTGACATACGTGTATATGCACTAAATGTTGTCCTATACAGTGGCACCCACCGCCCACACATACCGATGTATGCATATGTTGATCGAGTCATAGATGTCTGTATCAAAAAGTCTGAATGAACATATACATATATATGTATGTATATGTCTATATTCACCACACCTCGTTTTTCAATTGTTTTCGACCGATAGCTATTTGCATGCGTCATTCAATCATTGTTCATTGTTGCCGACATTACTCTCTGATGCTGTCTATAATGATATGTGACTGCAAAAACGAAAAAAAAATCAATTCAGACAAGTCCATTAAAGAGAATTGACTTCAAATTAGTGATATATATGTGTATGTATGTATGTATTTACAGAAGTGTACAACAATATTGAGCAATCTCGTTCGCTGTCTGTATTTCCATTCATTCGTAAAAGAAAGTGTAAAAATGTTTTTTTTTCTCAGTTTATATTGAACGTGTACATTTCGATGTATTTGTCCGAGTACACGTTTAATGATCGTCTTTGTTCTCAATGTAATGATGAGTCACGTAATTTTCACTCCGATTACAGACTCAAGTTGACAAGTATTGTATCAACTATCCTATTCAATGAATTTAAAAAAAAAACAAAAAGAAAAGAAAATCGAATGACTTAAAAGATTACATAATTGTTCTCGTATTTTTTTATTTTGCTTTTTATCATGCCGATTTTAATGAATGTTGATTGTATAAAGATGTTTGTTACTTATTCTCAGATTTACGCGTAAAGAAACGAACAAATGACTGCAAAGATTATTATTGATTTTGATTTGTTCGTGATTATAGATCTAGAAAAAAAATTTTTTCTTTATTGAACTTTCGTTCTATAGATGAAATATGAGACGCATCAGTCGATGATCTCATCGATTGTATGACGGCCTATTTTACATATTCTTCGCGTTTTTTTTTCTCACCTCATTTCAACGTGTTGAATGCACATTCACAGATTTTATTAACTTGAAAACGAAAACAGTACTAATGAACATTTTCTTTTTCTTATTTTCGGATGTCGATTGAAAGTCTTCATGTCATATTGACACGAACAGTGCACTATTTGTTTTAATTTTATTTGAATAAACACAAGCGAACATTACAAATGAATCTATTAAAGTCGTTATTTTAGTGAATGTTAATCGGTAAATAAATCGAACAAAGAGAGAATAAGTCAGATTTCGTGTTGAGAAAGCAACTGTAAGATATCATCAAATGTTTCAAACGACCAGTGCGATAGTAAAATTCAAAAACAACAAAATGACTATTTGTTCTTTGAAATTGTTAAAAGCAATGCCTATGAAATGAGAAATAATGATAATGAACCTGGATATTTTAATTTATTTATCTTCGCAAAATACTTATGACATTTGTTTCAGTGATCTTTGATAAATTAGAAATATGTACTATTATCACATTAACGAGGTGAACAAGGTTACAGGCTGTCATATGTTAATATTTTTTATCCTCTTCTGAATTCAACATCAACATAGTCAGTAAATATTGATGTTGTTTCTTATTATATATTATAGAACGTCAGCAGAATATTGATAATTAATCGATAGATATGTATCGGACTTTGAACGACTAATTTTAAAAAAATTATCTGGAAATATAAAATATGAACATCTGGGTATATACGTATGATTCGCACAATCAAATAGACTACCTTTTGTCTTTGTTTTCTGACGAAAGCATCAAATAATGGCAGATAGATACATAGATACGTATATAAAAGCCTCTACTTCTGAGAACTTTCATTAAAAAAGAAAACTACGAGCCGAATTATTAGATTAGTTTCTCTCGACATGCAACAAAGTCCGTATTTATATCAATCAAATGGTCAACCACAACCTGGAACAGGTCACCTCTATCCGTAAGAATTATAACTACAAATTCAAATTCCATAAATAATCTTTCGTTTTTTTTTTGTATTTTTTACAAGATCGTTTCAATCATTGACAGGACCAATCTCATCTTACATGGCATATTCACCATCAACAATCGTCGATCCCACACATATATCACCATCAATAGTCAACAATGGTTATGCTCAAGCAAATGTTCCTCCGTATCCACAACAAAATTTGCCGACTGCGCCAAATCAATCGCAACCGGTGCCGACAATTCATACTGAAATTTTAACAACCGTTACATCGAAATTAAAGGTGTTCTGTATTATTTCAGGTGTTATTTATATCTTATGGTGTGTAGCACTTGCTGGCATTGAAATTTACATAACAGTTGAAACTCATTGGACATTGTATCGAAATGTTTGGACAACATGTTTGATAATTACAGCTGGTATTTTTCTATTAACCGTACCTTGTCATTTACATTATTCTATGATGGTTTTAGTACGAGCACATGCTATTGCTTTATTTTTTTCTTTACTTGGACTTATTTTAACAACAGTTAATTTAGTTACATCAACAAAATGTAAAGTTCGATCTTATTCGTACAAATATATTTGCGACCAAGAACTTATAACGATTTTAAAATGGTGTAATATGGGCATTTATGTTGCTATTAGTGTTCAAAGTATAATCAATATTATTGTTTGTGCTCATATACGTAAGAAAACTTTATCAAAAGCAGCTGATGCAAATATTTACATTCAATGATCGGTTCATTCAAATTCGAACATATTTTCTTCATATAAATGTTGTGTTTAGTTTCAACAAAACAAAAAACTTTTCTTAGTAAATAAATAAATCGATGGACAGTTGCAATAAATGACATATGTTATTCTCTGACAGTTCTACTTTGTCTTATATGATAAGTCCAAAAGATAATCTGTGACATGTGTTCTGACTTATTAAACCTAACGTTGATCAGTTTGTTGTTTTCGTTTCTTCTTCTTCATTTGTTTTTAATTGTCAACGACAAAATGGGTTGTCATCTAAGTTCATTTCATTTGCCTGTGAAATTCTTCAATTTTCATCATCGAAATTATTCTTTTACTCAAGACGATCGGATACAACTCGAAACATTTCTACTTAATATTCCAAATCATTGTCAACAAACAATAATTAATCTTTCCAAACAAGATTTAGTAAATCTTATTCGAAAACATCGATTAGCATTGTATTTCAGTTTGAAAAAACAATGGTCATTAACAATTTTCTATGAACGACAAGCAATTAAACGATTGCAAATTTTATTACCAAATGAAAAAGATCATTATGCGTTTTCTATTTTCTACAATGTTCTGTCAGCTGCATTTTTAGCATTCGGACAAGTTGAATCAGCTATTGAAGGCATTCAATTATCTGTAGTGATTCAATTGAAACATACGCCGACAGATTATCGAAATCTTAGTAAAAACTATTTTTATCTAGCTTCGATGTATAATATGTTGCAAGAATGGCAGCCAGCAATTGAGTATTTACTCAAAGCTATCGAAACAAGCCGACATATGACACCAATTGATGAAGATTTCGTTTGCATGCTAGAGAATGAACTCGAAAAAACGAAGTAAAATCATTATGAATATTTCTAGTGAAAAATGATTTTTATAGACAACAAATGACTGTGAGATTTTCAAACAAAAGGTTTGAAATAAATGATCATTATTTTCATCGTCGATTAACAACAGCAATTATTACATTTACTACTAAACAAGACAGTTTGTATTTCAACAAAACAATTTCTTCCGATTGATCGAACTATAGATAGCGTAAGATGTTGAAGACTTTCTTTTATTATTTATTCGATTCGTACTAATCGAAACAATGAAACTGACCGAGTTTTCTAAGAAAATTCAATTCTCTCTTTTTTTTTAAAAATGTCTTCAATAAATTTTGCGAAAGGTAAAATCTACGGTGTGTTACGAGCACATGTTATTGTTGACAATGGTGAAAAACATTCGCATAAAACCGATGAAAGTCATTATAATTTAATATCAGTCGATGAAGAACAAGGTCAAGCCTGTGAACAATATCAAATTAATATCGATATTCAATCACTTCAATCAGCCAATGTTAAATGTCTATCAATCGATCCATTTACAAGTGCATCGATTCCATTTTCAACTATTCCATTCGGTTTTACTGCATTACCATCGAATGATAGTGATAAATTAGCGTTGGACTTCATTCGACGGCCAATATTCGATCTTAATCTTTTAACTAAATCTTCGTCGTTAACAGCCGATCAAATAGCTGCTAAACTCGATGTTTATTTAAAACAAGAAAAGCCGCACGTCATCGTATTCGGTACGAAATACGATGATCAACATGTTACTGACCTGAATCATTATGGTTTACAACGTGCATTGAATGACAAAAGTAAGCCAGCACGTGGCATCGATGATATTCATATGAATCAAATTGTTGGACATGATGGTCATGTGTATCAAGATGGAGCTTTATTTATTCAAAAAGAAAATCAAGACAATGAATACGTTGCATTTTTTTTCTGTTTTAATAGTCAATGTCAAAATGCGAGTTAAATCTTTTTCATTGCCGATATTTGTGTAAGAACGGTGAGAAATTCATCGAAAGACAAGAGAGAATCTTAAGAGATTCAGTATTTTTTTTAAATAAACGATTGCAAACTTTTGTCGATTACCTTTATCATGATCAGCAAATTCAATCATTTCATGAGCTTCACGATCAGTAATTGGAAATTTTAAAATATTCATCACGACAGACAATTCATTTGCATCGATCATTCCATCTGTATTCATATCATGATGAACGAGTTTTTGTTTTCTGTTCGAATTTACCTTTATTAATATCAAAACATTCAAAAGCAATTTTTAGATCGAGTCGTCGAAGTGCTTCGTCTTCGTAACGTAGTTTTTCTTCGTAGTCAACAACTAGTGAGACAAAATGTTCGAAATCAAGTAGACCAGTTGATGAATCGTCGATGTTATGTTGAGAAAGAAAGTCTTCAAAACCAAGATCTTTCTTAGTGTCATGACCGAGTGCCATTAAGGCGTCAGTTAAACGTTCGATAGGTACTAAATTCTAATGTTATGATGAGAAGGAAATTGACAAATTCAATTTACATGGTTGAGAATTATTCATCCAAGTAAAAACTTGACGCATTAATTTAATTTTATCCGAAGGAATATGATGTCTTTGCTTCAATAATTGAATTTGTCTGGTGAAATCAATTTGTGTATTTGATCGTTCATCTCGAACTATTGTTCGACTTATCGATCGTTTTATTGACATCGATAGTAGTCACAGTTAATTATCAGTTTTCTTTTAGCGCAGAAATTAGAATGAGAAAATCTTTCAGCTGTTGTTTTTTGATTTTCATTGACGAAATATAAAAAGTACTAGCGGTAGTGTCTATCTTGAAAAATTTGATTAATAAATTCTTTCGGATAACAACGTTTTTTGAATGGTTCCCTTTTTCGCGAACTATTGCTTTTATTTAAGAAAAAAAACTTCAACGTAACACTATTTGTTACTTTAAACCCGTTTGTTACACGATTGAATTTAATCTATTAATCAAATTTTTCAAGATAGACGCGACCAAACTATCTTGATTATTTGTAGCTGGCACGTCCGGTAGTTAGAATCTATACATGAACAGAGAGAGCACTTGAATGTTGCATATGAGCGCTCAGACGGTTCCGTCACATAGGTATCAGTTATGGAACATCCGTTGTTCATGTTTTATAAAAAATCCATTTAAACTTTTTCTAATAGGCTCGCGTCATGTCTGCAAAACGTATTTTCGGATTGAAGGATGGGTCCACCCAGTTAACCGATTACACTCCAAAGACGAAGATACCCAGGTCGAATTAATACGGCCGTAAACAGTTGTCATTTTACGATAAACACGACTGTAAACTGTGTAAAATGGCCATATACGCTACCGTTTTGTACCGTCACAGCGACCGTATTGATCGACCTGGATAATCACCAGAGTGGTTGACAAAAAAATAATGTTATCCGTAAATCTGCTCGACATTCTATGTACTATCATCCTGTTCACTTAAATTTAAAAAAATACCATCTTTTCTAGATATTTTTATTTGGCTTACTCGTCGTGGCAATATTGGGTACAATCCAATTATATTCTGGTGGAAATTTATTAAAAAATATTATGTTATTTTTATTATATCAACTATGTTGGCTAATCCGTTTGGAATTGTGGTGGGATTCTGTAAGATTTCATCGTTTATACATCTTCTTTTTTAAACCTTTTTTTGTTTAGTTCGGCATACGTTTGATATTGACTGTGTCTTTCATAATATTAGCACTCATCGATGGTCGAGCGATTCACGTCTTTGTACATGCATGGCCACTCACATTCAAGTTACAATTTGTGAGTAGAATACTATTCCTAATTTTGACAGGATTTTTTTCCTCAGCTTGGTTGAGATGCCGGCAAGAAGATCGAAAAATCTACCCAACAAGTATTTCCCTTTCAATGGATTTTGCATGTGTGTGTGCAATAGAAACTAAAAATACAAACCATTTCTTCCTTTTTTTTCGTCTTTTTCTATTGAATAAATCTAGGATACTAAAATCTACCTATACAAGATAAAAATTTTTGAGACAAATATCGAGAAGTTATACCTATGGTAGACGAACAATAAAATATGTTCGATTCAATGAAAATTGGGTTAAACAAAAAAACACAAGATCTTTCGTTAAAT
>ERZ778027.1400-NODE-1400-length-40794-cov-24.437959_pt1 | contig 40794 bp, 40 predicted proteins | sample MGYA00375757_ERZ778027 | MGnify/ENA primary metagenome ERZ778027 (study PRJEB29350, sample SAMN05389817) | bioreactor metagenome | isolation source: Ammonium sulfate bioreactor | place: South Africa: University of Cape Town | collected 2014-02-18 ...
GGGACCCTGACCGTCCCCAAGACTGCATACAGCGCTAATTCAGGAGCCTCCTAGACCGAGCCGTTCGGCTATGACTCGCCGGCGATAGCCGAATGACTAACTGCCGCGGCGAGAATTCGTCATAGTCCTATCCGATTCGACGGCCTAGCTTGTCTCGCATGACCGACCTCACACCCTCCGTGCCGGCCGCCGCCGTCCGGCCGGGCGGCTCCGCGGCGTCGTCGCCACGGGGTCTGCGCCGGCTCGTGACCGTCGCCGTCCTGGCTCAGGCCGTGGAGTACTTCGACTTCTTCGTCTACGCCACCGCCGCCGCGATCTACCTCGGCTCGCTGTTCTTCTCCGGGTTGGGCGACACCGCGGCGACGCTGGCCTCCTTCATCACCCTCGCCGTCGGGTTCGTCGCCCGTCCGCTGGGCGGCGCGGTCGCCGGGCACTACGGCGACCTCCACGGGCGCAAGCCGGTGTTGGTGGCATCGACCGTGGTGATGGGGGTGGCGACCTTCCTGATCGGCCTGCTCCCGACCGCGTCCACCCTGGGCTGGATGGCTCCGGCGCTGCTCGTGGTGCTGCGCCTCCTCCAGGGCTTCGCGCTCGGCGGGCAGTGGGGCGGCGCCTCGCTGCTGCTGACCGAGAGCGCCCCGCCCGGGCGTCGCGGCTTCTTCGGCAGCTTCGTGCAGGTCGGCGCCCAGCTTGGCCTGATGGGCGGGATCAGCGCGTTCCTGGTGCTGTCCTTCCTCTTCTCCGACGAGCAGATGATCGCCTGGGGGTGGCGAATCCCGTTCCTCTCGGGCCTGCTCATGATCGGCGTCGGGCTCTACATCCACCGGGCCGTCGAGGACACCCCGAAGTTCAAGGAACTGCAGGCCTCCCGCCCTGAGCCCGACGAGCCCGAGCAACCGCCCCTGGCGAAGGTGCTGCGCGAGCACTGGCGCACCATCCTGCTCGCGGGCGGCGCCTTCGTCCTGCCCAACGCGGTCGCCTTCATCATCGTCTCGGGCGTCCTCGACTACGGGGTCCGCTCCCTGCACCTGGCCCGCGGGCCGCTGCTCGGCGTGATCCTGGCCGCCTGCGTCGCACCCCTGTTCTTCCTGCCCTACTTCGCCAACCTGTCCGACCGGGTGGGCCGTCCCAAGCTGTTCATCATCGGCGCGGTCGGCGTCGCGGTGTGGGCGTGGCCGATGTTCGCGCTGATCGACACGGCGAACCTGTGGCTGGTCTTCGTCGCGCTCGTTGTGTGTTTCACCGTGCACTCGCTGATGTTCGGCCCGCAGGTCGCCCTCTACTCCGAGCTGTTCAGCACCGACGTCCGGTTCTCCGGCGCGTCGCTCGGCTACCAGGTCGGCTCCATCTTCGGCGGCGGACTTGCCCCGCTGATCACCGCAGCGCTGCTCGACGCCACCAAGGCGAGCTGGTCCGTCGCGGCCTACATGACCGGGCTCGGCGTGGTCAGCCTGCTGTCCATCGTGGCGCTGCGCCGCCGCGCGAACGCGGCGGGCCGCCGGGAGCTCTCGTGAGCAGGCGGACCGTCCGCCACGTCGTCGACACCCACCACCATGTCGGCAGCCTGGCGATCGGCGCCGCCGAGGAGCGGAGCACCGCGGCCGAGTCCCGCGATCCGGTCGAGATCCACCACGCGATGCTCGACCGCTTCGGCATGAGCGCCTGCGCGGTGATGCCGGGCCTGCAGTACGAGCGCCCGTACGGGATCGTGAACACCCGCGAGCTCAACCACGCCATCGCCGCCTACCGCGATTCCTCGACCCGCTTCCTGGCCGCGCTGGGCACCGTCGAACCGCTGCACGGCCTCGCCCTGTGCCGCGAGGAGCTCGACCGGATGGTGGGCGACCTCGCCCTTGACGGCGTGGTCTGGCACACCCGCTACCAGGGCGTGGCCGTGAGCGACCGGCGGATGCACGCCCTGGTCGACGAGGCCACCGCCCGCGGTCTGCCCTGCTACGTGCACATGTTCGCCGAGTCCAACCTCGAGGCGCCGTGGATGTTCGCCGACCTGGCCCGCAACCATCCCGACGCGACGATCGTCGCGCTCGACGGATTCTCCTCGTCGACACAGGTCCAGTACGTGTTCGACCTCGCCGACCGGTTCGACAACATCCTGTTCGACACCGCGATCTGCTTCCCGCTGTTGCGCCCGCTCGACGCGTTCGTCACCCGGTTCGGTTCGGATCGGCTGCTGTTCGGCACGGACTCCTACGCCGATCCCGTCAGCTACAACGTGCCCGCCGTCATGGAGGAGCTGCTCGCCTCCGACATGTCCGACGAGCACCTGGAGAACATCTTCTGGCGCACCTTCTGCCGGCTCTTCCCCGCGGCGGAGAAGGCGCTCGCGACCATCGAGGAGACCCCCTCATGACACTCCCCTCCGGACACCGCTCCGTGATCGTCGTCGGCGCGGGACCGGTCGGCTTGACGCTCGCCGCCGAGCTCGGCGCCCGCGGCATCGACACCCTGGTCCTCGAGCAGAACCCGACGACCACCGACAACCCGCGGTGCAACACCACCAACGCGCGCTCCATGGAGTACTTCCGCAGGCTCGGTGTCGCAGACCCGATCCGCCGGGCCGGGCTCCCGCTCGACCACGCCACGGACGTCGTCTACTGCACGACGCTGACGGGCTGGGAGCTCACCCGCTTCCCCTTCTCCTCCGCACAGGAGATCCTCGACCGCACCGCGCCCGAGCTGGCCGAATGGCCCACCCCGGAGCCCCAGCACCGGATCTCCCAGATCTACCTCGAGCCGATCCTGGAGGACCACGTCCGCGGCTACGACTCCGTCGAGATCGTCCGCGGCAGCCGGGTGATCGGGGTGATCGACCGCGCCGGGAGAGTCGAGGTGCGGGTCGAGGCAGGCGGCGTCGAGACGGTGGTGACCGCCGACTATGTCGTGGGGTGCGACGGCGGCGCCAGCACCACCCGACGGGCGATCGGCGCCCGGTTGCAGGGCGATGCACAGGCCGCGGAGAACCGGCTCTCCGTCTACTTCCGCTCGGCCGAGCTGGCCCGCGAGCTCGCCGCGGCGGAGCGCCCCGGCTGGATGTACTGGTGGTACGGCCCGCGGTTGAAGGGATCGTTCGTCCAACTCGACGGCGAGGGGCTCTACCTCTGCCACGCCCGTGTTCCGGAGGGGACCGCACCGGAGGACCTCGACGAGGACGAGGTGCTGCGGGCCGCGCTGGGCCGGGACATGGAGCTGGAGAAGATCCAGGTCGTGCGGTGGACCCCGCGCCGGCTCGTCGCCGACAGGTTCGTCGACGGCCGGATCGTGCTCGCCGGCGACGCCGCCCACCTGTGGCTGCCGCTGGGTGGCTTCGGCATGAACACCGGTATCGCCGACGCCGTCGGACTCGGCTGGCGGCTGGCCGCGCTGCTGTCCGGGTGGGGCGGTGCCGATCTTCTCGACGCCTACGAGGTGGAGCGGATGTCGGTGGGCGAGGCCACCTCCCGCGCCGCGTTGAAGATCGACCGCGACATGGCCACGGTCGCGCGCGACCCCGCCCTGCACGTCGACGACACCGAGGGCGCCCGGTTGCGCACCGAGGTCGGCGCCCGCATCGCCGAGGTCGACCGGCAGCAGTGGCACAGCCAGGGTGTGCAGCTGGGCGCCCGCTACGCCGACTCCCCCGGCATCGTCGCGGACCGGGCACCCGCACCGGGCGCGATCGACCACATCGACCACTACCGGCCCAGCGTCGCACCCGGCTCCCGGTTCCCGCACGTCTGGCTGCCCGACGGGGGCTCGGTGTTCGACCGTCTGGGCCGCGACTTCACCCTGGTCCGCTCCCGCGGTGACGACACGCCGTTCCGGGCCGCGGCGCAGCGGCTCGGCATCCCTCTGACGGTGCTCGACCTCGACGGGCCGGTCGTCGCCGACGAGCCGCACGGCCTGGTCCTCGTCCGTCCCGATCTCTTCGTGGGGTGGAGTGGCGACGCCGCGCCTGAGGACGTCGACCTGCTGTTCCGCACCCTGGCCGGCACCGGGAGCCGCACCCCGCTCTCCAGCGTCGCGACCTGACGACGGGGTATCCCCGGCTCCGGTGAGGAAGGCCATGACCGATCACCTGACCACGCTCTGCCGCGGGTTCGCCGAACGCCTCGCCCGAACCCCGGACATGGGTGTCGACGCCATGCGGGACCTCTTCGAGGGATGGCACCTCGGGACGGCGGAGCCCACCGACGTGCGGTACGCGCAGCAGCAGGGTGCTCCCGTGCCCGTCACCTGGTGTCTGCCTGCCGACTCCGGGCGGGCCGACCGCTCCGGGCAGGTCGTCGTCCACGCCCACGGTGGCGGGTTCGTCGTCGGGTCGCGGCACAGCCACCGCAAGCTCGTCGGCCACCTCGCGGCGCGAGCCGAGGTCCCGGCGCTGGTCGTCGGCTACCGCCGGGCTCCCGAGCACCCGTACCCCGCGGCCGTCGACGACCTCCTGGCCACGGTGGACTGGGTGGTCGACTCGGGGCACCGCCCGGCCGACGTCGTCCTCGCCGGCGACTCCGCGGGCGGCAACCTGGCGGTGAGCACCGCGCTGCGCCTCGCCGAACAGGGCACACCACCCGGCGGTGTCATCGCCCTCTCTCCGTGGTTCGGCCTCGCGAACACGGGCGGGTCACTGACCGAGAACGCCGACCACGACGCCATGGTGGACCGCCCCACCTTGCAGCTCATGGCGGACCTCTGTCTGGCAGGCGAATCATCGAACGCCGCTGCGGTCGATCCACTGCACGCGGACCTGACCGCGCTTCCGCCCGTCTACTGGCGGCCAGCACTCACGAGACCCTGCGAGACGACGCGGTGCGCCTCGCCGAGCGCGCCCACTCGGCCGGGGTGTCCGTGACCCTCGAGCTCGAGGAGGGGCAGCAGCACGTCTACCAGATGGGCGCGGGACGCCTCTCGAACGCCGACGGCTCATTGGCCCGAATCAGGCGATGGCTCTCCGCTCTCCCCACGCGCGACCCGGACGTATGGAACGCACGGGCGACCCCTGCGGGAGGTGCGCGATGAGGTTCGGTGTCGTCCTCGCGCCTCGGATCGATGACTGGGAGGTCTTCCGGTACGCCGAGGAGCTGGGCTTCGACTCCGCGTGGTGCCGGATGTCATGCTCCGAACAACTTTGATGCCCATGGGTCGGCGGCTCGGTTACGAGGTGGCGTCAAGATCAAAATGGCGGGTCAGTCGGTCGAGAGTGGCCTCCTGTCGTACTACGTCGTCCGTCCCCCGGCATCGCTACCGACGCACGCTATCGGTCACTCGCTGCAGTTTCGAGACAGGAACTACAGCGGCACCGAGCGACTGAGCAACCACTACGACAGCCGACGACGATCAACCAAAGGATCTTGTGTAGCGGATACGGGCAGGTCAGTACATCGAGCCGGAGGAGGGGATCGAACCCTCGGCCTACCGCTTACAAGACGCCCGCTCGACGGGCACCAGGCCATCTACCAGCACAGACGCTATGCAGCCCCGCCTCCGACGGCTCGTCTGTTCACTCTATCCACCACGGTTTCGCGGCACATCCCGTGGCACGGCCAGCGTCCTAGACCCGGTCACGGTGAGTTAAAGCCGGGCCCTCATGCTTCAAGGAGAACACGGCACCCGCTACCGGTGCGATGATGACTCCAGGAGGTAACCGGCCATGAGCATGTCTTCAGCAGGCGGTGCCCACGAGTTCGTCGTCGCACCCGAACTCGCCAAAGTCGCCGAACGACTCGGCGTACCCCTGCACGCCGGCAACCGCATCCGCTTCGAGGTAGTCGACGGAGACTGGGACACCACCCCGCGCCACCGCAGGCTCGGCTGGCTGGGCAGCGTCAGCACCGGCAAGCACACCCTGAGCGAGCTGCTCAAGGACGACGTCCGAACGGGATTAGGCCGTCGAGCTGAGTGAGATCATCGTCGACGCCACCCCCATCGCGGACTTCAACAACACCGACGTCTGGCTCGAGTAGTGCTCGCGATTCCTCGAGAACCGACGCGGCCGGCTCCTCATACCAACGAAGGAGACATAACCCTGATTTTTTGAAGGCAGTCGTGTCCATCATATTACGCAGGAAGGCACTTCTGTGGGATTGGTAGAACTGCACGGCAACCTCGGCTGGGTAAGTAGTGGAGCATGGGAAGCAATTCATTCGAACTGGCCCGCGTACCCCGGCGACAAAAGCTGGCAATTAGCTCTGCTGCGGTTTGGCGACTTTCCTCCCGAGACCGATTTTACCTGCCTGTCTATCATCGACCAATGCGCACTTTTTGTCGCTTCTGTTGGAATCAAGGAGCCGGACCCGTTTAGCGAAAAGCATATGCATGTTGCGGTGCGACTCGAAGAGCTCATCGAACTGGATGATAAAGACCTCGTGACGGGGGTCGAGATGGACACCTCACTGTCGCTGGACCAGATGCTCATGAAGCGAGTGCTCGGCCCGGAAGAATGGGAGCAGTTCCGGTCAGGCCGGCTCGTACTTAGTGCCAAAATCGAAGGGGAATTACGGAGGATTCCAATCCCCGAGGGCGAAGAGCCCTTGGAAGAGTGGGAAGAGGACCAGATCGATCTGACATATAGAAATCCCGAGCAAGTGGCAATGTACCCAGGCACACTCATACGACTCACTCCAGCAGCAGTGCCTGAAGTCGAACGAGTCGCACGCCTAGCACTCGAAATTCCTTCCAGCGTAGAGAATAGAGTCACCCCCTTACTGGCCGCCAACCTGTTCGACTCGGCAATTCGAGATCTTGGCGCTGCACTTGAAATGCGGATGCGCACTTTTGTGGGGAGTGACGGATATGGATTACCTCTCGTCGAGAAGTACATCAAGGCGCTACTCGCTTCCGGCGACTATCTACCAGCCAGGGTGAAATCCTTGCGACAAGAGCTTCGCGCCATCTTCAAGTTTATTCGGAACGAGTTCGCGCATCAGCTCGTCGAGCTCGACGAGAGCCGCGGCTATGCGCTTATCTCACGCCTGTGTTGGCATATTAACGATGTGGAGCTGTTGATCTGTGAACGCTAACATAGCCGGACTGCCAAGATGAAGGCATGAGACTTCGCCGGGGCGTGCGCAGTCTGCTCCGCGTGCGTAATCACCACCGACCTGCGGCACGGATTGGGCCGCGACGCCAGGAGCCAGGGAGACCCGGTAGGCCTGCATCCCGCTGAAACCGCAGTCGCGCGGGAAGTACGGGCGCACAGCACGCTCAATCCGCCCTCAATCGCGCCTAGCCGGCGATGTCACCGGCGAAGCCGGAGTAGCCCACGTCGTTGACCACAGGTGGCACGGGGATCCACTGGTCACGGCTGGCCGGCGATGTCGCCCCTGGCCGGCAACGTGGTGGTGATGTCCCCGGACCCGCTTGATCCGGTCCCCGCGGTGCCCCACACAGCCTCGCAGGACAGGGTCATGTCGTTCCCGGGCCGCTTGTAGCGGAAGATGCTGCACCCGTTTGTGCCTCTTTGGCCTGATAGTCATTGTCCCGCGGGGACAGGTGCTCAAGCACGCGATCCTCAGCCTTGAGCCAACGACAGGCCCCGCAGGAGGCGTACTGCCACGACCCCGGGGCCACCAACTGCGGCGAGCTGGCGCAGGGGCGGGGCTATCGGCCCAAGATCCGATGCGGCTCGCCACACCCGCGCCGCTCAGACGAGTTCCCGCGTGCGCCGCTAGTCTGTCGCTAGACGACCCAAACAAGGGTCTAATAACGGAGGTACGGGAGTGCAGCGGGTCGACCACGAATCAATGGTAATTCAAGACCTGCTGAATGCATATGACCGGGAAGAGCTCGACATCTCACCATGGTACCAACGCCGGGCCGTTTGGACCAACGCACATAAGTCGTATCTGATTAATTCGATCTTCTCCAACATGCCAGTCCCGACCATCTACATTCGACACACTCTCGACCTTGAGAATGAGAGGACAATAAAGGAAGTCGTCGACGGCCAACAGCGTGTACGATCCGTGATCGACTACAGAGATAACAAGTTCGCGGCGAGGCACCCGGACCATCCGCGACGGATTTACTACCGCAGCTTGACGCCAACACAGCGGCAACATTTCCTTATGTCGAAGCTCTCAGTTGCATACCTCATTGACGCCGACGATTCTGACGTTATCGAGATTTTCGGACGACTGAACGCCGTGTCGAAAACACTAAATGCGCAGGAGAAACGTTCGGCGCAGTACAGCGGGGAATTCCATCAATTCTGTCTTCGGGAGTCCGTTGACCGACTCCCGCTTTGGCGTGATCTCCATGTCTTCACAGCGACAGAGATTTCGCGGATGGCCGAGGTGCAATTCCTTGCCGAGCTTTGCATGGCCCTCTTGCTAGGTCCTCAGGACTCAAGCGCCCCAAAAATCGACGCAGCATACAAGCAATGGGACGAAGACTTTCCCGAACGTGACGTGCTTGCCGGTCGACTGGACCGAGTCTTCAGTGCAGTCGCCTCCCTAAACCCGGAGGCGATCCGGGACACAATATTCTCCCGGTCGCCACTCTTCTACACGCTGATATTGGTTCTAGATAGCATGGAGCGCCTTCCGTCGCGCGTGTCGCTGCAGCAGTCACTCCACGATATCGACGAGCGTTTCCACGACGAGCGTCCAGCAAATCAAAGGCCGAAACTTGATGTCGAGTTCGTGGCCGCCTGCACGGCGAGCACCCAGCGAATTAAGTCACGCGATACGCGGTTCGCGTATGTGAAATCTTTCATCTAGGCAACGGCGAATTCTGATGCCGCGCGCCAATATCTCCGTCCCCTACGCTAACTTCCTTCAAAGGGTTGCTCGGCACCGCCTCGTTGTCGGACGGATCTTCCAGATTGATCCTGCAATCCAGAGACTGGTCGCAGAATTGGTAATGATGCGCCTATTCGATGAGTTCCAGGAGGCAATATCCGGCATCGCCCAGAGATTGGCATGCGGAGCAGATTACCTGGACGGCAGGGCGCCACTTCTCCTAACGCAGCCAGCGTCGTCAACAGCAGGCGCGAACCTACTCTTCGCGAATCACGGGCGCGCCAAACATAAGCAGCCCAAATGGTCAAAGACAACGTACATCAATGATACGACGCAGCATGTACTTGACGCTCGCGACCCCTTCACGCGGACCTGTACGGCCAGCGGTGGCGCGATCGCCGAGATGCAAGCTGTGCGAAACCGGATCGCCCACAGAAATCCTGCTTCACAAAAATCGTACTCGACTGTTGTGCGACGACATTACGGCGCACGCCTGAATCATGTCACACCCGGGTTGCTTCTATTGTCAGATCGATTCAAACCCTCACTACTCGAGACATACATCGCCTCGTGTGCAACGATCGTTAAAGAATGCTGCCAGGCGTAGAGAATTCTCTTTAGATGCGTCGATCGGCGCCAGACTACGACCAGGAGCGGTAACCGATGCCGGGTGCAACCAGCGACGCCGTTCGAGACCGCATGTCACAACAGGTCCGCTCGGGAACCGGTCCGGAGATGCTCCTGCGACGCGAGCTGCACCGTCGCGGGCTGCGCTACCGGGTTGACTACCGGTTCGACCTCGACGGTCTCCGTCGCCGCCGCGCCGACATCGCCTTCACCAGACGCCGTCTTGCAGTGTTCGTCGACGGTTGCTTCTGGCACTCCTGCCCCGAGCACGCCACGTTCCCGAAGGCGAACAGGGAGTGGTGGGCGGCGAAGCTTGCGGGGAATGTCGCGCGCGATCGGGACACCGACCAGCGGCTGGCGGAGGCCGGGTGGGCCGTCGTCCGGATCTGGGAGCACGAGGACGTGAGTGCCGCTGCTGATCGAGTCGTCGCTGTCGTCGAAGATCGCGACCGCCCGTAGGCCCTCGCCGGCGCATCTACTCCACGTGTCGGATCACCCGATCGTGGCCTGGGTGCGCTGCTCCTTCGCGGTCGCAAGTAGGGTCGCGACGCGTTGTGGCGACAGGAGTGTGACGGTCCGTGACACAGGTCGATTTCTTCCCGGTCTTTGCCGAGTGGGCACGCAAGCATGGTGTCGAGGAGGCATCTCGTCGCTTCGGTCCGATCCTCGGTGAGGAGCTGTCCTCGTACGTGAGCGAGTACGAGGACAGGATCAGCCGCATCGAGCGGGATGATCCACCGATGCTGGCGGGTCCCCGTGATCCGTGGTACCCGGGGCCCAACGATGAGGGCGACACCTTCTGGCCGGCGCTCAAGACGTACTTCGAGGCCGAGCTCGGCTGGGCAGACAGTCGGATCCGGCCTGTGGACATGGCCTCGAGCAAAGTGGTCGCTTACACGCCTCGTCCCGAGCTGGCGACGTGGACTTCGAAGGGCCTGGTTGTCGGATACGTGCAGAGCGGTAAGACGACGAACTTCACGTCGGTGATCGCGAAGGCGGCTGACGTCGGCTACAAGTTGGTCATCGTGTTGTCGGGCATCCACAACGGGCTCCGCCGCCAGACGCAGGAGCGTCTCGACGAGCAGCTGAAGGAGTTGAGCCCGAAGGCATGGCTGACCCTCACCGATCAGGCCGACGACTTCCGCCCACCCCGGATTCAGTCCACCGCGCTCCTGCACAACCAGGAGACGAAAGTCGCGCTCTGCGTGGTGAAGAAGAACAAGACGGTACTGAACAGGTTGAACGCGTGGCTCGAGGACGCCGCGAAGCAGAGGGTGCTTGCGGACCTGCCGGTGTTGGTGATCGACGACGAGGCGGACCAAGCGAGCGTCGAGACGAACACGATCAACCCGCTGATCAGGAAGATCCTCGCGAAGCTGCCCAAGTGCACCTACATCGGCTACACGGCGACGCCGTTCGCCAACGTGCTGATCGATCCTGCTGCGGACGACCTGTATCCCGAGAGCTTCATCCTCAACCTCCCCCGGCCGGACGGCTATTTCGGCACCGAGCGGATCTTCGGCCGGGATGCGGTAGAGGGCGACGAGGCCAACGGCGCCGACCTCGACGGTTACGACATGGTCCGGCTCATCGACGAGAGCGAAATGGAGCGGCTGCGGCCGGCCGGGAAGAAGGCTGCGGCCGAGTTCGAGCCGGAGATCACTGAGTCGTTGCAGACGGCGACACGGTGGTTCTGGCTCGCCACCGCCGCCCGCCGTGCGCGCGGGGACAACGGACACTCCACGATGTTGGTCCACACGTCGGTGAAGATCGCGGTGCACGAAGGGTTCAAGGACCCGCTGATCGACCTGCGGGACTCGACGCTGCGGCGCCTCGAACGCGACGATCCAGGCCTTCTCGCGGACCTCGAAGAGCTGTGGATCGCCGAGACCGGGCGAGTGCCGGCGTCGGAGTTCCCAGGTATCCCGTTGACGACGTTCGACGAGGTGCTCGCCACGCTGCCCGATGTTGTTCGATCAACCCGGGTGGTGCTCGACAACTGCCGCAGCGACGACCGTCTCGACTACACGAACCCTGGCCAGATCGCGATCGCGGTCGGTGGGGCGACCCTGAGTCGCGGGCTCACTCTCGAGGGCCTCGTCGTCAGCTTCTTCGTCCGCGCGGCGCAGGCGTACGACACTCTGCTGCAGATGGCCCGCTGGTTCGGCTTCCGGCCGGGCTATGAAGACCTGCCCCGGATTTGGATGACGGACCAGCTGCAGGACTGGTTCCGCCACCTCGCGACCGTCGAGCACGAGATACGTCTCGACATCGACCGCTACGAGCAGCAGGGGCTGAGCCCGACCGAGTTCGGAGTGCGCATCCGCACCCACCCCGTGCTGCGGGTGACAGCCAAGATGGGCGCCTACAAACCTGCGTTCGCCTCCTACGGGGGTCGCCGGATCCAGACCCGATACTTCGCGGAGAACGACCAGGACTGGCTGCAGGGCAACCTGGAGGCGGCCGACGGCTTGATCAGGAATGTGCGCGCTGAAGGTGGTATCGGGGACCGGCTCGACTCCGGTGCGCTCCTGTACCGGGATGTCGATGCCGACCTCGTCGAACGATTTCTCGGGGCTTACAGCAGCCATAAGGAGTCGCCGGACCTGGATCGTGAGCTGATCCTGAAGTACATTCGCAAGCAGCGACAGCAGGGTTACCTGGACCGCTGGAGCGTCGCCGTGATGGCCGGTCAGCGGGGTGGCGGCCACGGCACGGTGGAACTCGGCGGCATCACGTTTCCGCGCATCTCCCGTGCCAAATTGAAGAACACCGGGCCCGAGCGTGCTGACATCAAGACCTTGATGTCGAAGGACCATCGTGTCGTCGACCTCGCCATGTCGCCCAAGGAGGCGCGCGGGAAGAACGAGTCCGAGCTGATGGACGCCCGCAACTTCGATCCCGTTGCCCGCACGCAGGGCTTGCTCCTGCTCTACCCCATCGACCCGCAGTCGGAGCCGGACCCCACCAACCTGAAGTCCCGATCGGCGCTCGGGGCGGCCACTGACGTGATCGGCATGGCGCTCGTCTTTCCGGGCAACGCCGAGGCCAAGTCGTCGGTTGGGAGCACCTACATCAGCGTCGATCTGTCCGACGCCGAGGTCGAGAAGGAGCCCGCGGAGCTCGCGAGCCTCAACGGCGAGGACGATCGATGAGCGATCCGCGGGACTGGCTCCGCGAGCTCCGCCATTCCTGGCCACTCCTTCGCGGCCGCAGCCGAACCGAGATCACAACGCTGCCCGTGCCGGGTACAGCCCAGCCGCCGGTGCGTGTCGGTGTCGACGGAGCCGGCTATCGTCATCTACTCGTTCCCGTCGGGGCCGAGGAGGTCAAGGTCGAGTCGATCGAGGGAACCCTCAAGGTCGACCTTCGTACCTACACCTTTTCCCGCGTGCCCCTCCGCTATGTCGACATCGCGTGTCTGCGGGCCGACCTCTTCGACCTGTTCGACGAGGTACTGGCCGACGTCCTCGAGAACGCCGATCTCGCCACGGACACGCGCGCCGAGGCATCGCTGGATGTGGTCGAGCGGTGGCGAAGCCTGCTCGGAACCCACCGATCCCGCCTCCTGACGCTGGTCGGGCAGATGTCGCTGTTCGCTGAGTTGACCATTCTCGACCTGGTCACGCGCGACACCGCGCTCGACATCAGCTGGTGGCGGGGTCCCCGCAGAGAGCCGCACGACATCGTGTTGCCCGGCTGCGCCGTCGAAGTCAAGGCCGTCGGTGGTTCGAGCTCCTCGGTCGAGATCCACGGCGTCACGCAGCTGCAACCACCGGGAAAGCCGCTGGCTCTCGTCCTGGCGACTGTTGCTGAAGACGACGCTGGCGTCAGGCTGCCAGAGCTCATCGACAGCGTCCTGAGTCGTGTTGACGACCGGGGAAGTGCGATCCGGTTGCTGACCGCCGCGGGCTACTCCACCTCAGATGCCGAGCGGTACCGCGAGGCGTTCTCGGTGACCGAGCTCGCTCATGTCGTGATCGACGAGACGGTGCCGCGGATCGTTCCCGGGTCTTTCGCCGATGGTGCTCCGCCTGCAGGAGTCGACGGCGTGAACTACCGCATCGAGCTTGACGCCCTTGACGCACTGGCAGCGCGCGGTGAGACAGCGCTCCTGACCTGGGTCAGGGATCAACGTTGAGTCGAGCGGAATGGTGGTCGCAACCCGTCGCAGCCGAGGGATCGACCGCGTCGGAAGGCATCCGGCGCCAGCTCGGTAAACCTCAGCTCGACCCGCTGACCGTGTTGATCCGGGAGACGGCCCAGAACACCTGCGACGCGGCTCTGCCCGGCGCGGCCGAGGTCGAGTTCGCGGTACGGCTCCAACGTCTGTCCGGCAACCGGCTCGCCGGCTGGCACGACTTCCTGCTGCCTGAGCCCGCCGGGTCGGACCTCGGACTCGAGCGGGCGATGGGCCGCGATCCGCTGATACTCACCCTCTCCGATCGCGGCACGACAGGCCTGGGCGGACCGCTACGAGCAGACGAGACCCCCCAGGACGGCGAGCGGCCCGACTTCGTGAACTTCATCCGGAACGTCGGGGAACGGAAGGCGGTCGACCTCGGCGGCGGCTCATACGGCTTCGGAAAAGGAATCCTCTACAACGTCAGTCGATGCCACGTGATCGTGGCCGACAGCGTCTGCGTCTACCGCGGGCGCCGCCAGCGACGACTCATAGGCGCTGCGCTCGGCGACGGTTACACCCACGGCGGACGACGATGGACCGGACGTCATTGGCTCGGGATCCAGGAAGACGGACACAGCCGACCTCTCCTCGACGAAGAAGCCGACGCCATGGCATCCCGCCTCGGTCTGCCCCGATTCACAGGGGACTCGACAGGCACCACGGTCGCCGTCGTCGACATCGACCTCGGGCGCCGCCAGGGCGGCGAGGAGGGCGGCGACACACTCCGCCGGCCTGAGGAAGCGGCCGAGTTCATCGTGTCGACCATGCTGTGGAACCTGTGGCCGCGGATGATCAGCGGCAGGTCCAACCGGCTGGTCTGCTCCATGCGCTGCGACGGGTTCACCACCGAGGTCCCCGACCCGGAGAAGGTCCTCGACCTCGCCCCGTTCGTAAAGGCCTACCGCGCCCTCTCCGAGGAGGGGCAGTTCGAAGTCCCCGAACGGAAGGCGGATCCCAAGGAGATCGGCCGCTTCGCTGTTCGCAAGGGCATGACCTCGCCCCGGCCAGACCCTCTCGTCGCAGCCGCCTCACCGATCGGGTCACGAGCACACCACTGCGCACGTATGCGGCATGCGGACCTCGTCGTCGACTACTTCAAGGGCGAGGCCCTAACCGACGAGGCGCTGCAGTACGGGGCCGTCTTCCGCGCCAGCCCCGAGGCGGACCGGTTCTTCGCCGAATCAGAGCCACCGACCCACGACGACTGGGTGGTCAGTGGCCTGCGCGGAACGACACGTGGGGTGGTTCAGCTCGCGAACAGCTTCATCACCAAACGCCTACGCGACGAGGCGACACCGACATCGGCGGTAGCACCCAGCGGCGACGCAGCACTCGCGTCACTCGCCGGACGGTTGTCCGGCCTGATGACCGCCGAGGGCGATCTCGCTCAGGCATCCCAGCCACGGGACACACCGACGGGCGGTCGACGGTCAAGCGGCGGACCTCGTTTTCTCGACGCTCCCCGGCTGATCGAGGAGAATGACGTCCCCGTCATCCTGGGACTCGTCCAGTTCCCCTCGTGGGCGTCCACCCGCGTGGTCGTCGCCGAGCCGGCGATCGTCCTCGACAGCGGGGTCGAGGCGTCCACCGGCGGGCCGGGTTCCCCGGCGGTCATCGGATGGCGCTCGACGGAGCAGGATCCACCGGTATCGGGGTCCGAGATCATCGTCGAGCGGTCCACCGACCGCATCTGGGAGCTGCGCGTGAAACCGCCGACCGACGCGGTGGTGCGGGTCAACCTCGTGGTGCGTGACGCCGAGGTGCGGGCGTGAAGGACGTCAAACCGTTCTTCGTTCCGGCGACGGCCGCCATCCGAGCACATTCCTGGGCTCACCTCGTCGACGACGAGTGGGAGCAACTCGGTCCCTACGTCGAGAATTGGGATTATCGATCCAGACTGCGTTTGCGCAGCGCCATCGACGCCGACATGCCGGAAGTCCGGGCGACCGCCCGACTGACCGATCAGAGCCCGCTGAGCTGGTCGTTCGGGTGGCGAGCGACCGACACCGGACTCATCGGCGAACCCGTGCTGGTCGACGCAACCGACGAGCACGTGCAGGTCGACGTCGACGTTCCTTCTGAACGGGCCGGAGCGACGATTGTCCTCACGCGACGGCTCGTCCTACGCCGCGACCGCATGTTCGCACAGCCGGGCGAGGCCAGATGGGCCGGAAGCATCCTGTGGTCGGACGAAACAACCGTCCGGCTAACCGGCCAGGGCGCTGCCTTCCCGACTGAGGTCATCGACTTCCGAACGCTCGGCCGCGACCCCGGCAGCAGTTGGTACCTGGATCTCCCGGTGACGCCCGACGTCCCGGCCATGGGCTCGATGATCCTGCTCATCAACTCGGCCGACACGGCCCTCGTCGCCGCTGTCACCCGCAGCCGGCGCCACACCGACCTGCAGCAGATGCTGATCGACTCGATGGAGGAAGGCGTCGTCGAGGAGTTCGTCAGATGGGCCCTGACCCGCTGGCCCGAGCTCGAGGAAGCGGAGCCCGACTCCGTCGGTGCAGCCGGGAGAACGCTGGCAAACCGAGTACTCCCCGATCCCGAGTCCTGGACCTCCCCTGATGTCGACTCGATGGCGCTCCGGTCCGCGATCGTTGACGGCGCCCGCCGGATCGGCTTCGGAAGGTCACTGTCGTGAGTCAGCTCTGGCCCAGGCTCAACCCCGCGCTCGCCCGGATGTTGTTTACCGAGCTCGCCGGCACGTCGACCGAGAATCTCGCCACCGCAGCCCGCAACGAACACGCCCAGACCACCTATGCCGCTACTGGCGGCGCACGGGTGTCACCTCGGCAAGTCGGTGCCCTCGTCACCGAACTCCGCACCACCGCCGCCGAGTTCGGCTACCCCACGCCGGCCGACGAGTCCGAGCGTATCGGGTTCGACCGCGCGGCCGCCGAGGTGCTCTTCGCCGGAATGGACCTGACCACCGTCGAGGCTGCACATCGAGGCGTCTGGAACTTCGTCGCGCTGGTGGCCGCACCCGACCTCGTCCAGTGGCGATTCGGACGAGGCAACACGGAGCGTTGGATCGCCAGCGACCTGACGCGGCACATGTTCGCCCGGCTCTGGTGGCAGGCGTTGACCTTCGCCGTGCCCACATCCGACGGCCGCACCGACTTCTCGCTGCTGAGGGGCCTCAGCGAGAGTGACCTCAACCAGATCACAGAGCGACGATCCCTGGCCGGCAACCCCCGCCTGGCACAGGCCGTCGCCCGGGTGGTCCTCTCGGACTCCGGCGGTCGCAGTCGCCGCACCGTTCTGCGCGACCTCACCCCACGCCTTCGTCGGCGTCTCGCCTTCATCGACTTCGCCGTTCTGACGGACGAGCAACTCGACGACCAAGTCCGAGCGTTGGCCCACGCCTCCGGTGGGTCGTGAGACGTGTCGCCGACACGCCGGCTATCGTTCTTGCACGACGTGTTCGAACCAGTGTTCGATAAGCCTGTGCTTCGAGCACGACATGACCACCGTGGAGGGACCGTGCCGACCGCAGACGAGATCAGCCCTACGATCCCGCCGGCACCGTCCCCGTTCACGATGATCGACTTGTTCGCCGGCTGCGGGGGACTGACGACCGGCTTCACCTCGACCGGCCGATTCGAGTCGGTGGCCGCGGTGGAGTTCGATCTCGCCGCCGCCGCGACCTTCGCCGCGAACTTCGGCGAGCAGCACACCCACTGGGGCGACATCAACGAGTGGGTCAAGGGCGACATCCCGAGCGCAGATCTCATCGTAGGCGGGCCCCCCTGCCAGGGGTTCTCCAACCTCGGAGCACGCCGGACCACGGATCCGCGCAACATTCTCTGGCGCCGCTATGTCGACACGATCGTTGCCGCCCAACCGAAGGCGTTCGTCCTCGAGAACGTCGACCGGTTCGCGGCCAGCTTCGAGTTCCAGCGTCTCCAGAGCGAGACGGCTCCCGGCAACCGGCTCAGTGACTACCGGCTGGACATGCACATCGTTCGGGCAACTGACTTCGGCGCAGCCCAACTACGACGCAGAACCATCGTCATCGGAACCCACCGAGACATCGAGCAGATCCATGTGCCGCGCGAGCGCATTCCGGCCACCGACTGGATCACGGTCCGGGACCGCATCGGCGATCTCCCCCAGCACATCGACCCCAACCATAAAGAGCTCCCCGCGTCGACGACGGAGGTGTTCGGGATGACTGTGCCGGGCGTGTTCAAATCCACAGATCTCCACGTCACGCGGCATTACACGGACCTCTCGCTTCAGCGCTTCGAGTACATCCGCGAAGGTGAAAATCGGCTCAGCCTGCCCGACAGTCTCAAGGCACCGTGCTGGATCGGCCACGACACCGGGTCGCTCGACGTCATGGGTCGCGTGCATTGGGACAAGCCGTCGGTCACGATCCGCACCGAGTTCTTCAAGCCCGAGAAGGGCCGCTACCTGCATCCCGAACAGCCCCGGGCGCTCTCCCACCTGGAGGCGGCTCGTCTTCAGGGCTTCCCCGACGACTTCCTGTGGTGTGGGACGAAGCTTCAGATCGCACGCCAGATCGGCAACGCCGTCCCCGTACCTCTCGCCCGCGGACTTGCCGAGCATGTCGCAAGCGGTCTTTCGGGGACGTGACCGCTGCAGCTGCGTGAGGCCCAGCCCTTCGCACCGCAGAAGGGTCAGCCCATCGTCGGCCCCTCGGCGACTTCAGGCCGTGAAGCGCCCGCACCGGGTCCAACATCACCTTTCGACCCAACGGCGCCCCTGCCAAACACGATCACCGGTCGGCCTCCCCCTTGCCGCTGGTCCTAGGCGAGACGTTCGGTACCGCTGGTGGTTTGCCGTCCGGCAGCGACGCCCCTCCAGCTGTCGCCGGTGCCTTACGCGCTGACGACACCTGTGGCGGATGGACAACGAGAAGGAGGCTGGAGCGGGCAGCGTCCCTGCGATCCGCCGCTTCTTCCACGCGCGAGACCGACACCCCTGCGTCGGTGAGCATGCTCAGATCCAGCGTCCACAATTGCGCGGAGCGGGCCGTCCATGCATCACCTGCCTCTTCGGCGTGGCGCCACGCCTGCGCCTCGGTCATACCGGTGACCGCCCGCAGATGGGCCAACGCCTGCTCGGCGCGGCCGGTGACGTTGGCATAACCCAAGTGGGTGGACAAATGACAGTCGGAGCACAGACAGATCAAGCGGCGCAATGCCTGCACCCCGGACCGGTCGTCATAGGCCCACCGCTCGTGCGCCTCCAACCGACGCCGCAAACGACGGTCCTCTCCAGCACCGCAGATCTCGCACCGCTGGCCGGCACGCCCGGTGATCATCCGGCGGAGCCGTTCCCAATCCTGTGGTGAGACACAGGTCCGTACGTTGGTGAACCAACACGACGAGGGCACCATGTCCACGAACAGCCCCGCCCCGAACGCGCGGTCCTCCCCCGGCAGCAACTCCGGGACCGGCGGCCGGGCGGCCCACCGTTCCAGACCGGCGGTGGGTGGCCGCGGGTCGACCCACCGCTTAACCGCCGGATCCCACCGTGCGCCCAGCGCCTTGGCGGCGTTCTTCTCGGCGTACGGCACGTCCAGGTACACGTGCCCTGCCGATCTTGTCGCGGGCAGCTTCGGCGGGATGCGGTCGGCCATCGGTGATCCCCCGGGTTCGCTCGACGTCGCGAGACGTGAGTGCTCAGTAGCTGCTGTGCTGGTAGCGCAGGTCGTTGATCGCGACGAGGTCGACCAGCCCGCCGGAGGTAAGGCCCGGGGTGATGATCGTCAAGTCGTCCGCGACGGTGATCCAGTACTCCTGCCGTCCGACCGCTCCGAGTGCGGCGGCGCAAGCCACCAGCGCCTCGGTGGCCGCATCGAACGCCGCCTCCGCGGTGGCCTCCCACCCGGTTTCGAGCTCGATGAGGTTCTCCGCGCGGCGGGGAAGCACGGTCAACGTCCACGGTTGGTCCACACCGGCGATGGTGACGCGAACGAGGCGGCCGCGCCAGCGGCCGCCCCGAGTTATCCACAACCCTAGAACTAGATCTCCTTCTCCTCGTCATCGAACTCCGTCGGGTTGCCCTCCAGCAGCCGCGCCGCCTGGCGCCACGCCCGCAGCAGCGAGGTGTACGCGTTCGTGTCGCAGACCTCCCACACGACAGGGCCCACCGGGATCCGCAGCACCTGAGCCGCGTCCGGCCCGCGGTGCGCCGGGACCAGGGAGGAGACGATCTGGGGCGTCCCAGCCAGCTGAACGATCACCCCGACCGTCGACGGGCCCATCACGAGCGGGCGGCGCCCCGCGATCGCCGGGGAAAGCGAACGGGCCTGCACCACCGCCTTCCCCCACCCCTGCGCGACCGCTCGTGCCGTGAGCGCTGACCGCAGGTAGACCAGCACCGTCCCGACGCTGAGACCCAGCTGCTGCTCCGGCGTACCGACGTGGGTCAGGTCGAGGCGAGCGGGCACGATCCCGGCCACCCTGACCACGACGCTCATCACCGCCGAACCGGCCGGGATCATCCGCGCCTGCGCGGCCCGGTCGGGCTGGGTCGTGTTCTCGGTCTGCTGGCTGGTGCTGGTGTGTGCGGTCATGGTCGCCTCCGGTGCTCGTGGGCCTGTCGGCCGTCCCCTTGGGGTGGCGGGGCGTTGTCTCCCCGCCGCCGCAAGGCGTCCCAACACGGCCGTGGAGGCTCGCGCTCAGGGGCGGCCGGAGGCCGTCACGCAGTGACGCGCAGCGAAGCGGAGCGCCCTTGAACGTGAGGTCGGCCGTGTTGATATGTAGGCCGGGATGTCAAGCGGGCAGGGTGAAGCGGTGTCCAGGACCGTCGCCCTGGACACCGCCCCGGTGCCCGGGAGTCGCGTGTGGACGGTGACGAGCGTGTCGGCGATCGACGCGTTGTCAGTCTGATATGCGCGGGTTGGCTACCGCAGGACGGTCTGATTCGGCTGGAACGATGCACTGCTCTAAGCGCGAGCGTCGCCACCGGCGCCAGGGCCGGTGGCTGCTCATACCACGGTCGTGCATCCGTTCCCAGGCGCTGCCGTCACCACCGACACGACTCCCGGACGTTCATGGAGGGATCACTCCCTGCGGGTTCAGTCCTCGAGAACCGCCAGCGACCAGCACCAGCCGGCGAGCTCGCGGGCGATCGCCGTGTTCGCCACCACCGCCCGTTTCTGCCGCGCGTCGAACACCTCCCACCGCGCGTGCAACCGCAGGTTGCCCCGCTTTCCCCGCTCCCGCGCCGCCGGCGACGCCTTCTCCCAGCGCCGAGCCATCACCAGCGACGGCCGATACGGCTTGCGGTGATGCCACGCCGCCTCGATCAACAACCGGCGGGCGTGCCCGTTCCCGGTCTTCGTGATCGGTCCCCGTGACCGCGACGCCCCCGAGGAGTACTCCGAGGGCACCAGCCCGAGGAACGCCCCGATCGTGCGCCCGGACAGCCGCTCCCACTCCCCCACCTCGACCGCCAGCCCGAACGCGGTCAACGTCGACACCCCGCGCAGGCACCCCAGCCGGGTCACCACCGGTGCGTACTCGCTGTCCGCGGCCATCGTCGTGACCACCTCGTCGAGCCGATCGCGGCGGCCCAGCGTTGCGATCATCGCGTCGTAGGCGGTGTCGAACGCCAACTGTGTGCCCGACTGCGGCAGCCGCTGCGACCGCAACCAGTGATCATGCCGGCAGGTCCACGGCCGCCCGCTGTAATAGACGATCCCGTGGCGCAGCAACAACTTCGACACCCGATGCCGCGCCGACATCAGATCCCGGCGCGCGTCCTCCCGGGCCCGCACCAGATCCCGGGCGGCCTCCCGTTCCGCGCTCGGCACCGCGACCGCGACTATCTCCCCCAGGTGCAGCAACCGGGCCAGATGCCGGGCGTCGCGCACATCGGTCTTCACCCGGTCCCCGGCCGGGCGCTGCAACTTCGACGGCGCCGCCACCAGACACCCGACCTGGTGCCCGGCCAGGAACCTGGCCAGCCCGAACCCGGTCGGGCCGGCCTCGTAGGCGACCGCGACCGGGCCGGGCAGCGACCCCAACCAGGCCAGCAACTCGCCGTGATCCGGTGTCAACCGGCGCTCGAACAACTCCCCGGTCTGGCCGTCGAGCCCGCACGCCGCCACCGACCGGGCATGCACATCCAGCCCGACACTCGTCCGCTGACCGATCACCACAGCCTCCTCGCAGTGGATCTCCCGGGCCGCCATCCCGGCCGGGGTGTTGGTCGGCGCGCTCGCCGGCGCTCCTGTCTCCCGACCACACCCCACCCTTCCCGCGATACAGGCCGAAACGCCGTCGACGAGGAGCTGGTCAAGGTGGAGCGCCCGCAGCGAAGCGAGGACGAACGACCTTGACCAGCGACGAGCGACGGCCACACTCACGGCCACCCGAGGGAAGGACAACCCCACATACCGTCTAAGCCAAGGCCGTCAGGCCCCGCCAAAGGCGGTCCATCAGCGGTTCACACGGCCGCGCGGCCGTGAGCGCGAACTCGACCCACCGCATTCCGCCGGCCCGGGCACCTGCCGTCGCGACGCGAGACCGGCGGGCACTGCCCGGGGTACCGTTCAGATGTTGGAGCGCGCTTCCCCCGCGGCCACGTCCATGAATCACGACGTCCCAGGGGAAGACCATGAACGCAGCCAGCCGGTACGACGACCGCGGCCCCGAGCCCGGCCCGGAGCATCTCGCCGAAGCCCGCGCGCTGCACCGAATCGCGCACCTGCTCGACGACTACCCCGGCATCACCAACACCGCGGTGGCGGGCAAGGTCGGGCAGGTGTTGCACACCGCCGCGAACGAGCTCAGCAACGGCCGTGCTCTGCCGATCCACCTGCGCAACGCGGTGCGCGGACTGGCGAACGCGCTGCGGGAGGACATGCAGCCCTCGCCCGATGACCTTGGATCGAATCCCTGACCCCTCGGGGCGGCCCCTCACCCTCGAGTGATCGTCTACCTGCCGAAACTGTCGGTGCCCGGGTTCACACTCCCCGGCATGGAGCCAACACCGAACGTGTCCAGGTGGGTGGATCAGCTCGACGACATGGCGGTGCGGGTGACCGACGCCTTGCTGCGCGAGGGCGCAGGGGTTCAGCCCCCGACGGTGCACGTGCTGGTCGACGCTCTCGACCAGCCGTATGTCGGCTACGTGCGGTGCCGGCCGTTCTACCGCGGCCGTGATGCGCACGCGGCAGTGGCCACTATGGGGCTGTTCGCCTCCCAGCTGGGCGCGTCACGGGTGGTGGTGACCTACGAGCACGCCGACATGGCGCTTGGTTGGGAGGACTCGGACGCCGATGAGGCGCCGACCGGGATCGTCGTCGTCGACGCCGGCCGCGACGAGCACACCGTTCGTTGGCATCCGATGGTGATGACGCTGGCAACGGCCGTCAGCCCTTCGGAGGTCGGACCGGGTGCGGCCGGTGCTTCGGCGGTGGAGGCCTGTTGGGGTCCGCCGGATCGCTACCCCGGCGGAGAGCTGCCCGTCGCGGTGGCGCAGCTGTTGGCGGTGTGGCGGGAGCCTCGCGCATGGTCGGAGCCGGAGTTCCTGTCCGTGTACGCGCGGTGGCAGCAGAGCGGCTACGACGTGCGCTGGGCACCGCGGCCTGACGGGGAGCCGCGGCAGCCCGGATGGATGCGGCTACTGGCTCCTGTGATGTGACAGCCACCTGTCGAGCCGCATCGCGGACCTCGGCATCGACTCACCGGCTCAACACATCTTCGTCGTTGTCGGTGTCCCGGCCCGTCCCGGCATCGTGAATCGTGTCGTCGTCGGACCAGCTGATCAGCTCCTCGCGGCGGTCGTCCTCGTGGTCGAGCGGTTTGTCGGTGACGCGGGCCTGCTCCGCGGCCTCTGCTGCGCGGCGGGCGTCGATCTCGGCCATCGCGAGCTGGGCACGCTCCACCGTGGCGGCGGTGTCGTCGGGGACGCGGCGCCGCTGCGAGTCGGCCCGCTCGCCGGGATCGGGGGTCGAGATCTCCCGGATGTCCGCCGGGGCGGGCTCGATCACCACCTCGTCGTCGACGTATGAGGCGCCGGCGCGAGGCGTGGCCTCGTGATGGTCCTGGGGCCACACCTCGGATTCATCGGCGCGGGCATCGCGATCGGCGCGGTGCTCGGTGATCTGGTCGTCCGTCGAATCGTCGATATGGTCATTGGCAGCACCGTCGACGGCCGGGTCTGTGTCGGCGAAGTCGTGCTCGGTGATGGCGCGCTCGGCGTCGGCGACAAGTTGCTCGGCGAGGTGGGCATCGAGCCATTCCTGTGCGGTGACCCGCTCACCGGGGGCGTCGAGGTCGATGCCGCGGAGCCCGGCTGCGTGCCGTGCGCGTTCGGCCTTGTCACGGGTGACCTCGGTGTCGAGGCGCCACGCGGTGCGGACGTCGTCGGCGAACTCCAGATCGGCGACGATCGGCTCCAACGCCGCAGCACGGCGTGCGGCAGCGTCAGCGGCAGCCCGGAGCTGGTCGGCCTCGATCGGATCTGGTTCGGCGTCGGCGCGGGCGGCCCAGATCGTGGCGTCGGTGCGGGCACGGCGCAGGGCGTCGTGGGTGACTTCGAGTTCGTCGGCGACGTAGCGGGGTGCGAAGTTCTTCTCCCGCTCCCATGCAGTGACAAGGGCGCGCAGGCGTCCTTCCGACATGTCCTCCTCGTCGGCGCCGGCGGTGGACAGCTCCAACGCGCCGTGAGCGGCGCGGAAGATGGCGTATTTCTCGGCCAGGCCGGCGGGTGGGGCAGCCCCGAGCGGGTCCTGCTCGTCGATGTGGTCGGCCCATTCGCGGTAGCTCGCCGCCCATCCGGCCTTGTGCTCCCAGGCCGCCCGGCCGGCCGGATCCTCGGCAATGTCGGGTACGGTGCCCAGCGCCTCACGTGCCCACTGCGGTGGGGCCTGCGCCAGCTGCGTACCGAGGTCGACGCGGCGCGCATCGGCGGTGTGGGCGAGCGCCTCGAGCCCAGGCCGGTCCTGCTCGGCGACGTCGCGCGGGATCAGGTCGGCGAAGCAGGTCACCTGCGGGTCGAGCTTTCCGTCCAGCGTGGTGCGGATGCGGAAGTGCAGCACCTGCGCCACCGACGTCGACCCGTCCAGCGACGTCGCCGTGACGGCGTCGCGGAGCACCTGGGCGGGGTCGTGGCCGGCGAGCTCGGCGGAGCGCAGGAGCTGGTCGAGCGAGGTGCGGGCCTCGTCGGCGGCGAACGCGAGCCGATGGTGTTCGGGTAGTTCACCGGTGGCGGCGAGCTGGTCGAGCAGGCGTCCGGTCCGCCCGGCGGTCAAGTCGGCGATGACCTCCACGAGCGGGTCCGCGTGGGTCGCGGTCGCCCGGGCCTGTTCGGCGGCGGTCTCGGCTTCGGTGCGCGCGGTCCGGTTGTGGTCGTGCTCGGGTGGCCGGATCACCTCAGCCAGGGCCTGGGTGGCGCTGCGGCGGGCGACGGCGCGGGTTTCGCCGATCTCGGCGGTGTCCGCCACGGGTCGGGTGACCATGATCAGGGTGTTGCCGTCGCGGCCGCGGGTGGCCTGCACGTACGCGGCCGCCGCATCGGTGCCCGTGGCGAGCACCCCGTAGCCGCGGTCGACGGTGCGGCCGTGCGCGGCGTGCACGGTCGAGGCGTAGGCGAGCGTCACGCGCTCGTGGACGTAGGACGCCGGGAGCTGAAGTGGGCCGGCGAGCTGCTCGGCCCCGTCAGGGTCACGGCCGGTGACGCGGGCGACGGTCATGCCGCCGTCGGGAGTGGTGGCGGTGACGCGGTAGGTCTGGCGGTTGATCGGCGCCTCGGTGTTGCCGCGCCACCCCTCCAGGTGCCAGGCGTTGCGGCGGGCCTGGACCAGATCCCCGATCCCGGCCACGGTGCCCTCCCACCCCGGCGCAGCCAACGGCACACCGGCCTCCTCGACACGGCCCAGACGGACCAGATCGCCGCGCAGCTGGTTCGACACCCGCGCAGCGGCGACGTTGGAGCCGACGACGAGCAGCGCGTCGCGGCCGGCGATCGTGTCGGCCAGCCACAGCCGGGCGGCGGTCTGCTCGGCCTGCTCGACGGTGTCGGCATCGACGACCCGACCATGCTTGGCGTACTCCGCAGCCACCGTCGTGTCACCGTCGCGCAGCCGCAGCGACGCCGCCGCCTCCCACGGCTGGGAGAACCGGCGGACCTCAGCGAGCTCGTAGGAGATCCCCCGCTCGGCGATATCAGCGAGGGCCCCGCCGGTGCCGACCGCGGCCAGCTGCCTGTGGTCCCCGACCAGCAGCAGCTTCACCCCGGCCACCTCGGCGCGCCGGTGTAGCGCAACGAGATCCGGGGTCGTGGTGGCGCCGGCCTCGTCCACGACCAGCAGATCACCGGGGCGCAGGCGGAACGTCTCGTCCTCGGCGGTGCCGTAGCCGTCGTCGAGGCGTTGCTGGCCGTCGAGCCACCGGCGGATGTTGCGGGCGGTCACACCCTCCTCGGCAAGGACATCGGCTTGGCGCTGTCCGTAGGCGACCCCGAACACCCGCGGCCCCTCCCCCACCCCAGGCCTTGGAGCGGTAAGGGGCCATGTGTCGGCGAGCGTGCCGACCAGGAACGACTTCCCCGTCCCGGCGGGCGCGTTGAGGACCTCAACCGCAGCACCAGAGGTGAGGATGCCGCGCAACGCGGCGGCCTGGTCGGCGCCCAGGTCCCGACCGGCGCGGGCGAACCGGGCGATCACCGCGTCCGCGTCCTCGATCGTCCAGGCCGGGGCGCCGCGGCGGACCGCGGCCGCGCGCAGCTCGTCCTCGCCCAGCAGCTGGGTCTCGGTGGCGTAGCGGGCCGAGTGAGGCTTGACGAACACGCTCTCCCCGTCGGCCCGGTAGAACTTCCGGTCCAGTCCCTGCGGTCCGGTGCGCGGGTTCAGGTGCTGCGCGAGCGCCTCTGCCTTGTCGGTCAGTCCCTCCAGCAGTGGCCCGATCTGGTCGGGGCCGATGCCGAGGTGACCGGGCAGCGCGTTGGAGATCGCCAGGGTCAGGTTCGAGCGGGTCCAGGACTGGCGCGAGTCCTCCATCTCCGCCAACGCGCGGGCGACGACGTCGCGCTCGGACCACATCTCCGTTTGCGCCGGCGCACGTTGGTTCAGCATCACCGACGCCAGCTCCGGCAGCCGGCGACCGAACGCGGCGTCGTACTCGCTCGCCCACCGCGCCAACTGCCCTTCGCGGGTCTCGGCACCGAACACCTTCGCCCGCCGGGTCACCGCGCCCGCCCGCTCCGCCAACCCCGCCCGCTCCGTGCGGGTCGGTGCCCGCCCGGTCTCCTCCCGGAACCGGACGATCAGCTCCGCCAACGCGGGAGTGATCGCCGCGGTGCGCTTGGAGAACAACCCTGACGCTGCAGGGTCGGCGCCCGCGATCTCCCGGGCCGTGCCGTCGGGGCGAGCCTCCCAGAACGCGCCCAACGTCGACCACAGGTTCGCCTCCGCGACACGCTCACCGTGCGCGGCAGCGGCGTCGCGGTGCTGCAGGAACAGGCTGTAGTCCAGCGCCCGGACCTTCCCATCTGCGCACGCCACCTTGTTCAGGATCGTGCCGTGCACGTGCAACTGGGGGTCGTGATCGCGCGAGTCGTGCTGCAGGAACTGCGCACACACCAGATCCGGAGCATCCACCCACTGCCCGGCCCCACCCCCGTGATGGCCAGCCCGCGCGTAAGAAGCGCGCTCGGACATGAAGTCCAGGGCAGCCCGGTGGCCGACCATCAGCGACTCCTCGACCAAACCTGCCGTGCGGCGCCACTGCGTCGCCGCGTCCAGGTCTCCGGTCGCCTCCGCCTCGACGGCGCCGCGCTCGCACCCGGCCCACAGCAGGGTCTGGGACTTCGACGCCGACAGCACCATGTCGTAGAACGCCACCGACTGCCGCGCCGACTTCACAGCCTGCGCACGCAGCTCGGCGCGCTCCTCGGGACCGGCCTCGGGGTGCTTGTCGAGCAGGCCGGCGTAGATCTCCTCGGCGGCCTTGTAATTGCGCGGCGCGCTCCCGAACCGGGCCGCCTTCCCCCATGTCTCCCTGCTCCCGATGGCAGGGTCGCGCGGGTCCAGGCCATGGGTGAACAGGGCCTTCATGACCTCGGCGTCGACCTCACCGGTGAGGCCCAGCGCGGCGGCCCCACGGCCGTACCAGAGCCCCGGCGGCTCACCGTCGGCCGCCGCGTCGGTGTAGTACGCGTCGCGGCCCTGCACCTTCACCGCGTCGGTGTAGTAGTCGACGTCGTGCCCGACCCTGATCCTCAACATGATCTTCACTCCCCCGGTTCCGTGGGCCTGTCAGGGCTCGCGGAACCCACCGTCGGATCGTGATGCATTGGTCCGCATCGTCTTTGGTGGTTGTTTGTGCCGTTGTCCTTCGTCCTGGTTGTTGATCTCTGCTTGTTGCTCTTCTCCGTGATCTGTTGATCTTGATTCGTGAGGTCGGTTCGGGTCGTCGCGTGTTTGCTGTCCCGCCTGTTTGCCTCGTGCTCAAGATCGTTCGAGATCGGTGGCTCGGGTTCAGGTCGTCGCCCCGGTGAGGTCGGGCGGCTGGCCGCGCGGAGCGCGGCACGGACGGCGGCGGGGCTCACGTGGAGCAGGGATGCGATCCCGCGGACGGTCGCCCCGGCCCGGTGGAGCCGCACCACGCGCTCGACGTCCAACCCGAACGAGACACGTGCAGCCCGGCCCTCAGCGGTGGTGCGCTGGTGACAGGAACGGCAGCGGGGCCGGTAGCGGGCGGGGTCGAGGCTGTAGCGGCATCCGCGGCTGGGGTCGCGGCGCTCGTCGGGGTCGGTGCCGTCGTAGGACCACACCACCGCCGCCGCGCCGCACTCCGCGCAGCGGTGCTCGGCCGCCGGGCCTCGCGCGGCCCGGACCCGTCGGTGCGAGGCCCAGTAGCCCGTTCCGCGCGGCGTCCGTTGGATGACGGGAACGTCGGCGCGCGGGTCGCCGTGACGCTGCCATCGCACGTAGTGGGGGCGGCAGTACCCGTGCGCGTGGTGCGGCCGGACACAACCGGACAGAGTGCACGCCGGGCGGGTCACCGCTGGCTCCTATAGAGCGCCTGGAAGTACGCGTTCCCCTCGGCGATCTGCTCCGGGGTCGGCTCGGGCCGGACGCCATGGCCCGCCCAGGCGGCAGCGATCGCGGCGGCGTGGGCCGCCAACGGGGCCGCTGCGGCGGGCTGGCCGTGCGGCTTGGTCGGCGAGTGCAGCGACAGGTCGCACTTGGCGACGGTGTCGCGGATGCGCTTGACGACGGCGGGGCGTTGCCGGTCGTGCCAGTCCCCGACGCGCAGCCACGAGCCGTCCTTGGGGTGGTAGGCATCGGCGTGGGCCTTGTGGAGCCACCAGAGCTCCTCGACGACGTGCGGGTGCCACAGCCAGCAGGCCGACAGCTCGGCGTTCGGGTAACGCAGGTAGACCCGGTCGAGCCACTCGATGAGGTCGGCGAGATCCGCCATAGCCTGGCCGGGATCGGCGGCCAGCATCCACGACCGCACCGCTGCCGGGCCGCCCTTCCCGCCGTCGTCGGGCTCGTTGTCCGCGGGCTCGTCGTCGGGTCGGACGGCCGCGGCGGGTTGGCGCTGCGCCGTCACGACGCCCACGAGGCGGGCGAGATCGGCGGCGAGCTGGGTGACGTGGTTGTCGAGGCCATCGACCTTGCGACGGGTGCGGTCGAACGCGCGTGCCATCGCCAGGACCCGCGGATCGGGCCCGCCCGCCGGATCCCGGGTGGCGCCGGGTGGGGTGGTGTCGGTGTCGGTCATCGGGTGCCTCCCGGGTGGGTCTCGATGGAGCTGGTGAGGTCAGATGCGGGCATCCGTGATCAGCCCCGCCCCAGATCGAGCGACGCGCCGTCGGACGACTCGGCGGTGGTGGCGGCGGCGTCGTCGGTCTGGTCGTCGGCGTGCCAGCGGGCGAGCTGCTCCCGCCGGTCCTGTTCCGGGATCGCCACGGGCCCGTCGCCGGGGCGTGCCAGAGCATCGGCACGGCGGGATCCGTCGATCTCCGCCCAACTGGCTTCGGACGGCACGGGCTCGTCGCGCTCGGCGCCGTCGTGGTCGACGGGGTGAGCGAACGGTTCCGGCACCCGCGCGCGGTCGTTCCATTGGGTGATCAACCGCTGCACCTGTTCGGCCTCGCGTGGGTGGTGCTCGAGGTCCAGGCCCGCGGCCTGCTCGGTCCAGTACTGCGCGTACCCGTCGGCGCGGTCACGGGCCTGCGCCAGGGTCTGGCCGTTCCCGTCGTCGACCCACGCGTACTGCTCGGCGATCGCGGCGACGTCGTGCCCGTCGAGGCCCCACTGGTAGACCGGGACCCCGACCGCGCGCGAGGTCTCGTGCAGGTACTCGGCGACCATCGCCTGCGCGCTGGTGGGGTCGTAGCCCAGTTCGGTCAGCCGCTGCGCGGCCTCAGCACCGGTGATGGTGGCATCGGCAGAGCTCGGGCTGCGCTCGGCGCGCAGGTCTCCGATGCGCTCCGCGGGGGCGTCGGTGATGCGGGCGATCAGAGCGTCCTTGTCGGCAAGGAACGCTGCCCGCTCGTCCGGCTCGACGTCGCGACCTCGGGTGGAGATGTCCCGCAGGCGAGCGGTCAGGGCGGCGATCTCCCGCACGGTTGGCGCGACCGTGCGGGCAGGGTCTGCGGGGCTGGTCATGCCGCACCTCCGGTTGGTGTGCGCGGAGCAGCGACGGCAGACACGGACGTAGGCACGGTCGGCGCCAGCGCGGGACGGCGGATGGGGGCGGGCGGAACCGGGGCGTCGTCACCCGGTCCAACCCGCGTCCGGGAGATCTCGCCCGATGGGCGGGAGGCGTACCTGGTGCCGTCGACGTCTGCGAGCCGGCGGTGGATCCGCAGCTCCCGCCGCACCACCGCCATCCCCACTGTGACGACCCCGCCTGCGATAAGGACGGCACCGACGGTCGTGTCGAGGCCAGGCACGACGCTGCCGGCCGCACCTGCGGCGCACAGCCCGACGACGGCAGTGGTGATCAGCCGGTCCTCGGTGCCACGATGACTGGAGTTCCAACGCCGGCCGGTCATCGCGCGCCTCCCTGCGGGTCCTCGTCCTCGAGGTCCTGGTCGTCGGGCTCCCGCTTGTCGTGCTGTTCATGCGCGCGGGGGCGCTCCCACGGGGACGGGAACGGGATCACCGCGGCGCCGCTCACCGGCAGTGGCCCGGCAGAGGCTCCGGTGCCGGGCACGTCTGGCCGGGTGCCGCTGTCGACGACCTCGCCGGGCACGACCTGCGGGTTGAGGTAGTCCGTCGGGCCGCCATAGCCGGTGATCCGCACCCGCACCGCGGGCCGCACGACCCGGCGGCCGCCCGGCAACGGGCTCTGGTCCACGCCCGGGCGGGCCGGGTCCAACACGCGACCCACACGGCAGCAAGGTGGATCTGGCGGGCGCGCCACGCCCGGGCCCGGACGGTGAGCGCGGCGGGATGGTGGAACGAGTGCACATCGCGGCGGCGCCACGCCTGCTCCGCACGGCCGACGACCGGCGGCATGTCGCGCCGGAACACCACCACCCTCCCGGCCGGGAGGTTCGCCAGCTGCGACGGCGCCAGCACCGGCACTCGGCGGGTGGTGCGGGAGGCGACCCGGCCGTGCAGATCGGTCGTGGTGATCGGCTCCTCCCGATCCCCCGCCAGCGTCGACCAGTAGTTCAGGTCGTCGCGGTCCCCGGTGCCGCCGAACAGCACGCGGCCGCCGGAGTTGTTGAGGATGACCGCGGCCTTGGCCTCGCCGTAGCGGTCGACCAGCTGGGCGCGGGACTGGAAGCAGGCCACGATGCTCACGCCGCGGCCGCCCATGTCCGCGCTCCACTTATCGAGGGGCACCGGGCAGATCAGCGCGGCCTCGTCCAGGCGCAGCGACAGCGGCGGGTCGAGCCGACCACCCGGCTGGTGCGCGGCCAGGCGGCGGGCCTCGCGGGCGATGTACCCGGTCAGCGCGCACACCAGCGGCGTCACCTGCGCCTCTTCCCCACCCAGCATGTAGACCGTGGACCTGCTCCCCAGCAGCGCAGCGACGTCGAACGCCTGACCGCCGGCCGCGACCGGTACCGCGGCGGCGCGTGCCGGACCGTGGGTCAGCCAGCCCAGCGCCGGCGCGATGGTCGAGGTGATGGACGTGCGGGTGCGCTCGTTGGTGCCGATGAACGCGGTGATCGACGCGACGAACGCCGGCTCGCTGCTCTTCGTCCGCAGCAGGCCGATGATCTCCGTGGCGGCGCCGTCGAGATCGGCCATCCAGTCCTGGATATCCGCCATCGTCAGGCCGCCGAGAGCGGCGGCGTGCATGAGCGCGGCGAGGTTGCGGCGGCCCTGCTCGTCCCAGAACTCCCGATCCCCACCGCCACCGCGGTTGGCGGCCGCGAGCATGTCGGCGGCGCGCTCGTTCGCCGTCACCGGGTCGCAGCAGCCGGTCAGCGGATCGAACGTGATCGTCGAGGGCCGTCCGCCGAGACCGACGGGGTTGAACACGAACACCGGCCCGACCTGCGCCCGCAACGGGCCGGTCTGATCCACCAGATCAGTGCGAGTACTGGTGACCAGGACCGCGCCCGGGGCGTCGAGGACCCGACCGGCGAGCCACTGCGACTTCCCGACGCGCGGGCCGCCGAACACGGCCACGACGTCCTCGATCGACGCCCACACCCGCTGCGTGGAGACCTTGCACAACTCCACCCCGACCTCGACCGCCGGCAGGCGAATCAGCTGGACCGCGCGCTGACGCCGATTCCCGGCCGCCAGCGACGGACGGACGTGCGGGGCGCGGCGGCGCATCGCCACCGCCGACCCCACCCGCGCGATGTCCACCGACGACGCGACCCCGGCCTTGCGCCGCGAGGAGGCGCCCCAGCGGGTGACCGTGGCCATCGTGCGACCCCAGCGGTGCCACACCAGTCCGGTCAGCAGCACGACCAGGACGGCGAGCAACACGGGGTGCGTGGTCCGGATCAGCGTCCACGCCGGCAGGAGCGCGGCGATGGCGAAGCCGAACGCGACCGCGCGGGCTCCGCGGCGCCAGGAGATCGCGGTGACGGCAAGCAGCACGCCCAGCACCGTGAGAACGGAGAGATTCATGACCGGGTCCTTCCTGATCCGTTGAGCGCGGGCACCCCGTCGGGGGCCGCGTGCTGCTCCGTGCTGGTCGTGCTCGAGTCGTCGGCGTCGGTAGTGCGGGTCTGGTCGATGAGCTGGCGGGCCTCGTACTCGCTGATCCCCAGCTCACGGGCCAACCGGCGTCGGCCCGCGCCGTCGGAGATCAACGCCGCCGCCCGTTCCTCGCGGGTGGGTGCCTGGTCCCAGAGCCGGGACAGACCGTGCTCGTCGAGCCGGCCGGCCTTCACCGCGGACTCGACGGCCGCGTGGACGTCAGCGGCTTCGTCGTGCAGCCACAGCGGCGTTCCGGCGCTGGTCGCAGCCTCGGGACGGCCGACGAGGACGGCGAGGTGCACCACCGCGCCGAGCACGGCGGGCGCGACGGCCGAGACGATCACCACGACCCACCACGCCGGCGCCAGGGCGAACGCGGCCAGGCCGTGCCCGAGCGCGTTCGCCGCGACCGACAGCCCGAGCAGGGCCAGGGCCAGCGAGCGGGCGAACCGACGCGCGGCGTCGGCGGACCAGCCGCCCAGCCAAACCAGTGACCCCGCCGCCGCCCCGGCGTCCACCACCACGGGCAACAACCACGCGAGCTGCGGGGCGAAGCCGCACAACCGGGCGAGATCACGCAGGGCCGCGAACGACAGGACAGCGGCCGCCGCCGCGACGATCAACAGCAGTGCGTAGAGAACGGTCCGGGCCATCATGCCGAGTCCGCCCCGACGCCGACGTGCCCGATGGCCGACCAGAACTGGTTGGCTGCCCGCTCCGCACGCGCCAGCCCGTCACGGACCTCGGCCAGCGCAAGCACCGCGGACCGCAGTCGATGTGCCGGGTCGCTGCCCGCGTCGTCGTAGACCGCGCGACCGGTGCCGTAGCTCATGACCTGCCTGGCCATGACGCCGGCGAGCGAGTCGAGTACCCGCAGGGTCTCGACCATCTCTCCGGCCAGCGCGTAGAAGTCGGCATGATCCGGAATCGCGGCGAGCTGGGCGCGGACGACCTCGCACCACGCCTCCGCGCCCGTTTCGGCGCGCTGCACCGCCTGCGGCCGTTCGCTGTCGCCGCGCCGTGCGCGTCGGTCGTTCGTGTCGGCGTTCATCTACGATCGAGCCCTTCCGCTCGTGTCCCTGCCTGGGTTTCTGTGTGGGAGATCTCGAGGGCGCGCCGGTTGCAGCCGGCGCGTCCCTCCTCCCCGGTCTGGCTGGCATGGACCGCAACGGCCCACCTGGCCGCGGTCCGGAGGCTGACCCTGAACTCGCCAGCCGCCTCGTCCACCGACATCCCGGACGCGATCGCGGCTCGCCCGGCTGCGGCAACCTCCCTGCGGTTCCCGGCGGCCGGGCGGCGTGGAGGACGCGGTCGCGGGAGACGCCCACCCCGGCTCCGACCACCGCGACGACGGGCCTGCTCGGCGCGGCGTTCGTGCTCAGTCATCCCGCCAGCGATCCCGTCCGGCAGCCCGGAGAGGGCCCACTCGAGACAGTCCGCAAGCACCGGGCAGCCAGCGCAGACCGCCTTCGCGATCGACACCTGCGTCTCGTACTCGTCCCCCGAGAGGGCCGCAGGAAAGAAGATCTCGGGATCGACCGAGCGGCAAGCTGCGCGGTGCCGGAAGTCGCCCGGCTGTACGTGGCTCCCGACTCCCTCGCGGGTGGTCGGTCGGGTCGTCGCCGCGGTCATCCGACGGCCTTCGATCCGTTGGTGAGCGGCTGCGCGGCCTGGGAAATCGCGGACACGAAGTCCGACAACATGCCCGGCAGACCCGCTCCCACCGGCGTGGCGATGAACAACGCCAACGCGATCCCGGCGAACACCACCGCCCCGCCGGCACTTCGCGACTTCGCGCAGATCAACGCCCCGACCAACGCGAAGGCGATCAGCACTCCGATGATTCCCATGACTCATACCCACCCAGCGGCGTCGACGACGGTCTGCTCGGCGGTCGCGACATCGGCCATCGCGTCCACCGCCTTGGCGGGGACGATCAGCCGCCCCCGGATGCGCACGGCCGGGAACTCCCCCGCGGCGATCGCGCGGTAGAGGGTCATCGGCGACATGCCGAACATGTGGGCGACCTGGGCGACGCTGTAGAACTTCGGCGCTGCCGAGGCCGCTACGGGCTCGAACTTCCTCACTGGCTTCCTCCTGACACTGTGACCATCTGACCGCTAACTATAGGACTAATATTAGCACTCAGTTTGGTGGGCTCGTAGAGACTTGCGCAGGCAGATGACCTGCAGATCCACTCGGGCGCTAACCTCAGAGCCGAAATCAGCAGCTCAGGAGGTGCGCGTGGCGAAGGACTGGGACGCGGTCGCAGCCGCGATCAGAGCCCGCCTTGTCGAGATCGACATGACGCAGGCGGATCTCGCAGCCCGGGCCGGCGTCGCGCTCATGACCGTCCGCGAGCTCCAGCACAACCTGCAGCCCCGACGGCGGAACCCCCGCACGCTCGCGGCCGTCTCCGAGGCCCTCGGCTGGCCCGGCGACCAGCTGGCCCGGATCCTCGAAGGGCAGCCGGCCGTCGACGTCGACAAGGACGACCCGGTGCTCGCGGAACTCGACGCGGTCAAGGAGGACCTGACTGCGATCTACCGACGGCTCGACGCCATCGAACGTCGGCTAGGAACCGACGCCGAGCGACCCTGAGTCGGTCGATGCGCTCCAGCGCATCGGCAATCTCCGCGCGGAGTTCCTCAATCGTCCTCGAACTGTCGGGAGTCTGTGGTGCACTGGTGTTCATGCCGATGACGATCGCGACTCTGGGCGGAAGAACGCAGGTCAAACGCCCGGCACGCAGCGGCAGAACCCTGGCAAACTGGCGGTAGGCGGCGGGGGGACCGGCCATGACGAGCGCGCAGGAGAGCACCGGTGAGCCGTGGGGTCACCGGCTGCGTCGGTGGCGCAGCGACACCAAGAACTGGTCGCAGGAGGAGTTCGTCGAGCACGTCGTGCGCCTTGCGTTCCAACGCAAGGAAGAACGCGGGATGTCGCTCGACGTCCGGCTCGTCAGCCGTTGGGAGAGCGGAGCGGTCAAGCGCCCCCAAGGCGTTTACCGGCGGCTCCTGAGTGAGCTCGGAGCCCCCGCGCCCGATGCGCCTGCCAGCAGCCGAACGCAGGCCGAGCCTCGTCTGCCGGGGTCTTGCCATGTCGAACCGCCCGCACCGTTCGTAGCGTCGTCGGTGGACGACGACTTCGACACGGGAACCGGTGACCCTTCAGTGCAGCGACGAGAACTCCTCCGCGCGGGCTCCTCCCTCGCGATCTCGGGCCTCCTAGCCGCGGTGGTCGGCGGCGGAACGGCAGCTGGCGCGACGCCCGACGTCGTCGACGAGCTGGCCCAACGCCTGGCGAGCCTGCGCAAGCTCGACGACACCCTCGGCGGCGCCGACACCTACCGGCTCTACGCCGCCGAAGCAGAGCTGACGGCACATCTCCTGCGGGCGGACGCGCATCGGGATTCGGTGCAGCGGCAGCTCCTGGCCCTGCACGCCGAGCAGTCGCAGCAGGCAGGCTGGGCCGCGTTCGACGCCGGATGGCACGACGCGGCGCGAGACCACTACCGGCGCAGCCACGCCGCGGCGACGGAGTCAGGCGACACCGGCCTCGCCGGCAACGCCCTGGCGTTCCACGCCTACCAACTCATCAGCCTCGAAAGGCCTGCTCGCGCGATCTCGGAGAAGTCCGTGCACGCCGCAGACCAACCCGGCGTCGACCCCGACGTGCGCGCGCTGCTCTACTCCCGCGCAGCCTGGACCTTCGCCCTCGACGGCGACGCGGACGCGACCGCCCGGTGCCTGGGCTGCGCGGAGGACGCGTTCGCACTCGCGAACGGTCAGACGCCCGACTACGCCACCTGGATCGACGCGACTGAGCTCGCGATCATGACCGGCCGCTGCTGGACCGAACTCCGACGCCCCCTGCGCGCGGTTCCGGTGTTGGAGAAAGCGCTGGCCGACTACAGCGACGCCCACTCCCGCGACAAGGCGCTCTATTCATCCTGGCTCGCGGACTCCTACATCGACGCCGGCGAGATCGAGCAAGCAGCCGCGGTCGTCCAGTCGAGTCTCACCGTCATGGGCGCCGTCGCCTCCGTCCGCCCACGCGAGCGCCTGGTAGCTGTCGTCGGCCGACTCGCTGAGCACGGAGACCTACCCGTCGTGCGGGACCTGCTTGGCAGTCATACGCTCCACCCACTCGACGTAGGCCGCTGATGCCCGGGCGAGCGGGACGGCCGTGACCTCAGGGTTCTGCCACTCGTGGTGCTCGATGAGATGAGCTTCCAGTTCGTTGTAGCGAGTTGCCGTGGTCCTGAAAGACACCACCCACTCCTGCCCTTGACCGAACTCGTCGTTATGCCAGTAGAAGGACGTGACCGGCCCAGTGACTTGCCCGCCCGCTGCGAGCCTGGCCGCGATCGCCTCCTCCGCGAGCTGCAGGCCCGTTTCGAAGGTCGGAGCAGCAGTTGTCACCGTGAGCAACTCAGTCATAGACTCAGCTTACGAGCTGTGACCACCACTAGCCACATAGGGCAAACCCCCAACAGGCACTTCGCCACCGCCAGCCGGGAAATCCGTCAATCAGATACATGCCGTGCGCAGCAGTTGAATTCTCACAGCGCCCTAGGCTTTGGTGCCAAAGTCCATCACTGAGACAGCCAAACACAACCGGGCAATCAATCGGCAGACGAAGAGTCCGAACTTGTTAACAAGAACTGACCAGATCAGAGCACGCCAATTCACAACTACCGTTGGACCAATTCAATCTGATGCTCAACTAGTCCGACGGACGCAAGGCGGCGAGTGATGGACGACTTAGGCCCTGATAGCGTAGAAGCATACGCTAAAGCACTATTCGATTCTCTCGACCTGCCAGTACTGGAAGCCAAAGCTAGAGTCGCGAGCGGGTTCGCCTTATCAAGCATAGAGGCCTACGCCAAGATTGATGACCTAACCGATCCGACATTGAGCAAGATCAACAAAGACGGCAGATCGCCGGCGCTAGACTTGTATTGGACATTCAACCAGTTCTACGCATCCTTACAGGCTGCTCATCCTTCTGTCGCTGAGATTCAGAGCGCAGATCTTAGTCACGTTGACACCGAAGTCGGACTTGAACTCAACTCGGTCCTATTCAAGGTGCCGCACACAATACCGTGGAGCGAAAAGGAGTACAATTCGGCGGAGTACGTTGAGAAGACCTACCTGAGGCTCTGTGACCTTGCCTACGGCCCTACGGTTTCGGCAGCAGAGCTATCTACAAAAACTGTGACAGAGGAGACCTCTCCGAGTAAGAAGCAGTTCATAGAAGCATGCCGCATAATTAGCGGATGTGGCTTTGAGTTTAGTGCAGCCCTTCGGGGAATCCAGACTGCAGTCGTAGTCTTTGGCACGAGGACCGATAAGCGAGGCGACAACGATTTCGTCTACAGCATGCCAACAGTTAATTGGATCGGAACGATATGGGAGTTTGCCGACTCTCTAACTGCAGCAATACAAGAAAGTGACGCCCCGCGGCATAGCCTCGAGCGGGAAATCGCGCTACTCGCTCTATGGGAACTGATCTCTCTAGCCTGGACCCTTGAACTTGCTCTTCGTATTCATCTCAACTTGGATGAGGAAGGCTTCCCTCATGGAAGCCAAATGGTAACGGACGCACTCATGACGTCAGCCGCAACCCCAGGCTTGCCTATCCGGCGTGCGATCGCAGCCGAGTATGCGGGCTACGTATACCACCGCACCGCTGCAGCCGACTCAAGTAATGAACGAGCGCGTGATTTGCACATCGCGGCAGCTTCAAGCTTCTTCTTCGCATTCAATTACTCTTCCAATACACGGCTTCCCAAGTACATTGCTCAGAACATCCTCGACACGGCATTGCCTAGGCAGGACCAGTCCCTCATCACCGTCGCTGAGTCTATTTGGATCGATCACTACATTATGCCTCACGTCATTGCGTTGACTCGTAGTGACCTTAGTTTCACGAAGCTAGGCTGGAATACACCCATCCATCCAGTCGCGACGGACATACCGATCGAGTCAATACCCGCGTATCAGGCAGACCCAACGTTCTTGTATCGAGGAACGGCAGGGCACTTCCTCTCTTCAGTTCCGGCGGGTTTCGCTGCAGACATGTATGGTGCAGCGATTATTCTTATCCAAAGATCGATAGCCTACATAAGTAGCGAGAGTTACTCTGATATTCATCGGTATCCGATCTTTGCTCCAGGCATTGATGGCGGGACGACGCAGTTCCCAATGAGAGACGAGAACCCTATCGCTTGGTTCTTCTATATGGCGGACCGACTACTCAAGGAGCATCGCGGAGAACACCCACATGCTGGCCTCACTAGTCCAGTGTTTGCCGATTGGGATAGAAGGCAAGAACTTGGAAGACTTATGTCGATCTTCCTAGATAAGGTGGCATCGCCACCACGATTTGCACGTGCCCCGAAATTTGAAGTGCCGACCTTTGAACGCGAGTTCCTCCAGTCCTTGCCATCAGTATCACATGAGAAATGGCGGCATCTAGCAGCCGCGTGGAATGGTTCGTTAGTCACCGGACCTACTCCCGGAGATTGGAGCCAAGAAGATCCGATCGCACCATCGCCGCAGTTACCACAGTCTCCAGATCGACGCTCCCAGACTCCGCCAAAGATCCGAAGACAACCGTCGGTGGCTGAGAGAACACTTATCAGTGCCCTAGGAGTCGCCGTTGTTGCTCCATTACTACTTTTCTTGGTCGGATGGGCCTTGTTCAAAGTGCCGGATCCACATGACGCAAAGTCAGCCGACTTTCCGCCGAATAGCAGACACTCAGTAATATCTGGCGGTCAGATTCCAAACTCTGTACGGTTTGCTGTGATCGCGAATGAAGATCCGACATTCTATACCAATCCAGGATTTGACCTTATAAATTTCACGAGCCAAGGATCAACCATCTCACAGCAGTATGCAAGGCGCCTCATACGCAGCGGTGCGGTAAATGAGTTGTTCGATAAATACCGCGCATTTGTCCTCGCGGTGAAATTGTCGAAAACGGACTCCAAGGATGAAATCCTTGACAACTATATAAACTCTGCCTATTTCGGGCGTAACTGCTACGGAATAGAGTCCGCGTCACGCGTCTACTTCGGCCATGCCGCCAATAAACTAACTCTCTCAGAGAGTGCGATGCTTGGAGGTATGATTGACGCTCCGGCTAGATTTGATCCCCAAGTAAATCCAGGCATCGGCCTTGATCGCTGGAATGCCAGCCTAGATAAGATGGTCCAGCAAGGATGGATCGCTACTCCTGAGCGAGACAAGCAAGTCTTGCCGCACGAATTGCCTCCGAAGTAGGTGGACGACTTCCGTCTTGGCTACTTGCTCGACCACATTCCTTACAGGATTAAGCCGGTGCTTGCATCTAGCTTGCTGTCGTGACCCCTTTTTGCCGATCCTCAAACATCGCGCAGTTCCTGCAAGACATAGTTGGTGATCAGCCTATGCGGGCCTGCAACACGCTCCTCATGAGCCACGCCACCGTGGTGGGCAATAGCATTGTGGAGGTCCGTCGGAACAAGCAGAAGATTCATCCCGTCTTGAACGTGGTGCCAAGTAAGACCAGCGTCTCTTCTGGCCACGTTGGACCAGCCGGAAAGTTGATCAGCAGCTGCGAAATCCCTAGCTCGAGATACTGCGGCCGAATCACTGTTCGAGGTTGATTCTCGCAGTTGCGACAACTTGACGTGTGCGACCGCGTACGGGGCGAAGTCAGGAAACCCCTGAGCGTCAAATCGAACTGATTCAGGATACTTCGACGCCAAGTCAGGGCGCTTGGTTTCTAGAGGGAATCGAGTGTTGGCATAACCGCTATTTATCGGCTTGGCCGCGACGCGCGCCCAGCCCTGCGACAGAGCGACTTCGGCATCCGTGGCATCCGGTCGCCTTAGCTCGTTTGGCACCCCCAAAAGCGTCTCGCTAAGACGGAGTGCTGCTTCAATCTTCTTCGCTGCCGACTCCTCTCGCGACATCATCGTCTTTCGTGACGCGGATGCCCGAGAAGCTGACGCTTGTGGCTCTTCGCGATCACTGACCCTGGATGGGGTCGCCGGAGGCGTCGGCCGGCTCACGACAGGCGGAGGCGTCGGCCGGCTCACGACAGGCGGAGGCGTCGGCCGGCTCACGACAGGC
>ERZ778027.1404-NODE-1404-length-40695-cov-11.161368_pt1 | contig 40695 bp, 47 predicted proteins | sample MGYA00375757_ERZ778027 | MGnify/ENA primary metagenome ERZ778027 (study PRJEB29350, sample SAMN05389817) | bioreactor metagenome | isolation source: Ammonium sulfate bioreactor | place: South Africa: University of Cape Town | collected 2014-02-18 ...
GTAGAACGTGAACATTCTCATTTGAATTATTTTTATTGCTTTTAGAGAAAAGGATGAATAATACTTTGGAGAATTCAACAATTATTCACATCGAATCATGGTTCATTCCATTGGATATTATTATTATTATTATAGCAGCATTATCTATTATTTTAGGCATAATTTTCTTGTTGATTGCTGCTACTCATCGAACCTGTTGGACAGTTCCAATGCTTCTCAATTGTGATTCATGTCTTGAAGAGATTACATTCAGCAGTATTCTACTTTTAATGGCTATTTTTTCGATTCAACATGATCTCCAAGCAAACATCGGAGATGCTTCGTATTGTAAAATTTTAGGTATGATATCTTATGCTGGAGCTACCGGGCAAAACTATTCATTTCTATTGATGGCGTTGTATCGATATATCCGAGTCGTCTATCCAACACGTCTTTATTGGCAATCAATGCGATGTCAACTTAGTCTTGTTATTGTTAAATGGATTTTTAGCTTCGGCGTTGGTCTTTCAATGTATCTCACTGATCAAATTGTCTACAATATTAACAATCAAATTTGTCAAATTCCACTGAGTTTATCGGCGATAATGATCTATGAAACAATAATTCTGTACATGATTCCCAATGCAGGAATATTTGGTATTTACATGCAATTGACATGTTATATTCGTCGAATAAGTGCTCGTACAACTGTTGCTAATAATTTATTTCATGCTCGACGTGAACTCAGACTTATTCAACGTACAATTGTGCTGTCATGCACCCTAATTACTCTCGGCATACCCTATATCACATTTATGTTGATATCGTTTGTGACTACACCACCTAAATATCATTTTCGCATAGCTTTAGTCGGTATTCAGATTGCCGTGTTAATAATTATCATTATGATGTACAGTTTTACTCAACCAATCAAAAATTTCATACGTAAACCAACAACAATATCGATTGCAGTCCTTCCTCGACGATATATAACAACAACATTTTCTTAACTTCAACTGCATGATTTATTTAGATCTTGTTAAACTCAACTTTTTGTTGTTGTTGTTGTTGTTGTGATTATGAGATTTTTTAAAGCTGCTATTTGTAATGTACCAAGATACCTTGATGAAAAAATTAAAGATCTTAAGCTGGATTATATTTGCTGCTTTTTATTAACGAATATTTGAAGCACACACATCCTCCTAAGACTTTATTGCTACCAAGAGAAGAAGATGATGATGATAATAAAAAGAAGAAGAAGAATACGAAAAAGAAAATATTTCTTCGTTAAGGAAACACCAGTGAATATTAGTAAATAATATCAAATAGAGAAGAAGAAGAAGAAGTAGAACAGAGTGAGATCATATATGTATATATAAATGTTTTTATGAAGTCAAATAAATGAATTATGTGTAAAAATAGAATGTCTTGAAATTTGTATTAATATGTACAAGAAACATCACTCAATGATTCCTTGTTTGACTCGTTCAAGTCGTTGACGAAGTAGTTCACGTGTGCGTTGTGTTGATGGATCGACTGGAGCTGGTAATGATGGCGATGGTTCTGCTTGAGGTTCAACTGTTTTGTTCGATTTCAATGCAGCTAATCGCGCGCCAATTTCCGTTGTATTTCCATTATTCAAACGTGATTCAACTTCAACATCAAATGCATCTTGTCCAGTTGTAATTGGCGTTGTTGTAAGTCCACATTGCTGTCTCATTTGTGCTAAATGTTGTGCATAAATTTGAGGATCAATTGGCGTCGATGACGATGCAAATGTTGTTCCAAGTTGATCACGAAATTTCTCTTTAATTGCTGTCATACGTTTATTGTAAACAGCAACAAAATCTTCGTCACTAACTGGTTTTTGTTGTTCGATATTATGCGATGACGGTAATGTGTCGATCCAAACGAATTGTTCTTTCAAAGCTTTGAGTTTATCTTCGTGAATTTGTGCATATTGAGTATAGAACGAATTCGATGATGATGATTGACTTGGAACTGATGTTAAAGTTTGCGTTTTATCACGCAGAACAGTTGTTGTTGTTGTTGTTATTGGTGGTGGTGATGTTAGATTCGAACTGTTTAATGTTGACGAATTCGACGATGCTGTACGTTGTGTATGTACACGTGCTAGACCTTCGTGAATGAATTTTTGAAAAGCATCAGCTGTCGTTGCCAAAAATGGATTGATGTCTACATTTGGAAAACGTAATTTGAAATCGTATAATTCTTCGAGACCAACTTTAACTTGTTCGCGTCGAGCAAATTTTTGAAAAATTGTTTTCAACATTGTTTGATGTTGTTGTGTAACTTGTTCGTTATTAATCGATGTTGTTGAAACAGTTAATGCTTTGAGTTTACGATGGATATAATGACGCATTTCATCGGATATTGGTTGTTGATCATTGGGTATACGCGAGAGATCATCGAGAATTGAACGTTGACGTTCGTCGACTAATTGTTGAAGATAAGTTTTAATAATTCGAAGTGGAAAATCATTGTTTGGCGATGATTGCCAACGACGTGATGGCAGCTGTTTAAGAAATGATGAAATTTCGATTAAGACTTGTGTTGCATCGATTTCTGACGAATTGTTTTTCAATGACAATGGAAACATTCGAACGAGACGATAATGGCATTTGAGTACAAGTTTAACGAATGGATCATTGACAGAAAAATCATTTGGAAGACAACATTCAGTTAAAAGACGAATCAATGCTGTTAGAACATTTGTCATATGTGCATTTTGTAAGATTTTCAAGACAATAACATTGACAATACGAACGAAATCTTCGTTCGATGATACATCGATTCGTGAGGCTACGTTTTGACTTGTTGCCGTTGGTGACATCGTAACAACAACGAATGGTAGGAGAACGTTAAGTAGTTCTTTTAATGTATCACGTGTAGCAATTTTAGCTAGATGTGATCGAGAGAAAAGATCGAGTAGAACTGAGAGAATGCCACGAAATAAACGTTCGATGCTATCGATTGGTAATGATGAATCATAGAGATGATTCTGTTGGGCAATACGTAATTTCATTGAAAGCATACGAAGAAGTTTATCGACATGTTGTTCGAGATATATACATTTACTAGCATCATTAAGAACTTCATCGATTTGTGCTAATGATGATAAACTATTAGCAACTTCATGATCAGCAATAAGAGCTATGACAAGATCGATCGATTGACGACAATCAGACGATGCAGCTAAATATGAAACAGGTATCGAAGTTGTTGGAACAGTTCGTGGTGGTAAATCTGGTAGATCGAAGTCATTTGGTAATTCACTTGAAACAAGATCAGGTAAACGAAGGGCGTCCATTTGATCATCATCGAGTCCCAATTGAAATTGACCTTGTTTCTTCTCGATCTTCGATTGAATACGATGTGCAGTTGCAGGACGTTGTGGTTCGTCTGTTAGTTCGGGCAGTGCTGTTTCAGAGTCGATATCAATCGTTTGTTTGGGTGGTGATGGAGCAGTTGTTGGCCGACCTTTTCCTGGAACTGGTCGACCACCTTTTACTGTTGCTGCTGCATTTCCTGGAGGAGTTTTACCGGTTGGAGGTACTTTTCCTTTGACATCTTTCTTTTTATCGTCAGCTGTTTCAGCTGCTGCTCCTGCTTTGGCACCTGGAGCAGGTTTCTTTTTGATCGTAGCTGTACTTCCTTTTGGAGGAGATACGGCAGCAGGAGCTTCGTCATCGTCATCTCTGTCTTGAGGAATAACTTCTGTTTTGGTAACAACAGCACCACCACCTTTAATTGTTTTAACAACTGTTGGTGCGGGTGGAGGTGGAGCAGCTGAAGGAGGTGGACGAGGTTCACCTCGTGCATTTAATAAAACAGCCTTTTCAGCATATTCTTTGATCTAAATCGACGAAATATCAAAATAATTCATAATCAACAACATATTTTCATCTTTACCTTCGCTAATTTAAGGTCATCCATATCGGTAATATTTGGAAGAATATGTTTTTCACCCAAACATTTCCATAGCATACCGAGACTTTCGAATGCACTGTCTCGAACACCTGGATCAGCTTCACCCGTATTCTACATAATACATTTACTCAATATTTTCATCGAAAGAATAACAAAAATATAGATACTTTAATCAAAGGTGGTAGATAGATTTTGAGAACTTTTTTCGGTAATGTTGTTTGAGTTGCCATTGCAAAACATTTCGTAAGAAATTGTTGAGTTGACTGACGAACGATTGGAGTTTTATGAGCGAGAACTGTAACAGCTACTTCAGACATTTGTTCGAGATTTGTCTAAAGAAAAATAAACGATATTGCTCGTTAAAATATTGAAAAATAGTTCGTACAGCTGGATAAGCAGCATCGCAAGCTTCACGTAAAGCTTCGATGACATTCGATTTCTTTTCACGAAATCGATCGAGACAAACTTCGAGGACCTACACAATCAATCAATCGAGAATTTTAATTCAATAGAAATAGAATCTGATTTACAGTGATCGAATAGTTTTTGAAAGCTTTTCTTAAACCTTTTCCTAATCCTGTTAAACATTTGGCAGTAACTAAAACAACCGGAATGTTACTGTCCTTAGAAATAATCTATAGAAAAATCAATAGAAAACAAAACTTATTCAATGAAATGGACAAATCAAACTTTGGCAAGTGCTTTAATCAATTCGAAATAGTCGGCTTCAGGCGCCAATTTTGGATTGTTTGCTAATACTGTTGACAACTCATCAAGTACTTCCTTTCGATCTTTCCATTGTTTGGATTCCTTAATAATAAAAAAAAGATTGAATTCATGTATTCCCAGTAAATGAAATTCAACTTACGATTTTTTCGAAGAATTCTTTAGGTAAACGATCAAGTACATTCACAGCTTCTAACATTGCCAATGGATCAAGTTCTTCTTGAGCTAAATTTTATTCAATGAGTTCATAAACATGAAACCTATTCTATCATTATACAGACCATCAGCATCAGCTTCGTCCACAACAACAGACGCTGCTGCTGCACCACCACCACCACTTGCAGCTGCTTGTTCTTGTTTTTGTTTCGCATTTTGTTGTGAACGTAGAAAACGCGTTTGTCTTGGCTTATCCGCACCATTCAAATCCAATTTATCGAATTCTGTTTGTAATTCTTGCATTTGAATTGGTTTAACATTTTGAATCATTGGCATGAGTGTTTGTTTTCCGATCCATTTATAAACTTCGATAAGCAATAATTTCGATTCTTCACGTACGTTTTTATCTCGATCTTCGAGTAAAGGAACAACTTTTGGTAGAAATGGTTTAATCGGAAGAACTTTCGAGCCAAATTCGCTCAAGCCTCGTCGAAGTGTTTCAAGACAAGCTTGAACAATTTTCGGTGTTTTATTTTCGAGACCTTTGATTAATTCTTCTTCAATTTCCGCATTCTTATCAATTTCAATATACGTTAGAAGTATATCAATAGCACGTTCCTTGAGTTTTGGTCGTCCACTGAGACATTTGCCAACTAAAGTTGGAGCAATATCTCCGACAGTTCTACGAAAAAAAAACGATACTCTTGACTAAAAATTATTCGATTGTTTGAATCCGAACATACACTCGTGCGACATGTGCTTCTTGAATGAATACAAGTATTGCTTCTAAGCCTTTTTCTTTTGCATTCTCATTTGTGTCGGTCGCAAATTTCGGCAAAAGATCAAGATAATCTTCGAATTCTCCACTTTTACTCGAATCTTGTGTTGCAAATATCTTTGCACACTCTTCATAACCAGCCACACGTGCATTCCATAACTTAAATCATGAATTTCATTTTGTGTATTCGTGTTTAGTGTCTTTTCATCGCTCACTTTATGTTGCACTTTGTCGTCTGCCGATAATTTTTGCCATTCAGGATCGTCAAGTGGCTTCTCATGACGGATCTAAGCAGAAATAGTTAGTTTCATGAACCAATCTGATAAATATGTATTGCATAATTTTGAAAAGAAAATAAAGTTAATAATGAAAGCACCACAGAAAAGAAATGTTATATTATATATATAAGAAAGGAGAAGAACAGTGAATATAATATGAAATAATAAATAAAGTGGAAGATCGCAAAAACACGTCGAGAGTAGAAAAATGCAAGAATTGATTCATTAACGATTATATTTTAGAACAGAGTTTAAAAGAAAAACTGAGAAAAAAATTACGAAAGCGAGGATTTAAAAAACGAAGCCAGACGAAGAGAAAATAAATCGTATCACATAGTCTTTTTTTCAGACCGAACAACCAAAAAAGTTATTATGTAGTGGATTTTTTCGTAATAGGAGTTGGTATTGCTCGTATAGGTATACGACTTTTCGGGTTTATCGATGAGGAAAGAACATCATTCGATGTCGATCGAGGTAGTGCAGTTGTTGTTGTTGTTGTTGTTGGTTTTGTTGGTTTTGTAAGAGGCGCTGTGGATGTTGGTGTTTGTGAACGTACGGATGGATTTGATCCTTGTGTATTCGTACTACTCAGTGATGATGTCGAACCGCCAGTTGACGTTGATTGACGTTGCAAATTCGCTGACGATGGAACTGTCGGACTAAATGACGAACGTCGAACGCTTGACGTTAGCGGTTTTGATTGACTTTTTGCTGTTGATAGTAGAGCTACAGGACGTTGTGTACGTGATGGAGTAGTGACTGTAGGTTTAGACGATAGAACTGGTGCAGTGCCCGGTCGAGTTTTTGGAGTCGAATTATTGAGTTTTCCATTCGATATCGACGGATTTGTTAGAGATTGTTTCAAACGAGAAGGAGCAACACGAGATATAGCACCAATAACTGGGGTAGAAGCCTGCAACAACAACACACAAACATATACACTGATGTGTAAAGAGCAATTTTGAAGGAAAAATCAGAAAGAGAAAGAAAGAGAGAGAGAATCGAATGACAAGACACATGTGTGTATATGTTTGTATGTCTGAGCTCGGAGAGAAGTCGAACGCACGCACGAACAGCGATGAGGAGAAGAAGGCAGTGAAGATATGTCAAATATATTCGTGAAAAAATCGTCGAAATCTACCTTAGGTGGACGTGGTTCACGTCTTTCTTCAGCCGCTTCACTTTTAGCTGCTGCAGGCTTAGCAGCTGATGTTGGTTTTTTCTTCACAGCTGCTGCTGCTGGCTTCACTGTTGTTGCAGCAGGACTAGCAGCTTCATCATCTTTATCTGCCGAACTATCTGGTTTGACTACTGTTGCACCAGCTGGTTTCTTTGTCATTGTTGCTGAATTAACAGGCTGACTTGTAGTTTTAGCTGTGGTAGTAGTTGCTGGTGCAGCTGTTGCACCACCAGCTGCTCGTGGTTCTCCTCGAAGATTGAGTAGAACCGCTTTTTCTGCATATTCTTTGATTTTATTCAATTTGAGTTCATCCAAATCAGTAATATTTGGAAGAATATGTTTTTCACCCAAACATTTCCATAGCATACCGAGACTTTCGAATGCACTGTCTCGAACACCTGGATCAGCTTCACCCGTATTCTACATAATACATTTACTCAATATTTTCATCGAAAGAATAACAAAAATATAGATACTTTAATCAAAGGTGGTAGATAGATTTTGAGAACTTTTTTCGGTAATGTTGTTTGAGTTGCCATTGCAAAACATTTCGTAAGAAATTGTTGAGTTGACTGACGAACGATTGGAGTTTTATGAGCGAGAACTGTAACAGCTACTTCAGACATTTGTTCGAGATTTGTCTAAAGAAAAATAAACGATATTGCTCGTTAAAATATTGAAAAATAGTTCGTACAGCTGGATAAGCAGCATCGCAAGCTTCACGTAAAGCTTCGATGACATTCGATTTCTTTTCACGAAATCGATCGAGACAAACTTCAAGAACCTACACAATCAATGAAAATCTTGTCGATTTCATTCTTTTTATATATCGAATATCATACTCCAACAGAATGATTTTTAAATGCTTTTCTTAATCCTTTAGCTAATGTAGCTAAACATTTGGCAGCAACAAGAACAACAGGAATATTACTGTCCTTCGCAATAATCTAGAAATAAGAATGGATATCATTGTAAATGCAAATCTTTCTTTTCAAAGTATGTTTACCTTTTTTAATCCTTTGACAAGCTCAAAATAATCAGCTTCAGGAGCTGGCTTAGGATTGTTTGTTAATAAGGTTAACAAATCATCGAGAGCTTCTTTTCGTTCTTTCCATTGTTTCGATTCCTAAAAAATGTCGAATTCGTTCAAAATCGATTCTCATTTCTCAAGAAAAAAATTTACAATTTTGTCGAAAAAGTCTTTAGCCAATCGATCGATAATATTAACCGCTTCCAACATTTCAAATGGATCGACATCTTCTTGCATTTCAACATTCACATCTTCAGCAGCTACAGAAGCGCCAACTGTTGTCGATGCTTGAGTTTGCTCCATTTTTTGTTTGAGATCTTGTTGTGAACGTAGAAAACGCGTTTGTCTTGGCTTATCCGCACCATTCAAATCCAATTTATCGAATTCTGTTTGTAATTCTTGCATTTGAATTGGTTTAACATTTTGAATCATTGGCATGAGTGTTTGTTTTCCGATCCATTTATAAACTTCGATAAGCAATAATTTCGCTTCTTCACGTACGTTTTTATCTCGATCATCGAGTAAAGGTACGACTTGTTTAAGAAATGGTTTAATCGGAAGAACTTTCGAACCGAATTCCGATAATCCTTTTCTCAGTAATTCAAGACAAGCTTGAACAATCTTCGGTTGTTTATTTTCTAGACCTTTCACCAATTCATCTTCAATATCTGCTTGTCTTTCGATTTCCACGTACATCAAAAGTATATCGAACGCTCGTTCTTTCATTTTCGCACGTCCGTTTAAACATTTGCCGATTAAACCAGGTGCAACTTCGCCAACTGTTTTTCCGGCTACTTGTGCTTCTTCGACATAGGCAAATACAGCGTCGAGTGCTTTCTCTCGAGCATTCTCATTAGCATCGACGACGAACTTTTTCACAAGTCCAAGATATTTACTAAATTCTGGACTTTTATCTGAATCTTGTGTACGAAATAGTTTCGTACATTCTTCATAGCCGGTCACACGAGCTTTCCAGGCCTGAATTCAATTTCAAAGATCAATATTTTCGTTTCTATTGAAATTGTGGAATTACTTTATGTTGCACTTTTTCTTCGCACGGCAATTTCTGCCATTCGTTGTCATCACCACCGCCAGTTGCCATCTGAAAAAGAAACTGAACATATTTGCCTCGAAATAAGATATGACCGTATGCAAGAAAAAAAGAAGGAAAGAAATGATATGAAATTATCAATCGTCATTTGAACGAACAGTTATAAAAAGGTTTCGCATCGACGAGGTAATGTCATACGATAGATCGATTTCCCATGGTACGTGAAGAACAGAGAAGAGAGAAAAACAAAAAATGAATGAATGACGAAACCAACGAACGCGAAAGAGAAAGAAATGAGACGACGGTTCAATCGTCAATCGTCGTTTGTTTCAGCCGTTGAATCATCATTTTTAGTGAGGATCAATCAGAACAAATAAACCAATCGAATTCATCGAATGAATTTTTTTCAATTGTTTTAAACTTAAATCAGGACAATCAATTACTCGAATTAGTAGTGATATATTTAAGAAAATTGTCTATTTTTGTTCATTTATTTGACAAGATAGATGTCACTAATATCTTGTCAATCGATGTTATCAAGCGGCTTATTAGAGATAGAGCTTTTTTTCCTTGTGATAGTTTTTATATTTGACATTTTTATGGATTCAGTTGTTGAAAAAGAGTATTTCGATAATTGTCATTCAAACATTGGCCTAGCACCAGTATGAAACATAACTATATTTTGAATTGGATAGAATCATTATCAAATCGAACATAAACAAACATGATTCTCTAATTCTAACGAAGATTGATCATCAAGAATGATGAAAACAGCCTTATCTGTAAAAAAGAATGCACTAAACTTATCATGAAAATACACATTTCGATCATTAGACAGCATTTTTTCACGCCTTTACCGTGCTATTGTTATTATTTAATAGAGAGAAGAAAAAAGAAAAGATAAGAAACATGTATTTATTATCTATGCTAGATACTTTCGCTCGTTCTTCATTCTTTTTTTTTCGTCCATCGTAATATATCCATCATACAATCGTCATCATTTTCAAGGTAAAGATCGCATTTAAACGTCACATGCGATTGCCGTATTATCATCATTTTGTTTTTTGCTTGTACAACTAATAACAATATTGTCTTACTTTGACCTGATAAATGATTTCTAACTTTGTCCTAAGAAATGCAGGTGAAAAGTAGAACATTCGATGATAAGAATGGATTAGAAAGAATTAAAATGAGTGATAAAAGTCAATTGCATTTTTATTTTGCTTCTTCTGACGATGCTTTTTAGATGTTGAGTTTACAACGTTTTCTATTACCTTCTAGATTAGCTCTATTACAAACAAGATACATGGAAGGATATCAATCAGCTGCATCGCAAAAAGGAGATAAAAATGAAGTACCGGAAGCACGTTTTGCAACCGATGCTATTCATGTTGGACAAGAACCTGAACGATGGCCTGGAAATGCTGTTGTTCCACCGATATCAATGGCTACAACATTTAAACAATTGGAACCAGGCAAACCTATGCTTTACGAATACAGTCGATGTGGTAATCCAACAAGACAATGTTTAGAAGAATGTTTAGCTTCACTCGAAAAAGCGAAATATGCACTCACATTTTCATCAGGTCTCGGTGCAACAACAACATTTATGTTTTTACTTAAATCAGGTGATCATATCGTATCGATTGATGATGTTTACGGAGGAACAGGACGATTATTTAGGTTCGTTTTTATTTTGAGACAGAAAAACAAAGTACAATACATATTCGATCATTTGTAGACGTTGTATGGCTCAAATGGGCGTTGAAAGTTCATTTGTTGATATGTCAACAGATCCTTCAGCTGTTGTTAAACATCTTCGACCAACGACACGTGTCGTTTGGATTGAAACACCAACAAATCCTTTACTTAAATTAGCTGATATCAAACAAATATCGACTGTTGTTCATCAATTCGATCCGAAAATTCTCGTTGTTGTTGATAATACATTTGCAACAGCATACTTTCAAAATCCACTTGAACTCGGTGCTGATGTTGTTCTACATTCATTAACGAAATATATGAATGGTCATTCGGATGTTGTCATGGGCGCTTTAATGTTGAACAACGAAGAACTCTATAAACAACTCTTCTTTCTTCAATATGCAATGTAAAACAAACAAAAAAGATTAGGAAATATTCATTTCTCTTGATTGATTTGTTTTTAGTGGCGCTGTTCCATCTCCTTTCGATTGTTATCTTGTTAATCGTGGTTTGAAAACATTAGCTGTACGAATGAAACAGCATATGGCATCAGCTGTACAAGTTGCTAAATATCTCGAAAAACATCAATATGTCGAACGAGTGATTTATCCAGCATTGGAGTCTCATCCTCAACATGATCTTTATAAAAAACAAATGAAAGGTTTTAGCGGAATGATTTCGATTTATTTGAAAGGCGATGAAGTCGAGAAAAGTCAACGATTTTTAAAACATCTTAAAGTTTGTTTGAATACAAAAGAAAAACAAGCGGATATTCAAACATGTCAATCTTCTATTCTAGTTGTTTACCACAGCTGAATCACTTGGAGGTTTTGAATCACTTATTGAACTTCCTGCAGTTATGACTCATGCCAGTGTACCAGAAGAACATCGTCGTCAATTAGGTATCACTGATGGTCTTATTCGAATGTCTGTCGGACTTGAAGATGTTCAAGATTTAATACAAGATATCGAAGATGCTCTTCAATATGCTTTTTCAAATACAAACGAACAATAACGAAATTCATTTTTAGTTCTATGATGATATTTGAAAAAGAAACTAGAAAAAAAAACAGTTTGTTTTTGTACCTGTTTTTCTTAATTATGTCGTTAAATGCATCTTTGAAATAAAAAAAAAAGGAACATTTTATCTATTTTGACATGTTCTTTCAAATCGAAGAATGCAGAAGAAAGATTTTTCAACGCCTTCGACATATCAATAGTGTGAAAATGTCGTCTGCTTCTGTATAATTAAACTATTATTTCACTTGGATAAATACAACCATTTGCGTCGAGTAAATATTTCTCCACATATCTTCGTTTGTTCAATTAATAATTAAAACTAATCTTCGTCTAACTGTAATATTAGATTGAGAATAATATTTTCTCTTCAGACAACATGTATGAACATGACAGGAAAACTTAACGATAGTTCAACTTCATTAAAACATAATTAAGATATTTTTTTTGTGTTTTTCTTCAGTTATAGACATGCGAAGGAAAAGAAAGCTGTTTTAGTTAATTCAATTAAATCTAGTATCATTTACAGATGTTAAAACAAGACAAAAAAATAACGATCAGTAGTTGGAATTGTAGATTAAATCGAAGGGAAGTTGTTTTGAGAGAAAGAGAAGAATGCTGACACATGATTGAGAGAAGTAGATTTATTTCCGCTCAAATAACACCTTAACAACAGTTCAAGTTGATCCTTTTTCTTTTCTTTTCTGTGCTGTTTTTTGTATTCGATACTCACATTTTCCTTCTGTAAAAATAATAATCTTAGAAATAGAAAGAAAAGGAGGAAACCTGAAAAGACGATAGAGAATGAATAAGTGAGAGTTGTCATCATCGTTTCTTTTTTTTTTCCTTCTCATTTGTCTTTTGTTTCTTCATCAAGTATTATATATGCTTGTCATAACGATCCCATCTCAACAAACCGATCCTTTTCCAAGAAATCGAGAAATCGTTGTCCTACGAAACAATATACGTAATTATTCGAAAGACATTTCTTAGTTCCGATGTACTCGTCGTTGTTTTTTTTCAGGTATGATAAGTCATCGAGAGAACGTAAAATAATCTGATGTCATTGAAGTCACTCGTCTCTTCCTCTTATTACATTAAGTTTTCTTTATCAAAAATTAATAACTGTAAATGAAGTAACTAATTAAGCAAATAATCGCATATATTCTGTTTGATTATGATAAAAGAATAAATGGTATATTCTTCTTTTTCTCTTTTTTTGTGTATTATTTCGTAATTATCGATTCTTTTTTATTTGCTCGAAATAGACGAGAAGATAGATTTGTTCTTCTTCATTATTTCAATAATTACAGCTTCTTTTTTTATAGATAGAAAAAAAAAATTACACAATGATTAATTCTACGAATCAAATTCAATTGACGAATAATTTTTTTCGTGAATATTTATTAGGCGAATCACTTAAAAATGTTTTTATACGTTTAACACTCATTCTATCGTCGATAATGCTCGTCTGGTGTGGAATTATGTTTGGATTGATAATTCACACGAAATGCCAACGAACCAAACAAATGTTAAAAACATCGAGTACACATCATCATTTGTATGATAGTAATTCAAGTTTGACTAGAAAACGATCGAAACGTAATCGTCGTTTTTATTCATCATCGTCGTCGATATCATCGACACGTTGCTATTCGATTCGTCGTTTACTATCTCAACTAAAACAACATTGTGTATTTTCAACATCATCAATGAATGATAATCAATTACATCGATCAGCATCGTTCGTTCGCGAGAAAAAATCAATTAAAAAATCTCTACGCAATAATTATAATTCAACACCGGAAAAAGTTCAACTGGTTGTTAATTCAATGACTAGACGTTCGATTCTTCCTAATGCGAATCCTGCTCATATTGGTCAAAGAATATCATTATATCAAGATGTAGATCATTCGAGTGGTGATGAATTAAAAAATCTTTATTCAAATGAAAATAATATCAAATCTGATCTGGAAATAATTCAAGATCGATCTTCTCCGATTAGATTAGTAATTATTTTATTTTCATAAGAACAAATTGTTGAATTTTCTGTTTTTTCTTCGAATAGACTGAACCAAAAGTGTATATTCATCATACGTCAATATCATTACCAATTAGTGGATCGAAAGATATTCATCCAGCTGTAAAACATTTACCAAAATTACGTCAATTCAATACAAGAGCTGCTCTATTTTTTGAGCCCATCACTCGACGTTTTTCAAATGCAAATGTAAATACATGTCTTCCGCCAACAAATGCTATTCAACAGCAGCAACAATCAAAACCATTATTAATGGTTTCATCCGCACGTGAATTAACATCAAACAATGAATGGAAAGTGCAACATTCAGTCATTGAAGAACCAAATATGACTGATGGCAGTCGAACATCAAGTTCACGACATATACCGTTAGTTATGATTACTGATACGAGTTCATCGAATACGAATATTGTCGAATTGGAAACATTCGAAGATGAACAACGTTTAATCGATGATATCGAACGAAATCTATCGAAAGAATTACGAGCCTCGTATCGACCAAGACATTCAACTTAACTGTATCGATAAGTTTTCGACGTGTGCAATACTCATCTGTGATTAGTGCTAATTTCATGTCTTTGCAATGAGATAGACAAGTACTTGAACATGATTTGTATCATCTTATCAGCTTCTTAAAAATCTATTGAACGGAACAAGTTAGACATTGAGAGAGAGAGAGAGTGTGGTTGTTTTTTTATTTTGTTTTATTTTGATTTAATCTAAAAAGACATGTCAACAGATTTGTTTTGTTTCAATGGCTTGTTCGAAGATACTTTCTAATATTTTTGTTGACATCAAGAGAGAATAAAAGAAATACTCATTACAATGATTGGATCATTAGTATTTCGTCTTTGGATAAGATCTTTTTTTGGTTCTAGTTGTACTCTTTCGCACGACATGGCTTTATTTTGCACGCGAAGATGAGTATTTATATCAATAAGGTAATCTTATTATCGAAACAAAAAAACTGATTTTTATTATATAACAATAAATCAATATGAATAAATTGATTCGATCTTGAAAATGGATAGTATGGATCTAGATTACGATATTCCATTTGTCAAATGGCTTGAAACGAGATCAATTGGTACGATAGGGACATTCAATTGTAGACACCAAATTATGTTGAATGATAAATCACTATATAAAAGTGTAAATATCACATAAATTGAAGATTATTAGTAGTTTTGGAATGAATTTCTTTTAATAGTCATGTCGAGACAAATGTCAAACGTATAATTATGTGGTATCATCCTTTATTTCTGACGTCCATGATGACATCAATGTTTCACTCTTTTATCATATAAAACAACAAACATATATAATCTAAACATGATCTTATAATAGAAATAATTACGATTTTGAGTCCTTGAAAATGATGAAAACTAGGTAGCCATGGTATAAATTCATGCGATTCTTTTCATCTTGCTATTGAAAGTATTCACTTAAATATCTTTTGGATAAACTTTTCTCGAAAATCCTCTATTAGAAGGTTAAAAGCCTTATGAGGATTTCAATTAAATGTGCGAAACAGTTATGATTAGTCATCTGTAACTAAAAAGTAATCATGATACTTTCATATTGATAAGTAGTTTTGTTTCTAATAGAGAATTTTAATTGATAAAAAGATTCGCTCAATATACAACTTGATATTGCAGAAAACACGAAGATTGCTTTTTTGTTTAGTTTTATACAATTTTATTTTATTGTTTAAGTTCATTCATGAAAGGATTTCGATGAGATTATGTCAAACATACTAAAAGAATTTCTCGATTATGGAGTAATTGATATGCGGTGTAAAATTAAGCGAGTTTACGTATGGATTATTGAAATGAGAAAAAAAATTTCATATATTAGAAACGAAGTGTTCGTTTGAAAAAGTAGAGTTTTAATATCAATTGTTTCCGATAATTGAACGAAGGATTTCAAAGAATGCTTGTTGAGCTGCTCGGAAATATTGTTGTTTAGCTTCAACAGCAGCACGATCTGTTTGTCTGGCCGAGTCAAGACCAGTGAAATATGCGGTGCAATTTGATGTAACAAGACCATCATTGCTTGTATCTTGAAGATAAGCAATTTCTGTTGCTCGTTCAGTTAAAACATCGGTAAAAGAACCATTGGATTGAAGATTGGTAATCAATTGTCGAGTTTGAGTGACAAATGATTCCGCATATGAAGTATTTGAACATAATTTGCTCGTCCATGGACCTTTGTCACCAGGTCCGGGACGTGGACCACCGCCGTGTCCACCTTGTGGTGGGCCTCGACCGTCATTATTGCCACCTGATCCTGATCGTGGACCACCAGCATTTACCGCAACAAGAACGGCAAATGACTGAAGATAAAAGAAAAATCATTTTGAATATGTAACAAAAAAATAAGTAGAAGAACTTACGAGAGTAATGCAAGCGATAAGTTTGAACATTGCTGTTTGTTTTTGTGTTTCTGTTTAGCTTCCTTGCATTTTATTTCCACGTATTTATATACGACCGCCAAGACATCAGAAACCGATGACGTCGAACGACGCAAAAAAAAAGAAAAAAGTACATTTTTTTTCTCTATTCTAGGCGTATAGCAAGTAGAGCTCTGCAATGATTCATGACTTTTTTGACCTTATTACTCATTTTTATATGTATAGATTCTAGTTCGAAGTCATGTTTGTCATAAAAATAGAATCTATGTAATTCAGTGCACCCATTACCATTTCGAATGAGAAAACTTGCATTCATTTTTTCGTTCGCCATTCTGTCATTGAATATAAGACACACAAAGAAAAGCATGATAAATTTGACAGTATTCTTTTCAACAAATTGCACTTTCATTTCATGCCAAAAAAGTAAACTTATAATTAAGTTCGGTCGTGTAGATGACAGTTCATTTGGGCTTTGCATTCACATAATATAATTATTTTCTCGCAGAAGTAAAAGAAAATATTTTCTTTTCGTTAAGAAATACTACTCATTTCGATGCAATTTTATTCAGTTTTATAAAATATTCAAGCATTGTTCGAGCACGATTTGCTTTCGGTAGTTAATTTATATTCGAAGATTTTGAAAGGAAAATAATCTTTTATATAATGCAAACATTTTCAACGGAAACGGCAGAAACGAGGTCGTCTAGAAAAAGTACTTTTTCAGTTCGAAAGAGGAAAAGAAAAAGAAAGAAAAGCAAAAAATAAATTGTTAACACCGCGTATCCAATGGCAACACTACTGATATGTTTAATTAAAATTTCTTAATCTACGTCATAAAATGTTCTTATTGGTTAATTCACTTGGAAATATGAATCGTATAATCGATTGATTTCGAGCAATCCTAATTTTGTTTCTGTGTGAGATTTACCGCGAACAAAGAGACTGATATATTCACTAATGAGATTGTGAATCATAAGAGAAAATTCAATTGAAAACAATGGATGCAGAACGACGACCGTCGATATTCGAGAATCAAAAACGAGGTTGTACCGATTGGCCATGTTTATTGATTTTTCTTATTTTTCTTCTATTCTACATACTCTTTGCTATCTTCGTCTTTCGACAAGGTTCATTAAATCATTTTATCTATCCAACAGATACGCAAGGTCGTATTTGTGGTATCGAAAGTCAAATTGATCGACAATATCTACAATTTTTTGATATAATCAAATGTGTGAAATATGTTTTAATTGGCGCACGATGTCCAACATTACAGATGTGTGTTGAAGAATGTCCATCGAATTTTTATCATTATAAACTTTTATATGCACAAGAATTAGGATTAGTTAATGATAAACAAAATCGAATTCAGAAAATTCGTTCACAACTTTCAGTACGATTGACATATGTCTAACGAAAATGAAAAGAACTTGACTTATTTCTAGTGTGAAAAATCAGCTCAATCTCAAGTTAATAATCCTAAAATATCCATCTATAGTCTCGTTAAAGAACGACGAGTTTGTGCACCTTATGCATTTCCATCGATACCTTTCTATGGTCGTTGTATTCCTTCGGTAATTGTTCACGCATTGAATGCAACTATCAAACAGGCCGATGATATCATTAAAAATCGTGGAGGAAATTCAGTAAATTGAATATATTTTTCATTCAATTCAAAATCTCTCTATGCTCAGGTCGACGAAGATATCATTCCAACGAAAGATTCTATGCAAAACAGTTTAAATTATTTCAAAAAAGCTCTACAAATCAAACGTATTGTTTCATTTATGATTGACGATTTGGTTACAAGTCGTTATATACTTCTTCTGTCTCTCGTCTTCGCATTGGTTGCTCTCCTTGCTTACATGGTTCTTCTACGCTATGTTGCTCGATGGATGATCTGGAGTTCGCTCATTTTATGTGTCATTGTATTTGCACTTGCAGCAACATTCTGTTTTGCAGCTCAGATACATTTAAAAAATGCTGTCTATAACAAAAATAATACGTTAAACGATCTGACAGAGATCAGCATAACATTCAATGCAAATAAATCTGATCATGATGGTATTCATGTAGTTAGTAGTGTCGATTTCGATCGAGATAAATTATCAACGATTGAACGATTCGATACAGCGATGATTTTATTAGAAGATTTCGCACCGATGAGTAAAGTTTGGCTGATTTTGGGCATTGTTTGTTGTTGTATATGTGTCATTTTAATGATTTGTATTTGTTGTTTATATGAACGAATATCATTAGCAGCAAGTAACAGAGAATTGTTGTATTTCTTTTCGAAAAAGATCATCAATCGACTGTTTTTTTTTTTGGAAAGGTCTAATCGAAGAAGCAAGCAAAGCTATTTGTTTTGCATTAACAATTTTCATATGGCCGGTGATTACATTTATTCTCAATATAACTTTTATCATCTTGGGCATTCTTGTTCTCGCTTATTATTCGACTTTAGTAAATACAAATATTTGATTATCTTCATATTTTCCTTGTTTGTTTTTTATTTACTTGAGGGTCATCCAATTTATCAAATAAGTTGTGCACAAGATTTCGGTCAATCATGTCGTGTCGAATCTGTTCGTTCGTATGTTATCGCGGATGAATCTGCTGTATCTCAAACTCGTTTATTACCAAATTCATGTTTTGATTATAACGAAGGAGATCATTGTATTCCCGATGATTTTTATCAATTAAATTGTACAACCGATCGTATTCAATGTGTTTACGTTTCATACGGATTTGTTGATGAAACATTTCAAGATTATCTTAATCCCGAATGGAGTCATCGTTTCGCACAATTCTTGAGTGAACATTCGTGGCTAATTCATATATTTAATTTATTTGTTATTTATTGGCTGATTGCATTTAGTATTGCGTTAGAAGAGATGGTATTAGCGTGTACATTTGCTAGTAGGTTTTTTTTCGTGCGTGAGATTTTTGTTTGAACGAAAATATTTCATTTGAATTTACAGCTTATTATTGGCACATGAAAATATTGAATAAAAAATGTTGTAGTGGTTATTTTCATAAATGTTTCTGTTTCGATGGTTTATTCATTGCAGTTCGTTATCATTTGGGTACAATTGCATTTGGAAGTTCAATCATTGCAATTATTGATACAATACGAACGTTAGTTGATTTATTAAAAGATCGTTTAGAAGCAATGAACACAAATGGATATGGCAGATGTGGCTTGAGATTAATCGAAGGTTGTCTTGCGTGTGTTCGATGTTGTTTTCAATTTTTCTCTCGATATACTTATATTATGGTAATGATTATGATTTGAAAGCACGAACAATTGAAAAACGATTGTTTTCTTAGACAGCAATCAGTGGTAAATGGTTTTGCCCATCGGCATTTACAGCAACAAGATTATTATTACAGAATTGTTTACGTGTATTTGTACTCGATCGTGTTTCTGCAATTCTTTTGTACATTGGTCGAATAACAATTACTGTAATTAATTGTCTTTCGTTTTCGATTAAACTAAAAATTTATTTTTAGATTGGCACATGTGTGTTTACTGCGTATTTAATTCATCGAGCTACAGCAATTCTTACTCTTCATTTCGCCTGGTTTCCTGTTTTAGTCATTGGCGTCATTGTTTATGTGAGTTCGTCGATTTTTTTGAATGTTTATACGACAGCAACATCGACATTGTTCTTCTGTGTTTTGTACGATCTCGAACTTCATGATGGTTCGCAAATCGAAGAAAATATTATGTCGAATCGATTGAGAAATGTTTTGCAAAAATCAAATGATTTTCGAAACAAAGACAAATTTCAAACTGTTAATCAATCAACAACAAATGAGAAAGCTAGTTATTAAAATTCGTCAATAAAAGTCAATTTTTATGAAATTTATTCATGCTCTCATTGATAATTATTCGCAGGCGGATAAGGATAAGGTGGAGCCGTATTAGGTGGATAGATGTACACAGGAAATGTCCGTTGTTCTGTATCAGTTTGAATTTGAATTGGCATAGGATTTGGATATTGAGGTGCTTGACCTTGATACGGTTGTTGTATAGGATATTCTTGTGGTGGAGGTATGAAGTATCCAGCATTACCTTGGTAACCTGAATTTGGTAGATATCCAACGTTTTGCGAAGGTTCTTTCGCTGCATTTAATAATCTATATTAATGTTAAGAAAACGAAATATGATAAGTTATGTATACTTTATTTATAGCTAACCTTAATCGATTTTCTCGTCGGATATCGGCATTTTTGAATGGATGAAACCAATTGTTTGGTCTATCACGAATATGTTCCCATGTCCAATTTTCTCGAAATACGATCGTACTTAATTCAGGTGGATTAACAACTTTCAAATGACTTTGCATACAAATTGTATTAAACATATATTCAATAAATGGTATGAAACGTCGTTGTTGTATATAATTTGCAATAGCATCTAATAATTTTCGACTACATCCAATAGCACAAACCATCGAATGATACCAAGGTGGCTGAAATTTGCCAACAACATCAGCCCATTTCCATCCCGATGTATTTCCATGTAGATTTTCATCATTTTTCTGACAAATTAAATCTCCATTTCCTTCTGGCGAATATTTCTCATGTAGATTAACAAACGCATCAACCGAAGGAACAAACGAATCATCTTCAAGTATCCATACAAATGAATAATCATTTTGTTTGAGTTGACAAAAATAATATATGGCTTTGTCCCATGCGATACAATCTTTATGCAATTCAATTTTACTCGATGAATGATAACCATTGGATATGCATTCATTGTTATCGATTTGAATGAATTTTATCGAGGAATTTGGTTGAGCTCGATAGTTGTTATCATCAACCATAATATGAACATCGACGGTTGATGATAGTCGAGGATCTTGAGCAAGTGCTTGAGCAAATTCAATTGTTTCAGCATCGGGTACTCGTGTTAGGTAACACACGGCACTTTTCTTAGCAGCAGTCATGTAGTTGAGTTTTTTCTTTCCTTTTCTTTATGTTGGACTTATCTGATTAAAACATTGAGATTTATACAATGACAACAAAAAAATAATGACTGTTAGATAAGAAACAACACAAAAAAAGCATGATACACACACTTTCTCTCTCTCTTTCGATTTAACGTATACACAGATGATTCATATTCTCAGAGTACGTAGAAAAGCAAAAAAAAGTCTAGATGTATCCAGTAGAATATTCATCGTTGCTATTTTCACCATCGTAAATCAACGATGACGCCGGTGATGTTTGTGATGACGACCATTGCAAATGATTCATATGTTGATTTGTTTTCGGATCTATTTGTTGTTCTGAAAATACGAAAATGAATAATAATAAAAATATTGAAATGAAATTTATCTTATTTTCACCTGTTGATAAATGAAGTGTATTAACAAGATTAAGATTAGTATTATTATTGTTGTTATTATTATTATTATTCATTAGTTTAGCATATATTGGAGGCGAACTAGTTGTTGCACATGGCTTTTTCTTTATTCGTGCACGAGCATTTTGAAACCAGATTTGTGTCGTTCTCTTTGTCAACGCTAAAAAAACAACGATTAATAAATTTAATATCAAGAAAATAATATGTTTTGATGAGAAAAGCAAAATAATAATCACGCACTATCACCGCTTTTATTGGAACTTGAACTGCTGCTGCTACTACGCGTATTCCGTCTTCGATGCGTTGTATCTTGCTGAATATAACAATGATGCGAATGGGAATGAAGATTATGTTCGTGCTGAGGTTTACGATCGCGTACCTTCTTCTGTCGTGCTCGAGTATTTTGAAACCATACTTGAATCACCCGTTTACTTAATCCTAGAATGCAATAGATGGGAAATACACGAACATTCATAACTAGCAATCTCATCGAAGTTTAGTCGGTGTTTTTGTTTTTTCGAAATCATTTTAATACCTGTGATTTGAGCTATACGTTCAAGATCTTGTCCATCTGGATTCGAATCGACTTCGAAATTAGCTTGAAGAATTTGTAATTGTTCTTCTGTAAATGTTGTTCGAACTCGTTTCGCTTTGCCTTGTTTCGAATCTAAACGACCACATAATCATATCATTCAGTTGTCTATATTTCGTTATTATTCTACCATCTTTTCCTTCGTTTGTTTCGTTTGGATCAATAAAATGTGTTTTACATAAAACATGACTACTCTGCAAAGCAAATTCTTCGCCAGTAGATAATTGACGTTTACATGTATTACAAGCGAAACAAGCTAGATGATAAACATGTTCACGTGCTCGACGCACCCAATCACTCGCTTGAATATGTCGACCACATTTCGAACATTTGTTTCCAAAATGTCTTCAAGAAGAAAAAAATAATTTCGAGATTTTCGAATAAAACACAATCTTAAGTCGAATTTACTTATAATAATCTTGTCGACAGAGAATTTGAAGACCTTTAAGAAAACATGTTGGCTGTTTATCGAGAGCTATTTGACACACAGCACATTGTAAACATGATTCGTGATATACTTTTGAACCGACTCGTAAATAAAATTGATCAGTTATGATAGTTTTACATGTAAAACAGATTTGATTTCGATTCTGCTCATCTTCGAGATTATCAAACATCTTGATAAACAAAACTAGTAAGAATATTTTAAAGAAAAACTACAAACATTACCTGTTCATTTTTGATCTCATCAAGTAAAAGTAATTGAGTTAACTAGTAGAAAAAGAAACGAAAACAATTGAAAATATGAATTCTTTTTTCGTTATACTTTGTTCGTATGCACTTGATCATTAGCACTTTCATCATCCATCTGTGAAAAAAAATGAATAGATATTCTTTACTTTCTCTTTTCTCAACTTGATTCTTTTTCTTCTTCTTCTTCTTCTTCTTCTGTTTCTTTTCTTTCCTTCTTCCTTTTTCTCTCTATGCCGGAAAAGATACACTCGCTTTTACTTCCTATTGGCTATTGTGATAATTATTATGTTGAAAAAAAATTGAATAGCAGCCAATGAAATAGATAATTGAATAGAAAAATACGAAAGAGAAGAAGAAGAAGAAGAAGAAAATGAAATTTCAATATGGCATCAAAAAGCGATCCTAGTTGATCAACCGCATAATCTCAAGTATTCAGCAAACATAAAAACACTAAGAAATAGTTGAACACATGTGATGATTGAAGTACTATGCTATAAGCATCTCCTTCTTCTCTGTCTCTTCAACAAATTGACCGAATTCTCTCTTGACAAGAGAGTTTTACTAATAGAATTAGATTGCGGATTCTCTATTTACATTGTCTTGTAAATGAAACAAAACTCTCAATTGAGAGAAGACTAAAGTCGGGTGGCTCCCAACGGCGATGAAAGAGCAATGTGCATAGTCTCTCGCATTGACATCTCATGCCAATCAAAGTTGAAGAAAAGGAAAGTGAATCGTGTCGTGTCCGGATACAAGCGTCAAGCTAATTGGAGGGAATAGATAGTTGAATAAAGATCTACATATATACATATAAAGACATATAATGAGCATTGTTCAACAGCACACGACAATAAGGAAAAGGAACAAAAAATTATATTTATTTAAACATGAAATCAACTTGTTGTTTGAATTTGTATGATTTTCAGAATATGATTTGACTTGTTTCTCATAGTCTGTGAGTTTATTTTCTTTTTGCTATTTGCTGCCTGCTGAGTATATTGAGCGAATCTCTTTGACACACTTAAGCTGTTCGTCTATTTTTTGCTTTCTTTCTCTCTCTCTCTCTCTCGTTCTATACAGTCGATTCAATTGTCCTGGTGAGCAAACCAAATGTTCCAATGAAAAAAACAAAACATATGTAGCAAGAACAAGAGAGTCAACTGTCTTCGATATACATGTTGCTTTTTCTTGTTTCGTTTTAGTCGATTTTATAATACGATCTAATGATCGAGAAAAAGAAAAGAAATGCCGAGAGACGACTCTTTTGAAAATTAGTAGTTCAAGAAATTCTTCCAACCGTATAATACATCTTTCACCGTTGGATGTTTCCTGTTCGACTTGTAATTACATATACATAGACATCCGAATTGATTTTATCAATGAACTTTAAAAAAATGTCTACTCGAATACACACATATTGTTCATTCATTGTTGATCGTTCACATTTCGAAACTCGGTTAACTTTTTTTTTCTTACCAACTGATAAACATGGGGAGTAAAATTAAAAATTTGTTTCTATGAGCTCTTTTTTTTCTACAGGCCTGGTTTTTACGCTCTACAAGTCTAATAGAATTTATTCGTTGTTGATCTATGGTATTTTATTATCACGCCTTCAAATTGCACGGTTCTTTTTATAGAACAGACTATTGAACTTAGAAATTGTATGTTTTTCAAATAGCTAACTATTCTTTTTGATAAAATCATCGGTTACTAATGCTAATATTAATATTTATCGGTTTATTTATTTAAAAGAACATATAAAAACCATCTACGCGTAAACTCCAATTTTCTTTTCGTTTTGAATAGGTCGAACAGGCGCTGTACATGCATCTGGCAAAGCTTTGACAGTTTCTTCGAGATTATTTTTAGCTTGATAATCACCCGTTGATATAAATGAATTAACAAATTGCGGTGCATTACCACTATTGAAATGATGAAAATTATAATTAATTTCATCACACAATTGTTTCGTTGTCAATAGATTCGTGTCTCCAACTTGAATAACATGTCCAATAATATTCAATTGATTACTACGTGTTTTAATAAAGTTGATATAATGTTGTTGAGTACCACTTGCACTGAAATTATCACCACCATCGGTTAAAATATAGAGACGTTGAGTTGTTGGACGGCATACGATTTGATTAACCTTATCGAATTTTTCTAAACAGAATTTCACTGCATCGAATAGGGCTGTATGAGAACCAGTCGGTCGAAGATTGTCGAGAACTTTTATATGCTGTTCACGAGCTATTTCAAATGGAAATTGTTCAATAGGATTTGTATCAAATGTAACTAATGAGATTTGATTAGTGGTTGAATTCCATCTAAAATTCAATAGAGAAAATTCCAAAGTTTTTCATCGTTTCAGTTTTTCATACCTCTGTTCGAAAACTTCTCGAAGAAATTTAATAGCCATCTGAAATCGACTAGTACCAATAAGACCAAAAAAGAAGTCTGAATACCACATTGATGTACTTGTATCTAATAGAAATATTTCATAAGTGCTAATAGCTAGTTGATTATTTTGATCGGCTAAATTTTTAAGAGCAATATTTGGCACGAGACAATGCTCATAGACAGGTGCATTACAATGTTCTATAGGGCACATGACACATTGTAGAATACAATAACGATCGAATGTATGATTACATGGCGAGAGAATCACAGGATCTGTATAGAATTGTCTACATAGATAGCATATTAAATTATCTCTAGTTGCTTTTGTCATCGTAGATTGTTAATGTGGTCTTTGCACTTTTTAGATTAAGTTTAAACAAAATAAAATTGTGTAACTAAATAGCAAACATTTATTTTATCTGGATGAGTCATATGAAAAAAAAGGAAGAGTCCAACAAAAATATACGTCATTCGATGACTAACATAGTTACTATTACTATTTTCTTCGACATTCTAGTCTTCAAGCGAAAATACGATCAGACAAGCTTTTTCAAAACGTAAATCAAAATAATTTTTGAAATTTAATCAAAGAAAAAAATCTCTTCGATACTAAATATTTATGACATAAATAAAAAATTACAAAAAACCTTTCCCCTCCGGAAATAATGATTTTTAAACATGAGAACAAAACTACTAAAAGTGCTTTAATTTTGCTTTGCACAAAGTCTATTTGAACTGATGACAATTAAGGAAATACGAACAACACTTCTTTTTCATTTAAAAAAACTAGTCAAGTCATATCAAGAAGTTACTTGAAATGTTTGTTCTCAATTATTTTTTCTGTGTTTTTCTTTTCATTTCTCGAACCAATTCGATGTATATTCAACGTATTAATGATGCTCAGTTAGTACCTCAAATCAATACAAATTATCATATAATCACTAATTCGACGTGTGAAAAATGTTTATGTCAATTGATTTCTTCGTTTACCGCTTTGAATTGTTTTCCGAATAATACTTGTCAATTATTTCAATCGATTTCACAATATTCTAAAATACAAATCTCGTTACAAACTCGTTTTTATTTTCGTCCAATATCGACTCCTGGTTTTTGTCTTTCGAGTAATATTAGTTTATTAATTAACAAAATTGAGAATGGTACTCGTATATCTATACCGGAGATTAATTTTCAACAATTTATCGAAGATAATCAAAGTTTTCTAGTCACAATCAATGTCGATACATTTGAATTAATTCGATATAGCACAGAAAATTTAACGATGATCGATAACATGACATTTGATCAATCACCAGTAGCTATTGGATTCGCAAATGATGCATATTTTATTGTATTAACGAATGGATCTATTATTATTGTTGACAGTTACAATTTAACTGTCTTAAGTACGATGGATTTTGAGAATGTTAATGGAACAGGTGATATAATGTTTCTTGAAAATGGTGAAATTATGGTTATCACATGTCCGAATGAGAATTTGATTCTGTTTTTTCAACAAATGGATATTTCTCCACTGAATTATACATTTGCTTATAGTCTAACAACAAATTATTCGAATCCACAAACGTTAAAATATGTAAATAATAGTTTTTTTCATGTTATACCACTCATGAGCAACACGATTTACTCGTATGCTGCTATTGATAATGGAACAGAGTGGATTGAAAATATTTTTCTTGATTTAACATTAACAACTGATAATAGTACCGTGACTTCAATGATTATTGATCGATATGGACGTTATTGGATAGCATTCGATAGTCCGACAATATTGATTTTCGATGAAAAAGGACAAGAAATTGGTAATTTAACAATACCAAATGCGAATATCGCAAATATATTTATGACAAATAATTCTGTTATGTATTTTTCTGATCGTCAAGCAAATGAAACTCAAACTATTCGACTTGATCCACATATTGGATGTTAAACCATGTTCACACACAGACATTAATCTTTATGTTCATACTGAAATGTAGGAGTTTCCTGTTTTTTTGCTTGGGAATAAAAAGTCACTGAATAAGGAAAAAGAACTCACTTAAATGCGCATGTTTGTTAGGTGAACAACTCATTTCTTTTTCTTACTCTTCACAATATTATCGATAGACTGTTTTTCTCGGCAATCGTGAAGAAAAACTTCGTCTTATTTCAATGATCTATTAAAATGAACTAAAACGAATCATAATTAAATTGCAGATTTATTTTGATTGACTCAAAGAAAAAAAAACGAACGACATGAATGATCGAACAAATAATAATAAAAAGAATCGTTTTTTTTTATTATATTTTCTGTTGATATTTTTCTTTAATTAGTTTTTTTTGTCATAAAAAAAATAGTTTCCTTCTTTTTTTTTATCTCGTTATAGACAGAAGATAATTTAGTTACTGTCATAGCATGTTTGTGAAAAGCAGATCATCTTCAGGCGAGTCCATATCCGTTCCTTCTATTCTTTGCGAGTGAATAAATGGAAAAAGAGAAAAAGAAAACTCTCCGTCATCTATCATCGAGTGGATTATTTCCAATTGGGATCTGAGTTTATAGTCAAAAATGCGTAAGGTTACTTATAATTAATTCATAAGACAAACGTCTCCCATTTATCTCAGATTTTTTATCCGAAGAAAATGTTTTGCTGACGTTCATCTCCTTTCGATTCAAGAAACGTCTTTACGAAAGAATATGTTTTCTCTGGGAACATTTCAAGGGCACGTTGACGAATAAGTACATGAAATATAGTTCAAAAATAAAATGGCATTGGTTTGTTATTATTATTCTTCTTCTTTTTTATTTTCATTCGAGGTTACACTTCAGCTTAAAGCAATTTTTTAAATAGAATTCAGTTTCTTTTTCGTTTTTTTCTCTATGTCTTGATTGTCTAAATCGAATAGAAGAGAAACTGTAATAGAAAGCAATCGTTGTTGTTGAAGTGAGCACAAGAACAAATATGTTGACGACTGTGAAAAGAAACGGCACAATAGAGAATATAGAAAACGAAGAAAAGAGAGAAAATCAGCATTTGTCGACAACGTGGGTGCAACGACAACGCTTTTGGTTCTTTTGGAACGATAATCACTAGCATCAGAACACATTCAAGCAACTAAAAAACTTGCCGAGAGAGACAGAAAAAGAAAAACGAACATTAAGCAAAAAGGAACAAAGTTGAATCGAACGAGTGAAATATTCGAAGAAAGGTTTGCCCTGACACACACACACACCTTTAAGAAACCGTTTTTTTTTCATCAAATTTTTTTTGTTGATTTATTTATTGATTTATTTTAGCATAAAAAGTAATAGTTTATAATGTCTAACATAGCGTTACTTCGTAAATATCCTTTTTCCATGGCTACAAGACGACTTTTCACAAAAGTAAATTAAGATTTTGCATTTGATTTTTTGGTTGTTGTTGAACAAAGCTTCTTTTTTCTTGCATTATCTTAGATTAAATTACTCGATAATCCCTCACGTTTATTTTCATTATCATCAATAAGCCATGATGAAATTGTTCCACCAAGTAAAAACCACATACTTCTTTTTCTTGATCATGTAAAATGAAAAACCAATACTTATTTGTTTGTTTGTTTAGAATTTCAAATTGATTTGCCCGGTGTGGAAAATTATGGATTTGAAGGAGAATCATCGTTTATGAGATGTAAACATGGAGCTGTTGCTTCAGATTCAGACGAAGCATCAAAAGTTGGCAGGTAATTGCATTCAAATCTTTTCTCTGCTGAGAATATAATTTTGCCGTGTTTTTCCTCTCTCTCATTAAGACGTATTCTCAATTTGGGTGGTTCTGCAGTCGATGCAGCTATTGCTGTTCTGCTTTGCGTTGGCGTTCACAATTGTCATTCAAGTGGTATTGGTGGTGGATTTCTTATGAACATCTATGATTTGTAATCAATATAAGATCATTTCGAATTATTTATTTTTTGTATTTTCAGTGAGAAGAAAGAATGTATTGCTATCGATGCACGTGAAGCAGCACCATCAGGGGCTCATGAACGTATGTTTGTCGAAGGCAGTCCACCACCATCATCAACATACGGTAGATAATTCGTTAGTAAACAAACTTAAATTTTGCTGTTATTATTTTAGGTGGATTGGCTATTGGTATTCCTGGTGAAATTGCTGGTTTTTGGAAAGCACACAAACGTTATGGCAAATTACCATGGTCTGTATTATTCAAACCAGCTATTGATATGTGTAATGAAGGTTTTACGATACGAAAAGCGCTAGCTTTCAGTGTACTTAAATGTAAAGATAAATTATTTGAACAGAGATCGTTTAGGTAATGGTTTTTTTTTTCTAAAAATAAATTTGACACAGATTGATGTATTCTAGACGAGTATTTTTCAAGGGTGATGGTGATCATGTCTATGGTCTAGGTGATACTATCTATCGGCCACGTCTGGGCAAAACGCTTTCGATCATTGCTGAACAAGGACCGAGTGCTTTGTACAATGGTGAATTATCGGACAAAATCGTCGAGGAACTTTCAAAACAAGGAGGAATCATCAATCGATATGATCTCGAAACTTATCATGCACGAGTTAAACCAGCCATTAAAGTTACATTAGGTGGCAATTATACAGCCTATGGTGTTCCGCCACCAGCTAGCTCAGCTATAACTCTTCTTATTCTTAAAATAATGGACGGTAAGTGTAGACAAACCGAAGTAAGCTTTCCGTTACATATCGATACGAATTGTTTAGGTTATGGATTGACACCACATTCGTTAGATAGCGATGAAAAACAAGTACGATTCTATCATATTCTCAATGAAGTATTTAAATTTGCATACGGCAAACGATCAGCTATGGGAGATGAATATGATTCCCAAACAGAAAAAAATGCTAACATTGAACAAGTAACTATTCGTTTTTGTTTGTTTTCTCGTCTGTAAATTGATTGTGCTTGTAGTTATTAAATATGATCTTATCTCCTGAATATGCTGAAGACATTCGTGAACGAATCAAAGAAGATCGAACTCAACCATTGGAGTACTATGAGCCAATGTTTGAACCTCAAACAGGTACTTGAAAAAAAAACAGAAAAGATAATTTTAAACATTTATTTTTCTTCGAAGATCATGGAACAAGTCATTGTTCAATTATTGATGCAGACGGAAATGCAGTTGCTGTCACTAGTACAATTAATACCGAGTAATTTAATTTTCATTTGAATAAAGAGATAATCATTTTCTTTTCCAGTTTCGGTGCATTTGTTTACGGTCGTCAAACTGGTATAGATAGATTTTATTTGAAAATGACAATTTTCTTTATTCTCTTTTCTGTTTTTTCTTCTCAAAGGTATTATTTATAACAATCAAATGGATGATTTTTCTCAACCAGGTCTATCGAATTATTATGGTTATGCACCGAGTCCAGCTAATTTCATTAAACCATGTAATAAATAGAAAACTTGATGAAAACATTCTTCTTTTTGTTATTTAGTCAAACGACCGATGTCATCAATGAGTCCGATCATTGTAACTGATTCGAGTGGAGAAGTTATATTCATAGCTGGTGGATCCGGTGGTAGTCGTATTATTTCATCTGTTGCTCAGGTATCTATTTACAATCTATGGCTTGGTAAAAGTATTCGTGATGCTGTCGATATGCCGCGTATGCATCAACAATTGATTCCAATGGAAGTTGAACTCGAAAAACGTTTTCCAGTGGTATGAATTCATCTTGATAATCGATTCTTTTCATTTGTTTTTCTCATTATTATTATTCTAGAATGTTGTTCATGGTCTTTTAGCTCGAGGCCATACAATATCTAGTTTCCGTGGTGGATGCGTTGTACAAGCTATTGAACGTCGTCATGCCGGAGAATTATGGGCAGTTAGTGACGCGAGAAAAGGTGGCGCACCTGACGGTCTCGGTTATAAACACGTGTCGATGAATTTGAGAAATTGGTTTCGTAAAACATTCAAACGAAGTAAAGATCAAAAATTATTGGAAGAAGAAGTCGCCAAAGCACGATTATTATCTCCGAAATAAATTTTCAAAATTTCTTCTCTGTGATCCTTTACTTTTCCTTAACTCTGTGTTTTCTTTTTCGCAACCTTTGATCATACATGCGTATGCACATCATAGTCATTCGGTTTTTCCATAGATAAATAATTCCTTTCAAGACTCATTTTGTATTTTTGATTATGGTAACCTTGTGGTTCTCTTCTTTTCTTTTTACAATCATGAATGTTGTTTGGTTTAGTTCTTTTTATGAGAAGTGAATAAAAGAGAGAGAGCAGTTGTCTTGAAGAATGATGAATCTCGGTTAGTTTCTAATAGAAGTATTATCAAAACGAACGAACAGATAAGAATATCAGTGTCACAGGAACATTTCACTGACGTTTACCGACAAATGTTGATCGAGATAGAGACAGACACAATATCTGATTCGAGTTTATCAATTAGTGCAATTCTTAACGGAACTTATTGAATTGTCAATGATTGTGTCGTACGAAAGATTATAATTAGAAAGAAAAGAAAAGTTCTTTTTTGTTGTTTTGTTTCGAATTTTCAAGTACATAACACGCAGTTCACGAACTGACCTCAGTACGTACGGAAAAAGAATTCTATTGAGTCGATATATGGAACAAGTCCTATCAGCGACATCTTTCTTGCTCAAAAAAATTCCAAATAAAATTCAGCGAGAAAAAAATCAATAAATCAGAAAAACTTCAAGGAAAATATTTTTTCCCAATCAAATTTTCCAATTCGTTCAATAAAAAACACCAATGAAAATTCATTGATAATCGGATACTATAATACTTAACTTCGCGACACAACCGTGTCAAAATCAGTTTTATTCCAAAAAAAACAAAAACTATCATCATGCTTGATGAATATCGTAGTCGGGCTTCATTTTGTCCGAATCGTATGCGATTAATCTTCGAAGATGTCGAATCACAAACCTATCGAGTATGAATTTCTATTTGCTTTCTTCAATATTTGTTTTTTGTTCTGTTCAACAGAAAAAAATCTGGTCAATCTTGAATTCGAAACCATTTTTTCGTCAACCACAATTTCCCATTTCGGTTGATGAATACAAACATTTGACATATCTACGTGTCAAAGAATTAATCAAAGCCAATTTATTATCCGACGATGAAATGTTTGACAATCCACGACACAAAATGATTCTCGAACAAACTTTAGCTATGTATGATTCATCATGTCATGCCAAATATGCACTGTCAAATACCGTCTTTCGTGAAACGATTCGAACATTAGGCACGCAACGACATGAACCTATTTTAGCTTTGGATCACAATCAACAAGTAATTTAAACCCAAAATGCAAATGAATACAGTTTATTTTTCTTCAAAATGAAATAGATTTTCGGTTGTTTTGCATTAACTGAATTAGCACATGGCAGTAACACGAAAGAAATGCGAACAACAGCAACATATGATCCCGCAACTCAAGTAGAAGACTTTTTGTTTCGATTTTATTTGAAATTCATGTTCGTTCGTTCGTAGGAATTTGTGTTGAACACGCCGGATATCGAAGCCATGAAATTTTGGGTCGGGTAAGTTGTCATAGGAATCGAATTACGTCTGTCTGACAGACAATTCGTTGTTTAGAAACTTAGGTTATCAAGCAACTCATGCTGCTCTTTATGCTCAACTTTATACCAAAGGCGTTTGCTACGGTCTTCATCCATTTATCGTTCCGATTCGGTAGGAATTTGTCAACAACGTAAAATCATTGAATCGTTTTTTATTTGAATTCACAGCGATCCATTGACTTACAAAACATTCGATGGCGTTAAAGCCGGTGATATTGGAGCTAAATGCGGTTGGAATGGCATCGATAATGGGTATGGAAATAGACTTTTTTTGTTATTGTTGTTTCGTATTTATGTGTTTTTGTTTTTCGGATAGTTTTGTACTTTTTACGAATTATCGAATTCCACGAGAAAATCTACTTAACAAACATGGTGACGTTCTACCTGATGGCACCTATAAAACTCAATTTAAAGTATGAAAACGATTTTGTTTTCTTAAAAAATCCAAACTCATCTATCGATTAGACATCGGCCAAACGATTTGGCGCAAGTCTTGGCGCACTTTCATCGGGTCGTGTCGGCATCAGTAGTTTAGCTATTGGACATTTAGTTAACTGTTGTACAATTGTTATTCGATATTCATGCGTTCGAAAACAATTTGGCCCATCGGCAGGCGTCGAAATCCCCGTTATCGAATATCAAACTCAAGTAAAACCGAACTCGAATTCCTTTGATTGGTTCAATTTTATCTTTTACGAAATAGAATTGGCGTTTAATTCCCATTCTTGCTTCGCTCTATGTCTATCGTAATTTAGCATTGTCAGTCTTTGATAATCTAGCTGAATTCTATGCATTGTCAATGTCACGCGACGATAGCGATCAAGATCAACTTGCATTCATGGGCCGAGAACTCCACGCTTTATCCTGCACATGCAAAGCATTGTGCACTTGGAATACGCAACGAGCTGCTCAAGAATGTCGAGAAGCGTGCGGTGGTCACGGATATTTATACGGTAGATCGATTCGTATTTCGTTTTTGCGATTTATTTATTGATTTTGTTCTTTTCAGCAACTGGTTTTGGTACGATTCGAAATGATAATGATCCATCGTGTACATTCGAAGGCGATAATAATGTTTTATTGCAACAAGCATCGAATATTATTCTATCGAATTATGATGATATTTATAAAAATAGTAAAAATTGATTTGACAAAAAAAAACAGATTTATTAAACGATTTGAGCTTGCAGATACGCCAATTGAAAGTCCATTTGGAAGTATTCGTTTTATTGAACAATTGAAAACAACTCTTCAAACAAATCGTTGTACAATCACGCAAGAATGCAATATCAAAGGTAATTTGATAGAATTTTTGTCAAATGGTTGTTAAATTTGATTCATTCAGATTTATTCAATGCAATCGAATGGTTACTTTGTTATATTCTCGAAAAATCAGTTCGAAAAGTCGATCGATTATCGACACGAAATGATTTAACGTCATTCGATGTTAAAAATGCTGCACAAGTTTATCATCTTCGAACATTATCCTTGATTTATATTCAAGTAAAAACTTGAAATTCTTGTTTTCAATCAATTTTTCGTCTTTCATCTAGCGTACAGCCATCGTACGTTTTCATCAATACATTGAAAATCACGATGAAATGGACGGCAAATGTAAACAAGTGCTCGATAAATTATTACTTGTTCATACATTGAAATTTATCGAGGAATATTTAGCTTTATTCTTCGAAGGAAATTATATAACCAACGGTTCAGTATCCTTATGGATACAAAATCGTTTATTAGATTTATGTGTTGAATTACGTAATGAAGCTGCAGCTTTAGTCGATGTTTTTGCACCACCTGATCATATACTTAATTCAGTTCTAGGTGTCAGCGATGGCAAAGTAATTGATTCTGACATATTCATTCGAAAATAATCAGTTTTGATTTGTTTATTTCAAAGGTCTATGAAGCAATTAACAAAGTCATACATACGAATAAACATACATTTATTACACCACCATGGGTGAAAGAAGATTTGATTCAACGTAGTAAAATTTAAGAATTGATTTTTGTTTTTTTTATATTCTTTGAAAACAAATAAACACGTCTGTGATTTGAGAGTGATTGTTTTTTACGGTTGATTTTGAGTTTTAGATCTGATATATTTTTTCTTTTCTTCGAACAAAAAACGAGGGAATGGGAGAGACGAAAGAAATTGAACGGTAAACGAGATAGATCTTCGATTTACAAAACAAATCTGCGCTTATATTTAGATCAGTACAAATGCGTTTATATTCATTACACAAACGGCAATTTGTCGGTGTATTTATTGTGTTTTTTATCATTTTATTTGTAATATTATTAATCGGTCTTGCTGGTCCAACTGTTATTGAATCGAAAGAATATCAACCCGAAAGTCCATCGAAGCAATTGGTAAAGAGTTCAAATGTTGTTTTCTATTCGAACTTTTTCTTTTTCAAGTCTGGCCCTTATACACTTCCAATCGATTATTTGGATAAATTTCATCAACGTCTTTGGTTAACTATGAAACCCATAACTGATACTACGGGTAAAACTCAACTCAAGTTCGTAGTAAATAATTTTGTTTTTCGTTTTTTATTCTAGATGAATTTCGTCAAACAATAAACATCACCATTACGGTGAATAATCCATCTTCATCATCGAATCCATCGATATATCAACGTCAACGAACGATTCATTGTCAAAAGAAAGTTAGTAAACAAGAAAGAAAAAAAAAGGACTGTGAAGGTCGATATTTTTCTAAATGTTAATGACTGAATGATGTCCGTATGAAGTCGGTGCTTGTTGAATGAAAGACGGCACAGCTTGTTGAATGTAAGACGGTGCTGCTTGTTGAATATAAGTTGGCGATGCTTGTTGAACGTAAGATGATGATGCTTGTACAACATTTGCTGGTCGTAATTGTATGTTTGAAGATGATTGCGCTAGAACAGGCGATTGTGCACCAGAGTTTGGAGGAACTTGAACGCGATAAGTGCCGCCACATAGTGGTTGATTTGGAGGTTCGTGAACGACACGTTCTTGAACGACTGGTGGTGGTTTAGATGGAACTTCAACAACTTGATAGATGTATTGTTTAGGCTGAGGTACGACAATAACCCGGTCGATAACGTCGGGTGGGGGATCGGGCAATCGTTGTCGAACAACTTGAATTTGTGCTGGTGGTTCGGGTGCATAGTAAACTTCTTGATAACGTCGAGATTCATAGTCATTAGATATCGGTACATTACAACAAGGTATAAATGTTGTTGAACTAGGATATGTCGTAAAATTAGATGTGTAGACAGTATTGTACACCGGGATCATAGTTGCAAATTATTCAATGAAAATTTGGTGTCTTTTTTTGTAGAAATAGCGAATTATGAAGTATTCATGGTTCGTTTGCGAATATAAAACGATTGTTTTTTATTTACCGCAATCAAAGAAGCATGACCGAAATATTGTAAATAAATAGAACTGATTAGTTTGGTTTATTTATGTGTTTTTACCTATATTTTTACGTGTCCTTCTAATTGGTGTAGTAGAAAAAAAAAATTTTCTTCATTACTTCAATATAAAACATTAACTGTGTTTATGATGTATATCAGACATTCATGAGAAAATCAATGTAGATATTTTGAAAAAGAAATTACTCTTTCTGTTTGAAATAAGTTTATTGATAAGAAATTTAACCAACAGAAGAATGATGTATGATAATATTCATATCGATTTTGTTTCGATGATTGAACCATACTTATATCAATCATATATATTGTCTTCTGAAGACAGCGAGTATACTTTTTATTATATTTTTATACGAATTTTTGCTCTTACGTTGATATGTATGCGTTTATCGTATTGTTCTTACGAATTTGCAATCATACGATATCCTATTCGTTTAATTGTACTGTCTCATCAATCACTGAGAGATATATGTGTTCATAATCGTTTGTTTCTATTTTTATTCAAAGTCATATATTGCTCGCCTATGCTCGTTGGAGCAGAGCGAGTGCTATATGCACAATTATATCGATGGCGCAATAGATGCGTTTTTGTAATTATAAATATATCATTCTTATGAAGAGAGAGAGAGAAGGTTGTTTCTTTTTTTTTCGAAATTCATTGCCATTCTTTAATAAAAGATAGTACCAATAATCATATATGTTCAATTGTGTCGATAAACCTTGATATGGTTGAATAAGCAAAGACGTATATCAATACCCTTCGAACCTCGAATCCTATTTTTTCCATTTATTGCTTTGAAACTGATTAGGTTGAAGAGAGAAAAGGAGGATGTTCATGGTCACAGAAACCCGTACTATAAATACATCGGGTTTTGCACAGTCTATATTATATTCTGCTGATCATTCTTGGTAGCATACAACATCCGACTCTCTTCAATTTTTAAATATCAGGTAAGCTAAATCAGTCTCTTCTTTTCTTTTTCCCTCCTATCGTCTCCATTCCTCAGCGTTTTGATGATATGACTGTAATCTTAATCAGCATTATCATCATCATCATTACCACTACTACTACTACTACAGTGGTTCAGTGTATTTTTAAACCGATTATATCATTTAAACGAGATGATCGTTGAGATAGTTTCTTTTTTTACTTGCAAACAAAAAATACGAAGGTAAAAGATAAAACAGAGAGAGAGAGAGAAAGATATAGACGAGATGAGAGAGCAGGAGAGAAGAGAAGAGAAAGCGTTTTAAACCGTAACGAACGATTAGACAGTTTAAGTATTGTTCATAATCAAGAGAAATCAAATCGTATTGTCGTTCATAACTGCATATACGTAGTCACCGAACACACATCGCATTCGCAATCAAATACCCGATCTATTTCCCTCCACCTTTTTTGTATTCATAAAGCACAAGTACTAGTTTGAGTAAACCCACACAGGAATGGGCCCTCATAATCAACAAGCAACGCAATCAGCAACATACACATCGTCAAAAGGCCGTAAACATCAAGACAGAGGTTCGGAATCAGGTTCAACAACCAGTTCGTCAAGCTCGTATGATTACAGACGATATCAAACAAATCCTCAAGCTCAGAGACAAAATGGAGCAATAGGTGGTGGTCAACAAGCTTCCTATTTTCAACACCAACAACAACAACAACACTTCGCCGGACCTGCAGGAATACCGTCGAACGCATTCTGCTATTATCAAGATGGTCAAGCAGCAGGAGGCAGTGGTGGTTACAGTCAATCAGGTGATTTATATAATCAACGTCGTCAAGGACGTGTTCGACACGAACAAATCCGTTTACCTGATCAACCGAGTTCTGTACGACAAGTTCGACATCGACTACCAACACCAGAACCAGATATTCTCGAACGTGTTTATATTCGTCGTCAAGCCAACGAAATTGTCGAAGAAATTATCGAAGAACCAACAACACCACCACCACGTATACAAGAACGTACTGTTGTTGAACCTCAAGGACCACCTCAAGTAGTACGCAAAGTAATTCGTGTACCTCCTCGTAGTCAAGGTTGCCAACATCAAGAACCACTTCAACAATATGGCAGTTCAAGTGGTGTAAACATATCTGGCGGCGGTGGTGGTGCATACGGAGCAGGTTACGGACAACCTGCACAAGGCTATAGCGGTGGTGGTAACTATTATCACTCGAGCAGCAGTGTTTCAAGCCAAGGATATGCACAACCTCAACCAGCTTACGGTCAACAAGGTTACGGACAAAGTGGCTATGAAAGATATCAAGGAGCACAACACTCAGCACCCGGTGCTCAATACGGTTATAGTGCACCACAACCTCAAGGTGTGGCTAGCACTGGCATGTATCCACCTCAACCAGCATATCCACCTGCTTATCCATCAGCAGCTCCTCAACCAGCATATGCACCACCACCACAACCAGTATATGCACCACCACCTCAACCAGCATTTGCAGCACCTCAACCTGCATTTGCAGCACCGCTGCCATCATTTGCACCACCACAACCTGCATTTGCAGCACCTCAACCATCATTTGCAGCACCGCTGCCATCATTTGCAGCACCACAACCATCATTTGCAGCACCACAACCGTCATTTGCAGCACCTCAATCAGGTGGTTTTTGCTTTGAAATCGGTGGTGCAGCTCCTGCTGCTCCTCCACTATCCCTTCCACCTCAACCATTTCTTTCTAGCTACGGCGCTGCTCCTCAGGGTGCGGCCGGCTTTTCCGGATTTCAAGGTTTCGGCGGAGCATCAGGCTTAGAATTAGCAGGTTTAGGAGCGGGAGCAAATTTCGGAGGGTCAGCACTAGGTGGAGTAGGAGGTTTTCCCAGTAGTGGTTTTGGTGGAGGCGCCAGTTTCGGAGGAGGTGCTTCCTTCGGCGCACCAGCTTTAGCTAGTTATGGAGCTCCAGTTAATCCGTTTGCTGGTAGTTTTAGCGGCGGTGCAATGTCTTGTGGCGGTAACTTCGGAGGTGGATTAGGTGGTTATGGTGGCGGTCTCGGTGGCGGCTTTGGCGGTGGTTTTGGCGGTGGCTCATTAGGAGGTCTTGGTGGTGGCTTTGGTGGTGGTTCATTTGGAGGTGGTCTTGGCGGTGGCTTTGGTGGTGGTTCGTTTGGAGGAGGTCTTGGCGGTTTTGGCGGTGGTTCATTTGGTGGTGGTCTCTCACTTGGTGGCGGTTCATTTGGCGGAGGTTTTGGTGGTTTCGGCGGCGGTAATCCATGTCTTCCGCCACCTCCGGTATGTCTCCCACCACCTCCACCACCACAACCAATTATTCAACAAGTACCATGTCCAGTACCTGTACCTGTACCCGTACCACAACCACAACCATGTCCTGTTCCTGTACCAGTGCCACAACCACAACCGGTACCAGTACCAGTTGTAGTTCGTGAATGTGTACCTGTACCGTAAGTATTTACAAACTCTTCTTTCAACTTTGAAACATAATTCTATACCAATCTTTGCTTTTCAATTTAATAGGCAACCATGTCCAGTTCCTGTACCTGTACCAGTTCCAAATCCTCAAATACAAGTGAGAAATAATATTCATTTAATTGAGACAAAATATAATGTTTTCTTTTTAAATTCCTTTAGTGTGTACCTGTACCTGTTCCACAACCATGTCCCGTACCAGTACCTGTACCTGTTGAACGTATTGTTTGCCAACCAGTGTATGTAGTGCTTTTCTTTCATTAGATAGAAACTATATATTTTTTCTTTTCTTTTTCTAGTTGCGTTCCTGTACCTGTTCCTCAGCCATGCCCTGTACCTGTACCACAACCATGTCCAGTACCAGTGCCAGTGCCTGTTCCTGGTCCACCACAATGCATACCCGTACCAGTGCCACAACCATGCCCTGTGCCAGTACCACAACCATGTCCAGTACCAGTGCAAGTGCCTGGTCCAACACAATGTGTACCTGTACCAGTACCACAACCATGCCCAGTGCCAGTACCAGTTCCAGTACCATGCCCGCAACCGGCTCCTCCACCAAATCCATGTGCATCATTCGGCGGAGGGTATGTTGAATATTCTATTTCAGTTTCAATACATTTGTCTATGCAAAATATTTTATCTATTCTATAGTCTCGGATCATATGGTGGTTCACTAGGAGGTTTCGGCGGTGGTCTTGGCGGACTTGGAGGTGGTCTTGCTTCATATGGGTAAATAATTATATACATGTTGTATTCATCAGACTTCTTTAAATATTTTATTTATAGTGGTAGCTTTGGTGGTCTTGGAGGAGGTCTTGGTGGTTTAGGAGGAGGATTTGGTGGTGGAAATCCATGCGCTG
>ERZ778027.1407-NODE-1407-length-40666-cov-11.354091_pt1 | contig 40666 bp, 55 predicted proteins | sample MGYA00375757_ERZ778027 | MGnify/ENA primary metagenome ERZ778027 (study PRJEB29350, sample SAMN05389817) | bioreactor metagenome | isolation source: Ammonium sulfate bioreactor | place: South Africa: University of Cape Town | collected 2014-02-18 ...
CGGCATAGTAATATCAGTTAATAAAAATAACTAAAAAAAGAGATGGATTATTTCAATACAATATCGGTTATGTCTGTGAAAGAAAAGACTATGCGACAACGAAAACTATTTCTAAAAAGCAATAAAACATATCATGTTACATGTTTGTCGATGTGGTTGACGCCGTCTTAAAGAAAAAGAACAGAATCAAGGACATGAGGAAAAAAAATGAAAACTTTATCGAATTCTATAGACATTCGATAGGAGTAATAAAAGTCATTCACTTTTCGAAGACACAAAGAACGAATAAAAGAGAGAAACTCAACTCATAATTTCAATTAATTTTTCGTATGGATCATTGGCGGTCTCTTGATTAAAAAATCTTCTTCACACGTTTCGTTATTTAAAAATACTAAATATTAATTTAAATCTCTCTTTGTATTCTAACGGTGACAACAACAACTCGAGTCTGCGGCAATTTATTTTTAATGTACACCGTTTGTATGTGTGTTTTTTTTTTCAAAGTAAAAGAAAAACACTACCTGTATGGAATACTTTGCTGTGCGTTAAATGCGGTATTTTTAAAAGCTATTTGCTGTTTGACTTCTCTTTTCGTTGAAGGACGAAGTTTCTTTTTTCAGGTAAATTATCGCTGTCTACCCTTCAGCAGAAACTCTCGTGTAGAATATCTTTTTTCGTATAGAAAAAGAAAAAAAAGTAACAAACAAAGTTTTTGTGGTCGTTTTTGTCCAATGTTTTATCACCGTCAAAGAAAACGAAGAAGAGAAGAAGAAAAAAGAACGACGAGAGATACACTTTTGTTAAGTCAACATTCTGTCAGAAAGAAGACATTGACCAATGATAAAATAAATTCTGTTATCTCAACAAGCATGTGAAATTTATGCTGCAGAAAGCATACTGTCACTTGGTGTTCTTCATGCGGTTTATTTTATAAACAACATGTTGAAGAAAGGAAAAAAAGAACAACAAATCTTATCAGCAGACTATCTTGAGTTTATTTATTTAAAATTGGAAGAAAAAAAACTTCATAGTAATTAAGTTAATTTAAATCGATGCCATTAATTTGTTCAGTATCTCAAAGATGAAATGAATTCATGGATATTGACTAATTAGAAACGCTTAATAAAAATATTTTGTCTGTTTTTTTTGTATCAATATCGAATTCAAGATAATTTAGCAGTTCGCACATAATTAAGAAACTTTCAATATAAATTTAAATATAAGTTTATTTCAAAATTCATTCTTGAAAAGGTATTGTTTATTGGTGACAGCTTCTATCCAATGATCATTCATCGATTAATCATTGATCTGACATCTATTAATAGTCAAATAAAACAACATTACATTTTGTCTGTATTCTATATCTCCATTTATTTGAAGTTAAACTAAACAAATGTCACCTCCATCAACTAAACAAGTCGGTGATGAACAAAATTCGACTGACAATGGTCTATCATCGGACAAGAATCTCTCGGTTTCGGTTTCACCGTTGAATAAAATCGACAAAGTTGTCGTTCATCCACTCGTACTTCTCAGTGTTGTCGATCATTTCAATCGAATGAGTAAAGTAGGCAATTCACAACGTGTCGTCGGTGTTCTACTTGGATCATTGAAAAACAAAATCCTCGACGTATCGAATAGTTTTGCTTGTAAGCACGTTCTTTCTTATCGAATAATTTCAAATAATTTCTTTTTTCGTTTGTCTAGTGCCGTTCGATGAAGAAGAAAAAGAAAAAGATGTTTGGTTTCTCGATCATGAATATTTGGAAAATATGTATACGATGTTCAGAAAAGTTAACGGTAGGATTTTGATGAGTTAGGAAAAAGAAAATGTCAACGACGATCATTTGAAATTGTTAAGCTCGTGAACGAATCGTTGGTTGGTATCACACAGGTCCAAAATTACATCGAAATGATATTTCAATCAATGAACTCATTCGTGGATATCATCCCGATTCTGTTTTAGTCATAATCGATGCTAAACCAAAAGATTTAGGCTTGCCAACAGAAGCGTATATTGCTGTCGAAGAAATTCATGATGTAAATTTTGAAAGAGACGAATGTTTTTTTCGTTCGATTGAGATTGTTTTAGGACGGTAGTCCAGCATCGAAAACATTCGAACATTTACCATCGGAAATCGGTGCCGAAGAAGCTGAAGAAGTCGGAGTTGAACATCTTCTTCGGTAAGATTCGATTTCTATAGAAATCGATATTCATTTGTTTTTATTTTTCAGTGATATTCGTAATGCAACAGTTGGCACACTTTCTCAACGTATAACGAATCAATTAATGGGTCTCAAAGGTTTAACTAAAAGTCTATACGATATTCGAGCTTATCTCGATAAATTACTCGCTAATAAATTGCCACTTAACCATCAAATTCTCTCACATATCCAAGATATGTTTAATCTATTACCTGATGTTACTCAACAAGATCTCATTAAATCGATCTATGTCAAAACAAATGATGAAATGCTACTTGTTTATCTTTCATCATTGATACGTTCGATTATTGCTCTACATAATTTAATTATGAATAAAATTCAAAATTCAGATGCAGAAAAAGGTGATAGTACGTCAACAACGACGGCCAATGCAACGGCAGTAACCAATGGTGATAAGAAAACAGAGAAAGGAAGTGGAGATAAATCGACAACAAATAACAGCTCAAGTTGAACAAACATATTGTGATGAGGATTTTTTTTTCTTTTAAATAAACTCGAACTCTAAAGAGTCAAACAAAAAACGAGAGAGATAGATCATTTTTGTTCTTTTATATCTTTTTTAGACTAACATCAACATGCAACTACGTATTCTCACGTTAAATATTTGGGGTGTTCATTACATCGCCAAATTAATTAGCCAACGGATTCAAGCACTTGTTGAACATTTAAATACTCCTGAGGCAAATTACGATATCATCGGTTTACAAGAAGTAAATCATTTAATCAATAGAATTGAATTCACTTAACAAATGATTTAGGTTTGGAGTAAACAAGATTTTATTTATATTCGTGATCATATCAAACAAATCTATCCGCATAGTTACTATTTCCTTGGCGGATTAATTGGTTCTGGCTGTTGTATTTTTTCCAAATATCCAATCATCGGTGTCTACGAACATCGATATACTCTCAATGGTAGATTATATCATTTTCAAAACAATTTTTCTATGAGAATTCGTAGGTTTTCCACATAAAATTCAACATGGTGATTATTTTGCCGGTAAATTAATTGGTCTTTGCAAGATTTTAATCAATGGTCATATTATCAATGTTTATAATACGCATTTACATGCAAATTATCATCACGTTATACCGAAAGATATCTATTTAGGACATCGAGTTTGTCAAGCATATGAATTGATTCAATTTATTGAAAGTACATCAGCAGCTGATACAACAGATTTAACAATTCTGTTGGGAGATTTGAATTTAACTACTGAAGATCTTGGTTTTCAATTAATTCGAGGAGTTTTACAATTAAACGATAGTTTTCTCCAACGAATTCATAAAGTAATTTCAAATTTTCGAATATATTAGAACGAAAAACATATTTCTTGTCAAGGATGTATACGATCCAACTGTTGGTAATAGTGGATTAACATGTGATTTACCCGATAATCCATATGTTACGCCTCATCCACATCAAGGCGATGGTGAACGAATCGATTATATACTTTATCGATCACGACATGGTCAGACAGACATTTCTGTTTCATGACAACATAACATTTGTTTGTTTTTTTTTTAATTTCAGACAATGTTAAATGTCTTGAATCTTATCCAACATTGCATAAAGTTGCAAATCATTCAACTGGTCTCTACTATTCCGATCATTTAGCTGTTTATGCATTGCTCGAACTCGATGAAACAGCAGATCAAAAATCAATTCCGCGATTAAAATCAATCGATACTCTCGATGAACAAACAACTGATATTCTTCGTTCAGGTTGTCTCGTTGTTGAACAAAGTATTCAACGTATTCAACGTGAACGTGTGTTTTTTGCATGTGCCGTCTTTTGTCTTGCTTTCATCTTATTTTCATTCAATGGTAATCCATTAACAAATGGCTATTTATACATGATATTTACCATCATTAAAGATGTTCTTTGTCTTATCGTTATTGCCGTGTGTGTTTGGTTTATTTGTTTAGGTAAACCGGTCGAAAGAAATGCATTAAGTTCAATACAAAACGCTATGCGTGTACGTTTACAATCAGCACAATTTTCCTATTAATGAAATCTTCTTTCTTTTAAATTATACGTCTATATACATGTAATATTAGTTAGAGCGATTAATTTATCAATAAATGTCTGATAAAATCTATCTTGAAAAGAAAAAGCCAACAATCGTTTTTATTCTCTCACTTGAAATAGGACAAAAAAAGAACTCATAATAATCTTGATTGGCAGACAGAAACTTGAGGGTGATTCATAATCATAAAAAAAACTTGGCGTTTGAGGTTTCATTACTATTGATTCATTTTTTGTATTCGTGTGTGGAAAAAAATGTCGAATAAATCTTATGATGCGATCAAAGAGACAACTAATTCAAGTGAGCTTCGATGTTTAACTACCATTCTTGTTTCCAATCTGACTTCACTATGTGATAGTATTCTATTCGAGGGAATGGAGTGCAATCTTCTCTTTTCTCTCGCTCGCTTGTTCTCGTTGCTTTGGGTTTGAAAGGCATGATGAAAAACATTTGATTTTTTTGTCTAAATGAGTCGATCAAAGATAAAAGAAGATGGTAGATTAAAATTTTTTGTTCTTCTGAATTCATTATATTTATTTCTACGAACAGATTCACCAGCTCAACGTAAACAACGTCGAGTACTCAAACGTTTGTTTCGATACAGTCGGCCCGATTGGCCACTAATCACTTGTGGAACGATACTTTTATTAGGCGCTGCGCTATGCAAGTACTATCGATTGTAATCGACTGATAATCCTCGATCGTGTCTTTTTCTTTTCAGCTGAAGTCTTCGTACCGTTGTACACCGGTCGATTGTTGTCAAGTGTCGCATTCAAGGATGAATACCATGTTTTCAAACATAATTTAATCATGTTCGTCATCGTAAATTTTGCTGGGTAAATAAAAGCTAAAGTAAACATTCATTGAATGACGAGAAAAAAACGGTCATTTCTAGGGGATTTTTGGGCGGTTTTCGAATCGGAATATTTGCTGTATGTGTTTCGAAATTGAATATTCGTCTTCGAACAAAATTATTTCAATCGTATTTACGACAAGAAATCGGCTTTTTCGACACACATGAAAGTGGCAAACTACTCTCACGTCTTAATCATGATACGCAAATCATGAGTTCGACAGTTGCGAATAACATTGCACAATGTATCGGCGCACTTGTAAAATTTGGTAAAGAAAATCAAAGTTTTGTTACGATTTATTTCATTGTGATTTTAGTTGGAACATTTATTATGATGATAAATTTAAGTTTACATTTGACAATTGCTTGTCTAATTGGTGCACCGTTGATTTTAATCGTAGCCAAGATCAGTGGCAATGCACATCGACGTATTTCCGAGCAAGTTCAAGATTTATCTGCCGATGCTTCCGAAATTGCCGAAGAAACTATTCAAACAATTCGAACCGTTCGAAGTTTCGGCAACGAAGATGAAGAACTAAAACGTTTTGCTAATATTCTTCAACAAGCCTATCGAGCTTCGCTTATTCAAGCAGCTCTATCAGCTGCACAGAAATGGTTCGTCGAAGTAAGCAGTGATCGAATTCATTGTTTTAAATCTGTTTTGGATTTTAGTTAGCACAACTTGGCATGAGTGTTGTTATGCTTTCATACGGCGCACATCTTGTCCGAACGGGACAAGTCGCTGGACCAGATCTCCTAGCATTTGTTATCTATCAATTGACACTCGGTGGCATTCTAAGCGTAGGAACTATGAAATATCTTAAAATAGTAGAACTTTTTTTTTCTGTTCTACAGGAAATTTCACAAATTTATACGGCATTGATGTCAGCTGCTGGCGCCAGTCAATCGGTCTTTGATTATTTAGATCGAAAATCAGTACAAAAACCGAATGGTACACTTCAGCCAGATGAATTTCAAGGTGAAATCGAATTTCAAAATGTTTCATTAGTTTATCCAGCTCGACCCGATGAAACTGCTGTTGAAGTAAAAATTTTATATTTATTTTCATTAAATCGATTCTATTTACTAACATATCTTTTTTTTTCTACGTAAAGAACATATCATTTAAAATCGAACCAGGACAAACTTGTGCATTTGTTGGGCCATCTGGTTCCGGTAAGATTGAGTTCTAATCTAAATTCTATTTGATTTGTCTGTGTTCGACTCTTTAACCAGGCAAATCGAGTTGCATTAACCTTCTCGAGCGTTTCTATGATCCAACTAAGGGCACGATTCTAATCGATGGTCAAGAAATTCAAGACTACAATCATAAATATCTACATAAAAAAATTGCTCTCGTTGGCCAAGAACCGATTCTATTCAATCGTACGATCGAGGAGAATATAGCTTACGGAATTTCGGATGATAATAAAGATATTATTCAGGCAGCTCAAGAAGCAAATGCACATGGATTCATTACAGAGCTCGTCGATGGATATAACACGATATGCGGACAACGAGGTGGACATTTATCTGGTATTTGAGATTCAATTGTTTTTCTTTTTGGGAGATTTGAGTTTGTGCTTTGAATAGGCGGACAAAAACAACGAGTTTCAATTGCACGAGCGATCATTCGTAAACCGACAATACTTTTACTTGACGAAGCAACATCAGCTTTGGATCCCGTCAATGAACGACTCGTAAAAACGAAACATTTCACTCGAATCTTTACTGAAACTCTTCGTTTTATTTTTTAGATTCAAGACGCTTTATTTTATAATAAAGAAAAAAACGAACAACGAACCGTTCTGATTTCTGCACATCGTTTAAGTACAATCGAACGATGTGATCGAATTTTTGTGATTCACAAAGGTCATTTAATCGAGCAAGGTACTCACGAAGAACTCATGGATATCGAACATGGAATGTATCGTGAACTCGTCCGTCGGCAACGCATAGACATGGACAGTGGATAAAACTCTCAATTGCTACTATTATTTTATTCCAGCTTCGTTGTTTTTTACGTATTATTATTACTCAAGTGCAATAATCAAACAAACTTTCGCTCTCATTCTTTTCTTTTCTCTTTTTTGTTATTGCTGTCTCGAATTGAAATATAATTCAAATTCTATTTTTGATAAAAATGGAATCTCAAAAAAAAAAAATCTAACTAACCAATAGAATTTTACTAGATCTGATTGTTGTTGTGTCATTGCACAACAGCTCTGTAATACCAACAGAACAAAATATATAAATACCTTCGACAAAATTTATTTTCAAACAACAAGGTTTGCAATGTCAAGTCGAACGGCAACAAAACGAAAAGCTGCAGAAAATGCTGAAACTGAAATGAAACGAGCCAAAGGTGAAACAAGCCTATTCGATTTAAAATGGTACGAACATGGTGAACCATTATCCAAAGGCGTTATACCTTTAGTTTATCTCTATGGTGATAAGTTACCAGGTTGCTCGAAAATCGCTGCATTTGATATGGATTCAACATTAATTAATGTTAAATCCGGTGCAAAATTTGCAAAAAGTACGCGTTTGAGATACTAAAGAAGATTTTCTAAGTCATACTGTTTGTATAGATCATGAAGATTGGGTATGGTGGCACGAAAAAGTACCGAAAACTCTTGGTGAACTTCATAAAAATGGCTATCGTTTGATTATATTTACGAATCAAGGTGGCATTGAAAAACAACATACAAAATTAGATGATATTAAACGTAAATGCGAGAAATTAATTGCAGAAACAAATGCACCGATCTATGTTTTTATCGCAACGGGAGAAAATCATTTTCGAAAACCGGCAACAGCGATGTTCGATTTCTTTGTAGAAAATTGTAATCAAAATGTCGAAGTAAATCTTAGGACACACACAACTTCATATTTAAAATTAAATTTCATTATTTTCGAAAATTAGATTGACAAGAAAACTAGTTTCTATTGTGGTGATGCAGCCGGTCGAGTGAATAATTGGGCACCGGGAAAGAAAAAAGACTTTTCGTGTGCCGATCGAAAATTTGCGAATAATATCGGATTAAGTAAGCGTGATAGGTCGATGGAATTTAATGGTTAATTTGCCCTTTCTTTTTCTTAGAATTTCAAACGCCGGAAGAATGTTTTCTTAATGAGCCAGCAACAGACAAATTTGAATGGGGATCGATTAATCCGCTAGAATGTATAAAAAAATTAACTCAAGGCAAAACGACAACAGCATCGAATAATTATCATAAAAACGTAAAACAAAAAAAAGACATTTTATGAAAAACATAACAAAAAGAAATCATTTTTATTAGACTCAAGAAGTTGTAATTTTACAAGGACCACCGGCATCAGGTGAGTTATTCAATCGCGAAAGGTTTTTTCAATTAATCAAATCTTTTGTCTAGGAAAAAGTACATTCTCTCGTCGATATTTTAAACCACATAACTACGAAATTATCAATCGTGATACACTTCAAACACCTGCTCGATGTATTAAAGTATGAAACGATTTTGTTTTATGTTTCTCATCGATTGATGATTTATTTCTTAGGCTGCTAAAGAAGCTCTAGAAAAAGGCAAAAGTATTGTCATTGATAATACAAATCCAAGTGCTGACGCTCGATCAGACTATATTGCACTCGCTAAATCCCACAAGATTCCTTGTCGATGTTTTATTCTCAATACGCCAATTGAATTATGTCATCATTTGAATTATGTTCGTGTTCATCAAACATCTGGTGACACTCGTCGTATACCGGGTACCGACAATAATCTACTATTTAATTATTCATTATTGTCATTGTCTTGTGTATTTTTAGATGTTGGCTATAACATGTACAAAAAGAACTATGCCGAACCAAAACAAAGTGAAGGTCTCAATGAAATCATTCACATTGAATTTGTGCCCAAGTTCGATTCGGAAAGAGACGAGAAAATCTTTCATAATTATACAGAATCCTAATTGAATCCTCTATCTACATGTATTTTGCTTGATGTTGTTATTATTATTATTGTAATATTTTTCTTCGTTCGTGAATAAATATTCATATAAACTCGTAATATGAGATTGATTTCAATAAAAACTATTAAATCAATTCTGAATTGACTGACAAAACAAAACCTTGTATGAAACATAGTGTCGATGACAGAACAGGGTGAATGTAGGAACTTATTTTGAAGAAGAACATACTAACCTAATTTTTCATTTAGTCGGAAAAAGAACGAGAGAAAAAGACGAGCAATGAAAAGAAGTACTCAGATTATTTTCCAGCGATTCATGTTCTTAGTCGTGTAGTGATTTAGACTCCAAATAACAACTATAATCGGATGCAATAGCAAAAAGGAAGAAAAGACGAAGAAAAGAAAAAGAATTCTTATTAGTTTCTTATTCCCATTCGAGTTTTCTTAGAACGCAACTTTGACAAAATGCTGTTGAGCTTGATTTTCTTATCTCTTGGTCGCCTTTTTTTGCTGCTGTTTTTGAAAGTGATCATGTTCGATGAAGTTATGTTGTTTTTTTTTCGCAACGAAACTAATTGTCATATAGATATCGACGTAATTAGATGGATAATGATGCATTCCGATTATTCTTTGTTAAAAGAAGAATATACTCGAGGAAATCTTCTTTGTTGTTTTTGTTATTAGACATTCGTTTGAGCAAAAATTATAATTTAACCTTCTATATCCATGATTAGAGAATTGAATACGGATATGAGCGTGTTAGTTAACATACGTAATGAAGTAAGTTTGAAAGAAAAATAATAACACGCTATGAGAAAACAGCCGGGATACGTCGTTAGCGTTTGGTATCGTTATTTTCTTTTGCAAAAAAAGAGAGGTTTTTTATTTCAGTTACGTCGATTAAATGACTTTCATTCGCATTATTTTCAAACGAACGAGAAAGTATCTTTTTCTCTTCGTAGTTTTCCGTATATCTGTGTGTTTTTCTTGTTCCTTTACATTTGAAAAAGAATCGATCAGCCAATAACAAAAGAAAAGCGAGACAAGAAATCTATTTCTTCCTTCTCTTTTCAAAATCTTGCCAAAGTATCATTTATGTCATATTCAATTTGCTTCGTAGACATTCATTGCAAATATATTTAGATGAGAGAAAAAAGAAAACTATTGACTATGAGGTTTTTCTTATTACATTATGTGTCGTCTTATAGAGAATAACCCTACGAGCTAATATTATTATCAATAGAGCGACAAGTTGCTAGGAAAAAAAGATAGAAGCAAACAAAAAATGCAATGGAACGTTGATTTTTGAGGTTGTTGATCGTATCGTCGTCTTTTCCTCGCCCTCTCTCTCTCTCATCTTCTCTTGTATTTGTCGTAAATATAAGAAGAAAAAAACCGAGATGTAGAAAAAAAAGATAGACGATAGACAAGGAAGAAAAAGACGAAGATGATGATGACGATTGGCGAAAGACATTTATCGTGTAAACTGAATGAAGAAGATAATATATTATGTTTGATGTTCGTCACAAACAGATTCCAAGTTCATTAATTTATTTTATTTATAAAAAAAAAACTAAATGAAAATGAAAAATAAATATTACTTAGTTGAAGTTACTCTCCTTGCCGAGATAGATAAATACTCGAGTTGGTTGCACTCATTTTTTTCTATTATAGTTGTGCAATGAAAAGTAAACTTTTCTTCTTTTTTTTTTCTTCGTTTTCACGTTTTTTTCTCCGCGTATGTAATCAAATAAATATTTCTTAAAAAATTTATCGCTTTACCCATACCAACGGCATATCGTTTTAGTTTGATTTTTTTTCTCGAGCTCGATTTCAGACAAATATTGTGTCTTAAACATTTCTGGACAGACGATTTCGCAGGTAGTTAGACTCTATTTATCTGCCTGCTTAGCTCCAAGGTCACTCAGTGATCTTTTCCGACAGCATACACATTGCCTGTTGTTGTTGTTGTTCTTCTTCTTCTTTTTCCTCGTCGTCGTCTTGCTTCTTTTTTTTACATGCATACTAACATATCAACATCAGTCGTTTTTTTTCTGAAGAAGCTCGTTTATCGCGAAAATTGTCTTCAATAGAGACAAAATACGTTTGTCTTCCATGAAGCCAAAGACAAAATAAGTTAGATATTTAGGCGACAAGAAAAAAAACAAACAAAACAAGAACAACATGCTTATTTTGTCCTTCTCGTCGTCTATTCTCCAGACATTCTAACCGGTTTCCTATTCTGTTTTTCTCTTGATTATACGATCAAATCTTTTTGATAGTTATTTGCATTAAGCACTTAACTTAATGATTAAAGCGTGTGCATCGAATCTGATTTTCTATTAAATTCTCTTCTAGAACTAAACAAGACAACAATGACTGATCCTCTGGAGAATTTACCTCGTTTCTCACCGATAGCATCCGATCAGTCGAACGTTGACAGTTCATCAACATCAAACATTCCTATTTGTGATTTTCGACGAAACGAAGCTCGTCCTATACTAGCCGAGGATGGTAAATACGATTTTCGACAATAATTTCACACGGGTATCTTCGTTTGTTGAATTAGATCGACATAAATCGATTTATCATCAGCCAAGTTTAACAAAATATAACGGCTCAGAACGACGCCGAAAACATCGTCGACGTTCACAACCACATGGCGACACGCAGGATGTACGAACAAAGTCGTTTACCAGCAGCGATTCGTGCGATATTGGTAAGAAAAAAAACGCGTTCTCATATCTGTTTAATTAGAAGTTTCTTTTTTTCCTTTTCTCGTTCGTTTAGAAACACCAGGCGCACGCATTCAATTTTTGCTCGGCGACGAAGATCAAGATGAAGATGATGAAGAACATCGACCGCACGATTTATTCATTGAATTAAATGAATTAATATCCGGCGGGGATAAACTAAATGAATCAGGTGAATCCCTCGGATGGAAAGAAACAGCCCGGTAAAACAGCCGAAGAAAATCTTGTTTTTCTTTTTTTGCCTCTACATCGAATTTTGTTAGTTGGGTTAAATTCGAAGAAGAAGTCGAAAGTGGTGGCCGATGGAGTAAACCTCATGTCGCTTCATTATCTTTACATTCATTACTTGAGCTACGTAATTGTATTTTTAATGGAACTATCATACTTGATATGCAAGCTGATCAATTTCCAATGATAATCGGTAGGAGTTTCAAATGGAAACTCGAAATAGTCTTGACTTGAACGTGCTCATTTAGATATGATTCTCGATAATTTAATCGCTCAGAATGTTCTTTCATCAGACAAACGCATTGCTGCTCGTAATGCACTTCTACTCTCACATATACATCAGGTTTGTGTTTTCCATTCGATTGACAATTCGATTATCGTAGTTATTTGTTAACATTTAGCACGAAAAAGAATTCTATCGACATTTACAACCGTCAGAAACGAAGAAACAATTGCCATTTACACGTTCACTAGCAGAATTAACCAAAAGTCGTTCGCAAAAAGATGTTACTACATCCAGTGTCGATCAAATGCCATCAGCAAATCCTAATCAAACACCGACACATAAAGGTAAATAAACAAAATATCTTTTTGCTTTTGATATCGAATGTTTTGTTTTTATTGATTAGCAGGCGAAACGACAGAACGATTTCTTGCTGGTAAGTTCGATTATTACAACTGGAATGTTTTCAATCGAGTTAACTCGATTTCATTCTAGTCGGTAGCGGTGATCAATTAAAATCTCGTGCAGCCGAGATCGACGAAGCAACTATTAATTTGTCAGCTGTCGAATCTCGTGCTAAGGTATATCTCATGACTAGGAAATGTTTGTGTTCTTCGAGAATGTCTTGTTTTCGAAGATAAATTCCGCTTTTATGAGAAAAATTCCTCCGAATTGCGAGGGAACGAATGTTCTCATTGGTTCAGTGGACTTTCTCGATGCGCCAGTTTACGCATTCGTACGTTTGGTTAAAGGCATGACTCTGCCGGATATAATTGAAGTTGCTATTCCGACACGATTCTTTTTTATTTTACTTGGACCTTGCCATGAACATCCACGTTATCATGAAATTGGCCGATCGATTGGAACGTTAATGTCCGATGAAGTAAATTCAATCGGAAGCAGTTTTTGTTTGAATTTCATTTTCGATTTTCCAGATCTTTCGTGATGTTGCCTATCGAGCACGAAAACGACAGGATCTCTTAGCTGGTATCGATGATTTTCTCGATCATGTCACTGTTCTACCGCCCGGTGAATGGGACCCCAAGACACGAATTGAACCACCAAAAAGTGTTCCGAATAAAGTATCGAAATTAAAAATCGATTTCGAAGCTTTATACGTATCTGTCTGTAGGAAGATCGTCTTGATCGAAGCAAAATGAACGGTAGCGCACAAGCAACTGAATCTGAACATCAAGTACATGAACTCGATCCGTCGTTAGTTCGAACTGGAAGGTTCTGCGGTGGATTGATGGATGATATCAAACGAAAAGCGTCGTTCTATCTATCGGATTTCACCGATGCATTTTCATTTCAATCGATTGCAGCAATTATATTTCTCTATTTTGCTTGTCTATCACCAATTATTACATTCGGCGGTTTGCTGAGTAAAGCAACGGATTATAATATGGTATTACACATATATACAGACAGACAGACAGACAAAAAAACGATGCATTTCGTTTCGATTTTAGGCTGCTATTGAAAGTCTTCTCTCGGGAGCGATTTGCGGTTGTTTGTATCATTTATTTGCCGGTCAACCATTGACGATTCTAGGTAGTACGGGTCCGGTGTTAGTTTTCGAAACAATTGTTAATCATTTTTGCGCGTAAATAACAAAATAACAAAAAAAAACATGTCAAAGATTTAACGTGATCTGATTCATTTCAGAAATCATGGATATGATTACATGAATTTTCGTTGTTGGATTGGTTTATGGACAGCAAGTATTCTTTTGATTATGGTTGTAACCGATGCCAGTTATCTCGTTAAATATATCACTCGATTTACTGGTAAATAGATTTGAAAGAAAAACTAAATGAATTTACATGATTATTTTTTGTTCAGAGGAAAGTTTTGCTGCGCTAATTGGAATTATTTTTATCTACGAAGCATTTGATAAAATGATTGAAATCAATAGACATCGGCCGGTCCGTTTACAAACAACGAAAATTCTTCCCGAGCATTGTACGTGTCGATCGGGTAGCACGGCAAACTATTGGAAACCATCGATGACAATGAGCGTAAGCCGATAATTGAACTTTGAGTATAATTTCGAATGAATTTTTAGGATTGTTTTAATAATCAATCATATGAACTCGTTGGAACTGATTGTACGGATTCCAATAAGAAAACTTACATCCCTGATGTCTTCTTCTTTTCGATTATCTTATTCGCTTCAACATTTACTCTCGCATATGTACTGAAAAATTTCAAATTCAGTCGATTTCTACCAATGACTGTTCGTATTGAAATTGAGTTTTTTTTTTGTTAATTCAATTCAAATTGAAATTTAGATTCGTTCGAAAGTCAGCGATTTCGGTGTTGTCTTAGCTATATTTCTCAATGTTCTCCTCGATTATCTCGTTGGACTCGATACACCAAAACTAACCGTACCACAAAAATTCGAAACAACTAAACCGGGCCGAGGCTGGGTCATCAGTCCTTTTAGTAAAAACCCGCCTTACATGTGGATAGCAGCTCTTCTACCAGCTCTTCTCGCCACAATTCTTATTTTTATGGATCAACAAATCACTGCCGTCATTATCAATCGAAAAGAAAACAAACTCAAAGTACTTCAATTCACGATTGTCAATCGATATTGAACTGTTTTCGGGTTTTGTCTTTGTAGAAAGGTTGTGGTTATCATTTGGATTTATTAATTGTTGCACTTTGCATTGCAATCAATTCGATTCTTGGTCTTCCATGGTTCGTTGCTGCGACTGTTCTATCAATTAATCATGTTATTGCATTGAAACTCGAATCCGAAACAGCAGCACCAGGTGAAAAACCGAAATTTCTCGGCGTTCGAGAACAACGTGTCACCGGTTTCATTGTCTTCTTATTCATTGGCTTATCTGTATTTCTCACGAAATTTCTCGGTCTAATTCCAATGCCTGTTCTCTACGGTGTGTTTCTCTACATGGGCATATCATCGATGAAAGAAATTCAATTAATCTCGCGAATTTTACTCATATTCATGCCGGAAAAATATCAACCAGACTATGTTTATCTTCGACATGTTCGAACAAGTCGTGTTCATATATTCACATTCATTCAATTGAGCTGTTTGATTTTATTATGGGTGATTAAATCAATAAAAAGTATCTCGATTCTCTTTCCGATCATGGTCTTAGCATTAGTTGGAGCGAGAAAATTAATGGATTATATGTTTACACAACGAGAATTAGAATATTTAGATGATGTTATGCCGGAAATTGTTAAGAAGGAAATTGAAGAAAGAAGAAATAGTATAGTACCTGACAATACAATTGATCCGAACAAGGTCATTTGAGAAATTGAATGATGTTTGACGTTTTGCGCTTGTTTCAGGGCAATGAATCAGTGAAATTCGAAGGTGGAGAAGTTCGAATATCGGTTGGAGATGACAAAATTATTAAAGTTCCGAAAGAAAATGTCAAAGTAATAGAAATCAACGAAAGAAAGATTAGTTTTTAATTTCAATTGATGTAGATTAATCCATCGACTGGAGAGATTAATTTTTCAGAAGAAGTTGGCAAAACATTCTTGTGGAAATCAATTGCCAAAGAGTCAAAATCAAATAATCCTACCGAAAAGAAACCATCGAAGAGTGCAGCAATTAAAAATCGGTATGTTCACTATTTGTCGATCGATGAACTCAATCGAATGATTTATTTTATTTAAATTTAGAATTCGTAAACTAAGTTTGAGTATTCTCGGTCCTGAAGAAGATCGAGCTCTAGTCTCTCCACCTCAATTGCCTTCAATTGTCATCGAACAACCTGAACCATCACAGTCAAGTCGTGATCAAAGTCGAAGAACTAGTTTATCAAAAAACAATACTGACAAAACTGTGTGATGAATTTGTTTTCGTTTTTCTTTTCTTTTCTTTTCTTTTCTTTTCTTTTCTGACCCTCAGATAGTTCTTTTCAATAGCGTTTGTATTTATTAATAAACAAAAATAAACAAAGACAAAAAAAAGGTCTCGTTGATGATACAAACCCGGTCGATTCAAAAAATATTTCCTTTCAAACAAACGAAAAGAACGATCTGGTCTATTTAGTGTTTTGTTCTTTTTTTAAACATAGAAAACCTTTGTAGTTTTTATTTGTCGATGTGTATTCATCTGATGTTCGTTGTTTTGTTTTCAAAGACTATGCATATTCGAATAAAGATAAGCAATTCGTTGATGGATTAACTTTTCCTTCGTGCGCTCATCGTTCGAGGTTTAGCAAGTTGTTCAATAGCTCGTTGATGTCGTTCTTGTTTGCTGATAATGTCAATATCGGGAAAATGTTGCGTGACTGTTTGAAGAATTTTTTCATTACGTTTTTCGACATTTTTCTCTTGTTGTTCTTGACGTTGTTTGATCGAACGATCGCGAAGACGTTGCTGATTGATGATCGACGTTAAATTTCTACGAACGAGAAACAAATGATTTTATGAGAAAATGAATGAGCATTTACTTGAATGTAAATGGTTGAACTAATCGATCGACAAAATGATCTTGTAAAGTTGGTTGTTTAGATTCATGATTTGTTGCCTAGAATTATTCGAATGCTATTGGATGAGACAGTGCAAGTTTTCTATTACGATATTAGCAGATACGATGTCATTTGTGCTTTGTATTCGTTTTCGACTTTCAAGAATTCGATAATAATCTAAAGTACGCCAATTTCGAGCGTCGATATCTTGAATAATTCGTCGCATTGAATCGGCTTTTGTTACTGAAAATACATACGGAAATAGTTTGAATCAATTTTTTGTTTAAAAACCTTGAGTTCGACCGACAATGTCGTGCATTGAAGTTTCAAAGTCATATTTCATAAGAAATTCTCTACGTTTTGCAATTTTTTCTCCTAAACGAACCGTTTCCGAGAAAACTGTAATCCCCTAAAATGACAATCGGCGATTAAAAAACAAACTCTCAAAAATTTCTACAGATAAATCAAGTAGAGAAACAGCATTTTTCCTTGAATTTAATCCTTCGACAATATATTGAACACCGTGAGTTGTCAATGGATTTGATGCTAACTAAATCAAATCAAATTAATACATTTGAAAAAAAGAAACAAACTGACATTCAGCGTTTTTAGCGTTGAATTCCTTTGTAAACCTTGTCCAATTAATTTCGCACATGTCCAATCAATATTACAGTTGCTCACATTCAAACGTTGCAAAACTTTATTGACTAATAACACACGTCGAAGTGCTACACTTCCGTCATAACCCAAACCGCTCCATGAAACGTCAAATTCTGTCAATGTTTTGTTGATCTTTAGTTTTATTAAATAAGAAAACTCGATTGATTGTGTTCAAATAAGAAAATTTCATGTCTCACTTCAAATCCTCGAAAGATGGCAATCGATGCATAACTTCGAATATGATTCCAGCTGAGATTCAAATAGGTTAAACGGAAATTTTCCGCTTGAAATCAGAGAAAAACAAGTTTTGTTTGGAAATAAACAAAACAGAATCGTTTACGTACTCAACGCACCACCAATAAGAATACAACCGATCTCTTCGAATTCATTTCCACTTAAATTAATCTCCAATAATTTCTTATTTCGACATAAATCACCGATTTTCTTGCCATAACTATCTCGTATTGAGCAATTCGCTAGAGACAAATAAAGTAACGAAGGCAATTGTTCGACTGTTCGAATTATTGTTTCAAAAGATGATTTGACTAGTTTATTATCAGACAGGTCCTAGATTCAAAAATATCCAAAATCAAATTCGAAGAGATTGAGACTTACTAATAGATTCAATCGCATGCATTTTTTCAAACCTTGACAAAGAACATCAATCGTTCGTATTGTTAAACCAGCTGAACTCAATGTTAAACTTTCTAAATTCTGTCCAATTGCCGTTGAAAATGCTCGTAAATCATTAAACGAAAAGGCTCGATTGTAAATCGTCATATGATTAAACGCTAGTAGAGCTCGTATTTGCCAATCCATAGTTATATCAAGTCGATGGCAACAATATTCATATCGTTCGATGGGATTCGTAAAATTATCGGATTCAATCGGAATAAGAACTTCATGTTCGATATCGAAATGTTTATTCGATAGAATCGGAAGATTTAGTTGGCCAAATGTATCATCCAAACGATTTATTCGATGTAGAGCAGTTTTTCTTTCGAAGGATAAACTTGGTAAACCTTTTTCAAAGAGAGATTTTCATAGACTTTCTTTTATTTATTTTACATTACCTGTTTGTTCATCATCATCATCATCGTCTAAATCAGTATCCGAAAACGATTTTTCTCTGATTTCCATTAGACAAAAACTCAAATGTCAACGAATGAGTGAATAAAAGAAAAATCGTTGGCATACAATTCAATTCAAATTAAATATTTATCACTCTTTGACAGACATGAAGATATTTTCTGAGTTCTTGTTTTGTTTTATTTCATTGAAAAGAAAAAGAAAATGAACGTTGATAAGCAAAAAACAAACACATGATTAGCAATAAATTGATCGTTTGCTTTAGTCTTGCATGTCTTCTGGAATTTCATGAGGATTAAGAATACCTAAAAACAAAAGTCAAAAACAATCAATCGAAATGAATTATCTCTTACCGGGAACACTCATTTGCACTTGACGTTTTTCTTCAGCTGCACGTTTCAATGTTTGTTCACGATCTTCAAGATAAAGATCAGTGATGTCATCGCCAGTTGCTTCACGTATTTGAACAAGAAAATCTCGAAGATGCTCTTTAAAACCAGCGATATCTTGATCCAATGTAACGAAACCTTCGATAATAACTTTGATTTGCCCGTCTTGTAAATGTGGAAATGCAGTTTTCAATAGATTGCCCATAAATTGTTGAACATATAATAGATTTTGTGATGGTTCTTGTACTTCAGGTGCTAACGGAACTTTGATGAGACCTTGTTCAGCAATAAGAAAAAGATTGGCTAAAATTTGCGAATGTGCTGTTAAACCCGATGTATGTGAACATTCAGCAACAACACCAAATATATGCTGCATAGTTTCTAAATAATAAATTTGATAGAATGTTTGCGACGCTTGTGGATCGCAGGCATGAAATTTTCGTAATAAAAGTTGTAAAATTTCAAGTCCAAGTTCGGATATTGTTCTCATTGTATGTTTAATTGCCCACATAATTGAATCGTAGACGAGTTTAAATTGTGTTGCATTCAATGTTAATAAAGCTGGAAAACAGACATTAGCAACGGATTGTAGAAGAACATAGAAATTCTTTCGATGATCAGGATAATCTTCGAAATTCTTATCAATCATATGAAGTGTATGTTCGAATATAAGATCGAATATTTCGGGTATACGTGCTGTTATACGATCTTCACATTTATTTATCAGAATCGACAACATATTTAAAACTTCACTTTCACGTGCATCGGGATGACCATCTCGATAATCAACTAAAACGAATGTATATAACGGTTGTAAGAATTCATCGAGTATTTGTTGAACATTTGCTGCTTTAGAAAAATAATTTCCAATTAAAATCAAAGTATCTTCTTTAATAGCAATCATTGATTTAATTAAACGTTGTTTAACAACCAACGGACCATTCATTCGAATGGCTTGATTGATATTTTCCGAGGTAACTTTATAGATATGTAATAGATCATTGTAAATCTTCAATAATTGATGAACATAGGGCGCACCAAGTGCTTTCGATGCACGTATATTCGTTTTAAGAATATTCAAAATATTATTAATAACATCGGGTTCTTTCAAACTTTCGACCGATTTCTTTGCGCCGGTTATAATCGAACTCCAAACATCATTCGGTAATTGCATATATCTATCGATTAATCTCGTTTGTTGAACATTATCAATGCTAGCTGCTATCATATTTCCAACGGCTTCGTAGAACGTATGAATTTGATGTGGTTCTAAATGGCAAATAATACCGTTGATATTCGTAAGGATTTCATCGACGAATGCTTGCGATTCACCGAATTGAACGGTGACAAAATGTCGACGACATTTCTGTGTTATTTTAATGAATGTATCGCAGGCCATGTCCTGAACACCTTCGTGTGTTTCGTGCATGAACTCGAAGAGTTTATTGACGACTGTCTTGAGAAATTTCCAATGTGCACGAAGAAATCGAGGATATTGCCCGACAACATACATGATATTCGAGGCGACAATAGCTTTATTATCTTTGCCACGTTTTTGTTCGACAAGACCGAGTAATTCTTTGATAACAGTCACAAGAAAACGTTTTTCATCTTCTTCATTCATAGCACCTGATATCGAACCAATTGCCCAACAAAGTGTGTTCAAATTCTTCCACGACCATTCCGAACCATTGATTTGATTGGCGAGTTTTTCCGTCATAATCGATTCGGTATCGTCATAATTCAAATGTGTCAAATAGACTAATGTTTCACGCATATTTTTATACAAATTAATCGCATCCGTATCTTTCATAAACTCTCGAACGACTTCACCGCGTTCGTTTTCAACAACGAGAACTTCTTCAGGTCGAGCCATACGCGAGATAATGACTCGTCGAACTTTCGAAAGAACTGTGCCGTAGAAATCTCGGCGTCGTGGTGGATTGTGCTGATTCGATTGAAGTAAATACGGTGTTGTTTGAGAGAACGGCACCTCACGATACAATTCAGCACTCAGAATATTCCAATATTCGAGACAAATTTTGAAGATTTCGATTTCTTCAACTTCAGATATGAGAATAAGGTATTGCAAGGCTTCGAGAAGTGTTTCTTTGAGATCAGGTGTTCGTTCAATAAGAATACTATGTTCTTTTAAGAAATTCGAGAAGAACAAAGCTAAATTTTGAATGAATTTTTGATCATCATCTTTTGCATTTCGATAAGCAGTTTTCAAATCGATTGTCAATGGCATGACCTAATCAAAATGAATAATTCGACATTTGAATAAAAGAAAGAAAACGAGTTTTATCTACAGTTTTCAATTGAATCATTGTTCGACGGAAAATATCCACGAATTTATCTTCATATTGTGCAACTTGAATACTTGCTAAAGAAATCAAATGAATAATACGTAAGATCGCTGATGATTAAAACAAAACAAATCTCGAACCTATTTCAGTCAAACAACGCAGTGTTACATTTCGAAACATGGGAACGGTTAAAAATGTATCGATTAATGTATTGACCATGTTGGTTTCGAAGATATAACCAAGTGGAATCCAACTAAGAAAACGTAAAAGTGTTTCCAATGTTACTAAAAGTAATGGTGGATGACGGGATTTTTCCTGAAAATGAATTCATCGAAATGATTTGGTTATTTTTCTTGAATTTTAAAATCGAAATTTTACCACAACGAATTCACACAATTGAAAAATCTTCGTAAATTCAGTGCACATCGTTTCTTTTAAATGTTTTGCTTTCGCTTGTGTCATTTGACCCGAAGAAAAATCAAAGACTTCTTCACTGAGAAGTTTTAAAATTTCGAGATTATTCTGACACATTGATTCGCTTGATTTACTCGCTTCGACAATATCACTGATAAAATTCGGCCATTTCTTCGGCCATTCATGTTTCAAAATCTACAATCAACACGAAAGTTCAACTCAAAAAAGTTTCAATTTCATTACGCAATTACTTGTACGAGAATGATGTTTAATTTATTCAAATAGACCTTTTCTCGTTCGATTAATTCGCCATTTTGTGAATGTGAAATGACCAAACTAACGATGTACTGTTTGATTGCTTCGCATTGTTCTTTTGGCAAAGCTTTCCATCGTGTTTTTATTGTCTTCTCCAAGATTTGCAGCGCATAATATTTCGTTTCTTGACATTTCGAATATTCCAAAATGCTATCGACCTTTGTCCAAGCATCGGGATGATCACGTAAAGCATTCAACACTTCGCTTGCTTGCCGTTGCTAAAATGACGTCACGAGACAAGAAAAAACGATCAACGGATCAAATATCATTTATTTTTAACTTACGGCATCGCCTTGTCCGCGATACATTGTATTGACAACGGCATCGAGAATGTTAACATCGAACGGTGCTTGACTATCGAAATTTAGTAGTGTTTGAGCCTGTTCAAGTAATTGCATGATTGACTCACGTGTGTGTTTGTCCGAAAGAGAAAGTCGTGGAAAGAAGGATTAGTCGTTTGTCTTGTCCAAAGTCAAGAAGAAAAGTAAAACAGTCCAAAGTCAGAAGAAGGAAATAGTCTTTTGTCCTAAAGAATGCTCAATTACATATCTTTTTAAAAAAGAGAGAGAGAGAGAAGCGAAAGTAAGCGAGAGAGAAAAAACGAATCGAAATCGACCAGTCGCAAAACGTCGGTATAAGATGTCAGTAGTAATGCTTGGGGAAAATTGGTGATGAAATTACTCAGATTTCTTCTTCTTCATCTAAGTTGCAAAACAAATATTCAATTTCACACATCGTAATTTTGTTAATTGACCAATGAAGATGAAATCTTTCGATTATATTATTTTTTTGTAATCGAATTTGAATTTTATATTTTCGTTGTTCGATTTCTCGACGAAACTCGATTTCGTTAATTTCTCCTGACATCTATTCAATTAAGATCGAAGTTAAAACATCTGCTTTTCGACTAACTAAAACAAATTCGAAAATCAAATAAATTTTTTCCTTGAAACTATTTTTCGAAATATTAATTCAAATAAAAATCATATCCGAGGATATTATTCGTCAATCATGGTAAATAAGGGTCAGTTATCTCTATCTCACTCACTCAAAAAAAGGTACACAAAAGTACGCGTTAAAATCACAAAAAAAAACGCCCGACCAACAAACAGAAACAAATTTCTTATTTCACATGACTTTATTTTGTTGTTAGATTTGTTAAGTTTTTTTTTTCATCTTCGTTTATTCGAGTTTACCATTGTTATTCAACAAAAATCTATGGCGCAACCGAGTCGTGCTCGCGTTTACGCCGATTGCAACACGCATCGACCACGGTAGATTGCTCGCGGTGCATGACAATTGATCGACTATTTTGCTTTTATTTTAGCGAATATTACGACTACGAGCTGCATGTTGTCGAATGGGGGTAAATCGTTCGATGAAAATCGCCGATTTGTAATTATTTGTTTGTTGTGTAGAAATCAAGATGATTATCAAATCGTACGAAAACTTGGTCGAGGCAAATACAGTGAAGTTTTCGAAGGCATCAATGTAACTAATAATGAAAAAGTTGTCATCAAAATTCTCAAAGTAAAATAAAAATGATAAGACGAAAAACAGAATGACATGTTCGAGTCGTTGGTTTGTTTTAGCCAGTCAAAAAGAAGAAAATCAAACGGGAAATAAAAATTCTAGAAAATTTACGTGGCGGACCGAATGTAATCACATTACTCGATATTGTCAAAGATCCAGTTGTATGTTATCATTGATTTTAACCGGACAGAATATTGATTGTTGTTTTTTGTCTGTCTATCTATTCTAGTCAAGAACACCTGCACTTATTTTTGAATATGTCAATAACACTGACTTTAAAGTAAATCAAAGGGACATTCTTGAGATATCCATATGCATATTTGTCCGTTTCTAGCAACTCTATCCGACACTTTCTGATTATGATATTCGTTATTATATGTATGAACTACTCAAAGGATTGGACTATTGTCATAGTATGGGAATAATGCATCGAGACGTTAAAGTACGAGATTAATTTGATGATATTATGGTTGTAAATTTTGTTTTTCTTTAGCCTCATAATGTTATGATCGATCATGAAAATCGAAAGGTAATAATTTCAAAAAAAAAATGATTGCTCGATGAAATAAATTCATTGATCTTTAGTTACGATTAATCGATTGGGGTTTGGCGGAATTCTATCATCCAAATCAAGAATATAATGTTCGAGTTGCGTCACGATATTTCAAAGGACCTGAACTACTTGTCGATTATCAATACTATGATTATTCATTGGATATGTGGAGTTTAGGTTGTATGTTAGCCAGTATGATCTTTCGTAAAGAACCATTCTTTCATGGACATGACAATTATGATCAAGTTCGTTTTTATTTGATGAATATTTAAAAAAATGATGTTTGGCGAAATTTAGCTTGTTCGAATTGCGAAAGTGTTGGGTACAGATGAACTCTATGAATATTTGGAAAAATATCAAATCGAATTGGATCCTCGTTTTAATGAAATTCTTGGCCGGTAAGCAGAAAATCTTGCAATAGATTGAAAAAAAAAGAATATTTATTTGATCTTTGTTGTACATAGACATTCTCGTAAACGATGGGAACGTTTTGTTCATTCAGAAAATCAACATCTCGTCAGTCAAGAAGCATTGGATTTCTTAGATAAACTTCTTCGTTACGATCATAACGATCGTTTAACAGCCAAAGAAGCTATGGATCATCCATATTTCTGTAAATCTCCTACTCGTTTTCAGATAATAATAAAACAAATTTTGTTTTTCGTATGTCTAGATCCAATAGTTCGTGATCAAGGTCGTCAATTGAATACAACTTCTCAAACATTACTCTCGAATAATGGTAAATGAAGGAAAAAACAAACAAAATAAATTCCATTTTATGCTTGTTTTCTTTTTAGCTGGTGCCTCTATATCTTCGACTAATTCTCCGTCGCCGCTTAATGTGAACAGTAGCGCGCCGACAACAAACCAGTGAACAAGCCAACACTCCATCATACTGCTTTTCAAAACGATCTTATTTGATTCTTGTCTTTCCTCCTTCTCTCTTCTCTCTCTCTCTCTTCTTCTTCATTGCATTTTTTTCTACATTATAGCAGTGTGAATATTCAACAGAGAAATATCAAACAAACAACACGATCTTTGCAGGATGATGAAATCGAAATCTTATCTCCATATGACACACTAGAACTTGTTCATCTATGTTAAATATGTATTTTTCTTTCTCTCTCTCTCTCTCTCTCTCTCTGTTTTTTTCAACGATCGATCATATGGATCTTCTGTGTTTGTTCTTCTTTTCTTGTTCTCTAGTTCAAATGTTATTGAAACAGCATTTCTTTTTCTGCTTTGAATATACACTTAAAAACAAAACAAAAAAAGCACTTTAAACTAAAATCTCGTGATTGTGTTAATTATTTGTAGATTCAACCAAAGAAAAACAACGAATCAAAATGTCCTTCGATGACGATGCAAGCGGTTCACCACCACCATTCGGTACCGGCGATGAACAACCCGATGAATCAATGTATCAATCAGCAGTACCAACAAATTCAAGTGATATCAATTTAAATGATGACGACGATGACGAAGATCCATTTGGCGATTCAAAACCAGCGGCCAGAACGAAAACACCAACGAATACAACGAATACAGTCGAAACATATTCAACGGATAATCAAACATCTGAAGATAATACAGCTGCAAGTAATGCCAATGATGATGATGACGATCCATTCGGAGAGAAAGCTAATCAATCAACATCTACTGCTTCTGCTCCTGCTCCTGCTGCCGCTGCTGTTACTGTTGCTACTCCTGTTACAACACCAGTTAAAGAAGAAAAGCCTTTGTATCCACCTGTAAGTCCAATTACTCCAACATATTCAACGAATTATACAACTTCTGAACCATCAGCAGTTAGTAAACCAGTAGCAAAACGATTGACTAGTGATGCAATTTCAATAACTGTTAGTGATCCAACCAAAGTCGGAGATGTAAGTCATTTCGAAAAGCAAAATACACACACACATTACTATTTTTAAAGGGCATGTCAGCATATATGACATATCGTATAACAATAAAAACAAGTTTAACCGTATTTAAAAAGGAAGAATTTTCTGTGAATCGTCGTTTCAGTGATTTTCTTGGTTTACATGCTAAATTAATTAATAAATATTTACATATGGGTATAATCGTTCCAATGCCACCTGAAAAAGATTCATTGGGCACAGCAAAAGTGAAAATTTCGTCGAAAGATGAATCAACACCCAGTGATTTTATCGATCGTCGTCGTGCTCTTCTCGAACGTTATCTCAATCGTTTAGCATCGCACGGTAAACTTATTGAGGATCCTGATGTTCGAGATTTTCTCGAAACATCCGGTGATTTACCGAAATCAAAAGATACAGCAGCATTGAGCGGTGCTGGTGTTATGCGTGCTCTATCATCGATATCGAATACCGTAACAAAATTAACAATGAAAACAGCCGAACAAGATAAATGGTTCGAAGAACAACATACAATTGTTGTCGATTTACAAACACATTTAAAGCACGCATACAATCAATTTAATTTCGTTTTAAATCAACGTAAAGAAGCCGGACATAATCTTAAACAATTTGTCGTTACACTCAATCATCTAGCTACAACCGAAGAACATACATCGTTGTCAGCTGCATTGACTGAATTAGCTAATTTACAAGAAAAATTAGAACATATCAATAGTGAATATGCAAATCGAGAATATTCGATTGTTACAGAATTGATTAAAGAATATATTCTTTTGTTGAATATGGTTCAATTAGCTTTTAATGAACGTATTAAAACTCATCAGCAATGGTTGAATGCTGAAGACAATTTGAAAAAAGCTCGAGAACGAAAAACTAAACTCGAACAATCGCCGAAGAATGCAGATAAAATGCCTCAAGCTGAAGCTGATATTCGTGATGGTGAAGCAAAAGTTACCAAAGGCAAAGAAGATTTCGAAAGTATCTCGTTAACAATCAAAGAGGAAATGTCGGCTTTCGAAGACGCACGAGCCGCTGATTTTATCGAGGCTATTGGAGTTTACTTAAAGAATTTATTAGAACAACAAGAAAAAATCCTCGAACTTTGGGAAGGTTATTTACCTGAAGCAAACAAAATATCCGTATAAAAAGAAAAATCTTTTTCGTTTCTTTGCAATTTGTGATTCGTGCATTTTTATTTTCCTATTTATCAGTCATTTTTATATCTAGTTAATGAACCAAAAATTTGATTGTTTTTGTTTCTTTACAAATTTTGTTGATTTTTTATTATTATTATTAATTTATTTTCATTTTGATTCATTCCAATTGTGAATTGTTTTGTACTTCTATTCAGTGATATTTTTTTTTCAACTTTAGATCAAATAATTTTCTTCATATTCTCACCGAATGGATTCAAGGTGAAATGATTAACTTCGGTCCTTTTTTTTTGTAAACACATTCTGTTTTTCTATGTTTTGTTCTTTGAAAAGAAAACAAATAAAAGCATAGCGTGCGAATTCAAATGAATCAATCAGTTGAACAGAATCTCTCGAATCTCGTTCAAGAACTGACAACATCCGGTTCGAAAGTCTTGAACGAAGATAAAATGAAAAAATTAAAACAGATCTGCAAGTAAGTGACGAAAAATTCTCAATGAATCCAATAGGATCGATTGTTGTGTTTTTTTGTAAAAAGACAAACTGATGTTAATATTGAATATTGTTATCGTTTATTAATCGAACAATTAAATAAACAACATTCAGAAATTCGTTATTCGACATTTCAAATCATCGATCAATTATTTCAACGTTCACATCATTTTCGAACGCTTTTGCTCGATGGTTTCAATTATCTTATCGACAAATCGCTCGGTAAATCATCAATTGAATTCACGAATCAAACGAAATTCTTCGTTTAGGACTGAATATCGACGATCAATTACCGCCGCCGAAATCAACAGCAAAATTACTCAAACAATTCGCTGCTTCATCGATCAAACAGTGGCATGAGAAATTCGGTTCCACTTACAAACTACTTGATATCAGTTATAATTATTTAAAAAATAGTAAATTTTTCAATTTCGACAACGTTGATCAACCGACTGGAATCACAGCTGAATTAGAACGCGAACGAACACAAGCTAATCAATTACGTTTAGCACATAAACTGCAAACGGCAACTCAAGAATTGAATGGTGAAACGAGAGTTTCTTACGACAAGAAATCGAATTTGGTTTTTGTTTAGACACTTCAAGTGAAATCTATTCATGTATAAAACAGGCGGAGAATTGTTTGAATCTACTTGTTTCGAATAATCAGGAAGCAACAAGTTCGACTGCAATTGAAGAGAAGAACGAGGAAATTGATGATGATGACGACGACGATGATGATGACGATGATGATGATTTTATTGAAGTACCACTTATACCACCGGAACGAAACGATCGAGAATTGCTTCAAGTTCTTGGATTGAATGAAGGTGGAAAGTATGAAATAACAATTAATTTATCTGATAAACCGAAAGGTTCATTATTTGACATCGAAAAGACCGATGATAATCGAGCATTAATCGATAATCTACAAGATCTCTATCGACAATTGGATGATGTCTTTTTAAATAAAATACAAGATTGGATGAAAATTTTTATTCAAGTACAAGAAAAGGCTAATAGTCAACAAATAATAAATGTGATTAAGAAAGCAATTGATATGAAAAATTCGGCGAAGAGCTGTTTGAGAATGATCGAGAGTTATCATTTAGCACCGAAAAAAACTCCGAAAATCGTAGAAAAGCCAGGTACGATCACTTAATCTCGCAGGATCTTTTCAAAATATTTCGTTTTTGAATAGTTAAACCTAAAATAAAGCCTATCGAAAGTCAAAGTACAACAACAGTCGAACTCAAAGAAATTCCGACGCTAACCGAAGCTGAAATTCGTTACTATTTCGAAAATGATACCGATTCAATCAAACGAAGTTTCAAACAATGCGATATACAAAACGCTTTTGTTCGTGCGACAGATAGCGACGAGATGCCTGACGTAATTATATCTGTTCTTACATTTTCAAGAATCAAAACTTCACCTTTGGTTTTCTCTCTGTTTAAAAACTTAGAATTTAAATTATTCTCTTCTTACACGTAAACGTACATTTGTCACTGAATTACCCGCTGTCAAATGGAAATGTCGAGCTCCGTTGGGTAACGGTAAACTATGTGAACGAATGGATCGATATAAATGTCCGTTTCATGGACGAGTCATTGCTCGAAATGAACGAGGACAAGCTGAAGATGATAAAATTCGTTTCAAAGAAGAAGAAGAAGAACGAGCTAAGAAACGGTCAGTACCCGAATGGCAAGATCCTGACATGCTTGAAGATATACGATTAGCGACTGGCATTGATCTACGTATGAGTGAAGCGAATAAACGAAAGAAAAAGAAGAAAAATGAATCGAATTTAACAGTGATTGGAGCTGAAGAGGATACGGCAAGAAAAAGATTGGAAAATATAATATTCAATCGGTATGATTTGATAATGAGAAAAGAAAATTAACGAAATTATAATTCAATCTGAATGTTTAGATCATCATTGAAACGTATCGGTGCTGCTTTAGATGCTGACGAACGTCGGCGAAACGAAGAGAAATTCCATCATCAATTTAACTATTCTTTAAATGAGTAAAATCTTTTTTGTTTATCTTTTTTTTGCTTTGTACAAATTTAAATGAAAATAAACGAGACAGTTTTAAACAGGTCCGAGTGTATAAATATCATTGTACCATCCATTATCATGCCAACCACCAAATATCCACATAGAATTATTATACAAAACAGCACTGTGTCCTTCACGTGCTGCAGGTGTGTTCGGTTTTAATTTCAATTGTTTCCATTGATTAGTTTTGAGATTCAAAACAAACAATTCATTGCTTCTTTGTATGCCAACATAACCTCCGAACATATAGAGTTTGCCATCGACAAGTACACATGTATGTCGGCCACGTTTAGCAGGAATAACTTGCGAATCATCGCTGTATTTATGTTCGGTCCATTCGGATGTTTGAAAATCAAACGAATGACAATCATTGAATTTGCCACAGCCTAAACCGCAGACGAGATACAAACGATTGTTGTAGATATGCGCACCACCGTAGGAACTTCGACGTGGTGGCGCATTTCGTTGATTAACCATTGTCCATTGATTTGTTTTGAAAGCAAATCGATACATATCATTGAATTTATTATCACCTATTCCACCGAATAGATACATCGCATTTTGATAGATTGCAACTGAATGTGCACTTCGTGGACGTGGCGGATTCGAACACGGAACTAATTCCCATTCGTTTCGATCGAATATATATCGATACATGTCGTTTAATTTACCCGACGAATCCCAACCGCCGAAAATATACATCATATTTTGATAAACACAAGCACTGTGTTTGCATCGTTTCGAGGGAACTTTCGATTCATCATTAGGCTTGATTTCAGTCCATGTTTGAGTTTGAAAATCAAATTTAAATAGATCATTAAAACGATATTCGCCTAAACCACCGAATATATACATAGAATTGTTATAGATCACAGCACTATGTCCGCTTCGTGCTGCTGGTGGAGAATTTGTTGGGTCGATACGCGACCAACTGAGAGATTCATTCGAAGCCATTTTTTAATTGATCTTCTTCTTGAATTTTGTTTCGTTTTATATGCATAAAAATAGTGATTCATCACGTCATACTGACGCTGTTGTTGTGCAAGATTGGTCCTCGATGTTTTTCTTTTATAATGACTCATAGACTCGTTGAAGAAAAAAGTCATTTGAACTCCGGGTACATTTTCAAACAGATGTTTTCTTTTTTATTTGCGAATTTCGTTTAGTAATCAACGTCATTATCAAGTGATCTAGTACGTACATAGGAAAATGAATTATGATTCTCATTGAGAATCAACGACTAAAAAGAAACAGAAGAAAAAAAACATTATTTCAAAGAATTTTGAGGGTGTTTTCTAACCATGTTCTCTTCTTTTGCTGGTGGATTTCGTAGGAAAAACATCAATGGCGCATAACATAAACATAGAAAGGATATAATGAGAAGCATAGCGCGAAAGCCAAATGCATGAACTATAAATCCACTCAATGCTGGACCTAGTTGATCAAAAGAAGAAGAAAAAATGAAACAATGATGTCGATGAAGTCATTTTATTATTGTCTTACCAATTGCATAACCAAGGCAAAATGCAACATCAGCAATTGCATAGACACTGCCGTAGACAGATGAATGACGGATATCAACGAGATATCCCATTGTTGGCATCATTGATGAATCGACCATTCCAATAGCAAAACCAAGAAGACCATTGGGAAGTATGAGACCATAGATAGTTGTTGCTGTTGGTACACCAACTAAAGCAATGGCTATGAGCAGTAAACCAATCATGCAGCATAGCCAACGACCCATTTTGTGAGCCATAGGTCCGAATAAATTCGTACCAATTAAATAGGAAATCGATGCAGGTAAAAATGCCGCTCCTAGAATTTAAAACCTTATTTTCTCCTGTTTTTCTATCAATTGCCATAGGAAACCTTGTTCGAATTCTGTAGCTCTCATTGTCGACATCATCCAAATCGGTAACGATGGCTCCATCATAGCTATTCCAATATTTCCAACTGAAATCGCTCCTAAATATGCGTACATTTTCTTTTCATTGAACGATTCTTTCTCGTTAGTTATCTATCTGTTTACCAGCAGCAAGTAAAATATAAGGATCTCGAATCAATGTTTTCAATGACGCACCTTGAATCGGTTCGCTAGCTACTCCTGGTTTTAATACCGTTAATTGCAATGCTATTCAATACCAAAAAACAAAACAATCAATAGGAAATCAATCTTTTTTTTTGTTTGTTTCTCTTCTTACCGCCATCCAATAAACCTAATGTAGCTAAAACTAGAAATGGTGATGCTTTACTAACATATTCGTACATAAATCCTCCGAACGGTGGTCCAACTGAAACGATTGAGTTGATTTTGTCGATCATTTGAGATTTGAATCATTGTCAGACTTACTCAAAACTCCAAGTGCTAATCCACCTAAGGCTGTGCCCATTGCTTTTCCTCGTTCTTCATCTTCCGGATATCGATCCGCCAACATGCCAAGACCTATAGTTGTTGTTGATTTTCTATTCTATTCAAATCGTTCTTTTCTATCGAATCGATCTCACCCGAAACACTCGAACAAGCCGAACCAATACCTTGAATTGCTCGAGCAATAAACAAAAGTCCAAAACTTTTACTAAACGCGAATGCTAAAACGGAATTCAATCGCACAAACAATTCTTCATCAACAATCGACCTACTCAAAGTCGAAATAATCATAATAACAAATCCCGAAAACATCGGAATACTATAACCAATACTAAAGAAAAACAAAACAAATCGAATCTCTTTCGAATCATTATCAATCTTACCGATTTGTTAACGGACCAACAAATGGATTTGTTAATAATTGAACAAAAGCCTTCGATGCAAACATAATTCCTACCCATTGATTTTCCTTAATAGAAAACAAAAAAACTCGTCGATTTTTTTAGAAAGATTTCGTTTTTGCTCGGGAACTTTTTCTAAAATAATTGTTCGTTGTCTGTTTTCGGTTTCAGTTTTATTCAACGCCCATTCTGTTGTCCAATTGCAAGTTGTTTTCAAGACTCGTCGAAATTGAACGGGATGTCGAAAGAAATAATTCTGTTTTTTCAATAGTTCATTATTCGAACAATTCTTGGCGAGAAATTTAAACGTATCTTCGGCTGTTGTTGTTGCCGATTGTTGAAGTTGATAGAGATAATCCGGTACAATTGGAACTAAAATTGAATCATTGTAAAAAGAGTTTTTTTTTGTTCTACTTTTTTCTCATTACCAACAGTTGTTAAAAGCATATTGTCGAGAAATAAAGCGATGAATACAATTACTAAAATCAAGGCACGCGATGAACGCCATTTATACCAAAAATCTTTGATTAATTCGAACGCTCGATTGTCCATTTCTTCTCGATCGGTTCTAAGAATGAGAAAGATGTATCAATCGATCGATTCTTTTTCTCTTAATTAAAATCGAGAATTTAATCTCGGAGAATATCCGGTAAGATTAAAAACCTCTTATCAAGGCTATTGAATCAAAATACAAACCTTTAGCAAGAAGTCAAAATAAAAAGAAACGGAGAAAGAGCAAGTAAATCAAGTTCGTAAAATTGTCCTAGAAGACTTTTTATTGGTTCCGATTCGATAGTAGGAAACAAAAGGCATTAATGAACGTTAGAGGTTTTTGTATTAAAGCGCACGACGAAAGAAAATTTTCTTTTTTTTTTGTTTTTCAACGATTGAATAGAAACTATAAATATACAAAACAAAACCGAGAGGAAACCCCGTTACAAAAGCTAAAAAACGGAATAAGCAACGACTAAGAATTGACTCGTAGCTTTTCTCTCTCTCTCTCTCTCTCTGTTCTTTTGTTCAATGTTTTCTAATCACGATGTTTCGATATAAATGATCTAGATTAACAAATGAAGAAAGATCTTTCTCTCTCTCTCTCTCTCGTTTTTCTTTTTGCTTCGAATGAAATTCGATCAGATACATGTCAGCCAAATCATCGAGTTCAACAATAATAAACAACAAGAAAATTCATGACGAGTTTTCCTTTTCTTTTCAATTTGCATATGATAAGAGAGAGAAAAAAAAATCACTCGTCTTCTACAAATGAACATTGATCATGCATATGTCATGCGAGAAACGCAGCAGACACAGAAAAAAATTCGAATTTTTTTTTCATTAAATCAACGAGAATGACACGAGCATCATTTATCAATGATACAAACATGAACTAAGTATTAATAAAACAAGATGAAGAAATAGATTCGTACAAGCAACGATAAATGTTTGAATTAAATGAGAAAGAAGTGAAGTATTCGAGTAATGTTTGAGATAATTAAAGGCAAATTTCGACTAAATGAAAAGCAAAGAGAAACATGAGATCTGTTTTTGTGTAATGTAGAAATCATTACGCGATAGGCTATGTGAGCTAAATGAATGATTTGAATAAATGAGAGAATATAGAACATCGACCAGCCGAACCAATGCGAAGATTTTTTATAAACCTAAAAGTAATATTTCAATTTGATTCATCAGAAAAATGTCAAAACAAGTTTCTACGAGAATTTTGCCGATGGTTAACCAAAGACAAACCAATGGTATGCCAATCGATAGAATCAAAAATTGTTGATAATTGAATTCTTCAAAACTGCGAATATTTAAAATTAACAAAGAAATCTGCAGAAGAAAAAAGAAAAAAAAATTGGGTCGATTTTTTTCTGAGAAAATAATTATTTTTTTGGAACAAACCATTAGCATAAAATCGAGGTTTAAAAACCACGAAAATATACTCCCACGAGAATATTCGATCGTATGTTTTCTATTGATTTGATAAAAATGAGTCATGAGATGAGTCCATGGAAGATAGATAATTAACATCATCAAAACAAAACCTAATCGAAGCTAAACAAATAGACCGAGAAAAGTTTTCTTATTTTCTTTGTTCTATCATTTTTCCTACAGTAAGAATATTGAACTGTGCTTTTAAATTCGAATAATCAAAGAAAAATTCAATGTAAATATGTAATCCGATTGATATCGAAAGAAATAGAATTGCTATCGTTGCAAACAGAGCATCAGTTACACCTATTGAATAGAATAGATAATATTGATTAAATATTCAAATCCTACGACAAAATATAGCTGTAAATAGAATCGATAGAATAACACAAGTCGATTGAACGAGAATCAAAAGGTAGAAACCTAATTGATGATCGAATCTTTCGATCGTTTGAATTTGTTTAACTGTTAACAAAATAATTGGAATCATAGTTAAAATACCAAACAATGCGTACAACCATCGTTGTAAAATCAATTGTTTATCTCGATCGAGAACAGGTCTATAACTCATTTGATTTCGTGTTCAAATGACGCACATCTATCTAATCCTTTTCTCCTTTCTGTGTCTCTCGATTTTTTGGCAAACGTGTCGAAATGTTCATCAAAATTCTTTGACTAAATACAATTGTATAAGTATGTCATCTCTTTATTCAAATTTCTTATAAGCACACTAAACAAAAGAATGTCTATATGAGCAGCACCATTTTCTTTTAAAATTTCGAAAAGCGAACATTATTTCGATTGATCGATGTTTGACTCGACATATGTCGTGCTGGTACTTCTTCAACATGATCGTCATCATCGTCGATATATGGAATTGAATTATTTAAACTATCTTTTTCTTCAACTTCGATAATTCTCGATAGAGCCACACTGGTTACACTCAATGTTCGAAAGGCTCTTGTCGGATCAATGTCCGGTTCTTGTTTATTCGATGGCATATCTTGCAGAAGATTCGATATTGATGTTGAACTAAATGTCGATTTGTTCGATTCAATTCCACTGTCCGTTCGAGAGTAAAAACCTTGTTTAAATAAATGAAAATTATCTCGAATAAGAGGATTGGAATCTTGCGTAAAAACATTTAACAAATCGCCAATGATGAGTACGCCTTCGTTTAGTAGATGACTATTTCTGCTGAGATCGTCCCGAGTTTCATCTAAACGTCCTAACATTTCGAAACGTAACATTTGAATGTCTTGTTTTAATTCTTCGAAATCGCCTTCTCGAATTTCTTCTTGTTCTTCACGTTGTTTATGCAAGAGAAAACGTTTAGTAACACGTTTCATTACTTTTCGATAAGTTAACCGTTGATTAACATCGAATGAGCCTTGTCGAGTTCGAAGATCTTGCTCATTCAAACGTAAATTCCCCATTTGCCCATTGGATATAGCGGGTACACCGGCTGGTTTTCCTTTTTTCCGATTTAAATCCGGTACTGGACCTTTGATTCTCAATGTTAGATTACTCGGATTATCGATCGAATTTGCTGTATCTTCATTGTCATCTTTTAATTTCTTCTTACATAAAAATATTCGACAAAAAACATTGTAAATATTCTTCGGCGTCGGAATTATATTAAACGGAACCGGCATTGTTCCTCCTACAACATCAAAATAATATTCCGGTGATTTTTTTTCTTGGTAAAAAAGAAATGCTCGAACCTTCTTTAATATATTCCATGTATAATTTGCTTCTTGCAAATTTCCATTCGACATCAGCATGTTCTTCGATTGTTTCGTAGGATTTCGACATCATAGCGATTAACATATTTAATAGAACGATCACACTGGCGATATTAAATGCACCGTAAATGAGATAACCAATGTAAACTGTGAGACGATTTTCGTAGTTCTCTAATTGTACACCTTCTTTTTCGGCAAGACCGAATAATGACCAGAAAACTGTCTTAAATGTCGAAATCATTCTAATGCAAAACAACAAAAACAAAAATTTTCTTTTGAAGACAATGGATTCCTACGTTCCGAAGTATTTCTCGGCAGGTAACTCTCCGGATTCTAAATGATCGATCATTTCGACTTTGCCTCGAACTGATTCTTTGTAATACCAAAAGAGATTATTCAAGCCAAACATAAATCCACAAAAGATAATTACAAAGATAATTAAGAATTTTGCAATATCCTTAAGAAAAAACTCAGTTTTTTTTGGGGGGAAAAAATAATTGTGATTCTTTAACATACAGACATCATTCGTCCTAAGGAAATTTGCAACGGTCCGAGATGTTGAAAAGCTGGCAGAAGAAAACAAATTCGAGAAAAACTAAATATATTCGCAATTGCAAATAACGCCTCGGCAACATTGATCGGATCGAATGAAACCCAATAGAATCGATCTTAAACGAGACAAAAAAAACAAGCAAATTCAGAAAAGGAAATTTTATTTTACCAGCATTTAACCAATAGAAAACATGATAATACTCGTACTGATCATTCGCAGTTAGATTGCAAATACTACCGATTTTACTTGTAAAATGAGCGTCCTGCAATCGTTTCTTCGATTGTAAAACCTAAATCAATTCCTCTTGTGTTTTTTTGTTCTCAATTTAGTCTCATCAATTTACTTGAATAATCACGTAATATTTCAACGCAAACGAACATAAATACAAAATATTCATACATGAATCGACAATATTATTCCATGAGAGAAGATAATCTTGAAAGCCATCGTTATAAGCTTGTTTGATTTCATGCCAAAGAAATCCAATAACAAAAACGGATATGGTTATATCGATCCAAGTCGGTGTGGTCGATCGAAAGACAATATTTCCACTTGGAAATATCGTACAGTTTGTGAGATTAAATTCTTTCTGATATCGAATAGCTTCACTTAGATTATTGGCTATTGTCGCATCGGTTTCGTTTAAATGTTTGAGATTTCGTTGAAATTCTACAGCAAATAGAAAACTCGATGCAATTATCAGAATAATAAATATCGCATAGGAAATCGTATGACCAATGAATTTAATACAGGGTTGTTTTAAAAATCTTTGCAACTGAACAAAAAATGAATTTAGAAATAAGACAAAGTTGTTGTTGTTGTTTTTTGATTACTTTAATCGTTTGTTTTGACCATGAAGTTAGAATATAACATAGACAAGCGAATGGCAATACGAATATATACAAAATAGTGAGAAGAAAAATTAAGAGAGGATTTAGTTTGAATAGATTTCGTATTTGACTGTGCCAAATTTCGACTAGTTTTTGTTGGCAATTCGAATGAGCAACAAACTAATATTGCAGCGAGAAAGAAAAACGAGGTGAAATCGAATGTTTATAATTGTGAACTCACTGGTTTTTCTTCGTATTTAATCGCTAGATAAAGTCGAGCTAGTAGAACATATTTTTCTTCAGATTCTTTGCCGGTTTTACCCAGAACACAATCGAGTTCATTGTGTCCACGAACTTTATCTAGTAATTTGACGGCATAGGCACTTAATTGATCGGCTAAGATCATGTATTCATTCTGAATGAAATTATATTTTCGAAAATTCAAACGAATATATGTTTGTTTGTTTTTACTTTGAAATATTTTTCTTTGCCTGATAGATCTCTTAATTCTCTTCCGAGTTCGAAAGCAGTTAAAATCGGATCGATCGATGCTAAACTAATGTAACTCTCGCTTGCTAAACCACGATAAGCATTTAAACGCGATTGAGCTTGACGAAGTGAATCGAATTTAAAACGTTGATGACATTGCAAACATTTACAATGATAATCATGAGGCTTTTTTATTCGATTTCCATGACGTAGAAGTAACTCAACTAAAAACGAGAAAATCAAACTAATACAAAAGAATTTATTTTCAACTGATACCGATTTCTGTTCGATTGTATTGCGCTGCTAGGATCACCGGCGTTATATCCGGTGCAAATTGTGCGTCGTCAGATGAAGGCGTCGCCCAAAATGATTCTTCATTATCGAAGGCACCTCGTGCATTGAAATCTTCGAATTTCGGATGTAGAATACAAGCTTCAGCTATTTGAACATGACCGAGATAGATCGCCAAGAGAATAGCTTCACGTATTTTTTGTTGATCACATTTATCTAAGAGAAGTGTAACGACCTGAATAATAACACACGAAAAAAAATGTTTTGTTTGCAAGTGATTTTTGAAAATCATCAATCGACTGACTTCGAGATGTTCGTTTTCGATTGCTAATTGCATTGCTGTTCGACCTAGTTGATTGGTTGAATCAATCGGATTCGTGATTTGATTTCGAACAAGAATCCGATTAACTGTCGTATAGTCTCCATTTTCACACGCACGAACAAATTGTTCATCAATATTTAGTCCCTATTCAACCAAAAGCACAAGATCGTGTGTTTTTTTTCTGTTTTACTTTCAAAAATCACCTCATTTCTTGATCCATGCATGTATCCTCGTTTATACAAACTGGTTTTTGGCATGAGCATTTCATTTCGTTCGTTGTTCATCGGCCGTTTCTGACCACTGAAACGTCGTGGTTGTAACTGCATCGGTTGATGATGATTCTCGTTCGTAGCCATTTGTTATTCGTTATTTTTTACATTAATTCTGCAATAACAACACAGAAGAAAAAAAGAGCTCAGTAATAAAACACACGGAAATGTTCGTATTTAACTTGAACAAATATTTCAATAAAGAAAAAAAATATTATTATTTGGTAGATTATCTATTCTTTTAGAAGTCAAGCTCTAGACCAAAAAAAAGTGATGTAGCAGACAAACAACACACAACTATTTCAATCGAGATAATAAGCAGATGTTTGCGATAGATTTCTCATTGTTTTATGGAAATATACGTTTATACAGAAAGAGCGAGCGAGAGAAAAAAGATCGACTCATATATTCGAGGGGTTAAATATTGTTGTCGTTGCTAAATGATTGAGTAAAAATAATAAATGTAAAGATCATAGGAGTTCTTCTTTTTTTTTTATTAAAACTAATATTTGATTGAGTTTAATAATCCGGTTGCTGACGTGTTTTAAAAATCGACAAGTTCAATCCAATGAAAGCTCATGTTACTTGTTGCGATTCATATAGGCATAAAACAACAAAACAATCAAAGTTTATCTAAATCCTGTCGACATATGTTAGGAAAAAAATAGAAAATTGAAATGTCAATATTATTTATTAGTTTTTTTTTCTTCTCTTTCTCTTCTTCTATGTTAACACAAAAAAAATATGTTCGAGATACTTTTTTACAGCGAACAAAATAAATGGATAATCAGGGATATTGAAATATTTTGAAAACATTTTCTTTTTGTTCTGGTTCAATTCGAATTTCTGTTATCGGCGCGATTATTTGTTGATCATCAGCTATGATATTCAATTGAATATTATTACCTGAAAGTTGTTTTTGAGCAACAACAGTATTGATTGAATTGAGTAGTTCTTTCGATATTTCTTGTGTTTGATCATCGATATAACCAATAATGAAATGAACTCGATTGCTATCTCGACTGATTCGATGTTCTCTCATGTCGGATGGCTCGAGATTTGTTGGTACATTTAATGTATCACCGATCTCGTTTTCATCGTGTTCATATTCAACATTTGCTCGAGCACGTGCATCAGGATCTTCGATCTCTTTTGACAATGTTCTTCGACGACCTTGACTCTCGTTCATACTTCTCGTATCAGTATCATTTAATTCATCACCGGAATAATCACCGAAATCAATCGTTTCGTCTTCAACATACAATTGTCGCGTAAAAACACGTTGATATCGATCGACAAGGACAGACACAAGCATGCCAATCATTGCAGCACCAGCTAACGAACATAAACATGAAATTACTCGTCCGACAGGTGTAACAGGATAGATATCACCATAGCTAAATATTTATCGAGATTGAAAATAAAATCTAGAAAATGATTTTCTTACCCAACACTTGTGATAGTTATAACTCCCCAATAAGTTGCTTTTAATATCGAATCAAATGCCGGACGATTCGATTCATTTTCAGCAAAATAAGCTGCAGCACCAAATAGAAAACTAAACAATGTCAAAATAACAATCATAACTAAAAAATCTGGCACCGATTGCTTTATTGTTGATAGAAGTACATGGAGAGATTTGATATTTCGAAAGACTCGATAGAATTTAAAAATACGAATAAAACGTAAAATTCGTATAAGACGAAGGCCAATATAAGTTGACGCACTGATATCATTATTTTGATCAACAAAATGAATAATTAACGACACGAAATAAGTGACAATCGCGATTATATCGACCCAATTCATTAGGTTTTTAACAAACTGAACTAGTGAAGGCGTACCGATCAATCTAAGAGCTAA
>ERZ778027.1415-NODE-1415-length-40424-cov-12.488667_pt1 | contig 40424 bp, 46 predicted proteins | sample MGYA00375757_ERZ778027 | MGnify/ENA primary metagenome ERZ778027 (study PRJEB29350, sample SAMN05389817) | bioreactor metagenome | isolation source: Ammonium sulfate bioreactor | place: South Africa: University of Cape Town | collected 2014-02-18 ...
CAACCCCTTTGTCCTCTTTTTTTTTCTTTCCTTTCCTTCGTATCTCTCTTCAATAATAATACGAAGAAGAAGAAGAAAAAAAAAAGAAAGAACGCACTCAGTTTAGAGCATTATTGAGTTGATGTGAGTATGCGCGCATATGTAAGCATATATGATTGATTCATTACAATTCGACTGTCTAATCTATGTAATTTGTTTGTTTTTCTTTTTCTTTTTAAATTCTATATTAGTCAATTCGTCGACGAAACAAACTATTCTTTAAATACAAAGTCTCATTTATTGACAATGCAAACTGACCATAGAGTGCCAACAATTAACACAACAGCTATGCGTCAACAACAACACCGTAAACGTTCATTTAGCAGTTTAAATCCTCGTAAACGCGACCGTCATGACTTAATTTGCGTGGTTTGCCATGCTCCAGCAATGGGTATGTAAACCAAAGTCGTACTCAAGCATATTTTCCTCTTTCTATGCGTCCACAACGTTCGCCGTAACCTATGTATTTTTGTTTAGGATACAATTTTGATCAAATAACATGTGAGAGTTGCAAAGCTTTCTTTCGTCGGAATGCATTGAATAATGCCGTAAGCATCAAAACATAAGTTACAATTCAAGTAAATGCATAGTTTCTTTCAGGGTAAATTCAAATGCCGATCCGGCACTGACGATTGTTTGATTACATTGGAAACACGAAAAGTAAAAAAATTCGAATCGATAGATTTCATTGATCGATGTGTTTTTATTCTAGAGATGCAAAGCTTGCCGATTAAAGAAATGTTTCGATAAAGGCTTGAGAAAAGAATGGATCATGTCCGAAGAAGAAAAACGTACGAAAAAACAGAAAATCGAAGATAATCGTCGTCTACGTGCTATGTCACAAAATTCGACAATGTTCGCATTTACACCATCAAGTTCACCACCGACCGTTCCCGAAACTGAACAATTTCAATCTACAATTGACTATCCCAAGACCTATATCGATGACTACAATACTGACTCTCAAAAAGATCCCTGTGATCCATTTTCGAATTCACAAGATTTCTCATTTGATATTAAACCTAATCACGATATTTTGAAATTTTTCGATTCGTTCGATGATAAATGTTTATTAGATCTCAACGAACGTTTATTATTAGCGAAAATCGACGAAAATTATACACGTGCCGTTCGACTAAATATTATAGCGACAAAAAATCATAATTCATCATCGTTAAGAAATCTCAATGATGTTGCTGATGTTGTCAATGAGCCAGCACAAATTAGTACAATAAGAATGATAACATTTTTCAAATTAACACCACAATTTAGTGTTAGTTGATCTATCAAACGAAATCAATGTTGAATATTTTTCTTTCTTTCTAGTCTCTACATGAAGATGAACGTCTCACCTTGGTGAAACATAATTTACTTGCCATTCTGTATTTTCATATATGTATGTGTGTGAATACTGAAACGGAAATCTATCAAGAACCGAATACAACCAATGATTTTTTTTATCATGCAAATGAATTACGACGTTATTCCGATGAAATTTATATTCGAACGATGAAATTAATTCGTGAAGTTCAAGATATTTGTTCGCATGATCATTTAATTATCAAATTAGCCATGCTAATTATGATTTTTTTCAACGGTTCCGATTCATTCGAATCAACTGATTGTCAAAATAACGATGTATTTCGTGCACAAAATGTTTTTATTGAACTACTATGGAAATATTTCGAAGCTCGTTTCGATCCCGAGCAAACACCTCTACTCTATTCACGTCTTATACAAGCGATTATCGAAGCACAAGCTCTCGGGCGTTTAACAAAAGAAGCAATTGCTTTGAAAAATCTGCCCAATGATCAACTTGCGCCGTTAATGCAATCGGTTATCTTGAATTCCTTCTAACTACTTAATTGTTGTTTACATATATTAGTATATATTTTATATATAAATAGTTTATTCTCTTTTTTTTTGCTTGTCTTTCTTCTATTTTTTTTTGTCTATTTAAAAAACAAACAAAAAGTGTTACTATTCACAGAACGTCAAAAAAAAACAGAAATAAAAATCGAAACTTTTAACGTAATTTAGTTTAACAGTCAAATGATTAGTTGGTACATTTGCATCTATTCATAGAATTAATCAAGGCAAGCTCTTTGTTTTTAAAGATCATTTTTTATTTAGCTCTTAGAAAAACAAATACTATCTAAATTGAGGATTAGAGATAAAAAAAAAAAAAAGAAGAACAGCTGCTGCTACCGGTTCTTAAAGACATAATTTAATTTTCTTGTATAATCTTCAAAAGTATGAAAAATAATGATACTATGTTACTTTTATACTTGAAAATAGGACTGATATGACGCGATTATCTATTGGCTGCTTTGATTGATTCGTTTGAATCCAAATGTTTTAATAACATTAACAAGAACAAGTATAACAACGAAAAAAAAGAAACAAGCTGTTGTAAGAATAAATACAATGATAATCGATCGATATTTATCTTGTTTTTTTCGTAATTGTAAGATTTGATGAATATCATTCGAGCCTTTGTCAAGATGAATTTCAGTTTGTTGAACAGTTGTTTGAATTTGATCGAAATGTGTTTGTTGACGGCCTAATGTTGAGTAGAAATTTTTATATAATTTTTCGATTTCATTTAAATTATTTTGTAATTCAAGAATTTCATGACGTGCTCCTTCGATCTCTTCCGGAGAATACTGATCAGACAATTCGATTTGCATGGAGATATCAACGAAAAATACAGATGAGAAATTTTACACATTAATTGACTTTGTTTTACTATTAAAATAGATAAATAGCGCGTCTTGAGTCGAAAATTATTTTTTCGATAATTTAATCACACTGATAATCTTATTAATCGAAAGAAGATTTTCTATCCGAATGAAAAGAAAAAAACAAAAGCGAACTCATCAGGTAGGAGGATGAATTGCAAATCCCATCGAACAGTTTCCAGAATACTAAAACAACATGCACATCGATGAAATTATTCACAATCACGCTCTTTTCCTTCCTGTTTGATTTTGCAGAAAAAAGAAATCGATTTCATAATTCTATATTTTTATATTTATACAGATAAATAACATTGATTTTCATTCAACAGATCCAAAACAAAAACGAAGACAGAAAAAGATGACATTGCGTCGTAAAATGGAGAATCTAACACAGACAACATGGAAATAAAAACACGTACACACTTGAATTTGTCATATATTAAAATAGGAAGCTTTTGAATGAATATTGTTTGACAAATTAAAAACGTCGAGGGTCGTGCAAAAGAACAAGCGATTTAAAAACGGCCACACATAATACAAAACGACAAGCAAGGTAGTCGAAGAAAATAGAAATCTGTTTGACTATTTTTTTTTGTTTTGCACAAACGAAAAGAAAAATAAATAAATAAATAAATAAAGGAATGTAAGGAAAGAGAGAAAGATGATAATAACTTGCAGATCATTCTTTTTGTTGGCTTGCTGCTCGAATAATCGCGAATAAAAATAAAAAAAGAATAAAACAATGTAAAATGAGATTAATTTGGGGTTGGATAAATGTTGTTTTGTTCTCTTTTGATCGAATTAACTTTTCAACAATGTCTTAGCCCGTTTATTAGCTCCTTCGATACGAATTTGACTGATATCAGTCTAAACAAAAAACAATTTTGAGTCAAGACACCTGAACAAATTCTTTTTCCTTCAGTCATCTTACTTTTCCTTTAATACGATCGATTTGATTATTTTGATTAGCAATTTCATTCCCCATATCACAAGCCATATTTCTCAAATTTCCGATCATGGTGCTAACTTGTTGGAGATTGTCTTCCATTTCATCTTCGCGTGCATCATTCGTAATTCTAATTTAATCGAAATTCTTATTTTCGAACGAATAATTTTGTGTTTTCCTACCTTTGAATATAACCTGAACCTGGTCCCATGCCATTTTGCGCCACAATTTGCCGTGGACCTGATGAATTTACTTTTCCATCTTCGTTTCCTTTGAATGTTTTACTATACGCAGCACTTTTCTCGACATTCTTTGTTCTAGATAAGTAAACAGCAAAGATCAACCAAAACCAATCAACGTTGTTTTTGTTTTTTTTATTAATCTACCTTTTCCATGGAAGTACACATAATCCACAACATTTCTCCAAACCTTCTAAATTCTTTTCTGCATCTCTCATAGCCGCATTTATACGATCCATTCCGGCATCGATCGCATCAAGTTGTTCTAAACAACAACAGAAAAAACAACAACAGTGGTTATATCATTAGATGTCTTCATTCTCGGACTATGAATTATTTTCCATGTCAGCAATTAAAAATAAATCAAAAAAGTTATTTACCTCCTTGTTCATCCAACATAACCAATGTACGTATACCGGCTTCTTTGCTCTAGAAACAAAAACAAAAAAACATATTTTCCATGCAAAAAATCATTTTCAAGAGTACCTCTTCGCAAAGTCCGAGCATACGACGAGTGGATTCAAGCGACTAAATAGAAAGAAATTTCCATTATTTTAAATTTTTCGACAAAAAAAAAACGTAAACAAAAATATCGATTCGTATTCAGTTGAATTAATTTCTCACTTTGTTTTATTTAACACCATAGGCAAATCCATGGAGAAAATTCTTGTTGATTTTTCTTTTACTTAAATAAATTTCTTCTTTCTAATCATCAAATGTCGCAATTGCAGAAGAAAAATCGAGAAACATTCTGTTTTATTAAATTTTTTTTTTCATTTCTGAAAACAAAACCGAGGGAAAAGCAAATTGCGTTTCATCCCTAAGGAATTCATTCGAGTTTGAATTGATCTACTGATGAAAGCGGACAAGAAAGAAAGAGAAAAAAATCACTCAACTATTGATTTCTCCCTCTCTTTCTCTCTCTCTCTTTGGTAGATCCAAATTGATGTTCACATTCTTTCGTATAATTAAACTTGTCAAATTGTATAAAGAACAAAAAAACTAGATAAGAAAACTATCAAATATCACAAAGAAAAAAATTCGCATTTCTTTTCTTTTTTTTTCGATTTCAAAGATCGTGATGATCAGTGATCTTATCTCATTTGGCCAAACGAGAAAAAGAGAAAGAAAAAAACACAGAAACCTAATTTCGAGTTTTCCCTTCAAAACACAATTCATCAATCATTTCAGTGCATTCTGACTATCGACGAACGAGATACATCATACTAATCGAATCGATCTTGCATTCATGCGCGCAAAAATACTCAAATATTGTATTTAGGCACTGTTGAATAGAGGGGGAAAAAAGAAGAAAAAACGACAGAAAACTAAACAAACGTTTATCTTCTTAGGTTAAAGAGTTTCGTTTTTTACCTCATGTACACCGTTATCAATTGCCAGTAGGATTTGTTCTTCTTCGGTAAGTATTCGCGGTGGTTCATTATTCGTTTGTGGAGCTTCATTTGATTTCAATGTAAACGGTAAGACCATCGTGAATCTTTTTTTTGTTTTCTTTTACAGATTCTCTATGTTCGTCTTCACATTTTTCAAATCAATATAATGAAGAAGTGTTTTCCCGTTTGTTTCTTTTTTTTTTATATTTCTTTCCTTTTTCTTTCTGTTGTTGGTTATTACGAGTAAATCTTTCGTCACTCACTGATTGTTTGCTGTTGAACAGAAGAAGAACGAAGGAAATTTGGATTCGACTTAGAATGAGAGAGAATCAGAGAAGGGCTCAAACTTCGCTCGTTAACTTGGCGTTGTTTTCCTGTCGATTGATAGCCGAGCAAAGAAAAATGATAGAGGAAGAGAGAGACAGAGAGAAGAAAAAAGAACTATGACGATGAATTTTTTTCTATGAACAATGTCGAAAAGAGAAATAAGAAGAAAAAAATTGGGATAGAGAATGCGAGAGAGAAAAGAAAAGAAAAAAATTGACTTCGACATTCATTTCTCTTCGAAAATCGTCATTATATATTGATATAGTCGAGGAATCATAGAATATCAAACGATGATCATATTAATTCAAAGAAAAAAAAACAGAATTATTCATAACAACAACTGTCTCTTGATCGAGTAGATTGAATGCAAGACTGGATGGAGAAAAGCTCGTGCGAACGAGTCGATGTATCATTAAAAAACCTACTAAACATTTTCTTCATGTGCGTGTGTAATTCTTGTTTGAGCTGAAGAAAAAATTCTCGAAGGAAAACGCAACTGCTCGTGTACTGATTATTATCTTGATCGAATTTTAGTGACAATAGGAACTCGCACAAAAAGAAAATATGATGGTGATGACAAGTATAAAGAAAAAAAAACGTCGCATAAAAGAAAGAATGAATCGAAGGACATGAAGAGGATTGTTTGAGGGTCAGTTTAATCTTGTAAACAACGAACAATTCAATGTTGATTAATGAGCACGAAAAAAAAAAAAGAAATTTTAATCGATTGAAAACTAATTATTTCTGATTTTGATTGAGTCAATTAGGATAATAAATCGTTTACAACAACAGCAAAACCTACCTCATTTGTCGTTTGATTCATCTGCATTTGTATAGCAGATAATTCCGTGGGTGCTGGTTCGTTTTCCATTATTACGTTTATTTCGTATTCAATTACAAATTATTTATCTGCAAGTTTTTGCTCTTTATTTTCTGGTTTTTATTTGACAAGCGGATCGATGGCTTTTCTTGATAGCTGATAGTTTACGTGAACTATCTGAAGAAAAAAGAAAAGGAAATAATATCGACTAACAAAAATAGGAAATGATGACAGGTGAATGTCGACCAATGATTTTGTTCGTAGTATTTTTTTTTCTTGACTGAACACTTCAATTTATAGATTAGACAATACAACAAGGAAAAACAAAGAATAGAAATAAATATGCTCATCGAAAGCGACCCGAATCGAACTAAAGATGATAGAATGCACTAACATCAACATGACAGAACCGATGAGATAGACTCAATGAATGTTTGTTTTTATGTTTGTTGACTATGTGGAAAAGTTCGACATCCGACTATTGGCTTTGCTTTTGAACAAATGTTCAAAGATATTTTTTTTTCTACTTCGTTCATATATGACAGACATTTTAAAATAATAGAAAAAATTCTTGAAAAAAATTGCTTTTTGACGGAGGATATTTATTATTCATTCGGGTGACTCTTGGATTGAACGAAAGAGGACGCTGTTTGATGACAAACAACATCATGTCACATTGTCAACATGTTTTCCAAAAGTCAAAATCTATTTTTATTTACGATATCGATTCGAATCATTTTCTTATAAATTAAAAATAACTGCATTTAATTTACATGATATTCATATGTATATATCTATATATATTATTTATTTAATCGAAAGAAAAACAAACAAACACAATGCACAGAGAAAAAAAGAACTCAATTTAATCAAATATCCATGCGTTTTTCACATTGATTGCCAGTAAATTTATGTCGACATAAGCATGCAACTTTATTTCCTCGTGCAACACATGTACCACCATTTGTACAGGGATTTGGAAAGCATGGATGAACACCTAAATAATCGACAAACTAAAGGAAAAGATAAACTCGTTGAAAATCTTACGAGTTTCACAAAATAATCCCGTATAAACATGATTACAATTGCATTGTGCATAACCATCATAACCAATAAAACACGTACCAAAATTTCGGCATAATGTATCATTACATCGACGTAAATCGTATTGACACATTCGACCAGTAAAACCTGGCAAACATTGACAACGATAATCATGAACAAGATCGATGCATGTACCATTATTTACACATGAATCTATTCGACAATCATCAATATCTACATGACGAGAAGAAAAATCCGATAGAATCTCAATGGAAAACAAAGTCAACATTCATCGTGATTACTTATTTCACAATATTTGCCCGTAAAACCTCTCGAACATTGACATGAATACGATGCAACACCATCGACACACGTCGAACCATGTTGACACGAATGACTTGCACAATCGTTCCATTCTAAAAAATAGGATTTTGTTTCGTTTTGATTGAATAGAAAATTTGTCATTACTTAAATCGCATCGTTGTCCTTCGTAATCGATTGGACAAATGCATTTGAATGAATCGATTGTATTGACACAGACACCACCATTGAAACATTGAGGAGTTGAACAACTTTTTTCCACTGAAGTAAACACAAAAAAAAATCAATAGAAAACAATCGACAAACGAACATAATCAAACTTCGTTCACATCGACGACCCATGAAATTGTCCGAACATTGACATCGATACGAATCACCATCATCATGACATGTACCATTATTTAACTACGAAAAGTCGAGTTCGCATTTTCAGTTCTTTCATCTTCATTATCGAATATACTCACACATGGATTATATTTTGCACAATAGCTGCTAACTGAAATAATCAGAAAAAGGTTTTTTTTTCTTCTTTCTTTTATCTCGTAAAAAATAGTTTAATGAAGCACGTGCCTTGATCACATCGACGACCTGTCCAACCCGTTCGACATTTGCATTGAAATCCACCACGATCATTCGACACACAACGACCATTTCGACATGGATTATGTGGTGCACATGGATCTTTTCGAGCTAAATATTTTTCGAAAATTCTAATAAATTTCATCGTTGCCAATGAGTCTCCATCATACCTTCATTACAACTTTTGGCAGCTATCACTCGATTTTGACATAGACATACATATTTCTCGTCAGGCATCGGTATGCAAACGCCTTCAAGACCGCAAGGTTCGCCTGCACATGGTGAAGATTCAGAATCTAACAAACAAACACATTCAAATTAAATAAACGAAAAAAATTATTTCTTCTACCGTATTCAGCATTTTCGACAGCTGCTTCTTTTAACAATAATGGTAACAGTTCTTCAGGTACCAAGCCAGTTACTAAATCATCATAATTCACATTTTATATCTCGTGAAAAACAGAATTTCTTTTTTTTTTCTACATGTTTCACAATTAATTCCCGTGTAACCATACGGACATTCGCAACCATATGAACCATAATTCATTACACATCGACCACCATTTTTACAACTACATCCAACTTGATAGGCTAAAAACGAAGATTTTCAGAAGAAAAAATTCTAAAATCTATCGATATTTTACATCGTGTGCAATCTTCTTGCCATGGTGGACAAATACATGTAAAACCTTCTTTTGTATCTAAACAAATCGTTTCATCTTTACAAGGATTTGCCGAACAATCCTCAAATCCTAAACGATAAAAATCAAAAACATCGTCCCTCATCATTTTATTTCCACTCAATAAAATTAACCTCGAATCGATTCTAAATCGCCACCATTACACATGTCCGATGAACACATACACCAATACGTTTTCATATAGGATATGCATCCATCCGTTAGCAATTCACTAGTCCATTGTTCCGTCGTACATTGTCGTTCAGTAACTAAAAACTTTCTCGAATTCAGAAGACAAATGAAAAGACGATGATCACAAACTTGTTGAATTCGCGTGTTTAGCTTTGATAAAACAACGTTGTGTCCAAGGACATGTTGCAACACATTCGTCATCGGCTTCTTTACATGCGTAACAACGTTTATCATCCTCGGAAGCAGTTAATTCTAGGACAAGGAAACTACGAAAAAATAACAACAACTTCAATTCGAATTTTACCAGATGCATGATTGATTTTTTTCTTGATCACTGGTGTTGAACAAATAATTTCAATAAAAATAATCACACCAATTAAACAACGAATAATCTTCAAATTTATATTAAATACATTTTACTTTCAAGAAATCTTTCTTTCGCTGTTTTTTTTTACTTACCATCATAAATACATTGAATGTCTATCGATTTGAATGTTTAAAATGTAAAACGAAGTGTTATGTATCGAATGTAAACCGAACAACAATCAGAGATATACCTATTGTTTACCGATGACATTTTCTCGCACCTCTCTCTTCGAATACAATAGATGAAGATTAAATAACCTTTTTTTTTGTTGTATTCATTTGAGTCAGACAAGAGATTTCAAGCCTTTCAATCTCATTATGATTACTTAATCTCGATGTTCAATAAACAACAAAAAAAAAGACGAACTGCATGTGTTGTTGTATGGCTATTCATTTATCTTTTCGTGTTGTTTCATTAATTTTCAATAAGTTCTGATGACAAGATAACTAATTTAGACTTTGGAAAATATTATTAAGTTTTTTTTGATTGATATTTGCCGCCTTGGCCAATTTGTTCGAAGAGGAAAATGATATATCTATATATGTATTCTCATTCATCTGCATGTGCGAAGCGAATACTCAGTTAGATTGATGATAGATAGTCGTTTCATCATTGAAAAACGATTGGTTGCTGATATTTGTCTGATGGAAAAAAAAGAAGAGAAAAAATACATATCATTGATATAGATGAAGAGAGAAAAAAAGGCCAATCATAGAACAATGCGAAAATTAGTGAGAAAATCATTTGCTTGAGAACAGATAGAATAAATGATCAAAAAGTTATTGAATATCTATTTAGAAAAATGATTATGGTGAGAAGATTGAGTGTCATTGACATATTCTTAAAAGAATCTCTGTGTAATAGAAAAGGATTAGTTTTTTTTTCGTATGTATATTTTAGTATTCTAAAATATCCTATGGATTTACCATATCATAATGCATATCATTACAATTCGGAATGGCCGATTTCTTCGTCAACATCCGAACATTTTTCAATGTATCCAACGCAAAATTCGTCGACTAACTGTTATAATCTATCATCTTGTCCTCCTCCTCCTCCTCATCTTCCTCCAGCGATACCGACATGTTCATCAACTTATTACGATTATTATCAATCGTCAAATTGTTGTCCATCGACAACATATTCAGCACCTTATCCGACCTATTCATCGACATCGAATCAAGCCAATTCATCACAATCAAATGCTGAGTAAGAGAGACAACAAATCGTTTTCTTTTTCTCCTCGAAACTTTAATTCTCATAGATCAACTAAAACTTCAAATGAAACCAATTCATCGAACACTGTTGTCTATCCATGGATGAAAAAGTTACATGTTAAAAATATCGTTCAAAGTACCGATGGCAGCGAAAGTTATAAACGTATTCGAACAGCTTATACACGTAGTCAAATTCTTGAACTTGAAAAAGAATTTCACTATAAGAAATATCTCAATCGTCGTCGTCGTATTGAAATTGCTCGAACATTGATGTTAACCGAACGTCAAGTTAAAGTACTTTACTCTCCATTTATTTGTTCACATAGTAAATACACATTATTTTTATATTTTCAGATTTGGTTTCAAAATCGTCGTATGAAATGGAAAAAAGATCATAATCTTCCCAATACAAAAGCTAAACTAATCGAAACAACAATCAAAGAAGAACTTAATGAATAATCTGTCTCTCTTTCTCTTTTTTTTTTGTTTTTTTATTAATGATCTGCATTGTTCATTTAATATATGTATACGTTTGAAACATATGTAAACAACACGCATTCGTTACTTGTTCGATTTGTCGTTGAGAACAGAAAAGGAAATAGATATCATTGAGTATACAGAAGCGGAAAAAGAACGAACACACGACGTGATCACAAAGTGATAAATTGATCGACACACATCTGTTTGAATGCGAATTGAAAAAAAGAAAACATCAAAATCACTGTTTTGATTAATGAGACTTTTGATTCGACCTTTTCAGATTAAAACAAAATTTCACATTGATGTGTATGTTTTTTTATCAAATCAAACATTCATTTATCATTGCAGAGTTTGATTTCTTTCTCCTTCAAAGGTTATCAAAAGCGAGTTTTTCTTCGAGAAAAAAACGAAACGCATCGGGTGTTAACAATTGATTATCATGTCCATTCGTTTGATCTAAAGTAAAAAACAAAAGATCCGAATTAATTTAACGAGTCAATCGTTTCTGTACCTGCAAGTTTTCGGTCAGGACGAAATCGATTGAAACGCCATTGCTGATTGACATAAGAACATTCGATAATTTGATTGGAGTATTGATCGAAGAGTTGAGAATAGGACATGGTTGCATAAATATTATCGCTGTTGCTGAGATACAAATCAACTTGATTGGCTCGTGATGATCTAAATGTGATTTGTTTCGGAGAGAAATATTTATTTTCAATAATAATAAATTTGTTACATTTTTAATTGAAAATTATGAGTTAAATATTTTCTCCATTTGAATGTGCTGGTTGATCGATATGCCTATTCGTAGATAAATTATTTTATGAAGACAAATTTCTGTAGAAAGATTTTGATTTACATTGGACTCGGATTGGAATATGAATCCATTATGATAAAAGAACTAGAAATAATTATTCTTGTTTCGATATTCTGAAGATTTGAAAATGATTTTACTTCGAAAATTCGCGAGAGTTCATAGAATTTCTTTCGTTCTACGGGAAATGGCTGCTGGAATTGATGGTTTCGTGTTTTGATTATATCATTATCGATTATTTGTAATCGTTCGGAAAATTTTTTTTCACTCACATTTTCATTCTAAAAACAAGATTTTTATTCAAATAAACGACATTTTTCGTTTACTTTATTGATTAAAATATCAAAAATTAAATATCGATACGTTTGATGATCATTGACAGTTTCAACAAGAAATTCCTAATAAAAAAAAAAAACGAGAAAATTTTCAATTACAAAAAAAATAACGAATAATTACACCGTCGAGTAATGTATTTGAACTATGCGGAAAACTGAGATGATTCACTTGAAAAATATGTTTATTTTGATCTAACAGGTAGACTTCATTGTCATTTTCGATTAACATCAAATATCTAAAGATATTTTTGATTGAAAAATGAAAGCAATCGATTTCGATAGTTTTCTTTTACCGAATGCCAGCAGTAATCGGAGTAAATTGATGGGGTGAGAGGAAGATTGTTTGATAGTTTTTCTCGGTAAGAAGAGTCGGTTTACAAGTTGGAAAAGACGAATCACAACCAGATAGTTGCTGATATTTCGAATGAAAATAATCGACAAGAATCGGAGAACATATCGGTATGATATCATTATGTTGAATTGCGAATACAGGTGTAGAAGTCTACAGAAATATTCTTTTTTTACTTTTGTTACAAAAAGTTTTATTGAATGTACTTCAGTAGTACGATCATTGGAATGAAATTTTCGAAGAAGAACATTGATGTAATCTTGTTTTTTAATTCCAGGTGATCGAGCGCGTGCAAAAGTTGCAATTGCATTATGAATACTAAACACAAAAAGAAGTTTCGATTTCTGACAATTGTCTTATCGTTGAAAGCATACTTGTAATTAAGTTTTTGACTAAGATATGTACAAATAAGATAACCTGTTTGATTAAAACCGTAGATGCAATGAACACCTAGATACAGCTCGAGTTAATTACAAAATTTCGACGAAAAACAACTGTACCGATGATTTTATTGGGATGACTTGATATAAATCTATCACAAATCTCAATGAATTGATTAACCATTTCATCTGTGGGCAGTTGATGATCATCTCTATGAAAACAAAATCATTTTGATTTATCGACATCGCAATTCATTCTTACATTGCGCATGTAAGTTTCTCGTAAATGATATTTTTCTTTTGAAATTCAGTTGTGCCAATATAATATTGCGTCGTATTCGTTAAATCAATAACGAGACCTAGATTTTTCTTTTGATTGATATAATAATGTATAAATTCTGATGTTTATTTTCATACTATATAATTAACAAGCATCACGCAATTCCATAGGTCAGGTTTCAAGACAAACGGTTCGAATCTTTGATCCAACGGTGTTTTAAACGCAATGAATTTATCTACAAAAACCAATTGAATTTTTAGTAATCAACTAGTCAAATTTCATCACCTGCAATGATATTTGATATTCTCGGGCATTTAGCCCATGCTATTGGCATATTAATTTCCGTACATTGCCGTGTAGCTGATGAGAAAGTAACTGTATCATTCATGATAAATCAAATGATGAAATAAAATTATGTTACAAACGAAAAATATCCTTTTGTCTATTGGTTAGTACTTTTCATTTTTGTCAAACACTTGCCTCCAATATGATTTGAAAGTCCGCTGCAGCAGATGTATGCATTGATCTTCGAATTACAATCTTTCAGGACATCCACACTAGCACATGGTGCACTATGACCCTTTTTTCTCTTTCGATTCTGTGCTTTCTTTTGTGGCCTATAAAATGATTTCGATTTCACACGATAGATTAGATTTATAATTTATATTTCATTCGTTATGCCGCCGAGTATCACCACTGCACAAGACAATAAACGCATCAAAGTCGACAATCCTATTGTCGAATTAGATGGAGATGAGATGACTCGTATTATTTGGGCGTGGATTAAAGAAATGGTTGATGATTTCTTTCGATTGACGACTAATAATTCGAATGGAATATTTCTTTTTTCTTTCTCGTATAGCTTATCTTTCCCTATGTTGATGTCGAATGCAAATATTTCGATTTAGGCATTGAAAATCGTGATGCAACAAATGATCAAGTGACAATCGATGCCGCCCATGCTATTCAAAAGTATAACGTCGGAATTAAATGCGCGACAATTACACCTGACGAACAACGAGTTAAAGGTTAGCAAAAGATTATGAAGGCAGTTTTGAACAACGAAAATTCTCTTCATATTTCAGAATTTTCACTCAAGAAAATGTGGCTCTCGCCCAATGGAACAATTCGAAATATTCTTGTAAATAAATTCTCGTTAGCTATTTATTTTTCTTGTAATCATTCGAACTTTTAGGGTGGAACTGTTTTTCGTGAGCCAATCATCTGCAAAAACATTCCACTATTAGTTCCCGGTTGGAAAAAGCCGATTATCATCGGTCGTCATGCATTCGGTGATCAATATCGTTGTCAAGATATGGTTATTCAAAAACCAGGACGTATTACATTAACCTATACACCTCAAGACGGTACGCCAGCAACTGAAGTTGAAGTTTTTAATTTTCAAAATTCGGGCGGAGTAACATTAGCTATGTACAATACTGATGAATCGATAACTGGTTTTGCGCATTCATGTTTTCAATTTGCATTACAAAAAGTACGAGAAAGAAACAAATTTTTTTTTGAAAATAGATTTGTTGTTGTTCGAAGGGTTATCCATTGTATATGTCAACAAAGAATACGATTTTGAAGAAATACGATGGACGATTTAAGGATATATTCGAAGAAATTTATGAGAAAGAATATAAAGTTGAATTTGAAAAGAAACAAATTTGGTATGAACATCGATTAATCGATGGTAGGATTGACTGTTGTGTTGAAAATGAAATTGACAATGAAATTGTCTAGATATGGTTGCTCAAGCATTGAAAAGTAGCGGTGGATTTGTTTGGGCATGTAAAAATTATGATGGTGATGTTCAATCGGATATTGTTGCTCAAGGTATTCGAAAAGAATATTGATGATTTTGTTGTCACAATAGATCTTTATTCAGGTTATGGTAGTCTTGGTCTTATGTCATCAGTACTTGTCTGTCCCGATGGAAAAACAATTGAAGCCGAAGCTGCACACGGCACCGTGACACGTCATTATCGTGAACATCAAAAAGTCTGATTAAAAACAAAGAAATTCTTGGAAAAGAAAAGTCATTTCCTATTGTTCTGCAGGGTAAAACAACGAGTACAAATTCAATTGCGAGTATATTTGCATGGACACGTGGTCTTGCTCATCGTGGTAAACTCGATGGAAACAAAGAACTTCAACAGTAATTTAAAAAACTTTTACTTCAATTATTTATTTACGTTTGTTTCTTTTTCATTGCAGATGGTGTCAACAACTTGAAGAAGCTTGTATTGAAACTGTTGAATCACAAAAAATGACTAAAGATCTTGCAATTTGCATCCATGGCTTGAAAAAGTACAGCACTATTTTACAATTTAATCAAATAAATTTTGTTGATTTTAGTTTGAAAGAAGACATGTATTTAAATACAAAAGATTTTATCAGTGCAGTCAAAACAACGTTAGATAAAAAACGGAGTTCAATCAATTAGACAAGTTTTATGCAATCTTTGAAAAAAAATATTTGACGTTTTTATTCTATTTTAATATCTAATAAAGCTAAAAGAAAAGAATGTTTATTCTTCGCAATTGAGCATATACTCTATCGCCAACGTAATTGTTACTCATTCTTATCTTTGTGTTGACACGCCGAATTCATATTCGTCTCCATATTTCATCATTAAGTTTATCAGTACACACGGTTTTTACTTTTTATACAGAAAAAAAAGAATGTTCTCTATTGATTGGCATCAAAAATTCATTGACTTGATTATTTATGCAGGTAGTTTTTTTCCACTTCTTTTTAGTACTTATTAAATATTCATCATTATTTCTTTTTACAGCTACTAACCCAGGTCAATTTTTCGTCACAATTATTATTTGTTTGAGTCCGTTATTTCTTTTGTCAAGTTATCTAGCCTATCGTTTAGCTAAGCAAATCGAACGTGAAGAAACTGTCAAACACAAACAACAAACTAAAATAACCAAAATCAAAAGAAAACAAGCTGATAAACGAGATTAAAATTCTCGTTGACATTGTGAGACAATAACAATAATAATAATAAAATGTCCGAAGCGTGTATGACTCGGTCGAAATTTATTTCAATGATTACCTTCGATGTTTTTGAAGTAACAAAAAAAGAAAAAGTATGAGATAGAGAAAAGAAAGCGTTGATGAGTGAGAAGATGAAATTCTTTTTTTTTCTTTTGTTTTTCGGTTATCCCCCAAAGAAGAAAAAAAAAGTATAGTAATAATAAGAATCAAATGAAAATTATCGATGATAGATATGTTTTAATCTATTCGGAATCAACGTACATAAGACTTCGTCGTTTTCGTTTGCCCATGTAATTCACTGGACGTAGAGATGCACGTTTACCAGCAAATGGTCGAAGTGATGCACGTTTGCCGGCAAATGGTCGAAGTGAGGCACGTTTGCCAGCGAATGGTCGAAGTGATGCTCGTTGATACAAAGCCACCGGACGAAGAGATGCACGTCGATAGAATTCGAGTTCATCATCGACTTCATTACTAATACTATTATCTTCATCGGTATTAGCAACTAAATGTTGTTCATCGTCAACTGTATCAGCTTTAACTGTGCACGACAGAAGTACTAGAAAGAGAATTTTGGAATAAATCTAGTTGAACTAAAATCGAACTTACAGATAGCTAAGGTTAAACCGATAAGTAAGATAATGTTTCTGTTACTGTACATGTTTTTGTTCAGGCTGTTGGAATATGTGTGTTTTGCTCTAGAATAAATCGGAAAAAAATGTATGATTTCGCTTTTCTTTTGTTCGAATCTGATTGATTATATATCCGATTGATAGTGAAGGCGGAAACGAGGAAAAGAGATATATTTATAGAGAGTTAATATCACTAATCTTTCGCTTATGAAGAAATTTGCACATAGATTCATTTCTTTTTGTGGCGAAGTAAATCCTTGTCGTAGATATTATTCATTGGGATTGAAAAATAGACTTACTGATTCAAGAAACGACACAATAAAATAAGAGAAAATATATATATATAGGAAAAATAAGAGAAAGAGAAGTAAAAACAGAGAGAGCGAGCACTACAATTTCTCGTTTTCTCTCTTTCTGTATATTATTTTTCTAGAGAAAATCAAAGGAAACATTTACAATATATGATATTTTCTATCAAAAACTAGAAACAATTTGGTTAACAGAATTTTTTTCCGTGTCTTGCCCCGTATGTCATCATCGTCTGTCAATATGCCTCCGTCTATATTTCATGATCATTCATTTCCGTTGATCATTTTTACCAGTTTAAATACATCAGAATTTGTCTACATATATAATATTTGAGTATTTGACAGCAAGGTTTCAAAAACGTTTATGCACATACATTTATTGCATAGAATAACTGTTGTTTATCTTTGTTCTATTTGAATTTATCTATATTTATAAATAACAACAACAAAAACGCAATATTTGTCAATTTCTTTTGTATTTTTTTTTTATTCGTGCAATTCACTCGGAGAGTATGATGGCACGGATTCAATGATACTTGCATAGTCATAGAGTAAAGAAGAAAAAAGTGTTTCTTTTTTAAATATAGAAATGTAAGGCAAAGTATTGGATCATTAGTTAGTGTCGAGGGTATTGGAAATTGAAAGAAACAATAATCTGCGAGTTCTCTGATTGAATGCACGCGAGCGCATATATTCACGAGTCATTTTCTATTCAATAGCAAGTCGGATTGAGTGTCGTCGTCATCTAGTTAAACTACTGAACGGATAACTCGTATTAACGAAGAAAAGAAAAAGAAAAAAAGAAAGGAAAATAACGATCAATAGACTGAAATTGATGGGATTTTGTTTCTTGTTTCATCTGTGAAGCGTTATTGTTCTACAGTAACAAATGAAAGTCTAATGCGATAATTGAATGTTTAATAAATCTATAAGACAAAAGAAAAACAAGACGAAACATTGATATATTCTTTTTGTTGTTAATTGTTTGTTTTTCTATATTAAAATTAAACAAAATCGAACGAATCAATATTCAATAAGTAACTAAAATAAGAAACCGGATGTTTTTTACCGTGTTTAGTCAAGAGACAATCGACGCTTTGCTGTTTATAAGTAGATCGATTTCGAGTAATTGATTAGAGTTATGTTGAGCTGATCTATTCAATGATATTTTTGAGATCTAGGTATTTAGTCAAAACGAATAGTGAATGTTAGAATTTTCTATTCAAGCGCCTTGTAAAAAAATCGCTTTTTTTCTGTTCTCGATTATCGAGGTAATGTCGTTTAAGTTTTTGTCAATATCGAAATCTGTTTTCATTCATCATCGACCATTAACACAGCTTGCATTAGATAATAAAATTCGTGCGATTATATCTCAATTTCATCCATACGAACGACAATTTATTAGGATTACACATGAAAATACCGAATGTTTGCCGAATTCTTCGATATTAACGAATGAGAAATCAAATTTAAGTTTATTATCGTTGAAAAGCGATTCAAATTGTCAAATGATTTGCAATTCGAAAAAAGTAGCACAATGGCTTGAAGATGTCGATGACAATTACAATGGCAAATAACAGTTCGCTTTCGACTGTGTTTCTCTATCTTAATGATACCATCGATCATGTCTTCGTCGTGGATCAATCTCACGACGACGTCCTAAATAACTCATTATATAAGGATCATCATGGTAATATCGATCGTGATAATCTCGTTCATAATATCTATCGCGATGTCGAAGACTAAAAATAGAAACAGAAATAATTGTCCTTAGTCAGTATGAAATCTAATTGAAAATGAAAGGAGAATATACGGTGGTAGGCTTGCTCGATCATGATAATAGTAGGGTGGCGATCGAGAGCGCGGAGAATGATAATAATACGGAGGCGGAGTACGACGATAATATTGCTCGGGTGGTGGTGGTGGTAGTGGTTGAGGATAAGAAAGATGAGGAGGAGGAGGAAGATGATGTTGTAAAATTGGTTGTGTCGGTACTGGTGGTGGAAATTGCAGTGGTGGTGGTGGTGGTGGTTGATTATGTTGGATTGGAATCGGAGGAGCGACCGGATAATGAACAGGATTCATAGCGGATGTAACTACTGGCGGTAGTTGTGGCTGAGAAGTCCGTCCAACAGGCGGACGTGGCAGAATACCTGAAGGTTTATTAGGCGGACCTTTCGTCACATTAGGTGGTTCATCCATTTGAAAACCATATGATGGATAATACATAGAAGAGAGATGCGCCATCGATGGATCAACATAAGCTGGTGGTTGAACAACCCAATATTCATTAACAGGATTTATATATCCATTAACATTTTGTGGTGGTACTGTCTTTTTCTTCGGTAAATCATGTCGAGTACGATCATTTCGATCAAATAATGATTTTTTCTCATTGTCATCATCATCATCATCATCATCATCGTCGTCATCATTTTCTTCATTATCGTTTTCATTTTTGTTGTCATATTTCTTCGACATGTTTTATTAAAGCAACTTTCTTCTTTTTTTTACTCTAAATAAATGGTATTAAACCATTTTTTCAAGAACATGCATCAATTCATTGTACTTCATTTTGTTTGTGCGACGACAACAGCAAAGAAAAATTTCTCATTTTTTTGACAATAATGATCCTAAATTTTACCCGCTAAAGATATTTGGAAAGAAAAATTATTATTTATGATGATCTTAAGAGATTGTTCGTATGTATTTAATCATCAAGACGAACACATCAAACGAAAATCAGAAATTGTTACTGTCTCATCGACAATCGTTGATGAACACGGAATTATACGGCCGAGATTATTGAGACCATATTCATTAGCAACGATTGTCAACGAAAATAAAATCGATTTTTCATGGTCAATGCCATTGAAAAGTCAAATTCTACAACTACCAACTAAATCCAGTCAATTTATACACAATATCGATACATTCGAACGGAATCTTATGAAAATTAGTATTGCAACTAATTCTTGTCCATCAGAAATCGCTCTTTCGAATTCTGATGATACGTTAGATAGTCTTCTAGACAATAAGCGAATCGATTTCAATGAATATGAACATCATCGAAAAAGATTTTGTTCTAATTCAAGTAAAAAACAAAGATTAATTTCCATATTAAAGCTTTTCTAGATTATAACCAAGGAGATTATTTCTTAAAAAATCTCATCTTAGAAAATGTTAATCAATGCGCAGAAAATCTCTCGAAAATTCTTAATGAATCCTGCTCAACACTTTTATCCGATGGAATTATTTTATATCGTGGCAAACAGTTCGGTTTTGAACTTGGCGAACCATTGGTTCGTAAACGATCGTCTCATTCGATTTGTGAATTAAATCGATTGTTGACTGAAAAGAATATTTTTCTCATGCGTCAATATCAAATTGAAACAATCGAAGATCTCGTTCGAATCTATGGAAATCATGGTGAAGGATATTTCGATCAATTAATGAAAAATACATTCGAAATCAATGCAAAATATGTCGAAGAATTGAAACAGATTTTACGGCAATGGACGAAACACTTGGCTTTGAGTGACATCTGCAGATTTGGTTAAAAAACAAATTTAATTCATTGTTTAATTACGAAAAAAATATTTTCTATTTCGCTGAATTTATTTTGTTTTGTTAATAAAAACTACTAACAAATTCAAAATATTAAGGTTCACCATAGAAATCCAGTTTGAAATGTCTGCTAAACATAACATTTTGACAATTCTCGGTAGGAGATCTTCATCAATCATTGAAAACATTGACAAAATCATGAGTGGATTCGAATCTCTATCTAAACCATTAAAACCTCGATCTGAAGTTGCTGTACATACACTTCATCCAACACTCGAACAAAAACCACGTGCAAAATACAGCGTACCAGACTGGTTCAATCATAAGTACTACTGCTACTGCAATTCATTGTGATCGCTAAGTTTTTATTATTTTTTTTGTTTCAAGTTATGCGATCTCTCATGATGCTGAACGTAGTCGAAATGTTTCACATCAAGTTCGACAAGATGGTCGACGATTAATCAATGAAACTAACAATGAATCTTGGTGGAATAAACATGACAAGTAAATCAATGAACAGATTTAGAGTTGATTAGGAAAACTTTCTTTTCAGCGATGTTCGAATCTCGGATCGACTTGATGAAATCGATCAATGGCGTAAAACACTTGAATATACAATTCAAGATGTCGACCGAGAAATTCAAGCGATTCAATCAGCTAAAGAACAATGCGAACGATATTTAGAACACATGCGAAGTCCATTAGGTAGAAAGCTTTTTATTTTGAAAATCTATTTCGAATAATAATTTAAAAAAACACTCAGATGTTTCCTTGGAAAATTATGTGACACGTGACGGACGTAAAGCGATCGATAATGTTGATGATGAAGCTGAACGTGAATTAAAAAAGGTAAAAAAATTTTGTTTTGTATTTATTCTAATCAATTGTATAGACAAAGATTCGATTTGTTAACCAAACAAGTAACATATTCGAATCGTTTAACATCGTACATTGATGAATCGATTCATGAAATTGAATATATTCAATTGATTCTTGATTGATAAATATTAAACGTTGTTTTTCATAATCACAACAGATCCAATCTAACGTTCGTTCGTAACATGTTAATGACGTTAGAAAACCGATATTATTCAAATCAAATGAATGAATGATTTGATCGAGTTTATAATCATAAATATATAGACAATAATCTTCCGATCGTCTTGATGAATATCGACCGTAACGAATGACAATTCCAACTAATTTCTCCGTTGCATGTAAACCATGCATTGTACCATCGTCGAATTCAAGATCACAAACATGTTTGTATTCGAATTGTGATAAACGTGAGAGAATCGTCGATGTACATGTTGCTGTAAACGAAAAATAACCATGATAGATTGATGATGAATTACATGCTAAATAGCGTAATTGAGGATTCGTATCTAAATGAAATGGAAAGCCAGGCAAACGAATTTCATAGAGAACCTTATGTTCGAATAGATCGTAGATATAAAGATTTAATGTTGATGCGACGAGCAATTGATTTTTGAATTGATTATAACATAGAGCAATGTAATTGACGTTAGGCGATTGAAAACAGATTTGTTCTTCGCATAGACCAGTTCGAATATTGTAAATATCGATATGTGTTGAATTCGAAAGAAGAAATTCATTGGTAAGAAAAGGTGATAATGATTGATAGTGATAGACTCGATCGAAAAGTAGAAGGATTTTTTGAGGATGATTTTGCCAGACAGTTGATTGAACAAGACTTGAACTACGACGAGACATAGGATTTGCTAGATCGAAGATGACAGGTGAACTTAGCAATGAATTTGTTCGACAATGATCTGAACGAATTGAGGTATTCGCTTCGAAACTTATATAGGAAACAAAACGTCGACGATTATTCTCACCATCGTCGTCTTCATCATCATCATCGTTATCACTTTTGACTAATTCAACTTCGTAGATTGATAATGTTCTCGAAAGATTAATGATTTCTTCGGCTATTGACGAAACACGAAGATGATCTTGGAGGTTTTCATCGAGTTTATCGAATAAGATCGTTGCACTCACACGATGAATCGGTGGAAACGTACTAACTGATTCGTACAGATCTGTATGCAGACGTTCTTCAGCGAATGATAAACGTTTTGCTTTCGACGATTGACCTTGTACACTGTTTCTCACAACATTTTTTGCTTCTTCGACAGCTGATCGAATTCTGCCATCGATTGACGATGATTTCAGTATAAGTAATTCTCGTCGACGAGTTTCAGGCGTTGAGCCCGACGTTCGAATATGTGGCATGAAAACCGAACTGACAAAACGAACATATTCGTGTTTTTTTTTCTTTCTCTCTCTCTCTCTTTTCTTTTATTTCGTTTATCTTTCATATCGAATGCCAAACATTTTTTTATCGTTTGATATGTAGGAAGTGTACGTGATTGATGGCATCAAACGACAACTTCATCAACAAGTTCAAACCGCTTTCGATCAAATCGCTCGATTAACCGAAGCGAAACAACAATTAATTCGAGTAAAGTTTGTTTTTTTTGTAAAACTCAACATATTATTTCTTTTTTGAAACTATTTATTCATCAAGGATTTACAAGATAAACATACGGCTTTTGCAATTTGTGAAGAAAATCTACAACTCAATGAATTTTCACCTAATATCAGCTATAAACCTGATCCATGTCGACCAATCAAAGGACAAATTACTCCTGAAGAATGGTTAGCTTTTTCAAAATATAACAAAGATCGTGCAGAAAAAGAAATCTATGAATCGACTCGTCTACGAGAAAGTATCTTTCATACAATGGGCCAATCAGCAGCTGATCTTGAATCACAAGGCAAAGCAAATGAATATGCATTACGAAAACGTTTGCATGAACTTGAACGAGCACTTAAAGAACTCGAATGGCAAAAGAAACAAGTAGAAACAATCGTCGAAGAATTATTTTCTTTTCGAAATTGTCGATTGTTTGTCTTTTAGACAGCAGACGAAATTCTTAGTAATGAAAATGATATTGATCGTTTAGAAAAAGCGATTCGAGGTAAACAAATAAGCAAAGAAAAAAGAAAATGAAATCCTGTCGTTTGTTTAGATAAAGAACCATTGATTAAATTAGCAATGACTAGACAAGAGAACCGACATAATCGACCTGGAATGGATCTAGTTCGTGATGAAGTTTCCTATGGTGTATGCAAATATTTTTATTTTATTTCATATCTACGAAACAAAATAAAACATATTTTCTTTGTCTATTTTAGTTATGCGATGAAATTCAACAATTAAAAGCTGAAAAACGTGCCTTGGAAGATCAATTGAAACAAACCCAGTAGAATAGCTTTTATCTTTTGTGATCAAAACTGTTCATCTTTTATTTACACAGACATGCATGGAATATTCTTCAGCAACAATTACATCGTATCGATGATGAAATAGTTGTTAAATCAAATTCGATTATGTTAGAAAATCGAGCATTAGAAACTCGTCGTCGATTAAATACTGAATTAACACCAAGTACTCAAACGGATCGTAATCGAGAACTGCTCAACATGGATTTAAGCGGTCTTCGTCCAATCCTTCAATCAATTTATTAAAACAGAACAAACAAAAATTCTCTATTGTCCAATCCATCGCTTGACGTGTGTGTTTGAGGGTATTTGTCTGCGTATCTCATATTTGAAATAAAAAATCATGATTATTGTTTAGTTTGTTTTCTTCTTCGATAAAGTTTTAAAAGTTGTTTCTTTGTATTGATAAATGTAAAATTGAATTAATGTCAAAAGAAAATAAAGACACGAACAGGCACTGATCAAAACAACCCAAAGATCAGGATAACGTGCCGGTGGTTTAACGTAAACTGCAGCTATTAGAAGAGGAAATGTTGCTGTCACACAGAAAATCGACTAAAGGAGAAGAAAATGTTTTTGTTTCTTTTTTGAATTGAACGAAAAAAAAATAAAATGAATACTGACGAATATGAGTTGAATGAATGATATGGAATTCAAATGAATGTAAATACGTTGAAGAGAAAGTATCGAAAAAGCAAGAAATGTTAACCAGAAGATAAACACAAGATTATCTTTGATTATCAATGGAAAAACACTAAACAAAAGATCTCTTGCTGGCCGATTTGATTGATTTCAAATCTTACCTGATCATTGCAAACTGAAGAAAAGTAAAAACTTCAACCGGATAAGTAGCCGAAAGTAGAATTATCGGTCTAAAAATGAAAATAAAAATCGGTCATCGTAGTGAATTTACATACAAGCATGGAAGTAAAATCGTTTTTTCATGAACTTGAAATGAAAATAAATAAAAGCAAAGTGAAACATTAAACTAAAATAAAACAAGAAGACGTCGTCTAGATTTCAATTGTCGGAAATTAGTTTTGTTCTTACAAGGCTCAAATAAAAATTTCGAGCATTTGGCCGACGAAAGAGCATCCAACATGATGGTAAAATACTCAATGCTGTTGTCAATAAACTATTTAGAAAAAGAAAACCGACATAAATTAGTTTCGTTTTCCAGTCGAACGATCTTACCAAAGTTTTGCTAATGTTGAATGATCGAATTTTAATCGTAATTTAACGATTAAATTCAATGTACACCAGAAATTTGCGACTTTATCCTATCGTACGAATAGCTTCGAACTTTCGAACTAACAAAAGATTCGACTTACTTCGTATAAACCTCGTTCGAACGGAAACAATCGTTTAACAACTGCTAATGGATCGGATTTAAGTACGGGCAACCAGATCACCAGAAAAGTTGTAATCACAACGAATCCCAATGATAAAAATGTTTTCCATCTAAATTTCAAATTAAATTCTGATTATCCAAGAAAAAAAATTCTCTTTGAACTTTACTGAATTTTCTTTTGATCAAAACAATATGCTGATAGGAGATAAACAAATATTGGCAATGCATGATACAGTTCCATTTGTTTATAATTCAACGCTAATGTAAAACAAACGGCTGAGACTAATATCGATCTGTGTTCTGTTGCTAAAATGAACGAAAGTAATGCTAAACCAAGACTAATCGAATTGTATTGAAAATGTCCGTGATCAATAAGAATCAATAATGGATAAAAAAGATTCACTAGTAGAACAGTTAACTAAAGTGAGCAAATAAATCAATTATGTCAAACACAAATGTAAGAAAATTCGAAAGCGAGACCTTTTTTGTTGGAATGTTTTTATTTAAAATTTCAGATCGGTAAGTATAGAACACAGCTGGATAATAGATCAGAAGATCAGCAATAAAAACTAAAGTAGAAACTAGTTTGAGAAACGATCAAACGACGAATTCTACCTGTGTACCGCATGAAAAGTTTATGAGCAGGACTTTCATGTCCATGTGAGTCTTTTAACGCACACCATGTTGGATTGATCTTATTCGAACTGAAACGCAATTCTTTCGAATGAAAACTCGTTGATTTCAAAGATAAAAATCTTACATCCAACCGCATAAATACGAATGATAAGCTGTTAATAATGGATAATCTAAACCCCAATAGGTTAGATTATTCGAAGAAGAATTTTGATACCTGAAAATGATTTGAGATTAACAAACAAAAGCGAATTTGAAGACAATTGTTTGTCTCACCATTGATCAACTGGTAAATGAACAGTTAATTCCATCCAATGACGTTGTGCTTCGAAATCTCCGAACATTGGCGGTTTATTATAACCTTAAACACGAGAATGATCGACATCGAGATAGTTATCAATTTACCTGAATAAGGATATTGAGCAACAATCCATCGAACTGCAATAGCCGATGCAAGTAAACCGAGAAGAAGTAGAAAATCCATTCTGAAGATAGAATAGTTTATTTATTAAATGACTAATTATATTATCTGACGTAATCGAAATCTAATTTTTCTTTATGAACAAAAATACAAAAAATATCTTTCTCTAGTTTTTGTTTTAATCATCATCTTCATCGTCATCATTCATTTCTTCATCTTCGTCATCGTCTTCATCTTGATCAGGTTGAACATCATTCGAATCATCGTCCATTGTTGAAGTATCGCCTTCTTCTTCTTGTTGCCGATAGGTAACATCGGTCAATTCATTTCCTTTCAAATCTTTGGCTTTCAATTGTCCAATACAGAACACATTCGCTGGACAATTATTCACATCAACCATAACTTTCGCTCGACACATGAGCATTTCTAATGTTCGTTTCAATGCCGGTACAAGTCGTATGCAAGACATATGTTTTTGATCTTTTTTCAACATATTACAAAGTGATTGCAAGAGCCGAGTGGATTTCTGTAGGACAGTTAGTAATTGTTTTGTTCCGTGTGTATCATGAAGAAAATAGAGATCCAATGTTGGCATAGCACGCGCTCGAAATATGTCGATGTATTGTTTCGATGTTCGAAGAACGGTTGCGAGTGTCTAGATGAAAAAGTTTGTTTTGATTCTATTGAAATTTATCAGCTCTTACTGAAGCATTTTTTCGGTAGATTTGATCGATTGTAACAAACGAAACAAACTTTCGAAATAATTCATTCAATTCCAACCATTCAGCGCAGAGATTTTCGAGATCATTTTTCTTCTTGGAATCATTGGGGATTTTAATTGATCGAGCTTTGATAAGAAAATGTTTGCATAACGAACGAAAATAGATAATAAACGTTGATTTCATATTCCATGTTGACAGATCAACAATTGTATTTTCCGATGTTTCATCATCATTATCTTCATCATCGTTCTCAGCTCGTGTGAAAATCTTCAACGAATAATTAATAAATCCATCGATAACCGAAAGAATTTCATTGGACTCAAGATGAAGTAAATACAGATTTAGAAGTATTTCAACAGCTCGAGATGAAGTCAATTTCGATAATGAAATAGCCGTACTCGAATTCATATCTAAACTACATTCTTCTAAAAATCGACGACATTGACTTGTATAGATTTTGTAAAGTTCATCCTACGGAAGAAAAAAAAACATGATTCATCGAATAGTTTATCTCGATTCAATCGTTACTTGATGGGTTTCTTCTTCGAATAATTGAATGAATAATTCCAATGCTTGACAAAGTCTCGTAATATCGACAAGATTTAAAATATCGGTGAAGGAAAAAAACTTCTTGAGAATTTCAGTTCGTTCATTGACATTGTTTGGAAGTTTTTTGGTGAATAAATTTTGAATCATCATTTCGATTAGTCGATGAAAACATGTCGAATCTCGATCGAGTTCTTTTTGCCACTGAATTTGTTTGATTTTGAATAAACTCAACAAGAAATAGAAACTATCGAGAGCATAATAGAAAGCTCGACTAGCTAAATCACGACTCTGATCACGATCGATCAGTATATCCGTGTCGTCATCATCGACATCCATCGATTGATCCGATGATGGTTTACTACTCAAGAATGAATGAATCGATTTCATTGTTTGTAAAATTTGAACGAAAAACATTTCGAATATATCGAATGTCATTTGATCGAGTTTGTCATCGTTGGTTTCTTCAGACGAATTCTCTTGAATTTGTTGTGTTTGAAATGTTGTTGGTGCATGATGAGTTTGAAAGCGTTTTTTAATCATACCGATTGATGATATCGATGAATTGTTCGTTGTTAATAGACGATGTAAATCGCCGGTTAATGTCGATACACAACGAAGAATAGTCAAACGTTCTTTGCCGGTAGCTTTAGGTAAACGTTGGAGATATTTGCTGATATAAGGAAATGTTTGATATTCAAGTGAACGGATATCGAATTCGTAGATGTCGAAAATCGATGATGATTGTTTAGGTTTGGCTTCTAGTTGAAGAAATTACAAGAGTTTTTCTTTCGATGAATACAAAAATGAATAAGTCAAACTTGGTTTGCTTTTAGGCTTTGCTGAAGTTGTACTTCGAGATTTTTTCTTCTTAGTTGGTGCTGTTGCTGTTGCTGCTTCTTCATCATCATCGCCAGCACTTCTATTTTCTTCTTCTTCATCATCTTCGTCTTCAACTATCGCTGCTTGTGTTCGTCTAAAAGAAAATCTTCTTTTCTCGAACTCGAAGTTCTTCATCATACTTTGCTCCTTGTTGTTTACCAGCACTCGTTGTTTTCTTCGGTGGTTTTTTCATTTTATTTCGTTCAAAATTCGCACAAATCGGCTCATAAAATCCGTAATGTTCTCGACAGATTTGTACACAAATCGAAAAATGTTCTTCAATATCCGTCAATTGTTCCAATCGAATCAAAATCAATTGTTCATTCGGATTGTCAACCGATGATAAAAGATTACAAATTTCACGAAATAATCGACTTGCATAATAATAAACATCAGTTAAAATATTCATCGATGAATTCGAAAGTTCTTTTAATTTATCTCGATAGGTATCCAAACATTTCCCATCATCAATATCGATATTTTCCGATGGAAATAAATCCGGTATACGTAATGAACATTGAAGAACAGCATCGACTTGGTCAAGATTTGACCATGATGCAACGACAATCAAACGAAGCATTGGCGCTAAGAGAATCGGCGATGAACTTGTTTCACTCATTGTTCGATATTGATGGTATTTAGATATGATATTAGCAAGATTGAGAACGGCTGCATTCGGTGTTTGATTAGGAAAATTATAGACTAAACATGTTTGTTGTGCGAAACGATTGAAATCTGATGAATTCGTATTGAGTGAAACGTTACTATCGTTGAGAAAAGCTTCTTGAAACATATCAGCAGCTGATATAGCAAACCAATTGAGTGATTGCGAATCGGCTTGCATCGAAGATGAATTCAATTGTAATTGTTGTTGTTGACGAAGATTAGCTGAGCCAAGAATCGTCGCTAATTCATCGTAGAACAATGCAAGCGTTTGTGGACATTGCATGCCCGATGATTGAACAAGATTCAATAGATCTTTTAATTCATTTTCATGACTGGATAATTTACCATCATGAGATGATACTTGTGCTAAATCTTCAATATGTCGAAGTAGAAGCGATCGAAAGATTTCAATAGCACCGAAAACTCCTCGAGCTTTTTCTTTATGCGGTTGAATCAAACATTTTGTTACCAACATATTCAAATCATTGTAAACACTTGTGTTGTACATCGATGCAAGTATGGCAAAAACTAAACGTAAATGATCGCCGCGAAAGATATCGATATACTCGAAAAGATTCTTCAAATAGGATTCGCATGGCAACATTTTCGTTGGATATTGATAAGCAAAACGTTTGAGTAGTTTTAAGATTTGTAATCGTTGTAAATAACGATTTTGAAATATAATTGACATTCGTACGAGTCCATTGACGATTTGTTCATGAAATTCTTTGTGTTCACTTGTCGAAAAAAGTAAATCGATTAGCATAACACCTAATTGTAAACCGATTTGTAAATGTTGAAGATTACTCGATGAAAGAGAATTGTTCGTTGGTAGATTTGTTGGAAAATTGCCGAATGATAATTGTTGAAAAATAGCAACAGCAAATCGAAATAATTGTTGATTGTATTTATGAACAAACGAAAGATTCGATGATAAATGTTGATGAATTGAACGAATAATCGACGGATCATCACCGAGTTTTTTAACGAATGTTTTTAAATTGTTGTAATACGAACGATTTGTAAGAAGAATACCGATGAATAAATCAAAAAGAAAGTAACTATTTATTTTAATACATAAATCAGCTGTGATCGGATGTTTTTCTTGACAAGTACGAAAGAGAATACGAGATGAATTGAAATAATATTCGAAACGTTCGAAAAGTTTGGCAACTAATTGAAAATTATCATTGCTGGTTGTCGTATCCGAACGTCGATTGGAGACAATAGCAACGTCTCGAAATAGCAAAACTGTTTCGAACATATTAATTTTCGTTGATGTTTCAAAAAGATAATTAAAACATTCGACTTTCACATCGGACACACCTGTCATAATCATTGGAATGATTTTTTCTCTTACTCGTCGATCAGTCGATTCCGATAATTGAATTGTTGTCAATGTCGAAAGAACTTGTTTGATAATTTCGATATTTGTTGATTCAAGTTTTTCTTCTAATTTATTAACAATATCAGTTTGCAAATAATCATCACAGAATATATCCGTAACTAATGAAATCATTTGACAACGTGTATCGATATTTGTGACGAGATCGATGATATCGAGATAGAAATGAAGTAAATCTTTGGCATTTGTAGATTTGCCAATCGGTAGATAATGAAATGTTTGTAGAATTAAACGAATCATGGACAATGGAAGATTTTGAACGAGTACACGATCACCACCTTTATTATCGAATCGAACAAGTCGTTTAAGAAGATATTTTGCTAAGAACATTTGTAATTCGTCAACACATAATAAAATTCTCATGAGACTATCCTGTTGTTGAGAACGAAGTGGTGAAACATCATCGGTACTCGATGTTGGAAGTAATGACGAACGAAATATGGAATCATTGGACAAGAATGATGATAATTCAGTTTCGAATTGTTTCAATAAACTCGTTGGATTCGATGTCGAACGTAAATGTTGTGACAAACGTTTGGCTAAAATACCTTGATCAACTTTCAATTCAAGTGTTAATTCATCATTATTATTCATATTTTCTTCATCAGTCAGTTTGATTTCTAGACCACATTGATCAAGTATCCGTGTTATGAACATATTTGTTGCTTGAGCACTTGTTTGAGATTGTTTTCTTGGTGTTGAACTGTATTCTTCAATTCGAGCAAGAGATTGTGTCGATTGATGCATAGCAACTTGTTGACTTGCGCGAAGTTCATGTTGACGAAGAAGACCGGCTTGACGATTCATATCTACGATAAGTTTGTTTGTTTTTTATTATAAATGATTTATTATTTAAATGTCGAAACAAAACAAAACACGCATGCATTCGAATTTTACTAATCTAATTTATTATTTACAACAGTTGATAGATGAACAAAATCACGACTAGAAAATAAAACGAAAGACTAGACTTTGCTCATTTCCAAAAAAAAAACAAAGAGATTCGATTAAAATCACAATTCAATAAAGATGAGACACGAGAAAAACAATCAAAGAACTATCGAAAATTGTCTTATACATATTTCACTGTTGAAACTACAGATTGGAAGACACAGATATTAACTAAATTGAAAGTGTTGTATTCTCATGAGGTTGAGGTTGTTGTTGTTGTTGTTGTTCTGTTTCGACTAATGTCGTTGTGAACATAGTTGGTCGTTTCAAAGATGCTGAAATTTTCGTTAGAAATCTGTTTGAATGTTGATTTGCTTTTTCTAAACGTGTTAATTTGACTTTCTGATCGATTACTTGTTGTTGTAGAATTAATTTCTGACGATTTTCTTTGGCAAAACGATTATGTCGTTGTTCAACAATCGTAGTATCTAATTGTAATGAAGTTCTTTCGATTAAATCGATTTTATCAGCATATGTTAGCGAATCATTCGGTCTGAATACGTCTTCGCATGATCTCGATTTTTTTGATCGTCGACAATGAATAAATGTCGAAAGACTTTCTTTTGTACTCAAACGAACATGAGTATTTGGATGAAGAAATCGATAGTAAATCAATTGAAAACAAACAGCTAACCAAAAACCACAACAAACAAACAGAACAAGCGAATATTTGAATACGAAATTATTCTCAGCTGAATGTATTGCATAGATAATTGCAAATGCAATATTTTCAATGTAATAAATCGCATAAAAACCAATGTAATGCAAACGTGTATCACCTTTACGAAGATTCTTCGAACAAAAAAAAAGCGTGATTTGAGAATATAAAATTACGTAGAGAACAATTACCATGTAACAAAAGATGAATATGTATGAACAAACAAGATTGTAGCATTTTTCAAAGATGGCTTCGCGAGGATTGTATTTGGTTTGATCGCTGATACAAAAAATTGTTTTCTGGAGAAGAAGAAGAAGAAAAAGACTGATGATTGAATACGGAAAGTATAATTTTTTTGAATTCATACAAAACGAAGAATCCAGAATAACATAGCGAACCAATGTGCCATGATAATGATCCAAAACCAAGATCGAAATGTTGCAGCAAACATTGCCAAAGCTAAAACTCGTGGTGTTAACAAAAATAAATACCAAAACTAAAGAACAAAGATTTTTTGAAAGTAAACAAAAGAAAATTTCTCTACCCATTGGACTATTGTACTCCACCAAGAGACCAATTGTGGTGGTGGTTTATCTTTTGGCCAACCTTGTGGTGAATGTGTTAACTGCATATGACGCCAACAACGTGAATAGCCACTCAGTGCATATGCTAATGAACCGAGAGATGATACTATTGATAAGCATTGCTTGAGAAAGAGAGTATCAACTAGAAAATTTATTGAATAAGAAAGTAAATCAATAAATTTGTGATTATGAAATTTACACTTCATTGATGCTGAACCAAGTCTTAGCATAATATATAGTTGCAGAGTGACTTGTGAACCTGAATCCATAAAACAATCGAAAACACGTAATAGTGCAATGTCAGCATCGATAAGAATTTGTTTGGTTAGATAAAATCGAGCCCATTTCGGTTGATGACGATACCAAAAACCTTTCCAAGTGTAATATAATCCACGAATATATCTTTAAAGAAAAAGACAATAGAAATCAAGTGTTTTATTACGATTATTTGATTGAATTTACTTTAAACATAAATCTAACTGAAGAACAAGGATAATAATTCGTATAATCCAAGTTAGGACATTGATTGTCGTAGCTGGAAATTGGAAATTCTTCTGATTAACTGATTGATTCGATGAATCGTCTATTTCCATATGTTCATTACTATTTGTTTGACACGAATTATTCTGTTTCTGACAAGATGAATATTCAGAACTCGTTTCATTTGTCGAAGCTTTCAATTGACTACTATCCATATACCAAACGAGTGAAAATACGGATAGAGTTAGATTCGGCAGTACAACACACATTAATGTCAATATGAATAACCAATAAGCTCCTTCTTGGTAATAAGCATGTGCAAGAACAAGATCAGTAATCATATCGAAAAAGAATGCAATCACACCCCAAGCATAGATAAATACTTCGAAAACATTGATTGTCATCGTATCAGGAATAAAATCAGCAACGAGAGTCGTTGGATTTGGCTGAGTGAATAGATGTGGTTGATTATTATCGGTAATGAATTCTCCTGGACATGGCGGAAGCACAGGATCGGTTAGACTGAGTAGAGTTATTGATCGACGTCGTTGCATTTCGAGTTTTTCTTCATTATTTAACGGAAAATGAATTTGTTGAGGAGAATTTTCATTAATCGGTGATAATTTCGATGGTGTAGTTGCAGATGATGTTGACGAACGAGGTAGATTATTTACAATAGTTTCACTAGATTCTTTTGGTGGTATTGGTTCAGGACAATGCGTCGTACCAGTGACAGAGATAACTTCTTTTCCAAGAAGACCTAATGGATTAGCTCGAGCAAGTTCTAGTTGAGTTACATCTTTGATCGATTGAAAGATATTAAATCCAGTTGATGTTGAAGGAGGAAGTGATTTTCGTTGGATGGGTTCATTCTTTCGAATGAACACTGTTGTTTGTTGTTCTAGAAAACGATTTACTTTCATTGGAATGAAAATCATATCAATCGAATAAGTCTTTACCTGGATTTGACGCTGAACGTACATGTTGTACATCTTCGTCTTCGACTTCTGGTTGTTCACTTGTTGTCAATGAAGGTTTATCAAATTTCCTTGTAATCATTGTCTGAAAAGAAGATCAAATCTCAAGATAGATAATTCTTGTCATTTCCATTCTATCTGCAATCACAATCTAAGTCTTCGTATTAACTTTCAATTATGTTTCTCATAAATTTGCATATAACACTTTCGAACAATCGAACCACAGAAAAAAAACAGACACACACGCATCGATTCGTTTTTTAATCATTTGCCATTCAAAATCGGCCAATAAGATTCTTAACTTACATGTCGCTCTTTTCCAATATATAAGCATTGATGTTTCGGCACAAAAAAAAAAGAAGTTTATTATTATATAGTAGACATAAAAGACCATACATGATTGCATTCTATTTTCTTTCTCTCTTTCTTCTTCTCCTTAGCCTCTGGGGTTTGTTGAGAGATTGAATACAATCCATATATGATAAGAGATAATTACGGAGCAAAAAAAAGAGAACGAGAATTACAGATAATAATTGCAATAGACAATAGGAAATTCAGAGAGAGAGAGAGAGAGAAAAAGACAAATAAGAAAGTTGGTGTTTGGTCAAGAATTTGTTTTTTTTTCGAAATGAATTAAGATGTAACCAGAGGTAATGTTACTAAACGAAGTGCTGTTACTTCTTGTTTTCTTTCAATTGGTGTTCGACGTGCAACAGGTTTTGGCCATTTTTCGAACTATCAAGAAAAAGAGAAGAGAATTTCTGTTTGTTTTCTGATTATTTTCAAATTAATTTACATTTGTTTGTAACGGTAATCGACCAGCAGCATGTCCAAAATGCATTGAACTCGCTGTTTTCGAAAATCCGAAAACCGATTTCGATTGTGCGGGAACGGGCATTGTTTTAGCTGTTACTTTCGTAATTGTTGTTGATGCATCATCATTTTCATTTGATGTTGTTGTCGTTGCCATCAGACGTGTTTGAGATCGTTGTGGTCGTCGTGCTTTTGTCGCAAGATTTTTGTAGACATCCAATGGGGAATAATAAACTTCAGCTAGACTCATATAACGATTCGTTGCATGAGTCAATAGACGATCACGTAAACTCATGTCCGTTCGAGATAACGATTGCGTACGAGCTGGTGGTACTTTTGGTTTAGTGATTGTTAACAATGGTTCGGGTTCTTTTTTGTTGTTTTTGTCGTCGTCATCGTCGTTGTCTGAACAATCCGATGCTGAAAGATATTCTTTAGCATGATCTTCATAGCTATTAGTTTTAGTTGACGATTGAGTGGTCGTCTTTTTTTCGTTTTCATTTGTATGTTTTTGTCGTAGAGTTAACGGAATCGTGCGAAATGGGGATGACATTCGTGGTGAACAGAAACCAACGATTGACGATTCGAGTGTTGGAGTTTTAGGTGTTGGCGGTGGACCACGAGGAATAAAAACTTGAGATGTTGATGGCGATTGATCGAAGACTGACAGTGAACGTAGATCGAATTGAGAAGGATTCAGGTTCATTTGTCTTGATAGACGAACTGACGGTGTGATTTTAGTTGAATTTTTGACGGTTTGTTGAGATGAATAATAAGCCGAAGGAATATTTACTGATATTGTTCGAGGTGGAAGTTTAGTTGTTGTTGGAGCCTATAATTAAATATATATATATACGATTGCATGTTAATTAAATTTTCATGAAAAACAAGAATAATACTTTTTTCTCATTAAATTGACTTTCTGTTGATGTCAAAAGAGATGGTAGTGGTTCCGATCTCGTTGTAACGATTGTATCAAGATCATTGTCTTCGGCAAATTTCTGATCAGATTTTCGAAATTGTGTTGGTATTCGTCGTGAATAATCTCGTTCGTAGATACGCGGAGCTGGATGGATATATAACATGTCTATGTTTTGCTCATCGGACGGAAATAAATCAGTACAAAATAAATGAAATGAACGTGAACATGTACATGGTGGCGAAGAAATCAAATGTGCTGGTAATCGAATGAGATTTGGCTGAGACAATTTCTTGTTTTTCAATAATAAATTGACACCTTCGAAACAAAAAAGAAACAAATGAAATACTCGAAAACAATAGAAAAAAAAGAAGCAATAGAAAGAGAAGAGAACAGAACATGAACGCCTACTTACTAAGAGCAAGAGATCTTTTTTCATCATGATCATATTCAAATTCAGCTGCATTATACGTCGATTTTCTTGTGTCCCAATAGAAGAAATCATCGGATCGAATTTTCTGACTAAACAATCATGAATCCTTCGCTGTTAATTGCATCCAGGAACAAAATAAATATCGATGTTAAACTTACGTTTTCGCTACCATAGTTATCGAGTATTGTTGAAACACAAAAGGTAAAAGATCATTTTGAAGTCTATGTCATACATACATACATATACGTTGTGTTTTCGCTAAAATAAGAAAAGAGACGCAGAGAAAGAGCGCAAAACAATAGTAACAGAATTTAAAGAAGAAGGAGAAGAAAAACAAAACAGAAAAAAAGGAATTTAACAATGTAATCTCATCAAATGAGAATATCGAATATTTATTGGTCTATTTTACACTCAATTTGATAAGAAATACAGTTTTTCTTCTTTCTTTCTTTCTTTTACATCATTGATGGCATATCAAGTTTCATATTTCAATGTTGAAGAACTTTTTCTCGTTTCTTTTTAATTAAAATAAATCTTCACATTACTTTTTCGTAATCATATTCAAAAAAAAATCAAATTTACATACATAAAAATTCTTTATCCTTTGTTACCTTCACTTTTTTCTATTTATATTATTTAAATAAACAAAAAAACATCTACTCGAAGTCATACATTGACTTCTTAGAATTAGAGCATTTGTAAAGCTACTGTCTGATGAATCGAACCTAGTAATTTAATTTCCAACATGAAAATAGAGCAAATAGAAAAAAAGTTCCATATGTATGTATGTCTTTTGGTTTTATTGAATCCTCTTTTGTTTGTTACTCTTCGGAATATACTCTAATAAAAAATAAAACAACCACACACACACGCGTACACACAAAGAAAAAGTGGAGATACAGTTTGATACTAAATAAATGTGCTGGCTAGAGGAAATCAGTGTTCTATTTATTTAAGACTTTTTTGACTGTTTTAATAACATTGGATGCTTGAGGCATTGAATTTTGTTCAAGAGTCTTTGCATAAGCCAATGGAACATCGGCACCGGTGACACGTAAAGGTGGAGCATCAAGATAATCGAAAGCGTCGCCTAATATTACGAGAAACAGATTTTTGCAAAAAAAAAAACAATTCGAAATTCTACTTTCGCAGATTCTTGCAAGAATTTCACTACCAATACCACATTGTGACCAGCCGAATTCAACGGCAACGAGATGATGAGTTTTCTTAACTGATGCTTTAATAGTTTCTTCGTCAAGTGGTCTTAATGTACGAAGATTGACGACCTAAAATAATAATTATTAAGAGATATGCATATTGTAATTGCAGATGATTGTTTTACTTCGCAATCAATGCCGTTTTGTTCGAGTTCCTTAGCTGCTTCCAAACAAATTTTAACTCCAATTGAGTGACTGACAAGCGTAATATGTTTGCCTTCGCGTTCAATTTTAGCTTTACCAATTGGCAAAACAAAATCAGGCGAGAGAGCTTCTTCAGATATGGGAAATTGTTGACCATAAATTAATTCATTTTCCAAAAAGACAACTACAAATTAATTTAAAGAAAAACAACAATGAATTTTGAAATGTCTGTTTTCTACCTGGATCGTCATCACGGATAGCAGCTTTGAGCAAACCGCGGCAATCTTCAGCTGAATAAGGCGAAATAACCTTCAAACCAGGACATTGACTGTACCATGTCGCAAAATCTTGAGAGTGTTGAGCAGCCACACCTAGTTTTTTCGTTTGTGCAAACGTTTTTTTTTAGAGAATCAATTTTTCTGAAAATCATTTACCGGCAGCTGCTCCGTTAGGTCCACGAAAAACAATTGGTACTTTAACTTTTCCTGATGACATATAATAAGTTTTGGCTGCTGAATTGATGACATGATCAATGGCTTGCATAGAAAAATTAAACGTCATGAATTCGCAAATAGGTCGAAGGCCAGCCTAGCAGAAAAACAAGAAAACGCATCTTCTCAACGAACAGAAAACAGAGAATTTCTTTTTTCTTTTATACCATAGCAGCGCCAGTTGCTAATCCAGCAAAGCCCATTTCAGTAATAGGTGTATCAATAATACGTTTGTCTCCATGTTTTTTCCAGAGACCTTTCGACATTTTATAAGCGCCGTCATATTGTGCGACTTCTTCTCCCATTAGAAAAACTCGTTCGTCACGAGAGATTTCTTCATCCATAGCTTGAGTTATTGCTTCTCGAATTGTAATCTAAATACGAAATAATATTGTTGTTTGGAATTTAACATAACAATAAAAATCATTACAGTTTTCTCAGCAAGAGCTCTCGGTGTTAGAGAAAATGATCGACGGAGAAGTACGGTTGAACCGGAAGTCTAGAACAACAAGAATTCTATTCGATTGAGTTTGTATTTTGTTGTTTATTACTTTGAGAAGATCTTTGACTGATTTCATGATTTACAATCGATCAATTTCCTTCTATTTTAGATCTAAAATTGAAAAAGAATATTTGTTTTTTACACCAACCGACTTGTTTACTCCAAAAATAATAACAAACCTTTGCCTTGCCTATATTTTTCCTCTTGTATTTTCCCATTGGGTCTTTCTAGACCATTCGTATTCTTCGTCTCAAATGTCGTCATACGAACAAATTACCAATAGAATTTTTTGTTTACAAATTTTGATCTCGATCGAATTCCGACAAGAGAAAAAGTCATTAGATTTAAATCATGTCATCACCAATTAGTACCTATGCTCAACGAATGATTCGTTTAAGTCAACGGATCTTCACAGAATATCCGAAAATAACATTTTCAAAGAAAAAACATCAAGAACAACATGAAAAATTCATTCGTTTTCTTGACGATCGTCCACATACGTCGGGTCCGTTAGTTTCAATGAATTATTATCCACGTTACGGAGAATTATATCAATTAATGGAAGGTCTACGTCAACATGGTCTCTACAGGTAGAATTTATTCAGAAGTGTTTTTGTTTTTAAATTTAATTTAATATTCGAAAATTTAGAAATGAACATCGAGATTTTCAAGAAGAAGTCGTTCGTTTACGTGTACTCCGTGGCAAACAACGTAAAAACATGCGTGCTCTCTATCCAAAACGATTGCCTGAACTTGCGCCGTGTTGTAAAGGATCATCGAAGAAATGATTGTTTTTCTTTTCTCTTTATAAACTAGTAAAATTAGCAAGAAAAAGCATAGTTCGATCTTTATTTTTTATTTCATGAAGAATAAAAATATGAATTTGCAGATTATAGATGGAATTACGATATTGTAATCGTCTTGCTGTTTCACTTGTTCGTTTAGCTAGACAAGTAGATATTTATCGTCATTTGATTCTTCAATTTGAATGTCCTTCTAGCCGAAAATTAGCAACCCTGTTCGTCAATTTTCATATTCGACAAGATTAACTTCAATCAATTCATCTCAATATCAATTTAAACGTTCTCTTTCATGGCAATTCTGGAAATCATCATCAACATCCGATGCACCGAATGCATGGCCAAGTGATGCTGTTTATCCAACACCGAACGTGCCCAATGTTCAACCGACATCAACTCCAACAACACCGATTCAATCGCCAATTACAAACGAACCGAAATTCGAAGCCGATGA
>ERZ778027.1433-NODE-1433-length-39958-cov-6.382728_pt1 | contig 39958 bp, 33 predicted proteins | sample MGYA00375757_ERZ778027 | MGnify/ENA primary metagenome ERZ778027 (study PRJEB29350, sample SAMN05389817) | bioreactor metagenome | isolation source: Ammonium sulfate bioreactor | place: South Africa: University of Cape Town | collected 2014-02-18 ...
TCAGGGAGAGACGATTTTTCGTCGCTTGCGCATAATAGCTTTGGGCGACCCTGAGAGCCGCCGCCTGATCGCCGCCATTCGTCTGCAATGCGCGGGCGCCAGCGAGAACAGCCGCGTCGGTCGCGGCGATCGTCTGGCTCCGTGCGTTGACGAAGCGCCCGTAATCGACCGCGAGGCCGATCATCGCGAACAGGACGAGCGCCATCAGCCCGAAAAGAATTGCGACGTCGCCGCGCGTATCGCGCGAGAACTTCTCAACCGCGCGGCTGCCCGCAGCTTTCAAACCAACAATGGCGGCATACGGCTTTCGCGCCGGCCACCTGGAACCACGACCGCTTATCATCGCCGTCTCCTAAGCGTTTTACTGCCGTGGAGGCTAACGACGAAGTCATTTAAAGCGAATTAATACGAAAATACACCATTAGAGTGAGATTAACAGGCAGATATCCTGTTAAATACATTTAATTTCAAATTTTATACTTTTATATAACTTAAAATATATCATTACGGCATCGTAAATTAAAAACAATCATTTGGCCCAACTGGCAAATTCGATATGGGGCGGAAGTCCGCGTGAACCCGGACTCGAAGAGACATAAAGACTTGTTTATATGTTGTTGCGCCATTCGGCCGAGTTCGGTATACGGTGCTCCGACCAGCCCAAAAAAATGCGGATGCGACATTTTTGCGGCGAGAGGATCATCACGGCCGCACGCTTCAGGCGTCCGTCCGGCCACCGCGCTGAGGAGCACACATGAGTTCGAAGTTCACGGACTACATCGTCAAGGATTTGAGCCTGGCGGAGTGGGGCCGCAAGGAAATCGCGATCGCCGAGACGGAAATGCCCGGCCTCATGGCGACGCGCGAGGAGTACGGCACCTCGAAGCCGCTCAAGGGCGCTCGCATCGCGGGCTCGCTCCATATGACGATTCAGACCGCGGTGCTGATCGAGACGCTCGCAGCCCTCGGCGCCGACGTCCGCTGGGTGTCGTGCAACATCTATTCGACCCAGGATCATGCGGCCGCCGCGATCGCAGCCGCCGGCATCCCGGTCTTCGCCTGGAAAGGCGAAAGCCTCGTCGAATACTGGGATTACACGCGCAAGCTCTTTGAGTGGGGCGACGGCGGCGTACCGAACATGATCCTCGACGACGGCGGCGACGCGACGCTGTTCATCCATCTCGGACTCCGCGCCGAGACCGGCGATACCGGCTTCCTCGAAAAGGCGGGCTCGGAAGAAGAAGAGGTTCTTTTCGCGCTTATCAAGAAGACGCTGAAAGAGAAGCCCAAGGGCTGGTTCGCGACCGTTGCAACCAACATCAAGGGCGTTTCGGAAGAAACGACGACGGGCGTGCACCGTCTCTACGAAATGCAGAAGAACGGCACGCTGCTGTTCCCGGCGATCAACGTCAACGACAGCGTCACCAAGTCGAAATTCGACAACCTCTATGGCTGCCGTGAAAGCCTCGTCGACGGCATCCGTCGCGGCACCGACGTCATGATGGCCGGCAAGATCGCCATGGTGGCGGGCTTCGGCGACGTTGGCAAAGGCTCGGCCGCGTCACTGCGCAACGCCGGCTGCCGCGTCATGGTCTCCGAGATCGACCCGATCTGCGCACTGCAGGCGGCGATGGAAGGCTATGAGGTCGTGACGATGGAAGACGCCGCGCCGCGCGCCGACATCTTCGTCACCGCGACGGGCAACAAGGACATCATCACGGTCGACCACATGCGGGCGATGAAAGACCGCGCGATCGTCTGCAACATCGGCCACTTCGACAACGAGATCCAGATCGCCGGTCTCAAAAACTTCAAGTGGAACAACATCAAGCCGCAGGTCGACGAAATCGAGTTCCCGACGGGCCGCCGCATTATCCTCCTGTCCGAGGGACGGCTGGTGAACCTCGGCAATGCGATGGGGCATCCCTCGTTCGTCATGTCGGCGTCGTTCACGAACCAGACGCTGGCGCAGATCGAGCTGTTCACGAACCACGGCAAGTACCACAAGGAAGTCTATACGTTGCCGAAGCACCTCGACGAGAAGGTCGCGATGCTGCACCTGTCGAAGATCGGTGTGAACCTCACCAAGCTGCGTCCTGATCAGGCCGCCTATATCGGCGTCAAGACGGAAGGCCCGTTCAAGCCCGATCACTACCGCTATTGAGGCTTAAGCGGGTTCCGAGTGGACCCACATCGGACGTCGAAAAGGGGCTTCTTCTGAAGCCCCTTTTCTTTTGCAGCCGCCAGCCGCACACGGCCATCGCGGCGCGGGGGAAACACTTAAGAACCGTTTCGTCCTAACGGCTTGACCGCGCTGGCGATACCGCCCGGCGCACCCCATACTGCCGCTGATTCGTACTGCGTCGTTCGAAGCGATAAAGCGTTCGTGCCGCCCATATCAGGCGCGCGGGCGCCTATGCGGCTGCAGTGGGACGGATGCGCCTTTCATATCCTCAAGACCCGAAGCTGACCACGCGACTGCAGCTGGCGCTGTTGCTCATCGCTGCGATGGCCTGCGTCGCGACGATGCTGGCGGGTTTCGTGAACGGCCATGGCATCGGCTCGGTCGACTTCGATTTCCGTCACACGTGGCTGTTTCTGACTGTCGCGGTCGGCGCGCTTGCGGCCATCGCCGTCATCTGGCGCATGGGCAGCATGGCGCGGCGGGAAGCGCGGGCGGCGAAGTCCGAAAGCGTGCACCTGCGGCGAAATCTTGCCGCCGCCGATGCGATCATCCGCGCCGAACCGCAAGTGCTGGTGTTCTGGGAGCAAGGACAGGCGGTCCGCATCGTTTCGCATACGCTCGCGAGCGTTCCCGGGTTGCCGGAGCATCATGCGGAGATCCTGCGTTTCGGTCAGTGGCTCGAAAGCACGTCGGCGCATTCGCTCAAAGCCGCGCTCGACAAGCTGTTCGTCAACGGCCGCTCATTCAGCATCATTCTGAAGACGATCGCAGGCGGCATCATCGAGGCCGAAGGACGGGCGGCGGGCGGCCGCGCGGTGCTGCGGCTCAAGGAGGTCTCCGGCTACAAGCTCGAGATCGCCCGCATCGAAGATCAGCACGCAACGCTTGCGCGCGATATCCGATCGAGCCGCGCGCTTCTCAACACCTTGCCGATGCCGGTCTGGCTGCGCGGGGTCGATAACCGCCTGATCTGGGTGAATGCCGCCTACGTCCAGGCCGTCGACGCCAAAAGCGAAATCGAAGTCCTCGAACATCAGATCGAATTACTGGAAGGCCGGCAGCGCAAGTCGGTGTCGCGCGCGCTCGCGGCCGGGCAGACGTACAGATCGCGCATTCATCTCGTGTCGGGCGGCGAACGCAAGGCGCACGAGGTCGTCGTGCTTCCCGTCGATGGCATGACTGCGGGCGCCGCCGTCGACGTGACGGACATCGAAAGCGCCCAAGGCGAATTGGAGCGGCAAAGCTCGGCTTATGACCGCACGCTCGATCGCGTCGAGACTGCGGTCGCGATTTTCAGTCCAGACCACAAGCTGGCGTTCTATAACGCCGCTTTCGCAAAGCTCTGGTCGCTCGATACGGACTGGCTGGCGTCCAATCCGAGCGACAACGTCATTCTCGACCGGCTGCGCGAGATCGGCGTGCTCGAACCGGTCGTCAATCATCGCGATTGGAAGGCGCAGGTCCTCGCCTGCTATCAGACGGGAACGCCGCTCGACGACACCTGGAATTTGACGGACGGCCGCATTCTTCACGTCATGGCCGAGCAGCGCCCAGACGGCGGCGTTACGTTCCTGTTCGCGGACGAAACCGAACGCCTGTCGCTCGAAAGCCGGTATAACGCTTTGATCGACGTGCAGCGCGAAACACTCAACAGCCTCAAGGAAGGCGTGGCGGTGTTCGGCACCAACGGCCGCTTGAAGCTGTTCAACAAAGCCTTCTGCAACATCTGGCACATGCAGCAGAAGCGTCTCGCCGAGCTGCCGCATGTCGGCGAGGTCATTGCCGCCGCGCAGACGCTTCATCCCAATAACGATACCTGGCGGCGCATCGGACACGCAGTCACGGCATTTCTCGACGAACGTGAGACGTTCTCGGGGCAGATGACGCGCGACGACGGCGTCGTGGTCGATTACGCTTTGATGCCGCTGCCCGATGGCGCGACGCTCATGACGTTCGCCGACGTGACCGACGCCAAGCGGGCCGAACGCGCCCTCGTCGAACGCAACGAAGCGCTCGTCGCCGCCGATCGACTGAAGACGAATTTCATCGGCCACATCTCTTACGAACTTCGGACGCCGCTCAACAGCATCATTGGATTCTCCGAAATGCTGGCGAGCCCGCTCTTCGGCGATCTCAACGCCAAGCAGCGCGAATATCTCGCCGACATCATGTCGTCGTCGAAAACGCTGCTCGCCATCATCAACGACATCCTCGATCTCGCGACCATCGACGCCGGGGCGATGCAGCTGAAGCCGACGCCCGTCGGCGTGCGCGCGCTGATCGACGCCGCCATCCTCGGCATTCGCGAGCGCGCCGTTCGCAACCGCCTCACCATCGAGATCGCCGTCGCAGACGAAGTGAACGAATTCGTCGCCGATGAAGCGCGCATGCGGCAGGTTCTCTACAATCTGCTCTCGAACGCGGTCGGCTTTTCGAAGGTTAACGGCACGGTTCGGCTCGCCTGCTGGAGCGAGAACGGCACCATCATTTTCCGAGTTGAAGATGACGGCGTCGGCATTCCGAAAGACCGTATCGGCCGCATTTTCGACCGCTTCGAAAGTCAAAGCCACGGCTCCGACCATCGCGGCGCCGGTCTCGGCCTTTCTATCGTCAAAAGCCTGGTGGAATTGCACGGCGGCACGATAGAAGTCTTTTCCGAGGAAAACCGCGGCACGCGCGTGACGGTGCGGCTGCCCGAACATCCGGTCAGTCCGACCGGCGACGTTCCGGAGTGGCTGGCAGGCGGCGGGCGCGCAGCTTAAGTTCAAGGTCCGATGAGTTCATTTCAGTTTCGCGATCTGTCCGAGAACGATGTCGTCCGCCTCGCCGACGAGATCGCGTTTTTTTTGCAGCCCGGCGATACGCTGTGTCTCGAGGGCGACCTCGGCGCGGGCAAATCCACGTTCGCACGCGCTTTGATCCGGGCGTTGTCCGGCGATCCCTCGCTCGACGTTCCGAGCCCGACCTTCACGTTGACGCAAAGCTACGAGACGCCGCGTTTCGAAGTCGCGCATTTCGATCTCTACCGCCTCACCGACCCGGAAGAAATCGACGAGCTTGGACTCGAGTCCGCGTTGACCCGAGGCGTTGCGGTTATCGAATGGCCGTCGCGCGGCGGCGATCGCATCCCTGAAGATCACATCGCGATGTTGCTCGAAGAAGGCGACAGCGAAACCCTGCGAACGGTTACCATCACGTCGGCAGCGTCGCTCATCGAACGGCTGCAGCGGCTCGCCGCGATCCGCGCGTTCGTCGAAGCCTCGGGATGGGGCGGACCGGAAACGCGCCTCGTCTACTTACAGGGCGACGCTTCGCCCCGGCGTTATGCGCGCCTCACCAAGACCGATGGTGCGCGCGCGCTTCTCGTCGATTCCCCTCGCCGCCCAGATGGCCCGCCGATCCGCGATGGAAAGCCGTACAGCGCCATCGCGCACCTCGCGGAAGATGTCACCGCGTTCGTCGCCATCGCCAATGCGTTGCGCGAAGCCGGTGTTTCGACGCCTGAGATCCTCGCGGAAGATTTCGCGCAAGGTCTGCTGATCGTCGAGGATTTCGGCGACAAGGTTTTCGGTACGGAAGTGCAGCGTGGAGCGGACCAGAAAGGTCTGTGGCTGCGTGCAACGGATTCACTGCTGGCTTTGCAGGCCGTTCCGCCTCCGCAACACATTCGCCTATCGGATGGCTCCAGCTTCACGCTGCCCGACGCAGACGAAGACGTGCTCGAGATCGAAACGCAACTGCTGCTCGACTGGTATTGGCCCGCGTTGCACGGCAGCCCTGCGCCTCAAGCCGCACGAGATGAATTCACTACCGAGTGGCGGCGCATTTTCAAACGCGTCTTGCAACAGCCGCGCTCATGGCTACTGCGCGATTATCATTCGCCGAACCTGATCGCACTCGACGACCGCGCACCTCCGCGCAATGTTGGAATCATCGACTTTCAGGACGCGATGCGCGGGCCAGCGGCTTACGACCTCGTCTCGTTGCTGCAGGACGCGCGAATCGATGTTTCCGAGGCCATCGAACGGGACCTGCTTGAGCATTACCTCGCGGCGATGACGAAACACGACGCCGCTTTCGATTCGCAGGAATTCCGTTTCGCCTATGCGGTCCTCGGCGCCGAGCGGAACACGAAAATCCTTGGCATTTTCGCGCGCCTCGCGATGCGTGACGGCAAGCGGCAATACCTCGCGCATCTGCCAAGGATCTGGGGGTATCTCGAGCGCGATCTCCGGCATGAGGGGTTGCTGACACTTTCGGCGTGGTATGACCGGAACCTGCCTCCGAAGCTCAGGGCGCAACCGCTGACGATTTAACCGAATTCCGGAGAACTCGCCGATGACCTCCACGAAGCGCCCGACCAGCGCCTTTGTGCTCGCCGCCGGGAAAGGCGAGAGGATGCGGCCCTTGACGGAGACACGGCCGAAGCCGCTCGTCCCGGTTGCCGGAACGCCGCTGATCGATCAGGTGCTCGATCGTTTGGCCGACGCGCACATCACGGAAGCGATCGTCAACGTCCATTACCTTGCCGATCAGATCGAGGACCATCTTCGAACCCGCAAGTCGCCCAAGATCACCATTTCGGACGAACGCGGCGAATTGCTCGATACCGGAGGCGGCGTCGCAAAGGCGCTTCCGAAGTTGGGCAACGCGCCGTTCCTCATTCACAACTCTGACTCGATCTGGGTCGAGGGCATGGGGTCCAATCTCGACCGTTTGATCGACGCCTGGGACGGCGCGACAATGGACAGCCTGATGCTGGTCGCGCCCATCGCAACGAGCGTCGGCTACGACGGCGCGGGCGATTTCCAGATGGACGCTTCCGGTCGACTGACGCGGCAGACCGGCGCGCGTCTCGCACCGTTCGTCTTCGCGGGCGTCTCGATTGCGCATCCGAGGCTTTTCGACGGCGCGCCGAAGGGCGCATTCTCACTCAACCGGCCCTGGAATGCCGCCATCGAGAAAGGTCGACTGTTCGGCGTGCGGCTCGAAGGAATTTGGATGCACGTCGGAACGCCGACCGCAATCGCCGAAGCAGAAAATGCGATCGCGAATTCGATGACCGCAGGCTCGACGCTTCCGGGAGAAGACTAATGGCTGCGAACATTTTCACGCTGCCTCCCGGCGTACCGTTCCTCAAGGCCGTCGCTGGCGCGATCCTGAACGGCGACCTTCCTGCACCGGGCGGCGCCGCACCCGATCTGCTCAAGCTGCCGAACGTCACGTTGCTGCTTCCGACGCGGCGCGCCGCTCGGACCGCACGCGACGCGTTTCTGTCCGTCGCGAACACACCTGCCATCATCATGCCGCGCATCCGGCCGATCTCGGAAGGCGACGACGATCGTTCTCTGATCTCGTCTCTCGCAGGCGATGGTCTGTCGGGCGCTGCGGCACTCGATCAACCGCCTGCAATCGATCCGCTCGATCGAACGCTGGTCCTGATGCAGCTGATCAGCCATTGGCGCGCGACGATGGCGCAGTCGGATGCCGACAGAAGTTCCGGCTCGACGCCAGCCCAGTCTGCGCGTCTCGCGGCTGAACTCGGCAAGCTCATGGACGATATCGAGCGTGAGAACGTCTCGCTCTCGGACATTCAAAATCTTGTCCCGGAAACCTATGCCGAGCACTGGCAGAAGACCGTCGACTTTCTGAAAATCGTGACCGAGTTCTGGCCCGCGCATCTTGAAGCCAGCGGCATGACCTCGCCCGAAGCACGCCGCAATGCGCTGATCCTCGCCGAGGCCGAGCGCGTCGCGAAGCTCGCGCCGGACGAAATCGTGATCGTCGCCGGCATTACGGGCTCCATACCCGCGACCGTTGAATTGATGCGCGCGGTGGCCGCTCGTCCGTCCGGCGCCATCGTGCTTCCCGCGCTTGATCAATCGCTCGACGATGCCAGCTGGAACGCGATCGTTTCCGGCCATCCCGAGCATCCGCAATTCGGCTTGAAGAAATTATTGGACGGGCTCAACGTCGAACGTGGCGCGGTGCTCACGCTGCCGGGATTTGAGGCTGGCGCTGTTGACCGCACGCGCTCGGCCTTCGTCAGCGAATCCATGCGTCCCTCGTCTTCGACCGATCAATGGCATCGTTATGCGACGACGGCCGACAAAGGCGAACTTGAGAAAGCCCTTGCTGGGATATCGCTGATCGAAGCGCCGTCGGCACAGGATGAAGCCGAAACCGTTGCCCTGATTTTGCGGGAAGCCATCGAGACGCCCGGCCAGACTGCCGCTCTCGTTTCTCCCGATCGTCTTCTTGCGCGGCGTGTCGCGATCCGGCTCGAAGCGTGGGGCATCCGCGTTGACGACAGTGCCGGACGGCCATTCGCGAAAACGGTGCCCGGAGCTTTCCTGGCGCTCGTCATCGGCGCGATGGTCAGCGAGTTCGCTCCGGCGGAAACGATGGCCCTGCTCCGGCATCCATTGTGCAGGCTGAAATTCAACGCATTCGACATCCGCAAATATGCGCGGGCGCTGGAGATCAGCGCGTTCCGGACGTCGTACCTCGGGCACGGGCTCGATGGCATCCGGGCGGCGCTCGAAACCGCCGAACGCGATCGCGCGGAAACGAAACGCATGCACCCGGCCGCGCGCAGGCTCTGGCCCGAGGACTGCGACGGCGCACGTGAGCTTGTTGCCCGTTTGGCCGCTGCGTTTCAGCCGTTGGCGGACCTATATGCGGCGAGCGGCGAGCGGACGTTAGCGGAATTCGCACGCGCTCATGCCGAAGCCGCGGAAGCGCTTGCGCAGCTGCCGGACGACGATGCGGCGGCAGAGGCATCCGCCAATCCGCTCTGGCAGGGCGAAGCCGGAGATACGGCGTCGCGCTTTTTTGCGAAGCTGTTGGACGACGCAACGCCGGCCGTCGCCATTTCAGCAGCCGACTACGCCGATCTCTACGCGACGCTGCTGGCCCGAGAGAACGTGCGTGAGCGGACGGCGGTTCATCCGCGCATCTCCATCTGGGGACCGTTCGAGGCGCGTCTGCAGCAACCGGATGTTCTCGTGCTCGGCTCGCTCAACGAGGGAACCTGGCCGGAAGCCGCGGAGCCAGGCGCGTGGCTCAATCGTCCGATGCGGCGCGATCTCGGATTGCCGTCTCCGGAAGAAGAGATCGGCCGCGCCGCGCACGACTTCACCTCGCTGCTCGGAGCGAAGACGATCGACCTGACGCGCGCCGAAAAGGTCGATGGCGTGCCGACTGTGCCGTCGCGCTGGCTGATGCGGATGCGCGCGCTGCTCAAGGGCATGGAACTCGAGAGCGTGCTCGCCGCCGACAGGCCCTGGCTTGCTTGGGCGCGCGCGCGCGACCGGATCCTGGGCAAGCGCATCGCCATCAAGCCGCCGGAACCGCGCCCCGCGCTGGCGCTCAGACCGCGCCGGATGAGCGTCACGGACATCGAACGCTGGATCGCAAATCCTTACGCGACGTATGCGCGCCATATCCTGAAGCTCGAACCCTTGCCGCCGCTCGGCGCGTCGCCGGACGCGAGCCTGCGCGGCGCGCTCGTTCACGACGTTCTTTCGCGGTTCGCCAACGCGTTTCCGGATCGTCTGCCGGACGATCCGCTCGCGGAACTCGAAAAAATCGCGGCGGACGTGTTGCAAACCTACACGGGCAACGCGCGCATCGCCGCTTTCTGGATGCCGCGCCTGAAACGCTTTCTCTCGTGGTTCGCGGAGGGCGAAGAGAAACGGCGCGAGGGCGTTCGCAGCGTCATCGCCGAAATCTCCGGAGCCCTCGTGCTTGCGCCGACGCCGGAGCCCTTCACGCTCACGGCGCGCGCCGACAGGATCGACGACACGGGCTCTGCCGTCATCATCACCGATTACAAGACCGGCGCCATTCCGAAGCAGGAGTGGGTCGAGAACGGACGCTCACCGCAGTTGCCGCTCGAAGCCGCGATCGCGCTTGGAGAAACCGGATTTCCCAATCTCGCGGGCCGTACGGTCGAGGCGCTTCGCTACATCCGCGCGTCGGGCGGTGAACCGGCGGGCGAAGAACGCGCAATCAAGTCGAACGACATCGGAACGCTCGCGGCGCAAGCGCGCCAAGGCCTCGAACGTTTGATTGCGGAATTCGACGATCCGGCGACGCCTTATCGCGCGCTTCGCCGTCCAAGCTACAGTTACGACTATGATGCCTACGCGCAGTTGGCGCGCGTCGCCGAATGGTCCGCCCATGTCGACGAGGAGGCGGCACAATGAACCTCGAAACCAAACGTCTCTCGCTCGATGCGCTGCGCGCAGAGACGGACCGCCACCAGGGCAACGCCGCCGATCCGCTCGCCTCCGCGTGGGTCAGGGCCAACGCGGGGACGGGCAAGACGCACGTTCTGACGTTGCGCGTGCTGCGCTTGCTCCTCGCCGGAACGTCGCCCAAAAAAATTCTCTGCCTCACCTATACGAAAGCCGCCGCAGCGGAGATGTCGCGCCGCGTCTTCGATCGTCTGGCCGGATGGGTCACGGCGGACGAAAAAGAGTTGGAAAAAGACATTCGTAAAGTAACCGGCGGCGACGTGTCTGTCGAAACGCTGCAACTGGCGCGGCGGCTTTTCGCCAACGCGATCGAAACGCCCGGCGGCCTCAAGGTTCAGACGATCCACGCTTTCGCCGAACGTCTGCTGCAAAGATTTCCGCTCGAAGCCGGTGTCCCGCCCGACTTCAAGATTCTCGATGACGCCGCGGCCGGCGATCTGAAGGCGCGCGCCATCGAGCAGACACTGCTCGACGCCACGTCCGAGCCTGAGACGCCGCTGGGACGCACGCTCGACGTCATCGTCCGTTATGCGACGGATACGCAGTTCGACAAGCTGATCAGCAATGCCGTCGAGGAACGCCGCTGGCTGGACGTCGCGAACCGGCGCGAGGCCAAAGCTGGCGCGACGCTCGCCGACGTCGCGGAGATCGAAAGGCATCTGCGTCAGAGCCTCGGCGTTCGTGCTGCAATCGCTGTCCGAGAGCTGCACGAGGAATGCGCGTGCGTCCTTTCCGAAAGCGATCTGCGGGAGCTGACCGAGCACCTCGCGACCGGCAAGGCGAGTGATACCGGTCATGTGCCGACGCTGCAATCGGCCGCCGGGCTGACGGATGCGCCGCGCCGCTTCGAAGCGCTTTCCGGATACTTTCTCACGGCCACCGGCGAGCCGCGCAAATCGCTGATGACGAAGGCGCTTGCGTCGGCGAAACCCGGCCTCAACGATCGCTGTCTTGCCGCGCAGCAGCGTCTCTTCGCTCTGTCAAAGGAGCTGAAGGCTCTGTCGCTCGTCGAATCCTCGATGGCGCTCTACGTCGTTGCCGGCATCATCCTGCACCGCTACACGGAAGCGCGCCGCAGCGCGGGTGCGCTGGATTTCGCCGATCTCATCCTGAAGACAAAAGCGCTGCTCGAAGGCGACGGCGGGCAAGCGCAATGGGTGCTCTTCAAGCTCGACGGCGGTCTCGACCACATCCTCGTCGACGAAGCGCAGGACACAAGCCCGGAGCAATGGGACATCGTCAAAGCGCTGGCGCACGAGTTCTTTATGGGAGCCGCCACGCGTGACGGTTCGCCTCGTACTGTCTTCGCCGTCGGTGACGAAAAGCAGTCGATCTATTCGTTCCAGGGCGCCGATCCGAAGATGTTCGCCGATGCGGGCATCCGGTTCGCGGCTCTTGCGCGCGACGCCGGGCTCATCTGGAAGCCGATCGAACTCACGATGTCGTTCCGCACGGTGACGCCGGTTCTGGCGGCCGTCGACGCGGTGTTCGCCGACGCCGCGAAGACGCCAGGCCTAACGGCCGGAGGACCACCGCCGAAGCACAACGCCATTCGGCTCGGCCATGCCGGTCTCGTCGAAATGTGGCCAACTGAAAAACCCGACGACCTCAACGCTGCCGATCCTTGGGCGCCGTTGTCGGACACGAGCGAGCACTCGCCCGCCAACCGGCTTGCCGAACGCATCGCGGACACGATCAAAGGCTGGCTCGATCGCGGCGAGCGGTTGGAGTCGCAGGGACGCGAGATCCGCGCCGGTGATATTTTGATCCTGGTACGCAAGCGCAATCCGTTCGCCGTGCCGATGGTTGCGGCATTGAAGCGGCGCGGCATCGCAGTGGCAGGATCGGATCGCATCGCGCTCACCGATCAGATCGCTGTGCAGGATCTCATGGCGCTCGGCGACTTTCTCATTCTGCCCGAAGACGATCTGGCGCTCGCGGCCATCATGAAAGGTCCGATCTTTGGTTTCGATGACGATGATCTGCTGGCGATTGCGCCGGGACGCAAAAGCAAGACGCTTTGGTCGGCCCTGCTCGAAAGCACCGCTGTCAAACCCGAGTACAAGGATGCGGCGGAGACCTTGAAGCGATGGCGCGCCAAGGCTGACTTCACGCCGCCGTTCGAGTTCTTCTCAAGCGTCCTCGATCGCGACGGGGCGCGCGAGAAAATGCTCCGCCGTCTCGGGCCGGAAGCCGCCGACGTCATCGACGAGTTTCTCGACCTTGCCTTGAGCTACGATGACGGCACGCCGCCGTCCCTCACGCAGTTTCTTGCCGAGTTGCGCGCCATCGCGCCGGAAGTGAAGCGCGACATGGATCATGGCCGCGACGAAGTTCGCGTCATGACGGTGCACGGAGCGAAAGGTCTCGAAGCTCCGATCGTGTTCCTTCCCGACACATGCACGACGGCGTCCGGCGACCTCTCGGCCGCGAGCCTCGTCCGGCTGTCCGGCCTTCCGCGGCCCGACCACATTCCAGAGCCGATCGTGTGGACGGTCAAAGGCACATCGCGGCTTGAGGCAGTCACCATCGCGCGGCGCGAACGCGAAGCGCGCGAGCACGAGGAGCGCAACCGTCTGCTGTACGTGGCGATGACGCGTGCGCGCGACCGGCTCTACATCGCGGGTTTCGAAGGCAAGAAAGGCCGCGCCGAGTCCTGCTGGTACGATGCGATTTCGGAAGCGCTCCTCCCTGTCGCGGAAGAGATCGACAACAACGGCAAAAAGGTTTGGCGCATCGAAACGGCGCAGACCGCCGAACTCGACCAATCGCGCGGCGAGAAAACGCGTCAGCTCGAAAGCGAGGAGAGGCCTGCCTTCGCGTCGGAACGTGCGCGGCCGGAACCAAAACTGTCGGTGCCACTCGCGCCGTCGCGTCTCGAGCCCTACGCGCCTGATGCGGAAGGCGAGCCGGTGATGCCTGCCAAAGCCGATGCCGCCGCCACATACGATGCGCCGTCGCCGCTGGCTGGAAACAGCGAGCATCGCTTCCTGCGCGGAACGCTGACGCATGCGCTGTTGCAGCATCTTCCGTCCGTGGCAGCGAGTGGCCGCGAGGCGATCGCAACCGCGTTCGTCGCCAAGCGCGGCGCCGTACTGTCGCGAAAGGCGCGCGACGGCATCGTCCGCGAGACGCTGGCTATCCTGTCGTCGGCAGATTTTGCGCCCCTGTTCGGCCCCAACAGCATGGCCGAGGTTCCGATCGCGGCCGTCATTCCGCGTCCTAGCGGCTCGGGGCCGGCGCTGGACCTCTCGGGCCAGATCGACAGGCTGGCCGTGACCGACGATGAGGTCTTGATCGTCGACTACAAAACCAACCGGCCACCACCCTCGGAAGTCCGATTTGTCGCGCCCGCCTATCTCTACCAGCTAGCGGCCTACAGGCTGGCGCTTGAGGAGATTTATCCGGGCCGCCGCGTCAAGGCGGCGCTGCTGTGGACGGATGGACCGCGCCTGATGGAAGTTCCCGCCGATGTGCTCGACGGTTACCAATCACGGCTTTGGGACCTCGATGTCCAGAGTCTTGACGCTTCCTGACGAAATACCTACCTCTGGGATCAGTTTTAAGGGTACGCGCGAGCGCTACTAAGCGGGTCCGGCTTCCCCCAACCCCCGGCCCGAAATGGAGAATAAACAATGGCTAACGCAGTAACAGACGCAAGCTTCGACGACGAAGTCTTAAAGTCCAACGAGCCGGTGCTCGTTGACTTCCACGCCACGTGGTGTGGACCCTGCAAGGCCATGGCTCCAGCGCTGGATCAGGTTGCCAAGGAGATGACCGGCAAGATCAAGGTCGTCAAAGTCGACGTCGACGAGAATCCGCGCGTGACCGGCACCTATGGCATTCGCGCCATGCCGACGCTGCTGATCTTCAAGGCCGGCAAGGTCGCCGCGCAGCACACCGGCGCGATCGTCCAGAAGAAGAAGCTCGAAGACTGGATCAATTCCAGCGTCGCAGCGTCCGTATAAGTCCGCGCGACGTTCCGCAGAACGACAAAGGCCCCGCAGATGCGGGGCCTTTTCATTTTTGGGGAAGCTTCCGAACGTTTCGGAGCTAGTTCGAGATGTCGTCCGCGCTCGGCACGACGACGGCGAAGATGTCGTGCAGCGCCGTCAGGCTTGCTTCGTGCAAGTCCTTGGCTGACGTGACGCCACCGGTCGGGCTCGGCAGAGAGCGCGTCGCCGTGGCGTTGCCGACGACCGTCGGGCGATAGCCGTGATTGAAGGCTGCGCGCGCCGTCGAGTTGACGCAGACGTGCGTCATGAAGCCGACGAGCGCAACGTCCTCAACTCCATAACCCTTGAGAAGCTCGTCGAGGTTCGTTTTCTCGAATGAGCTCGGATAATTCTTGACGATGACCGGCTCGCCGTCGCGCGGCTTCACGGGGTCGGCAATGGCGCCGATGCGATCTTTGACGTCGTAGGGCGTGCCGGCGCCGGCGTCGTGCTGGATGTGAATGACGGGCCGGCCCGCATCGCGATAGCGCGCGAGGAGCTTCTCGCATTGAACCAGTGCGGGCTCGACGCCCTCAAGCTGCATGATTCCTTCGCGATACGTGTTCTGGCAATCGATCAGCACGAGGGCGGACTTTCCAACGGTCGTCGGCGTATTGCCCATGCCCGTGATCTCGCGAAGGGTCTTTGAAGCAGTCATGCGTTACTTCCCTAGTTATGTGTTTTCTCAATAAATTTCTGGCCGCCAATCAGACCGGCGGATGCTCTGCGCCTGTCGGCGGCGGGCCCTGTGCATCAAGTTCGTCGTTTTCTTCATCGGTAAATACGCGCGACCGCGTCAGAAAACGAACGCCTTCGGGAGACTCGACGGAAAATCCGGAACCGAGTCCCGGAACGACATCGATGATCAGATGCGTATGCTGCCAGTATTCGAACTGCGACCGGCCCATGTAGAACGGCTGACCGCCGATCTCTCCCATGTAAACATCCTGCGCACCGACCTTGAATTCCTTGCGCGGATAGCACATCGGCGAGCTGCCGTCGCAGCAGCCGCCCGACTGATGGAACAGCAACGGTCCATGAAGCCCTTCGAGCTTCTTGATCAGATCTTGCGACGGTTGAGTGCACGAGACTCGCGTCGCCGTCGTCGCGGACTTTTCCGGGGTTACAACGGACATGCGTTTCCTCCAAGGATGTCTTGCATCGCGAATGTCCGGGCAAACGATAGATTTCGATCCGCGATATCGAGCAACTTCACGATTTTTCTCTCTTGATATGATCGGTGCAGGCGCTTTCTGCAACCGGCGTCAGAGTAAAGCGCCGGCCCGGCGCCGCTCCGATCGAAAATCCGATCGCCGGCCCAGCGGCGACGTCCAGCACGTAGGAGTTGGCACGACACGCGACGCTGCCATCCCGGTCTTCCATTTCGTAAACCGGAACGCCTTCGACCTCTCCGAGCAGATGATCGCGCGCACCGAGACGCAAGGCTTCTGCCGGCAGGCAGATCGGATATTGCCGCCCGCCGACGCGGCCGCCGCTGGTGTGAAACATCAGCGGACCATGCTCCGTCGCGACGCGACGCAAGGCGGCGCATGCTTCGGGAGTTGCTGAGATCTGAACTGGCGACATTCGCGCCTCGTGTTCCGATGGGCTCGCAGAGTTGAAGATACTAACCGCTCAATTCCTGAAACCGAAACGAAAGCGGGGCGCATCCGTTGACCGAACGCGCCCCGCCAAAACTCCCGCGTGCTAAAGCCTTAGAAGAAGCCGAGCGCCTTCGGGCTGTAGCTGACGAGCAGGTTCTTCGTCTGCTGATAATGGTCGAGCATCATCTTGTGCGTTTCACGGCCGATGCCCGACATCTTGTAGCCACCGAACGCGGCGTGTGCCGGATAGGCGTGATAGCAGTTCGTCCACACGCGGCCGGCCTGGATGGCGCGACCCATGCGATAAGCGCGCGTGCCGTTACGCGTCCACACGCCCGAACCCAGCCCGTAGAGCGTGTCGTTGGCGATCGCGAGCGCTTCCGCATCGTCTTCGAAGGTCGTGACCGCGAGAACCGGTCCGAAGATTTCCTCCTGGAAGACGCGCATCTTGTTGTGGCCTTCGAGAACCGTCGGCTGGACGTAGTAGCCGGACGATAGTTCGCCGCCGAGGTCGGCGCGCTTGCCGCCCGTCAGAACGCGAGCACCTTCGCCCTTGCCGATTTCGACGTAGCTCAAGATCTTTTCGAGCTGGTCGTTCGAAGCCTGGGCGCCGATCATCGTGGTGGCATCCATCGGATGGCCCTGCTTGATCTTCACGACGCGCTGCAGAGCCCGTTCCATGAATTTCTCATAGATCGAACGCTGGACGAGCGCGCGGCTGGGGCAGGTGCAGACTTCGCCCTGGTTGAGGGCGAACATCGTGAAGCCTTCGAGGCACTTGTCGAAGTATTCGTCGTCCGCATCCATCACGTCCGCGAAGAAGATGTTCGGCGACTTGCCGCCAAGTTCGAGCGTGCACGGGATGATGTTTTCGGACGCGTACTGCATGATCAAGCGTCCGGTCGTCGTTTCGCCGGTGAAGGCGATCTTGGCGATGCGCTTGTTCTGTGCGAGCGGCTTGCCGGCTTCGACGCCGAAGCCGTTGACAACGTTGAGGACGCCTTCGGGGAGAAGATCGCCGATGATGTCCATCAGAACCATGATCGACATCGGCGTCTGCTCGGCGGGCTTCAGCACGACGCAGTTGCCGGCGGCGAGCGCGGGGGCGAGCTTCCAGCAGGCCATCAACAGCGGGAAGTTCCAGGGAATGATCTGGCCTACGACGCCGAGCGGTTCATGGAAGTGATACGCGACGGTGTCGTGATCGATTTCCGAAATCGAACCTTCCTGCGCGCGGAGGCAGCCCGCGAAATAACGGAAGTGGTCGATCGCGAGCGGCACGTCGGCGTGCGTCGTCTCGCGGATCGGCTTGCCGTTGTCGATCGTCTCGACGAGGGCGAGAACGTCGAGGTTCTCTTCCATGCGCGTCGCGATCTTCGCGAGGACGCGAGCGCGCTCTGCGGGCGAAGTGTTGCCCCAGGACTCACGAACCTTGTGAGCCGCATCGAGAGCCAGCTCGATGTCTTCCGCCGTCGAGCGTGCGATTTCGCAAACGGGCTGACCGGTGATCGGCGTGACGTTGGTAAAATATTGCCCGCGCACGGGGGCGACCCACTTGCCGCCGATGAAGTTGTCGTAGCGCGCCTTGATGACCTGGCGGCCTTTGAGCTTATCCATAGCAACGTGCTGCATCGCTGGTCTCCTCCGATTGATTGTGCTTGGGGCAGCTTCTTGAGCGAAGTGATAACCCAGGCGCGCCTCGTCAAGCCATAGCGGCCGTCTTGTTCATTAGTAGGGCGAAGCTCTACGCTTGCGCCAGACGCAGATTAGTGCCGCAAAAAGACTGCGCTGCATCATTTGATAAGAAGATGCTGCGCCCGCGCGTATAAGCGGTTCGCGATGCGACTCTATTGTGACTGCTGCTGAAGCGACAGGACGTGGCCCGCAAGATAAAGCGAGCCGCAGATCAGGATGCGCTTCGGTCCTTTCGGCAGTGCAGCAATTGTATTGAGAGCGTCGATCACGTTTTCGCGATCCGTCGCCTGCATTCCCGCGACGCGTGCCGTTTCGGCAAGGTCTTCTTGCGTATGCGGGGCTTCGTTGGCGCCAGGGATCGGCACGGTATAGATGGCGCGCACCAGGCCGCGGAACGGCGCCAGGAAGCCCAGCGCATCCTTCTGCCCCATCATGCCGACGACGAGGTAAACCGGCTTCGGCGATTTCTCGTCTAGAGCTGCGAGTGTGTCGGCAATCACATCGCCGGCAGCAGGGTTGTGGCCGCCATCAAGCCACAACTCAGCCTCTTCGCCGAGGATGGCAGGCAGAGGACCAGACGACAGCCGCTGCATGCGCGCCGGCCATTCGACCGTTCTGAGCCCGATTTCGATCGCCTTCTCATCGAGCTTCAGCGCCGGTATGCGCTCGCCGAGAACCAGCGCCGCCGCGACAGCGGTTCCAGCATTGCCGATCTGATGTCTTCCGACCAGCGCGGGAAGCGGCAGATCGAGCAGTCGCTCATGACGTTGAACGACCAGACGGCCGGTCTGCTCATAGGCATCGAAGTCGCGTCCGAAGATCGTCAGTTGTGCGCCAACTGCGCGTGCGCGCGCTTCGATGACCGACAGGACTTCGTTCGACTGCTGTGAGATGACGCCCTCGACCCCGCTTTTCAGAATGCCCGCCTTCTCTAAGGCGATCTTGGTGATCGTCGGGCCGAGCTTCTCGGCGTGATCCATCGAGATGGGCGTGATGATCGTCAGCGCCGGATCGGAAATCACGTTGGTCGCATCGAGGCGGCCGCCGAGACCGACTTCGAGCAGCAGGATGTCGGCGGGCGTTTCGGAGAACGCGAGGAATGCCGCGGCCGTCGTAATCTCGAACTGAGTGATGTCCTCGCCGTCGTTGACGGCCTGCACGCGCATCAGAACATCAACGAGGGAGTCTTCGTCGATCGCACGCGCGGTGCCGTCGGGTCCTGCGAGCACGATGCGCTCATGGAAGCGAACGAGATGCGGCGACGTATAGACGTGCACGCGCTTGCCAGCGGCTTCCATGAACGAGCGGAGATACGCGGTGATCGAGCCTTTGCCGTTCGTGCCGGCAATGTGGACGACCGGCGGCAGCTTTTTCTCAGGATGACCGAGCTTGGCGAGCAAGCGCTCGACACGGCCAAGCGACAAATCGATGAGCTTCGGATGGAGAAGCATCAAATCGCCGAGCAGAACGTCGCTCGACGGACGGGTCTTCGACGAGGTCATGATGGCTGCCGTGCGTGTTCTGCTGATTGATGTCCGGATCAGGCGCCGTGCGGCGCGTCTTTGGCGGTTTGCTGCGACGAGGCTGGCTCGTCGCGCTTCTTGTCGGATTTGCCGGGCTCGAAGCGCTGGCTGTTCGGGACGGCTTCAGGCTCGACCACCGCGCCGCTTTCGCGCGCAGCCGTCTCGACCACTTTGCTGTCGACCGGCGAGCCGTTCATGTACGGCTTGCCATTCATCTTGTACGTGTCCTTGGCTTTCGCCAATTGCGTGCCGCCCATCAAAAGCTTGCAGACGCGCGACAGCGTTTCGCGCAACTGGTGGCGATGCACGACCATGTCGACCATGCCGTGCGAAAGCAGGTATTCGGCGCGCTGGAAGCCGTCGGGCAATTGCTCGCGGATCGTCTGCTGAATGACGCGCGGCCCGGCAAAGCAGATGAGCGCGCCCGGCTCTGCGATGTGGATATCGCCGAGCATTGCATAGGAGGCCGTTACTCCGCCGGTCGTCGGATCGGTGAGCACAACGATGTAGGGCAGTCGCGCATCTTTCAGGCGTTGAACTGCGATCGTCGTGCGCGGCATCTGCATAAGAGACAGGATGCCTTCCTGCATGCGCGCGCCACCGGACGCGGCGAACAGGATAAAGGGTGTCTTCAATTCAACGGCGCGGAGCATGCCTGTGATGAGGGCTTCGCCCGCCGCCATGCCGAGTGAACCGGCCATGAAGCGAAAATCTTGGACGGCAGATACGACCGGCTGTCCGTCGAGTTGGCCTTCGCCGACGAGCACGGCATCTTCGAGCTTCGTCGTTGCCTTCGCGTCTTTCAGACGATCGGTATATTTTCGCCCGTCGCGAAATTTCAGCGGGTCCTGCTGCACGGCCGGGATCGCGACTGTGCGATAGTCGCCGCCGTCGAACAGATGGCGCAGGCGCTGCTGCGAATCCATCCGCATATGATAGTTGGAGCCTGGAACGACGAACTGGTTAGCTTCGAGGTCTTTGTAAAAGACCATCTCTCCCGTCTCTGGGCACTTCACCCAAAGATTGTCCGGCACTTCACGCTTTGCTGTCGACAACAGCCCGCTGATCTTCGGGCGGACAACGTTGTTGATCCAATTCACGTGGGTAGGCTCCTCGTCGTCCGATGCAGTGTGCTCAGCGCCTTTCTGGTCGGAGCGCGGTTGGCAAGCTCTCGGCCGGGCGGCAGCTTTAATTTAGCGCCACACGTTCCGCTTGCGCCAGGGCACTGCACAAAAATGGGGTCTCAGCGGTGGCCTTCCAATAGAGCCAAACGCCTCGCTGTGCTAGCCGCCGCGTATGGCTGAGCTTAACTCTTTCACCAGTTCCAGCACATCTTCGGTCGTCCGGGGGGTGGCTTCGCCCTTTGCCCCCAGGGATTTTTCGATTCTCGAGACGATCGCCGAGCCGACGACGACGCCATCGGCGGTTTGTCCCAGGGTGCGGGCCTGATCGCCGGATCTGACGCCAAATCCTACAACCACAGGCAGCGGCGTGGCGCTTTTGATCGCAGCGACCTGTTTCTGAACATCGTTTACGACAGGGGCGGCGGCGCCGGTAATACCCGTGATCGAGACATAATACACAAAACCGGACGTATTCTGGAGGACGGCCGGCAGACGGTGCTTGTCGGTCGTCGGGGTCGCGAGGCGGATAAAGTTCAGACCGGCCTGCAGCGCGGGCAGGCAAAGCTCCTCGTCCGCTTCCGGCGGCACGTCGACGACGATCAAGCCATCGACCCCCGCAGCCTTCGCGTCGGCGATGAAGCGTTCATTCCCGTAGACGTAAATCGGGTTGTAGTAGCCCATCAATACGATCGGGGTCGCATCATCTTTGGCGCGGAAGTCGCGCACCATCTGCAGCGTCTTGACCATCGTCTGGCCAGCCTTCAACGCACGTTGCGAGGACGCCTGAATCGCCGGTCCGTCGGCCATCGGGTCGGAGAACGGCATGCCAAGCTCGATGACATCGGCGCCCGCGTTCGCGAGCCCTGCGAGGATGGCCTTACTCGTTTCAATATCCGGATCGCCCGCCGTGACGAACGTGATCAGAGCCGGGCGCTTCTCTGTCTTCAGCGCCGCGAAGCGCGCGTCGATGCGAGTGGGTTGGGTCATCATTCAGATCTTCATGCCGAGATGTTTGGCGACGGTGGCCAGGTCCTTGTCGCCACGGCCCGAAATGTTGACCACCAGCAGATTGTCTTTCGGCAACGTCGGCGCGAGCTTCATCACGTAGGCTAATGCGTGGCTCGACTCCAGCGCCGGAATGATGCCTTCGAGCTGCGTGCAAATCCGAAGCGCGTCGAGTGCTTCCGTGTCGGTTGCCGGAACGTAGGTCACGCGGCCGATATCCTTCAACCAGGCGTGCTCCGGTCCGACGCCCGGGTAATCAAGTCCGGCCGAAATCGAATGGCCTTCGAGGATCTGCCCGTCGCCATCCTGCAAAAGGTAGGTGCGGTTTCCGTGCAGAACGCCCGGTGATCCGCCGTTCATCGACGCGGCGTGACCGTTCTCAACATTCAGCCCGTGACCGCCGGCTTCGACGCCGTAAATCGCGACGTCCTTGTCGTCGAGGAAGGGATGGAAAATTCCGATCGCGTTCGACCCGCCGCCGATGCACGCGACGATCGTGTCCGGCAAACGCCCTTCCGCTTCGAGCATCTGCGCGCGAACCTCGTTGCCGATGATCGCCTGAAAGTCGCGAACCATCGCCGGATAAGGATGCGGACCAGCTGCGGTGCCGATCAAATAATAAGTGTCGCGGACGTTCGTCACCCAGTCGCGCAAGGCTTCGTTCATCGCATCCTTGAGCGTGCCCGCGCCCGACGTCACCGGGTTGAGCTTCGCACCGAGCAACGCCATGCGCGCGACGTTCGGCGCCTGACGCTCGACGTCGGTCGCGCCCATGTAGATTTCGCACGGCATGCCGTACTTGGCGCAGACGGTCGCGACGGCGACGCCGTGCTGCCCGGCTCCCGTCTCTGCGATGATGCGCGTCTTGCCCATGCGCCGCGCGAGCAGGATTTGCCCAAGGCAGTTGTTGATCTTGTGCGAGCCCGTGTGATTGAGCTCTTCGCGCTTGAAATAGATCTTCGCGCCGCCAAGCTGGGTGCTCAAACGCTCGGCGTGATAGAGCGGGCTCGGGCGGCCGCCGTAATGGCGATTGAGAAAATCGATCTCGCGTTGAAACTCGGGATCGGCCTTCGCGGCGTCGTAGGCGCGCTCGAGATCGAGGATCAGCGGCATCAAGGTTTCAGCGACGAAGCGGCCGCCGAAAATTCCGAAGAAGCCTTTGTCGTCCGGGCCGGTCGCGTAGCTGTTGAGCTTCGCTTCCTCGGCCTTCTTTTGCGTCGTCGCCATCAACCTACCTAAGCCGCGAAATCGCGTTGATCCTGTCAGCCCTGCTTAGCCGTCTTTACGGCGTGAAGAAAGCGGCGGATCAGCTCCGCGTCTTTGACGCCCGGCGCCGTTTCAACGCCTGAGGAAACATCGACGGCTTGCGGATGGGTCGCCTGCATCGCTTCCCAGACGTTGCCGGGTGTGAGGCCGCCCGACAGCATAAACGGCATATCACGGGGAACGGCGTCGAGAAGCGTCCAATCGAAAACCTGTCCGTGTCCTCCGGGCCGCGTCGCGCCGGACGGCGCCTTGGCGTCGAAAAGGATCAGATCAGCGACTTTCGTATAAGCCTCGGCGCGCGCCGCATCATCCGACGTGCGAACGGGAATCGCCTTGATGATCTTGCGTCCGAATTTCGTTCTCACGCCGGCGACGCGTTCCGGCGTTTCGTGGCCGTGAAGCTGGAAGAAATCCGGCGCGATCGCGTTCGAGATTTCGTCGAGCGTTGCGTCGTCCGCGTCGACCGTCAGTGCAACGATTTTGGCTTTGCCGCGTGCTTCGTCCGCGAGGTGTCGCGCCGTCGCGATATCGAGATGGCGGGGGCTCGGCGCGAAAAAGACGAAGCCGACGTAATCGGCGTGCCCGTCAAGGGCCGCCGTCAACGCGTCGCGCGTCTTGATTCCGCAAATCTTGGCTTCGGTCGTCATAAGTCAGCTGTTACGCGGCGGGCGCGCCAACCAGGCGGCGTTTTTGCCAGCGCTTCAGTGCGATGAATGTCCAAACGCCTTCCACCAGTCCGAACGGCCACGCGCCCTGCAGGAAGCCGTAGACCGATCCCATCGCGCAAGCGATTGCAAAACCGAAGATGCACCACGAGCTGCTCTCCTCGAAGGTGTAGAACAGCAGCATCAGCGATACGGCGAAGAGACCGAACAGCGTCAATGCATCGAACGTCATGGAAGTCTCACTGCTTCACCGGCTCGCGATCGCGAGATCGGATGTCGTTGCGGTGGCGCTGGTGTCGCGCTCGCGCGTCAGACGATCAGCTTCGGCTTGCCAACGCTGTGCGCGCTGACCTTGCGCGCGAGCCGTCTGGCGCCAACGGCTTTGTCCCATCCACGTCGCGACGCCGCCGAGAATGACGCCGACGACGAGCGCGCCGAGCAGATAAGCATAGAACGGAAGCTCGATCGAAAGCGCGGGATTTTCCGGCACAAACGGATCGAGGATCAGCGCGACCGGTTGCCGGTTCGAAACGGCGATCGCGATAAGAATGGCCCCAAGAGGAAATGCAACGAAGAGCGCCAATAAACGCCTGACCACAATTCTACCTCGCTACCTTCGACGTCAGCTTACGCGGCGTGTTGACCGTTGAGCGTATTCAGACGATCGCGAAGCTCTTTGCCGGTTTTGAAAAACGGCACGAACTTTTCAGCCACCGCCACCGTCGTTCCAGTGCGCGGATTGCGCCCCTGACGAGACGCGCGATGCTTGACCGTGAAAGCACCGAACCCACGCAGCTCGACGCGATCTCCTCGCGACAGCGCGTCAACGATCTCATCGAAGATCACGTTGATGATGCGTTCCACATCGCGATGATAAAGATGCGGATTTGCAGTCGCAATTTTTTGTACGAGTTCCGATTTGATCACGTCTCGCTCCCCAGCAACAGCGATCATTTCTCCTTATTTTTCAGAAGGATGCCAAACTGAAAGAAGACCGTCAAGACCAAGCGTCGAAAACGAGCGCTCTCGGCTGAGGAAATTTACCAGGTCCCCGGCGCTGGAACCGAGCAAAAATCCGGCGATTTGGCCCGACATCCCGGCGAAGCCGTAGCTATTGGGGGTCGAGGGCTTCCAGTCGACGAGCTTGGCGCTCTGGGGCACGTTTTTCTCGTCTTTCAGCCATTTGACGGCTTCTTCCCCACCGCCGATCTGGTCGACGAGCTTGGCCTGCAGCGCCTCGCGGCCCGAGAAAACACGGCCGTCCAGAAGGCCCGGAATGTCGGCAGCCTTGACGCCACGGCGGGTTTCGACGAGGCCGACGAACCATTTGAAGCCGTCGTTGACCATGCCTTGCGCAACCTGCTTGCCGCCTTCCGTCAGCGGCTCGAACGGCGACGGTGACGCCTTGAGCACACCGCTCTTCACCTCGTTGACCTTGACGCCGACCTTGTCGAGGAGCTGCACGAATTCGGGCCACTGGACGATGACGCCGACGGAACCGGTAATCGAGTTGCCGCGCGCAACGATGTGGTCCGTGGCGATGCCGGCGATGTAGGCGGCCGATGCCGCGACCGTGCCGAACTGGGCGACGATCGGCTTCTTAGCCGCGAGCGCGCGCAGGCCTTCGTACAGCGCCTCGCCGCCCGTCGTCGTGCCGCCGGGGCTGTTCACATACATGAGCACGCCGGCGACGCTGGAGTCATCGGCGATGTCCTTGAGCATCTTGAGCTGATCGCGGTCTTCCGAGATCGTGCCTTCGATCGTGATGCGCGCGATCTGCTTTTCGCCGGCGAGCGTCGCGAGTTTGTCGCCGCCGAGCGTCAGCGCGCCGATGGCAATGAGAACCGCGGCTAGTCCGGCAGCGCGCCACAGCGACACCGAACGGCGCAGCCTGCGGCGATCCAAAACTGTTTCCGTCTCAAGCATTGGGGGAGTGCCTTTCCGTCAACGGATGACGCGTCATTTCGTGGCAAAATATAAAAGAAGCGCTCTAAGGGGCGAAAGGTAGGCAAGGTTCAGGCCGCGGGCAACCAAGACGCCTCGAAGCCTCTCGGATAAAGTTAAGCGCGCGACAAAGACTGCCGCGCGCCTTATAATTCAGTTGAAGCGGCAACGATCACTCGCCGTCTTCAGCACCTTCGCGCTTCTTGATGGCGGCCTTGAAGATGTCGCCGAGCGAAGCGCCCGAATCCGACGATCCGTACTGAGCCACCGCCTGCTTCTCTTCGGCAAGCTCGAGCGCCTTGACCGAAACTGCGATCCGGCGTGCCGCCTTGTCGACCGAGATAACGGCCGCATCGACCTTGTCGCCGACGTTGAAGCGCTCGGGGCGCTGCTCGGAACGATCGCGCGAGAGGTCGCCGCGCTTGACGAACGACGTCAATTCGCTGTCGGCGATCTTCACTTCGATGCCGGCTTCGCTGACCGACGTCACGGTGCAGGTCACGGCGTCGCCCTTCTTGTACTTCGCCATGGCATCGGCCGGGTCGCCCGCAAGCTGCTTGATGCCGAGCGAGATGCGCTCCTTGGCGCCGTCGACGTCGAGCACGATGGCTTTGACGTTGTCACCCTTCTTGTAGTCCTTGATGACTTCGTCGCCGGCCTTCTGCCAGTCGAGGTCGGAAAGGTGGACCATGCCGTCGATGCCGTTGTCGAGGCCGATGAACAGACCGAATTCGGTGATGTTGCGGATCGGACCTTCGACGATCGAGCCCTTCGGATGCGCGGTCAGGAAGCCATCCCACGGATTTTCCTGCGTCTGCTTGAGACCAAGCGAGATGCGGCGCTTCTGCGGATCGACCTCGAGAACCTGAACCTCGACCTGCTGGCTCGTCGAGACAATTTTGCCAGGGTGCGTGTTCTTCTTCGTCCAGCTCATTTCCGAGACGTGAATCAGGCCTTCGACGCCCGGCTCCAGCTCAACGAACGCGCCGTAGTCAGCGATGTTCGTGACGGTACCCTTGACGCGTGCGCCGACCGGATACTTCGCCTCGATCGAGGACCACGGATCCGACTGCAGCTGCTTCATGCCGAGCGAGATACGCTGCGTTTCCGGGTTGATGCGGATGATCTGCACCTTCACCGTGTCGCCGACGTTCAGGATCTCGGACGGATGATTGACGCGGCGCCATGCCATGTCGGTCACGTGCAGCAGGCCGTCGATGCCGCCGAGGTCGATGAACGCACCGTAGTCGGTGATGTTCTTGACGACGCCGTCGATGATCTGGCCTTCGGCGAGACGTGCGACGATCTCCGTACGCTGCTCGGCGCGGCTCTCTTCGAGAACCGAACGGCGCGAGACGACGATGTTGCCGCGACGGCGATCCATCTTCAGGATCTGGAACGGCTGCTGCTGATGCATCAGCGGTCCGATATCGCGAACCGGACGGATATCGACCTGCGAACCGGGAAGGAACGCAACGGCGCCGTCGAGGTCGACCGTGAAGCCGCCCTTGACCTTGTTGAAGATCACGCCGGTGACCTTCTCGCCCTTTTCATAGAGACGCTCGAGGCGCGTCCAGCTTTCTTCGCGGCGGGCCTTGTCGCGCGACAGCACAGCCTCACCGAGCGCATTCTCGACGCGCTCCAGGTAGACTTCGACGGTATCGCCGACCTTGAGATCGCCCGGCTTGCCGCCGATCCCGAATTCCTTCATCGCGACCCGGCCTTCCATCTTCAGGCCAACGTCGATGATCGCCATATCTTTTTCGATGCCGACGATTTTGCCCTTAACGACGGAACCTTCGAAGAGGTCGTCCTTGGCAAGGCTCTCGGCGAGCAGCGCGGCAAAATCTTCGCGCGACGGGTTCATCTCACGTGATACTTCGGCGGACATTCGTTCTCCTGGTTGTTGAACTGCCTGCGTGTGCAGGCTGCGAATTGCAGTTGGAACGCCAATAAGCAGACCCGCGCGAGCGCGATGCCTGTTCGATGGGCGCGGATGTCGGATGTATGATGCCGCCGTGATGGGCCGCAGCCCTGCCGGTCAAAATTCGGGCCTGCTATACAGGTCCCAACCGGCTGATCTTCCTCATGACCAATCCGACGGCGACGTCGAATGCGCGTGGGTATAGCGAAGGTGGTAGCCCCGCGCAAGGGGCATCCGGCGGGTTGAGGCTTATCGCACCGGGCCTCAGCGCCCGCCCGAAATCGTGCTTTGCCGCCGGTTCAAGCCCTGGGGCGTCGGCGCAGGTGTTGGCCGATAAACAGGAGCCGATTGCGGCCGAACGGCGTTTGCGGCTCCGATTCCAGCGGCGACACCGCCCAGGATGTCGACCAGGGCATTCGCCGTGTTGCCGCCGGAACCGCCGCCGGACGGCGTTTCGGCCCCGGCCATCAGCGTATGAGAGGCTGACCCGCCGCAGATATGGCAGCAGTTCGTGCAGCCCTTCTGGCCACCATAACCTACGCCCCACCACGAGTTGGAATTGCCGCGCCGCCAGGCGCCGTAACAGATCTTTTCTCCTTTGCGGCAGTTGAGCCGGTAGGTGTGCACGTTGCTGTCTTTCAGCAGGTAGATCTGCGAGCCGCCGGGCCAGACACGATTGCGATAGGTTTCGGAGAAAAACGACAATTCCACCGCATATTTGTCGAGGCTTTTGACGTCGAACACGAGCGTCGTGCTTTGCCGTTCGCGCTCGGCCGCGATGCGCTGGCGCTCCTCACGCTCCCTTCGCTGGCTTGCGAGCCGCTCGGCTTCCGCATCGGCAGCAGAGGTGTCGGCACCGGCATCCGATGACGCATCAGCGGCTGGCGGCGGCGACTCGTTGCTTACTGTATCTTTCCCGCGCTCGACTGCGACGCAGCGATAGCGCTCTTCGTCCTTGCGGTATCCGAGCGGCTGAAAGTCTCCGATGAGGACGTTCGTTTCCATGCCTTCGATGGCGTGGCGCACCAGTTCGTGCGCGCGGAAGGTCGCCGTCTTCTTGGCGTCGCTCTCGGTGTCGCCGCGGCCGCAGGCGATGCCGATGAACTTGAGGCGATCTCCCGTGCCCCAGTATTTCTCGAGAAACCTGCCCGTCGCGCTCTTCTTGAATGTGTCGGCGTTGAGATAGCCGCTGACGTCACCGGTTTCGATGTTCTTGCAGGAGTACTGGAAACGCCCCTGATCGTCGGCGTCGCATTCCTGCGTTTTGAAATCGTAAGTCGCGAACCGATCGAAGCGCTTCAGATCGTCGGCCGCCGTATCGCAAAGACCGGCTGCCGGAGCGAGGCAGGCTAGGATGATCGATAAGAGCACACGCTTCATAGCCCACCCCCCTCTCGGTCGAACGCTATCCGCCGGCTTACTCAGCGGACGCGTTTAGCTCGAAAGGTGATTACTTATCGATTCCCGGCCGATGAAACTTCTCTGTCCCCGACATTCCGCCCACGGACCATCAAAACAAGGTTCATCCCAAGGCCGTTGCAAAAATCCATCACATCGAGAATTGCTGCTCGCTTTCGCGCCGCTCGTTCCAGCCGCTCGACGTTGCGATGGACATGTCCCGCGATGAAACGAGCAAGCGCCACGACCGCGACGTGAAGCGAAAACTCGCCGAATGTGCGAGCGTCGAGAAACAAAGAGAAGGCGCGATGCGCGATCAGTTTCGCGGGCGTCGGCTCGACGCGCAAAGGCGATGGCATCGGACGCTCATTCGCACGCGCGAACTCTCGGACATGCTTGCATAAAACTCATCGCCGCCATTTCACAAAGTAATTTGGCAATGCATCTGAATCACTGCAAAGTGCGTTCGTATCGAGGGGAACCGCGGTCGCCGCGCCGGCGTTAAGGGCCATGATTTATTCCAAGGAGACGGATATGCAGAAAGTCGCGATTTTCGCGGCGGTCACGCTTTTGCTTTCTACGGGCTCGGCGTTCGCAGTGAGCAAAGTCGTAAGAGACGCTTGCAGCGCAGACTATGTTGCGTTTTGCAGCAATTTCAAACTTGGCACACCTGCTCTCAAGTCGTGCATGCGCGAGCACCGCCATAAGCTCGCCTCGGAATGCATCAAAGCGCTCGGCAATTCCAGCGAAGTCACCGCTGATGACATCGCCCAGTACAAGAGAGAAAACGGAAAATAACGGATAGGCGCCCTTCGGGGCGCCTTCTTGTTTGACTAGCGTGTATTTTGCGCCGCGATCAGCGCAAGCACGGCCGCAAAGGCGGCATCCGCATCAAGAGTGGTGGTATCGAGGTGAAGTGCATCTCCGGCTGCTTCGAGCGGCGCCACACTTCTATCGCGATCACGCGCGTCGCGACGGCGTAAATCCTCAAGCACGACTTCATAGGCGACATTCTCGCCGCGACCCTGGTGTTCCAGATAACGCCGCTGAGCACGTGCCTCGTCCGAGGCCGTTACGAAAATTTTGATGTCGGCTTCAGGGCAAACGACCGTTCCAATATCGCGCCCGTCGAGCACAGCGCCCTGGGCGCTGCTTCTGGCGAAGTTGCGCTGGTAGTCCAATAAGGCTGCGCGGACGGCGGGAATTCTCGCGATGATCGAGGCCTTGTCGCCCGCGAGCGGCCCGCGCAAGCCCGGATCGCCCAGGCTCTGCGCATCGATCAACTGAGCGGCCGAGACCGCTGCTGCCGCGTCTTCAAGCTCACCGCCCCGTGCTTCGACATCGCGGGCGACGGCGCGATACAGCAATCCCGTATCGAGATACGGCACGCCCAAATGCTCGGCGAGCTTCTTGGCAACCGTTCCCTTGCCGGACGCCGCCGGCCCATCGATGGCGATGACCAGGCGAGGCCTCATTGCTCCGGAGCCTCTTGATACGTCGCGCCGAGCGTTTCCATCAGTCCGCGGAATTCAGGGAAGCTGGTCGCGATCATGGTCGTATCGTCGACGGTGATCGGCTTTTCGCTGGCAAGGCCCGCCGTCAGAAACGCCATGGCGATGCGATGATCTAGGTGCGTGGCGACGAGGCCGCCGCCTTTGAGGCGCTGCTTGCCTTCGACGATGAGGCTATCGCCATCGATGCGCGCCGTGACGCCGTTGACTTCCAGGCCCGTCGCCGTCGCCTGCAGGCGGTCGCTCTCTTTGACCTTGAGCTCGGCGAGGCCATCCATCTGCGTCGTGCCCTTGGCGAACGCCGAAATCGCGGCGAGCACCGGATATTCGTCGATCATCGACGGCGCACGCTCGGCCGGCACGCGGACGCCCTTCAGCTCGGACGCGCGAACGCGAATGTCGGCGATGGGTTCACCGCCCTCCTCGCGCTGGTTCAGCAGCGTGACGTCGCCGCCCATTTCCTGCAAGGTCGTGTAAAGCCCCGTGCGCGTCGGATTGATGAGCACGCCTTCGATCGTGACGTCGGAGCCGGGCACGATCAGCGCGGCCGCCACCAGGAACGCGGCGGATGACGGGTCTCCCGGCACGAGAATGTCGCGTCCCGTTAGCTCGGCATCGCCTTTGATCGTGATGGCGCGCCCGCCTTCCTTGTCCATGATCCGGACGTTGGCGCCGAAGTGGCGAAGCATCCGCTCAGTGTGATCGCGCGTCGCTTCGTGCTCGATGACCGTGGTCTCGCCCGCCGAATGCAGACCGGCAAGAAGGACGGCGCTTTTCACCTGCGCGGACGGCACCGGCAGTGGATAGACAATCGGAATCAGCTCGCTGGTTCCGCGCAGCGTCAACGGCAGCGTTTCCCTGCCGGTCTCGATCACCTCAAGGCCCATTTGCATCAGCGGCCCGAGCACGCGGCGCATCGGACGCCGCGACAACGAGGCGTCCCCCGTCATTTGGACCGTGATCGGATGTCCGGCGATGACGCCCATCATCAGGCGCGCACCGGTGCCGGAATTGCCGAAATCGAGCGGCTCTGCGGGCTGGCGAAGTCCGCCGGGACCGCGCCCCTTCACTTCCCACACGTCGCCGCGCTTTTCAGCGTGCGCACCCAAGGCCGAGACGGCGCGCGCCGTGTTCACGACGTCTTCGGACTCGAGAAGGCCGCGAATGCGTGTCGTTCCGGTCGCCAACGCCCCGAAAATCAGGGCGCGGTGCGAAATCGATTTGTCGCCGGGGAGCCGGACGCGGCCCTTCAACGGAGACGCACGCATCACGGCAAGGGGCTTCGCAGTCGTGGCTTTCAAGATCGAAAATCCAGGCTAAGAGATGACCGGCGCGCTGAACGGGCGCATGATTTGCGGGCGGATATGGGCCTGCGCCGCGCCGCCCTGTCAACGCTCCTGTCGCGCTCGGGTCAAGGTGTCCTTGACGCACGCCGGACAATCTCCACCTTTTCGTTTTGACAGCCCGCACCGGCTATGGCAGACGGGCTCCCTCAATTCCTGAGTTTCGAGGCACGACTAATGGCGACCAAGCAAGCGCGCGGGACGAAGCGAACCTGTCAGAGCTGCGACGAGCGGTTCTACGATCTCGGTCACGATCCGATTGTCTGCCCATTCTGCGGCAGCAAATACGTGATCGCCTCGTCACCCGCCGCTCTCGCGGCGTTGCAAGCCGAGCAGCGGGAACTCGCAGCCAAGAAGGCCAAGAAGCCGGTTCCGGCTGATGACGAGGGCGAATTGCCGGCAGTCGAGGGCGAAGAGGCGCTCGCCGACGTCGAGACCGATGATGCCGGCGGCACCGACGACGATGAGACCTTCCTCGAGGAAGAAGAGGAAGAGGGCGGCGATGTTTCCAACATCATCGGCGGCCCGGCGGGTGAGGGCGACGAAGAGCCCTGATCGCGGTCAACAAACGTTCTTGAAGTTTCCCGCTGAACGACTTATCAGGCGGGTTCTGCGTAGCGGACTGACACGTTCCTACGCTCCCAAAGGTTTGGGGCCATAGCTCAGCTGGGAGAGCGCTTGCATGGCATGCAAGAGGTCAGCGGTTCGATCCCGCTTGGCTCCACCAAACTTCACTTTGCGCGCAGCCGCCACGCCAACCCTGCGCGCGTTACGCCCTGCGGGCTTCGGCTCGGCGAGCCGAAGGCTGAAGGGCGAAGGATCTCACGCCGAAGTTGCCAAGGGCGACGCAGGCGGACTGATCCCCTCCTCTCAGCGCGATTTCATACGCACAATGCGATTTTAATTGTGCCGACGTGGCCACGCTTCACAGGCGATGCCATCGGCATCCCTGTCGTTACTTTCCCAGTATCCAAGCTCGCCACGTTGCGCCGGCGCTAAACCAAGTTCGCTTGCAGTTGCGCAATTTCTCCGAGCGAGTGCATGAAGAAGCGCGGGCGTCGGCGTCCAAGGTGAAATGGATGCAAGACCGAGCAAGGTTCCGATCATCAGCCCCCAAGCCGTCCAACGGCTGAGGAGATACGGCATCAGAGCGCGCAAGGAGAAGCGCGCCTTCGCCAATCCAAGCGACGATTGGTTGCGTCGGGCGGCGGCTTCCTGAGCTTGCCGATGATAGTCGTCAAGCATGATAGGTTTTCTGCCCATGCCTGTTTGTCTGCGGGTTGCAGTTACCAAGCCGCTAAAGAAGACCGTAAACGGAGCGCCGCTCTTGAGAATCCGCCGCCCTACAGCTGCCAATCGCCCAGCGGTGCTGTCGTGAGCGGCTGACCAGCGGAAGCTTTTTGGGTAGTCTTCGCCGGACCGAATTGCGCAGCAGACGTGCGCCAAACAAAAACATGAGCACCGGGGGACAAATGCGATGACCGGCATTCGAGCGAAACTTGCCTGGACGGCCATCGCGATCCTCGGGGCCCTGTCGCTAGGCATCGTCGCTCTGTCGCGCGGTGAGACGATCAACGCCATATGGCTCGTCCTCGCCGCGATCTGCTCGTATCTGCTCGCGTACCGATTTTATGGGCTGTTCATTGCCGACCGCGTCGTGCGCCTCGATCCCAGCCGTCCGACGCCCGCGCAGCGCTTCAATGACGGGCTCGACTACTGTCCGACGGATCGCACCGTTCTTTTCGGCCACCACTTCGCGGCGATTGCGGGCGCAGGGCCGCTCGTCGGCCCCGTCCTCGCGGCGCAGATGGGCTACCTGCCCGGCACGCTGTGGCTCGTCATCGGTGTCGTGTTCGCGGGCGCCGTTCAGGACTTCATCGTGCTCTGGGCATCGACGCGCCGCGACGGCCGCTCATTGGGAGACATGATCCGCTCGGAGCTTGGTGAGCTTGCGGGTACCGTCGCGATGATCGGCGTGCTGCTGATCATGGTCATTCTGCTCGCCGTTCTCGCCCTCGTGGTCGTCAAGGCGCTGAAGCAAAGTCCGTGGGCGACCTTCACCGTCGTGATGACGATCCCGATCGGTGTCCTGATGGGCGTCTACGGCCGCTATCTTCGTCCGGGCCGCATCGGCGAGATGTCGCTCATCGGTTTTGCGTTGCTGTTGCTATCGCTCATCTACGGCCGTCACGTCGCGGAAGATCCGGTGCTCGCTCCGATGTTCGACTATTCGGGCGAGCAGCTTTCGATGATGCTGATCGCGTATGGCTTCGTCGCGTCCGTGCTGCCGGTCTGGATGCTGCTTGCGCCCCGCGACTATCTCTCGACGTTTCTCAAAATCGGCACGATCGCGGGCCTGGCGCTCGGCATTTTTTTCGTGCTGCCCGATCTCAAGATGCCCGCCGTGACGAAATTCGTCGATGGCACGGGGCCGGTGTTCGCGGGTAATCTTTTCCCATTCCTGTTCATCACCATCGCGTGCGGCGCGATCTCCGGCTTCCACGCGCTCGTCTCGTCCGGCACGACGCCGAAGATGCTCGACAATGAGATCAACGCGCGCTTTATCGGCTATGGCGCGATGCTGATGGAAAGCTTCGTCGCGATCATGGCGCTCGTCGCAGCGACGACGCTGGAGCCTGGCTTGTATTTCGCGCTGAACAGCCCGTCAGCGATCATCGGCACGACGCCGGAAACGGCCGCGGCCGCGATTTCCAGCTGGGGCTTCACCGTGACGCCCGACATGTTGCGGCAAGCGGCGGCGGACGTCGGCGAGAGCACGATCCTGTCGCGCACGGGCGGCGCGCCGACGCTCGCCGTCGGCATGGCAGAAATTCTTTCGAGCGCCATCGGCGGCAAGGCGATGATGGCCTTCTGGTATCATTTCGCCATTCTGTTCGAGGCATTGTTCATCCTGACGACGATCGATGCCGGCACGCGCGTCGCGCGCTTCATGATCCAGGACTTGATCGGCACGTTTACGCCCGTGTTTCGCGACACGCGCTCGTGGACCGCGAACATCGTCGCGACGACGATTGCGGTCGCGGGCTGGGGATATTTTCTTTACCAGGGCGTCGTCGATCCGCTTGGCGGCATCAATACGCTGTGGCCGCTGTTCGGCATCGCCAATCAGATGCTCGCCTGCATTGCGCTCATTCTATGCACCGTCGTGCTCTTCAAGATGAAGCGCGAGCGCTACGCATGGGTGACCATTCTGCCCGCCGTTTGGGTCGCGATCTGCACACTGACGGCCGGATGGCAAAAGATTTTCAGCGAGAACCCAGCCATCGGATTTCTGGCGCATGCGGAGAAATTCGGTTCCGCGTCGGACGCAGGCCAGATCCTCGCTCCGGCGAAGTCGATGGCCGACATGAGCCGCATCGTGTTCAACGATTACGTCAACGCGACGTTGACCGCATTGCTGATCGCGCTGGTCATCGCAATGTTCGGATTTGCCGTGGCTGCGATTTCGAAGGCGCTGGCGAACCCGAATATATCTGCTCGCGAATCCGCCATCGTGGCGGCGGAGTGAACGATGCTGAAATCCGGCACATCCCTATTTTGCATGCTTCGCACTACGCTCGCCCGAACCGCGCGCCTGATGGTCGGCGTGCCGGACTACGAGGCTTATGTCGCGCATCGGCGGCTGGTGCATCCGGGCGAGCCGGTGATGACCTACGAAGAGTTCTTCCGCGAACGCCAGGCGAGCCGGTATGGCGAAAACGGCGGCAAGGTCAGCCGCTGCTGCTGATCCCTGCACCGTTTTCCTGATTCCGTTCGGTCGCAGTTGATTGCGCCTTCCGCGACCGCTACGAGGTCCGGCATGGCACCTCCTCTTTTGACGCTCAAAGATATTCATCTCACCTTCGGCGGCACGCCGTTGCTCGAAGGCGCGGAGCTGACCGCAGCGCCCGGCGACCGCATCTGTCTGGTCGGGCGCAACGGCTCCGGCAAATCGACGTTGCTGAAGATCGCGGCCGGGCTCGTGACGCCGGATCGCGGCGAGCGTTTCGCGCATCCGGGCGCCAGCATCCGTTACCTGCCGCAGGAAGCCGACTTCAACGGCTTCGATACGGTTCGCGCTTATGTCGAAGCCGGTCTCGGCCCGACGGACGATCCCTATTCGGCGGAATATCTGATCGGCGAGCTTGGGCTTTCGGGCGACGATAATCCGGACCAGCTTTCGGGTGGCGAAGCACGCCGCGCCGCGCTGGCGCGCGTTTTGGTTTCGAAGCCCGACGTTCTGCTGCTCGACGAGCCGACGAACCATCTCGATCTTACCGCGATCGAATGGCTTGAGAAGACGCTGCAGGCGAGCCGCTCGGCGCTGCTTCTCATCAGCCATGACCGCCGCTTTCTCGAAACGCTGTCGCGCGCGACCGTGTGGCTCGATCGCGGCAAGACGCGCCGTCTCGAGCAGGGGTTCGCGGCGTTCGAGGACTGGCGCGACAAGGTTCTCGAAGAAGAAGAAATCGAACGCCACAAGCTCGACCGCAAAATCGTGCGCGAAGATCAGTGGATGCATGGCGGCGTCACCGGCCGCCGCAAACGCAACGTCCGGCGCGTGCGCGAGCTTCGTGCGATGCGGCAGGAGGTGCGCGATCGTCGCTTCGTCGTCGGCGCAGCCCGTCTCGACGTGGCGGAGGGCAATCTCTCGGGCAAGCTCGTCGTCGAAACCTCGAACGTCTCGAAAGGATATGACGGCCGCGAGATCGTGTCCGAGCTCAACTTGCGCGTCATGCGCGGCGACTGTCTCGGCATCGTCGGCCCGAACGGCGCCGGCAAGACGACGCTGATCAAACTGCTGACCGGGCAGCTCGCGCCGGACAGCGGCACCGTTCGCCACGGCGCCAATCTCGAAATCGTCGCGCTCGATCAGAGGCGCGACGAACTCGATCCGAACTGGACCGTGTCGGACGCGCTGACGGGCGGGCGCGGCGATCAGGTCGTCATCAACGGCAAGGCGCGCCACGTCGCGAGCTACATGAAGGACTTCCTGTTCTTGCCGGAGCAGCGTCTGTCGCCGATCCGCGTGCTGTCGGGTGGCGAGCGGGCTCGGCTCATGCTGGCGCGCGCGCTTGCAAAACCTTCCAACGTGCTCGTGCTCGACGAGCCGACGAACGATCTCGATCTCGAAACGCTCGACCTGCTGCAAGAGCTCCTGGCCGATTATCCGGGGACACTGCTGCTCGTCAGTCACGACCGTGATTTTCTCGATCGCATCGTCACGAGCGTGCTTGCTCCGACCGGTGATGGCCGATGGACGGAATATGCGGGCGGATATTCCGACATGCTTGCCCAGCGCAAGGGCGATGATCTGAAAAAGGCGCCCAAACAAGAAGCCGCTGCGGCGGCGCGCAAAGCTTCTGACGATGCTCCGGCGGGCGCACCGGCCGCCGCGAAAGCCAAGCTCTCCTATAAGGAGAAGCACGCGCTTTCGATATTGCCGGATGAAATCGCCAAGCTCGAAGCTGAAATCAAAACGCTGTCGGCAAAACTCGCGGACGCAGGACTTTATGCGCGCGACCGTTCCGGATTCGAAAAGACGAATGCGCGCCTCGCGGATGCGCAGCAGCAGCTCGAAACCGCCGAGACGCAGTGGCTTGAACTCGAAGAAAAGCGCGCCGCAATCGAGAACGCCGGATAATCGCAGCCGTAGCCGGACATAAAAAAGCGGTGACCGAAGGATCGGTCACCGCCCGATATTCGACCGTTAGGTCAACACCATCCGAATTCAGATGACGTCGATTTCAGCCGGAAGATAGCTGGTCACTTCGAGACCAACTTCCTGCTCGCGTACTTCAGGCTTCGACCACGTCTTCATGGGTTCCTCCAAGAGTGTCAGTGCAAAGCTTCACTACGGCGTCTTATGTAATTGGCTTGTGAAATAAACGCCAATCGTATTTGCGTTACCGCGCGATAAGCGGGGCTAATAACAATATAACGGTTCATTCTCCGCCGGTGATTTCGCGCTAATGCTGCGCTGCCCACTGATCCTTCACTTCATCACAACGTCTGGACACGAAGTCGTTAACTTCCGTGACGATCGTGCTTGAGAGCAGATTGACGGTGTTGTCGGCGGCGGTCGCCGTCCACATGGCGCTCTTGATCAACGTCGGCGCTTCGATCTTGCCCCAGTTCGCACGCGCCTTCGTCGCCTTGCCGTTCTCGAACGTCACCTTCGGCGTCAGATCGAATTTGAAATCCGTCGCGCCTTTTTTCTCGCTCGCGATCGTGCACGTGACGGTGTGCTTCTGAAATTCGATTTCGACCTTCGGCTCCGTCATGGCGCGGACGAGGTCATCACGCTTGACGCTGAGTTGCATCGCGCATTGCGCGCCGTCGTAAGGCCAGGTGACCTTCAGCTTGCCGACAAGCTTGACGAGCTGTTCCTTGCGCCAGCTTTTTATCACATGGCAGGCGATGTCGCCGGATGCGTCCTTCGAATGCAGCGCCTTGCAGATGTCGACCTTGCACGCCTTGCGCGCTTCTTTCTCCGCCGTTTCCTGCGGCGTGAGGTTGACGTCGGCATCGATCGACTTATCTGGTTCCGCTGCAATCGCCGAGTTGGCTGCCACTGCCATCGTCATTCCGAGCACTAGAAGTCCTGTGCGTAGCGCCCCACGCTTCTTCGTCGCGGCCATCCAAAATCCCTCGCTGACGGTCCAAATCAGGCCTGCTTGATGCCCCCGCAGACGGGCGGGACTAAGGCGAAATGCCGCCCTCCGCGGCCACCATTGTGGCAATGCTCTCAGAGAGTTGTGTCTGCCGCTTGAAGACCGCCCATCGCCTCCCATATCTTCATCAAAGGGCCCTAGGCAGCGATGCTAGGGCCCGAAAGGGCGGCCGGTTCGGCGCCCTGAAGACGGTCGCTTAGAAAAGGGCCTTCGAATGACACGCATGGCTACGCTTTCGAACCCGCTTTTGCTGGGTTTTGAGGAAATCGAAAGACTGATCGATCGCGCCGCCAAGGGTGGAAGCGACGGTTACCCGCCTTACAACATCGAACGCATTGCCGCGGACGGCGAAGATGCCGGGCTGCTGCGGATCACGCTGGCTGTTGCAGGCTTCACTCGAGACGATCTCGAGATCACGCTCGATGACAAACAGCTGACAATTCGCGGCAAGCAGCAGGACGACAAAACGCGCGAGTACCTTTACCGGGGAATCGCGGCGCGACAGTTTTCGCGGACTTTCGTCCTTGCCGACGGCATCGAAGTCAAAAGCGCGGATCTGGCAAACGGCCTTTTGGCGATCGATTTGCAACGGTTGGAGCCTGAGCGGCTCGTTAGACGAATAGAGATCGGACCGCCTGGGCGGATCAAAACCCGGACCTAGAGAGTCTTTCTCGTCACAGCCCTCGCGACCGAATCGTCGGAGGATCAGGGAACACGAGCTATCCGGCCAGCCTGAGCAAATGGCAGCAATTCCCGGATATGCGATTGGAGCCCGGCCTCGACACCAGGAGGAAGAGCGTCATGAATAACAAGACCACCGCAAGAGCCACAGTTGACCATGTTGTGCCGCCCGTCATGACCGAGCTGGAACTTGCACGTCTCGGCGGCGGTGAGGTTGCGTACATCAAGACGCTGACCTCGGACGAGGCGCTGAACATGTTTCCGCAGATCGAAGGTTTGCCGAAGGGCATTCCGCTGTTCTCGCTGCACGCCGCCGACGGCACGCCGATCGCGCTGACGGATACGCTGCAGGCCGCCATCGGTCATGCGCACGAGGATGAACTCGCCATCGCGCCGCTGAACTAACGCGTAGTTGGTTTCAGAGCCTTGCAATACGAGCCGCTCGTCATCGGGCGGCTCGACGTTTTTCCGGCGAGCTTACAAGCTTAGACGCGATAGCTCGCGTACTGCCCCTTAGGATTAAACCGCTCGAGATATTGCGGAACGATCGCCTCGATCGAAGCCGGTTGCGGAACGCCGAGCGCGGCGATGGTGCGATCGTCGCGTTTGGCCGCATCCGAGACGACATTGTCGAGCTTCAACAGCCGCAGCTTGTCGACGGTTACCGGACGGATCGCGTTGGGCAGAGGCCAGGTCAGCAAGGCCTGCAGCTTCATCATCCAGAAGGGCACCGGCAGCAGCATTTTCTGCCGTCCGGAATACTGCAGCGCCGATTCGAGAATCTCGCGGAACGTGACGATCTGCGGGCCGCCGAGCTCATAAACTTCGCCCGCCTTGCCGCTGCCGGTCACGGCATTTGCGACTGCCTCGCCGACATCGCCTGAAAAGACCGGCTGGAACTTCGTCCGGCCGCCGCCGACCAGCGGCAGGACGGGACTTACGCGTGCGAGCGCCGCGAACCGGTTGAAGAACTGATCCTCGGGTCCGAAGACGATCGACGGACGGAGAATGATCGCGGACGGAAATTCCGCGAGCACGGCCGCTTCGCCCTCGGCCTTGCTCACCGCGTACTTCGAATTCGAGTTCTTGTTCGCGCCGATCGCCGAGATATGGACAAGCCGCTGAACGCCCGCTTCCCGCGCCGCCTTGGCGATGCGGCG
>ERZ778027.1445-NODE-1445-length-39477-cov-11.661737_pt1 | contig 39477 bp, 57 predicted proteins | sample MGYA00375757_ERZ778027 | MGnify/ENA primary metagenome ERZ778027 (study PRJEB29350, sample SAMN05389817) | bioreactor metagenome | isolation source: Ammonium sulfate bioreactor | place: South Africa: University of Cape Town | collected 2014-02-18 ...
GTTGAATAAACCCAGGTGAACCAATCCGATCCGACAATCGGAATAGTCGACCTGGAAAATAGATTAGAAATTACTGTGTTATTATGTAAAGCTTGACTGAGATGTCGAGTATTTAGAACATAACGTCTTTTAGGAGAAAATTTGAATATCGCGAATGCCTAGATAATATTGAAATACTGTTTGTTTCATGAATTATCTGTTAAATTTAACTTAACTTACTTTGTACCGTGAATATGTATTGATAATACTGTTCAAACGTTGACATACGTTGCTTGTTGACATAAACAATTGTTCGTCAGACAAATGGTCTAATATATTGTATATGATGTTCACTGGAAGTGTGTGCAAAGATACTGTCATTCTGATTGAAATTCGATATTATTTAATTCTTATTTATTTCAATAGTTCTCTTACACAACTTCATACGTAAATAAAGATTTGAGACTTTCTATTTCTGTTTATAGGAATGAGAGACATATATGATTGGTAGTTGAATGATTGAGTCATTCGGAAGAAAAAAACGATGACGTTACCCATGTCAAACAATACGGCGACAGTCGTATCGATAGATTTGGGTAGAAAACTTATAAATCACCGATATTTTTCGATGTTAATTATGAAAAATTAAAAATAAACGATATTTATTTATATATTGCACAAAATGCGAAAAATAAAAAGAAGGAAGAAAGAAAGAATTAATTAAAATGCCAAACATAATTTCATATTTTATTCGGTTAATTAACCAAAAATATCGTCGAAATTCTTAGCTGATTTTCCTTTTGCTTTACCATCGGTTGATTTCGTTTTAGTTGTTGTGGAAGATTTATTGGGTGGAGTGTTTAGAATATCATCTAATAAATAAGATCAATCGAATGGAACAATAGAAACTTATGAAATTTACCTGTAGCATCTTTTTTATCTAATATTGACCAATCTTTTTTAGCTTTATTGCCAGACGAACCTTTGGACGTCATATCAGAGAAGATATCATCATTTCCAGCTGGTTTCGCAGCTGAACCCTTCTTAACTGGTCGTCGAGAGAGAAAATCATCATCATCATCCAATGGTGGAAGTAATGATTTAGCTTTCTAACGAAATAAAAATTAAATACGAATAGATAAAAGAAACATGTGATTGTGCTCGTCTTACGGAAGTAGTCGCTTTTGTTGTTGTTGTGGTTGTAGATGCTTTTGTTTCTAGAGAAAATGAGATTTAGAATGTGACATGAATATGCTCGTGGCGAGTTTTATTACTAGAGCCAAATAGCAATTCATCGGTGTCAGAATCATCGGAATCAAAAAGCGAAAATTTTTTCTTTTCTTTTGAATTAGTAACTTGTTTAGCAGCGAGAGTAGCGGTTTTCTTTGGCAAACCTGTCACTGTCTCAGGAGCTGGTGTTGGAATTGATGGTGGAGGTGGTGAAGTTGCAACCACTGGAGATGACGTTGCAACCGTAGGCTTAGCTGTTTCGGTTGATTTTGGTGTACCAAATAGATCATCAGTGCCATTTGTTGTTGGTTCAGCTGCACGAGTTGCTCGTGAAGGTGCTGCTTTTCTATTTGGACGTACTGATATTCGACTCTAGAACCGATGAATAATTTTCAATAAATAGAAAATGAAAAGAAATCTACTTGAGCAATGCTCGATATTTGTGGATCTGCTGGTGTTTCACCTTTTGTTGTCGAATCTGAAGTATTACTTCTTGGTTTTGGTTGGGCACTAGGTGAAGCTACTGGTATCGAAATTCGAGACTAAAAATATCGAAGGATGATTCGAATTCAACGGAAAAATCAAATCACATGAATTTCTTACAGAAATATCTTTGATATTATTATTAGCAGGTTTTTTCGTTGGGAATAAGTCATCATCACTATCGTTGTCTAATTTCGAAGGTTTTTTAATTGTAGATGGCGCAGGTATTTCGTCGTTATTATCATCTCCTGCTGGTTGAGGTGTTTCTTCAACAACTGGTTTTGGTCGAGCTTGATTTGGTAGTTTTGGACCCATCGGAATCTTTCCTAAAATACCCTGAAAAAAAAAGAATATGACCGAAATTAAAAGAAAAATTTCATCCTACAGCAAGATCTTTAACGCTCTTCTTTTCACCATCGACTGGTGCTCCTTTATTAATTTGTTTCTTTGGTGGCGAATCTTCGTCACTATCACTATCGGACACTTTTTTCGCCGTTGGTTTTATGACTGATTGAGAAGTAGTAGCTGCAACTGTTGTACCAATTCCTAATGGATCATTCACCACATTTGAAGATGTTGGTTTGGATACTTTAGGTTGATCTTCATCATCGGATGAAACTACCGGTCTAGTTGTAGGTGGTTTCTTTGGTGGCAACGATGAAGATGGTTTCGATTGAAATAGATCATCGTCTTCATCCGATGTTGCAAGTGGTTTAAAGTTTCTCGTTCCTGTTGTCGCTGGTTTGCTAGACGGTTTAGTATCAACATTAGACGGAGCAAGTGGACCAGTTGTGGGTGGTTTAGATGGTGCAGTAGTTGGTTTTGTAGACATACTAGGAAACATATCGTCATCAGACGAATCAAGTGGACCTGTTTTCTTGGCTGGTAAGACAGATAATTTAACAGTAGGTGCTGCTGCTGTTGTTGTTGTTGCTGGTGGCGGTGGTTTAGAAGTAACATTGTCACTATCACTGTCACTATCGATAGGTTTTTTTATTGGAGCTGTATTTGATGATTTAGGTTTCTGAGGTATGCCAAATAAATCTTCATCACTATCTTTGTCAATTGTTGAAGATGCAGGTGGTTTACTTGGTGGAAGAACTGCTGCAGCTGGAGTTGTTTTTGGTGCTGGTGGTTTAGATAAATTGAGAGGATCGTCTTCGTCGGACACCGAAGCTGCTCTTGTTGGTTTAGGAGGTTGTGGTTTTGGAGCTGCTGGAGTATCGAACATTTCATCTTCAGATGTAGGTTCTTTTGGTTTTGCAACATTTGCTGTTGTCGTTGATGATGATGGAGCCGGTTTTTGTTTTGGTTTTTCTCCAAAAAATAGATCATCATCGTCATCATCATCATCATCGAGAAATTTCGATCGATCGATTTTAGTTGGAGCTGGAGCTGGAACTGATTTAATCGTTGGTTGTATCACAGTTGGTGCTGGTGGATTCTTTGTCGGTTTAAAAAGCCCATCGTCATCATCGTCTTCATCCGATAAACCGAACATATCTTTTTCTTTTTTCGGTGCAGGTTTTGCACTTGTTGTTACTGTTGTTGAAGATGCCGGTGGTGGTTTAGTCGCAGTGATTCCAAATATATCACCATCATCATCCTCATCGTCATCACCACCGAATATCGATGATTTCGGATTCTAAATTACAATGAAAAGAATAACTATGCATTGAACTGTGAAGATTCGGTTACCGGTGCTGTTAATGGTTGTGAAGTAAGATTATTACTAAAAGAAATAATTTCAAAATCGATTGTTTGTTTTTCCTGTTATCATTAAATAAGAACTTACATAGTACTCGATGATGTTTCTGTTTTTGGTTTACTAAAACAAAAACGGATGTTCTGATTAGTGAGATGAGATCTTGAAGAGTTTTACCTTGATTCTGTTGATGGTTTTGTCGGTTTTTTCGTTGGAACTTCATCGACATCATCGACTGGTGGTGCATCAGGATCACCCATAGCTGCTCGTCGTCGTAGAACAGCTTTTTCTAATTCAGTCATTTGTTTCGGTTTGGGTGGCTCAGGTTCTTTATCCGATTCATTCGATGATGCAGATGTTTCTTCGTCTTTGTCGTCATCTGAATCACCAAAAGAGTGTTTCTTATTCGTCGTAGTTGGTGGTGGCGGTGGTCTACTAGTAATACCAAAATTATTTTCATCTTCATCATCCGAACCTAGAAAACGAGATATAATGAATATTGAATTAGCCATTGAGTTTTCAAACCGAAGTTTGCAGGTTGTTTGGGTTTTGAAACAGTTTTTGGTTGATCGTTAAATGGATCATCATCTTCAATCTAGAAACAAATCTTCTCCGTGGAAAAATACGTTCCTCAAAAAACAAACTTGTCTTGATGACGGTGTATCAATAATCTTCGCAGTTTTACCAATACCAAATGGATCATCATCATCATCTTCCGAATCAGTTAGAACAGTTCTCGAAACTGCTGCTCTATTGACTGCTTCTGTGACACTAGCACCAGCTGGTACAATTGGTTTTGATGAAACTGGTGCTGCCTACAAGATAGCATTTCTTAATTATCATATAAATATATGATTATCAAATTCTTACAAAGTCATTATCATCGTCTGCTGCTGCTGCATCATTATTTTCATCATCATCATTATCATCATCGTTATAATCTGAATCGGTATCATCCTAAATTGAAAACGTATTCAACAAAGAAGACGAAGAATCTCGTTTTCTTACCAAATCACTTTCTTCATTTTGTATTTGATGACCGTAAATATCAGGCTCTTGTACGATTAATAAATCTCCGAGACCAACATAATCATCATCCATAAAAGCAGACGAGCCAATTAAACTTGGCAACGGTCGAAATAAGTACGGATCTTTCGGTTCAAGAATTGCTTCTAAACCAACGCCCATATCATAATCATTGTCATCGTCCATTGTTTCATCTTCATTGTCATCTAATTTCGGTTCGACACGTTCGAAATGTGTGTCGAGAATTGAAAGACCACATTGAATAGCTTCGACATAACGTTGTAAGACTTTTTCTTGAGCTTCGACAGTATTCGCATTGGCTTTATCCTATTCAAATAGATCAAAATTTTTCGTTTCGAATCAATAGATATTACAGTTGCTGAATCGTCTTTCTTCGTATCTGTAGTACTTTCGGTTTCATCTTCATCGTAAACACGCTAAATTTAAAACTAAGTTCTTGTTTTTTTTTTCTGAAATTTGAAGTTACATTTTCGATAAATTGAGTATTAGCTAACGCTGTGAATTCATTGAGACAATTGAGAACACGTGTATGTGTACTCTAAAATAGAAAAAATGAATCGATTATCTTCGAAAATCAATCGATTCGACTAACTTTAACTGCATTGACAGTTTGATTTAAATGCACGAGAATCGTATCAGCTCTCTGAGTTAATCGATCCGAGAATTGTTCCAAATAAAGTAAAACCTAATTAACAAACGACAAGCAAATCGCAATGAATATTTCTTGTTTATCACTTACACCATTGTCACCAGCTAGCGACCATTGTGAAGCATTTTCACGCATTTCTGCAACTGTCCACGGATGTAACCAAACACGATCTTGCGTTCCAGCAGCAGCAGCCGTATCAGCATAATTAGTAGTAGTAGTTGTTGTCATTGTTGTAGCTGGTGGAGGTGCTGCTGCAGCAGTTGTCTGCATCGGTGGAGGAGGGGGTGGCGGAGGAATTGGCGTGTCAGCAAAGAAGCCTGGCGCTGGTGGCGGAGGAGGAGGAGGCGGTGGTGGTGGTATTTGAACATCCATTCGAAAACTTTTTCTACGTTAATAAACAACAAAAAATCGAATTAAATAGTCTGTTCGTTCGTTTTTTTTATTTCACACTAGACATCTACAATGAAATACAAGCAACAAACGAAAATGAAATGTATACATTTCTCTTCTTCGTTCTTATCGTATGATAAAAAAAGAAAACGAAACTTAAAGTATAAATATTTACTTTTAGTTTTGCAACAAGAGAGAAATCCATACGCGTAGAAACTTTGCTTGAAATCATGAAAAATAGATTTTCGAGATAGCAATGGCATGTTTTAATGACAGCATATCTAACAACCTAGTAGATAAAAAGAAGCTTCATTCAATTCAAAGTTGCCTGCCAAAGTCTTTTGAAAAACTCTGATTGGTATTTCAAGTACTGCCAATAAGTTTTTTAAAGATAATTTTTAACACGAAAAAAAATCTGTTCTATTTTCAAATAAATAATTTTTCATTTTCTCGAAGAAAATCTTCCAAAAATGTCCTTGATATTTGTAACGATTGTCCTGACCTCTATTTCTACGCACTATTATTATTATTATTATTATTTATTTACGATTTTCTTCTTTTCCTTTCTATTCACACTTTATCTATCTCATCGATATTATAGGTAGTTCGCAATGTTAGCTCGGAGCAGCTGTTCGTTGATCTCAAGCGTTGAAAAAGTATGAAAAATCACGAAGATTAACTTTTGAAAAAAGAAGTAAATTCAATATGTTTTCTAGTTCGCTTGTGCAACACAGACAATTTCACCAATTCGTCGTCTTTGTTTAACTCGTACGGTCTATGCTGCCGCATCGAAAAAAAACGAAGTATATAGAACCTTGTGACCTTTCGTTCGTACTTTATTTAAGTTTGTTTAGGTACCGTTATCTCGTTTTGAACCGAATAAGTATGTTAATTATGAAAAACAAGCTCAAACATTAGAGATTGTTAAAAAACGGTAATTCGATAGAATTTATCACAAAAGTTGACGATTGATTTTTCTTTTCGTTAGACTTAATCAACCATTGACACTCTCGGAAAAGATTCTTTATTCACATGCTGATGATCCGAAGAATCAAGTAGGAGAACAAAAAGAAGAGATTTTCTTTTCGAATCAGCTCATCGTTTTTTTGTTTGTCAGCAATTCGAACGTGGTAAATCTTATCTTCGTTTACGTCCTGATCGTGTAGCTATGCAAGATGCTACCGCTCAGATGGCTGTCTTACAATTTATTTCATCTGGTTTACCGAATGTTCTCTGTCCAACAACAATTCATTGTGATCATTTAATTGAAGCACAACTTGGAGGCGAACAAGATTTAAAACGAGCTAAAGTAAATCGAATGGTTCTTCGATTTTCGCTTAAATGTTTGATTTCTAGGATTTAAACAAAGAAGTCTACAACTTCTTGGCTACAGCTAGTGCTAAATACGATATCGGCTTTTGGAAACCTGGCAGTGGTATTATTCATCAAGTAGATTGAAAAGATTTTCAAAAACCTGTTTTGTTTTGACTCACGTTTTTTGTAGATTATTTTGGAAAATTATGCTTATCCTGGTTTATTATTAATCGGTACTGATAGTCATACACCCAATGGAGGTGGTCTCGGTGGACTTTGCATTGGTGTTGGTGGCGCTGATGCTGTTGATGTGATGGCTAACATGCCATGGGAACTTAAATGTCCAAAAGTATGAAAAATTTCGTTTTTTTTTTTGTTAATTTTCTTTGTTTTTCAAGGTCATTGGTGTTCGATTAACAGGTCAATTAAATGGTTGGACAGCACCAAAAGATGTTATTCTTAAATTAGCTGGCATTTTAACTGTCAAAGGTGGTACTGGTGCCATTATTGAATATTTTGGACCTGGTGTTCAATCAATTTCTTGCACAGGTAAAATCTTTTTTTTTTCTCATGAAATATTTTATTTGTTTTTCGTAAGGTATGGGTACAATTTGTAATATGGGTGCAGAAATTGGTGCTACAACATCAGTTTTTCCATACAATGAACGTATGGCTGAATATCTTCGAGCCACCAAACGAGAAGGTACAATTTTTTTCTCTTATTGATTTCGAATTTTAGTTATTGTTGTTGTTTTTTTCGTAGAAATTGCAAATTTTGCAAATCAATACAAAGATGTTCTATTAACTGCTGACGAAGGTGCCAAATACGATCGTATCATTGATATAAACTTATCTGAAGTAAATAGAAGATAAACTTATGTTTGTTCCGAAAACTGTGTCATAAATTTAGCTTGAACCACATGTCAACGGTCCATTCACACCGGATCTTGCTCATCCAATCGATCAATTAGGAAAAGCCGCAGAAAAAAACAAATGGCCAACCGATATTCGTGTTGGTAGGTTGACGAATTTCGTTTCTCTGCATTAAAAAAAAAGTTAAATCATCTTCGATTTTCCTAAGGTCTTATCGGCAGTTGTACAAACAGTTCATACGAAGATATGACTCGAGCAGCAAGTATCGCACAACAAGCTATTAACAAAGGCATCAAAGCCAAATCACTATTTACCGTAACACCTGGCTCGGAACAAGTTCGAGCCACGATTGAACGTGATGGAATTGTAAGAAAAGTCAATCGAAATGAATTTTCTCATCTCGACAATTTTGTTTTAGGCAGAAAAACTCCGTGCTATTGGCGGTGTTGTTCTTGCAAACGCATGCGGTCCATGCATTGGTCAATGGGATCGTAAAGATGTTCAAAAAGGCGAGAAGAATACGATTGTCTCATCATACAATCGTAATTTTACTGGTCGAAATGATGCCAATCCACAAACACACTCGTTTGTCACATCGCCAGATCTCGTCACAGCTATGATTTTAAGTGGAGATCTTCGTTTCAATCCTCTCACTGATTCATTAACAGCTGCTGATGGTTCGAAATTCAAATTAGAACCACCAACTGGTGATAATCTACCAGCCAAAGGTTTCGATCCAGGTGTAGATACTTATCAAGAACCACCAAAAGACGGTAGTTCGCTCAAAGTCGATGTCGATCCAAAGAGTGCTCGACTTCAACTCCTCGAACCATTTCAACCTTGGGACGGCAAAGACTTAATTGATCTACCGATTCTTATCAAAATCAAAGGCAAATGCACAACAGATCATATAAGTGCAGCTGGACCTTGGCTTAAATATCGAGGTCATTTGGATAATATCTCGAATAACATGTTCATTGCGTAAGTTATCAACATACGTACGTATGCAAAAGAAAAAAGTCATTATTATTGTCTTTTAGCGCTGTCAATGAAGAAAATAACGAAGCAAATAACATTAAAAATCGTTTAACCAATGAATGGGGTAAAGTTCCTGATGTAGCTCGATATTACAAGGTAATTCGAATTTTGACTGTAAAGAAAAGATTCTAGTCAAACATTTTTAGAGTAAAAATACTCCGTGGATCGTTGTTGGTGACGAAAACTACGGCGAAGGTAGCAGTCGAGAACATGCTGCACTTGAACCACGACATCTTGGTGGTCGTGCAATTATCGTTAAAAGTTTCGCTCGTATTCACGGTAGATTTGAAATTCAATTTCATTCTTGTTTTCATCTCGAATTTATTGTAGAAACAAACTTGAAAAAACAAGGTTTACTTGCATTGACATTTGACAATCCAAGTGATTACGATAAAATCAAACCTGATGATAAACTTTCCTTACTTGGTCTCAATAAACTCGCACCAAATACAGTAAAATCAAAACGTTTTTTTGTTTCTGTCAAATAATTCGATGTTTTCTTGTTTGTAATAGCCTGTCGAATGTCGTATTAAACACGCAAATGGTCAAACTGAAACCATCAAACTTCTTCATACATTAAACGAACCACAAATCGTCTGGTTCAAAGCTGGTTCAGCTTTGAATGCAATGCGAGCTTATTTCGCTTCGAAAAAAGCAAACAAATAAAAAAAAATCAAGCATCAATAACTATCATCACCACTCATTTTTTTCTCGTAGTGTTTTTTTTTTCATTGTCCGTTTATGATTCAAATAAAGCAATCAGTGGATATTTTAGTCCCTTAACCTAAAATATATTCAAGATTTTTTTTAGATTAAAAAAAAGCACAGTATGGATGCATCATCTCCTTCGACGACGAAAATTCTTCATCAAACACAGTTGAAAAAATATTTTCTTCAAGCTAATAATGGTCATGAGTTGACGACTGTTCTCGAACCAACAAGCAAATCGTGTTAGTGCTTTTCTTTTTGAGAAACGACGATTGACTTTTGTGTCTATGCAGTAGATTTAAGTGGAACGGCAAGTGAAAGTGACGAAGAAAATGTGACGCCAACATGGCATAATGAAACAACAATGACGATTTCAGCAACACCGGAAAAAATCAAAAAGAAAACTCAACGAAAAACGAGAATGACAAAGAAAACATTGATTCAAGAAGAGGATGATGAAGAAGAAGATGAAGAAACAAAAGCATACAAACAACGTCTTCGCAATGTAAGCCGATAGCCATCGATCAGAAAGATCAAACAAAATCCATTGGATTTTATTTAGCAACCACGAAAAGTGTATAATGATGATGAACCTAAGCTCAAACAAACAATTATCGTACGTTCGTAAATAAAAAAAAACCAAGATTCTCGTCGGTCTCACGTCGATTTTCTAGGATGCTGGACAAAAAGCACTCGAAGCAATTATATGTAAACGTTGTGGTATGGCTTATTTTCCTCATTCAGCTGAAGAGAAAGCTGCACATATGAAATATCATAACTATACAACGTCCGCCATACGTTTACGAGTAAAAATCGAAATGAGAAAAGAACGATCAAATATAAATTCATTCGTAGAATTTAAAACATCAAAATGTTCTTCAACAATTTCTCGATGGAAGTATCTATATGATCGGTTGTACATCTCCATCCGCTGAACAGAAAAAAGCCGAACATATTCGAGAATTAATTGATAATGAATTAGGTATTACAACTTCATTCAATTGTCTTTGGAGTGAAACAAAAGTAGATCAATTTCTCTATGAGATTTTCCATTCATCTTCTTTTTTTGATCCAGGCATATTTTTATGTCGAAGATTGTACTGATATTGTTCTTGGTTATTGTCTTGCTCAGATAGTTCATCGAGTAAAAATCGAATTGATACATAAATATTTGCTGATTTTCATTGAATTTTCAAGGTACATGTGCTCGATCTAAATGACGAAGCTAATATTGATACGAAAACTGAAATGGATAAGATGCTCTGCGGAATAGCTCGTGTATGGGTTCATCCGGATCATCGTCGTGCTCGAATAGCAACGAAACTTCTCGATTGTGTCCGGTAAGATCACTGTGCTTCTACGATGATTTCAAAACACTTTGCTTCTTGTTAATTAGAACAAATTTCTTCTTTGGTATTGTTATAAAACGTGCTGATTTGGGTTTTTCAGCTCCGACTGACGACGGACGACAATTATTTAAAAGATATACACGATCCAATCGTTTATATATCTATTAATGAAAGATTTCTAAATATTTGTCAGATATATAATATTTCTATTTTGTATATAAATTGAAATTCAATAAACAAAAAAATCTCTTCTCCAGTTTAATTTTTCTTTTTTATGTTCACTATTTTAACAGAACTTCAGAGATAGTAGTGAAAGTAAAATATTTATTTCTATTCGAGGAGAAAAACACGCACGGGAATGTTAAATATATAATTTTTTTGTCCTTTATTCTGAAGACAAACAAAAATCTGTCAGAAAAAAAACGCATAAAATAGAAATTATGTTTCCAGAGTAGAATAAATAAATATTATCATTGTTGGTGAAATATTTCCCAAAAGATGTTCCCAAGTCTCATGGCATTCAAAGAAAATTTCCATCTGTTAATTAAAATCTAATAAGTCAGGTTGCTCATTGTTCTTCTTCTTCTGTTTCAGATATTTGTTTTCCTTTGTTGTTATTCTTTTGTTATTCACATATTTTCCATTTTTTTTTATTTCCTTTTCAAATCATTCCATTTTAACCATGACAATTATCAACATTTTTCAAGGTATAATATACCAAAGAAAAGAAATTCATGCTTTCTTTTCTTGACGGTTAAGTATGTTAATGCATTATATACACAGCAGGTTTTTTTCTTTTTCTTTTTCTTCTTCGTTCTCTCCCTTGTCAGGTCATCAGCGTTACTCAATTATTGACATATGTAGTCGATTATATGATGAGAGACGAGTATATTTTGCTTTCTTGCAGATATCAATATGGAAAGACGTTGATCCCACGATGATAATTACGATTGAGTTTCATTAGACGATAGCAGGTTATCGACCGTTTTGTTGTTTCGTTTGGATCTTTTTCTTTTTATTGTTATGATCGTAATGAAACTTAATAAATAAATCATTTCGATTTATTCTGTGTCAATAATAAATGAGAGATTGAGAAGAAACTGATTTGTTTTTGTGTTCGGATTCCACATGGAGTTCATCTTTTTCTTTTTCTTTGTTCTATCTTAGAAAATCACTGCTAATGGAGTCAAGTTCAACATCAAGTTTTCTCAAAATCGGTGATACAATTGCATTATATGCCGAAGGAACAGTTTGTGGTTTTATAAGTACACTTGGGTGAGATGAAAAAAAAATTTAATTAGCAAAAAGAAAAATACAAAACGCTTTTATAGACTTGTTGATGATCGTTGTGTTGTGCAACCCGATGCAGGTGACTTACAAAAGCCTCCGAAAAAATTCCGTGATTGTCTCTTTCGTATCTGTCCAAGTCATCGTTACAGTGCTCAAACACAATATTGGAATGCTCTTAAAAGTCCGAATATTGTTCGAGATTTAAAAAAATTACAGATCGCTGCTGAAACTGAAAAACGTCAAAATGAAGAAGAAACACGAAAACAAACAGGAACTATTATTAAATATGGCGATACAGTCGTTCAATTACTTCACATGAAAAGTAATAAATACATCACAGTTAACAAACGTTTGCCGGCATTTCTTGAAAAAAATGCTATGAGAGTGTCATTGGATGTGAATGGAACTGAAGGTTCATGGTTTCAAATCGAACCCTATTATAAATTACGTGCGAAAGGTGAACGTGTACGTTAAAATTTCATTGAAGAAAAAAGAAAGGATTCGATAAGAAAAAGAAATGTTTTAGGTTGTTGTTGGTGATAAAGTTGTTCTGATGCCGTATAGTGGAGGACAACCGTTACATGTCAGTGAATTAGAACTACCAGATCATCCTGGTTCGAAGGAAGTAGGTTTTCATTTGGATATTAGAAAAAGAAAACTTCAATTGAATCGCATGCGTATACTCGAGAAAATGAAAAAGAAAGAACCTATGTCTTCTAGTGTTGCAGTATAATTAATCTTCATTCGGTATTTGTTCTTTTTTCTCTCGTTCTGTTCTTTTTTTTTGTTCGACAATGCCCTTGAAATTGAAGAATGAATACACGCATGATGTCTGATATTTTGATTTATCATTTAGATCAATTGTTACTCATATGCTCTCGTATGTTTTTCTATTTGTTATTGTCACTTTTGCTTGGATTTCTGACAACAAACATAGAGAACTAAGTTTGAGACAAAGCCTTCTGTCATAACGCATAACCTTTAATTTCAATATCGATATTTGTGTGCATGTTGTAAACTAATTGAATCGATGAAATTCATTGAATTTTATTTTCCAAGGTTAATTCACATTTGCAAACAAGTTGGAAAATCGTTCTATTTATGTCATGTTATGAAACAGTGAATGAAGTTTTAAAAAGTGTAAGCAAACGAAAACGATTGATTCAATTCGATGAAAGTTTTCATTTCAAGGGCGATATTGTTCGTTTATTTCATGCTGAACAAGAAAAATTTCTCACGTGCGATAATTATCGAAAGAAAAGTGTCGTTTTTCTGCGTGCTACTGGCCGTGCATCGGCAACATCAGCAACATCATCGAATGCTCTTTGGGAGATCGAAGTTGTTCAACAAGATCCATGTCGAGGCGGTGTTGGACATTGGAATTCATTGTTTCGTTTTAAACATTTAGCTACCGGTCAATATCTTGCAGCTGAAGTTGATAACGATCAAACATTTGATGCCACACGACAGAAACTTCGAGGTCCACCTGGCACACCTGTCTTTGCTCTTGTTCCTATCCCTCATGGCTATGATATATCCTCGCTATTCGAACTCGATGCAACGACTATTACTAGAAGTGAAGATGCTGTTGAATGGAGTGCCTATGTACGTTTACAACATATATGTACGAATGCTTGGGTACATTCGACAAATATTAAATTGGATCCTGACGATGATAATGTTCGATTTAAAATTGGTTGTGCACTTTTAAAAGAAGATCGAGAAGCTTTTCAAATTGTTCATGTATCGCCGAATGAAGTACGAGACTTAGATTTTGCTAATGATGCTGCACAACATTTTGATACGACTGTATCGAAATGGGAAAAAGTTGGAATTATGAATGTACATCCGAACGATCGAAAGTAAATCTCATTTTGTTTTCTTTTTGTAGAAATAAACATCATCGTTTCGTGCTTTCTTTTCAGACAAATCATATTCCTTTTGATAGATATTGTTTATTTTCTTGCTTGTCAAGAGAATAACGGTGGTGATCCATTTGACATTCAAATAATTAAACCAAATCGTGAAAGACAAAAATTAATTCGAGAACAAAATATTCTCAAACAAGTAAGATCTAGAGTTTCGTGTTTTGTTTTCTTTCTTTTAATCATCGAATAGTTATTTCGAATTCTACGCACATTGAAAACTCGTCTCGAATTCGAACGTTCGAATACAAACGCAAATAAATCCTCCGATCAGTATTCAAATACTTCGCCGAATACTGTCATCAGTGACTCGTATATGTCCTCGCAACAAGATGCTGATATTCGTCATTCAACTGCAACCTATCAAATCAAAACTATCTGTCGTCTTTGCTATCGAATACTGAAACATTGCCAACAGGAATATCGAAAGAATCAAGTAGAAAAAAAAATAACAGCCAAAAAAAAGTCGTATATTTATCAATCGTTTATTTCAAAGGAAACAATTGCTAAAGAATTTGCTTTTATGCAATCGCAGATTGGTTATGATATTCTAGCTGAAGATACTATAACGGCTTTGTTGCATAACAATAAGAAATTATTAGAAAAACATATAACTGAAAAAGAAATCGATACATTCGTGAAATTATTACGAGAGAAACGAGATTGCAAGTAAATTTATTTGATTTCATTTGAATGTTTTTCAGAAAAAGAAAAATGAGTTGTTTTCATTAAGATTTCTCGAATATCTTTCGGATCTATGCGTATCAAGTAATCAAGCTATTGCTCGAACACAAGAAATGATCTGTAAATCTGTTCTGGAAAAGAATTCGGATATATTAATTCGAACAAAGTTTGATATTTGATTTATATAAATATGTCTTGATTAACTTATTTGTTTGTTGTCGAAAACAAAATAGACTTATCGAAGAAAAATGTATGGAAGATACGATCTTAGATGATAATAATAGTCCACCGATTGGTTTGTCAAATCCGAATATTCTACGTGAAGTTCAATTAACTTGGGATGGAAAATCTGAATCAATTGAATTCATGTCTGGAATCGTTCGAGATCAATTAACGCATAAAAAACGTGAAGAATTCAAAAATATTCTCGAATACTATCGGTAAGATGATGATTATCATTTCATACTCATCATTAAATCGATTTATTTTCAAGATATCAATTAAATCTGTTTTCTCATATGTGTTTCGATCGACAATATCTCGCAATTGATAATCTCTCGAATGAATTATCTATTGAACTCATTCTCACGTAATTTCGATTTGTTTGATATCAATTCGAATTGTATTTTATTCTTTGATCAATTTAGTTGCATTAAAAGCGAAAATCTTCCTGCTGATCTGCGTGCTGCTTTCTGTCGTTTGATGATTCATATTCATGTCAATCGTGATCCTCAAGAAGAAGTAACTCGAATTAAATATGCTCGATTATGGAATCAAGTTAAACCTGCTATTTCTCTCAATGAGTAAAAACGAAGAAAACAAAATTCTGCAAAGGAAAGAAATCTTGTTTTTTTTGAATTTAGTTATGATCAGACAATAAGTGGTTCGTTAGAACCGAATGAAAAAAATGAAAATCGTCCTCGATTTGAATCGACGATGAAATTTGTTGAAGATTATTTGAAAACGGTTGTTGAACAACCGGATTCATTTGCTGATCGAGAACAAAATAAACTTACACATGAAGTAAATCGATATTTTTTCGTGTTCGAACGGAATTTTTTATTCATATCGAATCCTAGGTCGTTAATCTCGCTCGTCGATTGATCTTTTTCGGTTTCTACAGTTTCGAAGATCTTCTTAAACTCACTCAAACTCTTCTCGGTATTCTCGATAACAGTAAAATAATCGACAAAAGTCTTTCGCCATCATACGTTCAACCATCAGCTAAATACGATTCAGTCAATCTCTATCCTCTGCCCGACACAATTGCAGATTCATCGACTGAACTTCTCGATGATCTCGCCTATGAAACCAAAATGAATGTCATTGCCATACTCGAGTTTATTCTCGATATTCGTTTAGATTTTCGTATCTCACGTTTGTTATCCATATTTAAACAGAAATTCGATCGAACGAATCATTCACCGAAAGACTCTCTGCCAGCTTTAATTCAAACTGTTGATATCGAATGTATATTCGATTCGAACGAGCCAAATCTCGATCTCGATGATACAAAAGGCAAAACATTTCTCAAAGTTCTATTGAATCTTGTTATGCATGATTATCAACCGTTGGTATCACGTGCATTAGCATTGCTTTTTCGACATTTTAATCAACGAAAAGAAACATTACAACATTTGAATCAAGTACAATTGCTTGTTAGTGAAACTGATATCGAAAATTATAAACAAATTAAACGAGATTTGGATCAATTGAGATTATTTGTTGAAAAATCGGAATTATGGGTTTATAAGAAAAATAAAGACGGAATTGGAATTGGTTCCGATGGACAAGACGAACGAAAAGATCAAGAACTTGAAATAACAGTAAATAGAATTCATTCGATCCAAATATTCTAATTTGTTCATTTGATTTCAAGAAACTCGCTACTTCATCAGGTTTAACCGAAGCAGAAATCGATGCTAATGGTCCAGTCATAAGTACGGACTCAGCCTATCGATACACTTCAATATTCCAGGTTAGTTGAGTAGCTTGATATTGAATTGCTAATTTGTATTTTTTTTTCGCCAATGATAAAAAAAACTCGCTTCGATAATCAATCTCTTGTTTTTCACAGGGTATTCATAAAATTATTGATACGGTAATAGGAAATTCTCAGATCCATTTGCACTTCTTTATTCTCATCTCAAAATCAGATTTCTCTCTCTGTCTTAAGCTTGGTTTTTTTTTCAAACGCATGATTTTGATATTTTTTTTTCGCCTGTTTGATTTGTGTTTTCGGATGATTTGCAAGGTTTTTTTATTGATTTAGATTCTCCATCGAATGATGAAATTATGCGTCATCGAAGGACCTGACAAACAATTATTCGCAAGAGAAAATGAACAACGTCTATTGAGAAATATGGACGTACATGTTGTCGTTTTAGACCTATTGAAAATTCCCTATGATCGAGTAGATTGAAATCGATGTTTTGTTTTTTGTAATTGAGAGATGTTTCATTTAGGTTGAAGATAATCGAATGAATCATATCATGAAATTAGCTCACAATCTCCTTCAATATTTCTGCTATGAAAATCCAATAAATCAAAAGAAATTATATGAACTCTACTTTCATGATTATCATCAAATATCTGAAGTAAAACGACGAAATCAATAGAAATTGTTTTTGTTTTCTTAAAAGTTTTCTTCGAATTAGGAAGAAGAAGTCGAAACATGTTGTTATATATTTATGAATAATGTTCAACTATGTAAAACAATTACTGAGAAACATGTTCAACATTTTATTCATTTAATTGAATTACACGGACGAAAAGTGATCTTTATGAAATTCTTACAGACAATTGTCAAAGCAGAGAATCAATATATTAAAAATTGTCAAGATATTGTTATGTCTGAAGTAAGTCATTCGAAAGAGGAAATGGTTTATTTAAATTTGATTGTAATTGTAGTTAGTTACATCGGATGAAGTTTTGATGTTCTATGAAAAAGGAAATCTAAATGATTTAATTGAACGAATGAATTCGGAAAGCGAACGAACCGATCCAAATTCATTATTAAATTATCATATTGAACTCGTTCATTTATTAGCCATGTGTACTGAAGGCAAAAATGCATCGACTGAAATCAAATGTCATTCATTAATCGGTCTCGATGATCTTGTTTCTATTATCACACATCCTGATACAACTCCTGAAGTTTGCTATTCAATATTTAACATAATCAAATAGATTTGTTTTTTGTTCTCCTAGGTTAAAAATGCGTATATTACATTTCTCAATCATTGTTATATTGATACTGAAGTTGAAATGAAAGAAATCTACAATAGTCAACATATTTACACACTTATTGAGAAATCGTTTTGTTCTGATATTGAAAAAGTAAAGATTATTGTTTTACATTTTTTTAATTGAGAGATTATGGTTTTGTTTAGTTAATTACAAAAACAACTGATATGATTCAATTAGAAAAATATGTTCTCGAAACAATGATCGAATTATTAATTCAATTTTTTAATTCGCCTTTTTTCGAGCAATCATCTGCTCCTCAGGTATGTTAAACCGCTGATTGTACTCTCTCTCTCTCTCTTTGTCTCTGTCAAATCACTTCGAATGAAATTCTTACGGGAGATCGAGCTTTTAGAATCAGTATATGCTTGATGATAGTCGATCGAATGAGATCGCACCGGCTATAATCGCTTGTTGGGAGGTATTTTAATAAACGAAAAAAAAAACTCAAATTAATTACTAATCCCAAAAAAACATCTATGCATGCAAATTTGTTTGTCTAAAAAAATGCCTCTTCTCTTTTTACAGATGATAGATAATGATGAAAATCAGGTAATGTTTGAATGTTTGCCATGCGTGTGATTGACTGTTATTTTGAAATGAGAACAAAAAACAATTGACAATTTCATATTCGATTTGTTTTCTTTTTCTGTAGCATCGAAATTCGACGATTGTATCGTTGCATAGTCATCTAACGAGATTATTGAGTGTCTCGTGGTTATCAACCATTCAACGTGAACGCGTTGACCGATGTATTCACATCGTATCGTTAATTGCCGATCGACGGGGTTTAATACACTTTCTTCGGTCGAATCATAGTTCGATTAGTGATGTGCCCACTCGATCACGACGAACAAGTCGTAGTGCAACATCCGAACATCGACATAGTAATGATTTTCTTTTGGATTTGGATAATCAGTCGAATAATCAAGAACACAAACGTGTTGCTGATAGTTTTGTCGTAAGAAAAGGAAAAACAAGCAGCGACAAAATTTTTTTTTTTCATTTTCATAGGAATTTCTTACACAAGTCAGCTATCGATTGAGTACATTGATACAGGCAGAAATAAGCATCCTAGTTGATGTTATACGTGCACCCTATGCACTCTTTCCTGAAGGCAATGAAAATCGAATGAAATTTCTCTATGGTACATTCGTTCATAAGTAAATCAAATAGTTCATCTTGTTTTTCCAAGATCGTCTTTTGTTTTTGTTATCAATAGATTAATTCAACATGCGAAATACTTATTAGTTCAAACCGATGAAAATCTTTGTCTACGCATTATGCATGCACTTAAATCTATGGTCAAAAGTCAACATGAATTCGAAACAATGGTAAACTGATTTCCAGTTGTTAATTAATTATATTTTCCTTGTCTAGGGTCAAAGTTTACGTTTGAAATTACTTCGTCGATATTTTTCGGATGACAAACTCTATCTCAAATCTCTTCATCAACCATTAAAAGGTATTTGAATTGATAAGAACATGCAAGTGAATCAGTTCGAATCTACTCGTGAGCACGCATAGTCTCGTTATTGTTCGATTCGATGTAATCGAATGATTCCATTATAAACTATGCGAAATTATTCGTGATTTTCACCACTTTTCGACAAAAGCATTCTTGTTGTGCGAAATATCTTGAAGAATCTACATTTATTCTGTCTTTTTTTTTCATGTTTTCATAGAAGAGGACGCACTCGAACGATTACGTTTAACGCAAAATGAATTAAATAAACAAGGTGCTAGTGATCTTGTTGTCGAGCTATTTATCAGTCAATCATCGGTTAATATTCTCGAAGAAAGTATTCATCTTGCCATAGCTTTACTCGAAGGAGGCAATACAGAAGTTCAAGTACGATGAAATCCAAAGAAAGTCTTTTGTTCATTTCGATTTTTAATAGAAAAGTATCTATCGACATTTACATGGCTGTGAAACGGCATCGGAGAAATTCTTTCAAGTTTTCTATGATAAAATGTATATAGCACAAAAGACATTGAAGAGCATGTCATCGATGACAAACGATATAAACGAAGAAGAAGAAAATGATGATGAAGATTTCGATGACTTGAATTTACCAATGAAATCACCGGTGTCAAGTCCAACATTGAGCAATCGACAACCATCACTTGCTCCTCCAACAGATGAAACATTTACGATCGATCCACCATCAGATCTAGTTCGAGACTCGTCACCAGCATTGACAAATAGTAAAGAAAAACTGTAATTTTTGAAAAATTCAATTGAATGAACTTTAGATGTGACAGAAATCGACTCACCACAAGCATTGGACACAACATTAGCAACGCATCAGGCTGGATTTTCTGATAATCATTCGAACAATACATCGCCGGACACGGTGGATAGTTTGGATTTTAAGTAAGAGTTTATTCTTCAACACCAGGATTTTTATTTGAAATTAGTTTCGGTCCACATACACGTCGTCATAAACTTGCCTTCGAACTTCGTATTATGCAGCCGATTCTTCGATTTCTTCAATTACTCTGCGAAAATCATAATCCTGAATTTCAAGTTCGTCGATTTCTATTTTTCATCATGATAAAAATCTCGTTTTTCATAGAACTATCTTCGTTTACAAGATAATAACAAAACGAATTACAATCTCGTTTGTGAAACATTGAAATTTCTCGATGCTATCTGTGGTTCTCAAACGGGTCTACTCGGTCTTCTTGGCAACTACATCAACGAAGACAATGTCGAACTAATCAATCAAGCTCTCAATACACTCACTGAATACTGTCAAGGTCCATGTCGTGATAATCAAGATGCAATTGTAAATCACGAATCGAATGGCATTGATATCATCATTGCTATTGTCTTGAATGATATTTCACCATTAAATCAAAAGAATTATGATCTCGTTTTGGAATTAAAAGACAATGCATCGAAATTATTATTAGCTGTCATGGAAAGTCGAGATGATAGTACGAATGCCGAACGAATCTTGAGAAATATAACACCTGTTTCACAATTAGTAGATGAATTTCGAATTGAATTAACGAATCGATTGATTTGTTTGTTTGTTTAGTTGGATGTTGCTTGTCAAATTTATATTCGTGGTAAAGATAAAACAATTGAAACGCCCGTATTGATTCACGAAGAAGATATTCGTGATAATACAAACGATGTTGCACAGACTGTCGGACATAATATGTACATTCTTGCCTATCAAGTAATGAGAAAACGAAAGAAATTTAATTTCAGTGTGTCACATCGATTTTCTTTAGTTATCTCGTCATAATCGAGAATTAGATGTTCTAATAAAACATCGTACATTGAATGACGAAGCTTTGTCATACTATCATCGACATACAGCTGAAATTGAAATTATTCGTCATGATCGATCGATCGAACCGAGTACGATTGATTTTTGACTTTGACAGAAAGAACATTGTTTTTATGTAATTATTTAGTTGTATTTCCTGTTCCACAATTATGCGAATTTTTAACTAATGAGAAAAAACAAAAAGTCTTTCTAACCTGTGACCAAGACGAACAAGGTTCAAAAGTCAAAGATTTCTTTGGCAAATTTCCTGAAATCTTCGAAGAAATGAAATGGCAACGTAAACTTCGTCATCAACCGACATTGTACTGGTTTTCATCGCATATGTCACTCTGGAGTGATATTTCATTTAATTTCGCTGTTTTAATCAACATACTCGTTGCTGTCTTCTATCCATTTAATAAAGGCTTGAAAGATCTCGATCTTCGAGCATCGGCTGCCATTTGGAGTGTTTTTCTGATAACACTCTTAGCTATTTTAATCAAACCTAAAGTGACAACGGTGAGAATGTTCTTTATTACAACTATCTTACGATTAATCTATTCGATCGGACTGGGACCAACGCTATGGTTAATGGGCGCTGTACAAGTAAAATCTTGCGAAAAAGAAACACATTTGTTTTGTCTAGCTTAGCTTTTTATATTTAGGTTTTGAATAAAGGCGTGTTTTTAGTTAGTTTTATGGGTAACAATGGGACATTTTCTCGGTCACGTTATGAAAATCTAACGAATTTTCAACTTGTCTATCATGTCGGATATTTAATTCTATGTGTTCTTGGTTTATGTGTCCATGAATTTTTCTATAGTTTATTAGTAAGTAGACGACGTTTCGATGCGAGAGAGCTTCAATATTAATGCCTGTTCTTCTTAGCTTCTTGATGTTGTTTATCGTGAAGATACATTGTGGAATGTTATTCAATGTGTTGTACGCAATGCTAAATCTGTTATTTTAACAGCTGTTTTTGCTGTAATTATAATTTATTTATTTGCTATTTGCGGATATTTATTTATCCAAGATGATTTTCTCATGGAAGTCAATCCGAAAGCACTCGATTTTGACAATGAGAATATCAGTTCAACTCTAATAAATCAAACTCATTTAGTTCGTAAGTTATATATCATTGCTTTTTTGCAAATTTTGCCTTTTCTTTTCTTTTCGTTGTGTTCATTTGCGATCTAATCACTTTCATTTGTTCATTTTTACAGCTACTCGATATCGTTTTTCGAGATTCAACTTTATCTCATGTGACACATTCAGTAACACGAAATGGAAAATCAATTTTGTTAACAATGATGTTAGCATTAATTCTCATCTATCTTTTTTCTTTGATGGGTTTTACATTCTTTCGTGATGATTTCCTAACGAATATTCAAACAAGAAAATCCTATCGTCGGTCATTGAAAACGATGACGCGTATGTCGAATAGATGTATATTCATATTGTCCCGTCATGTCGTTTTTTTGTTTGTTCAAAAACAAAAAAGAAATTGTTGAATTGATTGTCGTTTTTTTCTTTTAGCACCATCAAATTCATTGATAATTGACAATGGCTTTTGTACGAAAGATAATTGTACGAATCAGACGTTGACTGAAGACAAAGCCGATGAAGATTTAGAACGTGCTTGCGATACGTTATTCATGTGTATTGTAACAACGTTAAATAAAGGTTTGAGAAATGGAGGTGGAATTGGTGATGTTCTTCGACAACCATCGAGTCGAGTATGAGATTGAATTTTTTTCATTTCACAGATATGATTTTTGATTTCTTAGGAACCATTATATTTCTTTCGAGTTATTTACGATATGATGTTCTTTTTCATTGTGATAATCATAACATTGAATTTAATTTTTGGTGTTATTATTGATAATTTTGCTGATTTACGTACAGAAAAACAAAGAAATGATGAAATACTTCGAAATACTTGTTTTATTTGCGGTAAATCTAGCAACAATTCGTCTCTATTTCGTGTATAGAGATGTTTTTTTTTCTACTTGTTCAGGTCTCGATCGAAAATCTTTCGATAATAAACATGTGACATTCGAAGATCATATTCGAAAAGTTCATAATATGTGGAATTATGTTTATTTTATGGTTTTGATTCATGTTAAAGATCCAACTGAATACACAGGTCCTGAAAGTTATGTTCATGAAATGATTGAGGTTTGTGTTCATTTGAAAATCAATTCACATCTATTTATTTATTTGTGTTTAGTTAAAACATTTGGACTGGTTTCCGAGAATGCGAACGAGTAGTTTAGATATTCAAGAAGAAAAAAATAAAGAAGATCAAGACAATCGTCTATTAAAAATTCAAATGGAAGACGCAAATAGAGCCATCAAGTCTCTCACACTCGAATTATCTGAATTGCAAAAAATGGTAATCATTTAGTTTTTGTTTTCTTTGCTTGTCCTACGTATATTAAAATTTAGGTCACCGAATCTCGAGCGCAAAAAAACCGCATAAACTTCTTGCAAAATCCGCAACTACCATCGTCAATCAATCCCTGAATGCTGCTTTTTCTCTCATGTTTTTTTTTGTCTTTTGATAGAAATCTTCTGCCGTTTACAAGTTCTTATTTGTTGCCGTTGCTCTCCTTCTCTTTTTTTCTGTTTGTAATGAACTTTCAAAACTTTGCAAAAAAAAAGAAATCAAACTTTTAGGATCTTAAAAATTTTCTCGTTCAGTCGATTCAATGAATGTGCTGTGGAGTGACGCGACAGGTTGATTTTTCTACCACTCATATGTTGGATAGTAAAGTGAAGAGAATGATTACACGTCGAGTACTATTGCTCTACTCATTTTAGATGGCTTTCTATTTGAATTTGCTTGTTGTTTTTTGTTTGATTTATTCAATTCAAGCAACAATTGGACCAGGCAGTCGAAAATCGAATGCACGCACAACAGAAAAAGCTTCATCAACAACACCTCCAACGTTTCAACAAGCGCCCACGGGCCCAATTCAATCAGCACCACCGGCCAACACTAATGTTCAACAACGTAATCTTATTCAAGACAATGTAAATCGTCAAACGATCATCGAAAATCACGAGTCCTACTGTTCATCATGTGTCGAATCACGAGAATTCACTCATCCAACACTTGTCTACATCACACCTTGGAATTCGCATGGTTATGATCTTGCAAAGATCTTTGCTAAAAAACTCGATTATGTTTCGCCTGTTTGGTTGAATATCAAACGAACTGGTGCTGAAAAATATGTCATCGGTGGTACGCACGATATCGATAAGAAATGGATCGAAAATTTGAAAGAAAATAATTCACAAATTAAACTCGTACCTCGAATTATCTTTGAGGAATGGTCAACCGAATCAATTCACGCTCTATTTCAATCTGAAAATGAAAAACAACAAGTGGCCGCCAAACTCGCCGAATTAATCACCGAATACGAACAATATTTCGATGGTATTGTTCTCGAAATTCTAATGCAATTTCGTGGTGCAGCAAAAGCCACATTGAATCATATCATCAGTGATATTGCTGAACGTATTCATCAAATTGATATCAATGATAAGAAGAAAGAAGTTATCTTAGCCGTACCACCTTACGATGAAATCTTTGATAAGAATGATTTTGAATTATTACACGAACATTTAGATGGTTTCAGTGTAATGACTTATGATTTTCCGAATAGAGAACCAGGTCCAGTTGCACCGTTAGGTAGAAATATCGTTTGTTTTTTTTTTAAATCAGTATTTTTGAATTTAATTTTAGAATGGGTTCAATCGACGATGGAAAAATTCTCTCTTCCCGAATCGGGCAGTTCAACGAAAGTCTTTCTCGGTTTGAATTTCTACGGTTATCGTTATGATCGTGTTCCGGGAGCAAAAGGTAGCAAAGATCAACAACAACAGCAATACGGCATGAAGCCAATCATCGGTCGAGATTATATCGATTTTCTTCGTAAAGCTCCAGCATCGACAATGATCTTCTACGATCCTCGTTCACATGAACATATCACTCTCGTACAAAATCAGCCAACAAAACAAGCGAATACACTTCCGGAAACGATTATTTTCTATCCAACATTGAAATCAATCTACGAACGATTAGAATTAGCGACGAAATTAAATGTTGGCATAGGCATTTGGGATGGTGGACAAGGTCTTGATTATTTTTATGATTTATTGTGATAGACTAATAAAAGCTATGGACACATTTTTTTTTTCGTTCATTTTAATTGTTTGCTTTTTTTTCTTCTGTCTGCAGATTTTTCACATTTGTGATTTTCTTTTTCTTGTGATTGATTAAAAAAACGTTATGGTAGGAAATTTCGTTGATACTTTCTGGCGAAAATCATTCATTGGCGATCTACGCCGAGCACGGAAATCTCTCGATAATGACAGTCAATGGCTGCTCGAATATGAAGGCAAAGAACATCGTTTTCAATTTATTTGGCTTCAAGGTCTATGCACGAAAGTCGACAAATACAAAGACACAATCATCATCGAAGATGCAACAGGACAAGCGATTCTACAAAACTGCTCTTCAATACCTGATGTTTGGTCGACAACGGAAGGTATACAGTTCGTCTTACACTATATTTGATGAATAATTGTTGACTTGAACAAATCTCTCTGATTCATAGTCAATATTGATATTGACAGAAAATATCGTGTTGTTGTTGTCGTTATTATGGGTTTTTTTTGTTTAGCAAAAGGTTATTTCCAATGTCCTTTTTTATTTTTAGGGGATTATGTAATTATTGGTGGAAAATTAATTGATTCATCAACAAGTGATTCGATTCGTGTACATCCGTACAAGATTCAGGCTTATCAAACTTTTGCCAAACAAGAACTCATGTGGCCATATGAAGTCATCGATATAAATCAACGTGTTTATTATAAAATCTGACGAATCTATATAATTATGTATATATCAAGAAATCAGATAGAGATTAATTAAATAAACATTTTGATCTGCCACAGGAGTAAATAAAAAAACGGAAAGCGAGAAAAAAAAGAACATAAAATCTAAATTAACGATGTCGACCAAATCGTGAACCAGGAATATAGTGTTTCAAGTTGGGTTTCCATCCTTGTCGATAAGCTTTTCTTAGTAGTTCAATAACATTATCACGTGACTGACTTTTGGTTAAAGGCATTCGTTGAGATGATCGTTTGTCTACGAATGATTGTTCATTGTTGTGGAAGGAGTTCGAACAATTTGCTGCACATATTAGATTGATAATAAATAGAAGTAGGAGTAGAATTTTTAAAACGTACGAGTAGATCATTTTTGAAATGTATATTGACAATAGAAAGTGAGGGAGAGAATGAGATGCAAAAAAATACGACGCGTTTTTAATAAGTATGTCTTCGTTCTTTCGTTCGGAGTGTTATTTTTCTCTTCAGATGTGGATAAATACCATGAAGTAATTCTGAAATTATAACGCCTACTCAACAGATGAAGGAATTTAAATCATTATTCACGTCTACGTTAAGCAATTACATACCCTAATCGAATTGAAAGGTTAACGAATGTGCTACGTCAGTAACAATGACGGTGATCTTTTACTTTTTGCTATTACAATAGACTTTGACTGAATGCTCTTTGATTTACTATTTTCAGAAAAAATATATATATATACAATACTTTGAATTTACTTTATGATTTTCTTATCCGTATAGCGTATTGAATTACAGTTAGTATGCAAAAAAAAGGAAAAAATGTATTTGTTACAGACTTGAACGTGTTATAGTATGCTAGACGTCATCAACAGTGTCAATAGAGAACATAAAATCATTAACTTTTGGTCTCACTTTCTTTTTCATACAAAGCAAAAATCATAGAAAAAATGATCAATTCATAAATTGTGGTTAAACCGATTAAATGTCCTTTTGTGTCTTTCTGTCTGTCTGCATATGATATTTTATTTTCTCGTACGATGATCTTCAATATCATCTAAAATAACATACACAAATAATAATGAGTTGTTTTATTGAACTTTTATTTATCACATACCGCATTGAGGCATATGATCATCATCTTGTCGTGTGCCTTCAACTTCGATACCGTGTTTATCTACACACCAACATTCTCGTGGTGTTTCTGTATTACATTGCCGAGCTGCATAATACCCATTTTCAGTGCATCGTGGGCGAAATACACCTTCGAGTGGTTTATTCCAAAATGCTCTATCTAAATCAACATTATGCAATTCACATGGTAGAACTAAAAAATAAAACTAGAATATTTGATATTTTATTTGTTCTTGTTTTGTCATTACGAGCATATTTGAAACAATCACACCATTCATTCGAAAACAAACGATGATCATTATCACGATCACATCGTTGGAAGAATATATCCGAACATTGTTCGTCTTTTAAATGTTCGATACTATCTAATTCGTCATCATTCAATTGAGAATCATTGGTGAGATCGAAATGATGAAACATATAGGATACAATTGGATGACAATTGTCAATAGAATCTACCGAAAAGACATGTGATTTTGAAAATGTTCGTTTTAATGTCTACCGTAGTATTGACTTTTATGTTCGAGTTTTTCGATCTGATGAAACCAATCGAAAAAACGATTGCGTAATTCATGATGAACCGATCGAGGACATTGATCAAATTCTTAATTGAAAAGTAAATAAACGAATTTTATCTGAATAAGTAAACAGCATACTTCCTCTAGGATCATCAGGACTCTCATCTTCTAAGGGATCTCTATTTATTCAACAAGAACAAAAGAAAAAAACTTCAAATCTCTTTGTACATCGACATTTTTCTTTTTACCGATTCGTAGGTTCATCAATCGGTTCTGCCCAATTCGAATCTTCTTCATCTAAATTTTGCAAACAAACACATCATTTATCTTCTTTTAACTATCTATAAATTCTACTTGTCGGATTGCACGGACATTCTCTATTACATGCAATTTCCACGTTATCACCTGATAAACAATTAAAATAATTGACATAACACGGCGAACGATAGACACGTCCATCTGTTCCGCTAAATCATATGATAATAGTAAAAAGAAAAGAACTTTGAGAACAAAAATCATCTGTTCTACCAAACATAATCCAATGGTTCAGTTAAACATGATTGACAATTTGTTGCATCGACAATTTCATCCATAATCGATGGATCTAAATGCCATTCAGCGATTTTCTCCGGACTAAAATCACACGTTTTTCTTTCAATAATTCTTCAAAATATTTTTTATTTACTGATGTTTAAAATAAATTTTCGGTACACAACGATATCGTAAACCAATATCTTTTCTTCTGACACAAACATGTTCATCATCACAATGATTAACATGACAAGGTCGACCTGAAAGATTTTCATTTAATAATCTTTTTTTCTCTGCTTTCGAACAAACCTAAATGTTGATATTCAGTTACAGTTTGTGTCGATAATTGAATGGTAAGTAAAAGCAAAAGAACGAACATTTCGTGCTTCATACAACCAACGAAAGGATAAAATGACTCGAGTAAATGCAAACTTTACTCGCTCGCTCTCTCTCTTGTCTCCGTTCATATCGGCCATTAGGTCATTTCGTTTCGTTTTCTTTTTATCATACAGAAAGTTTATTAAATAAAGAATACATATATATAGAGAGAGAGAACGAGAGCACAAAATAAAAGGACCTCAATCGATGCTATTTGTTTGTTTTTCTGGTTTAACAACAAAAATAGAAATAAGAAAAAAAAATCATCGGCAAATCAGAAAAAGAATGAACTAGATAATTTGAATTATTTCACTGTGTTGACGAAAAAGAAAAAGATGATGATGACTTAAGTTATAAATATGACGCATATGTTCGCTTGCTTTTTGTGGCTTTTTTTTTATAAATTAAACTGACGTGTGTAATCATATTCGACTGTTGGAATGACTGCTTGTACGAATTTAAGAAAAATCATAATATACATATGAACTTCTAATTGTTTGCCCGATTCGGCGACCATTTGAATCAATTTCTTCATGACATCAGCATGTCGACATGGATGAATGCTCGCCATGGGTCCTGTGCCCGGCAAATGCGGATGTTGTTCCATGGTGACAGTTTTCTTCGCATGATCTTGACTGATATCTTCATACATCTGTTCGGTAGACAATGGTTTATGATTTTCATCGTAACCACTCAACCAAAGACGAGGAGTTCGATAGTACGTGTCATAGGTAATATTCAAACTAAACAACGATCAAGCAAAATTTTCGAAAAAAGAAATCAATGAACAAACAAAATTCTTACTCGTATGTACGAGTTTGTAATGTGTTTTGTCCGGGAACATTGTCATCGGTTGTCAATGCACTAGCAGATGATTTCGTTGTTGGCGTTGCTTCGGATGGATCTTCATTGACAGCTCCCATTCGTTCTAATTCATCCATATCAGCGGGTTCATCGTCATCGTCATCATTATTATCTTCGACAGTTGTTCGTGCAAGTTTGTCTGTAGCCGATTCGATTTGTCCGGCCTGTTCACGAGCTTCCGTGACTGTACTATCGGCATAATGATGCGTATCAACCCAACCGCCATCGCCATTTTCTTCATCGACAATTTTCTCCAAATTATCTTTGTGTTCCATCTGTTTACATCGTTTGTAACAAGGTACATTACGTGTGATTAAGAATTGTTTTTCTTTGGGTAGATAACTTTTCACTTTACTTTCATCACCTGTTGCCCATTTCCATGTTGGACAATGATGAACAAGAAAATCTCCGGCAGCAACGAACTCTTCGGCAGTTAGAACGCCGGTTTCACGAAATTGTGAATTGGTTAGCACAGGTGTCACCCAACGAGCGACATCGAGTGCTTTACTTTTTAAAGAATTGATCATATCCATCTAGAACAACGAAATAAGAAAATTAAATCGTTTGATTAACGACTGAGAATTGATGAGTTCGAATCTAAGCGAAGGAAGAGACGAATGAACATCGGCTTCAGTGATTATTAATAAACAATGAAAATAATGGCCTGAATCTTGATGACAAACTCTAACCATGAGAAGCCTTTGTTTTGCCTTACGCAACTCAGAACGTCAATGAAATTATTTTCTTAATCATTTAGTCGATCATACGAACGAGACTAAAATTTGTTCATCCTTGTTGCGTTATCGACTTCTTTTTTTTTCCTGCTTCCCTCGATTTCTCTCTGCTTTGGGTCTATATGAAACGAAAAAAAAAACAAAGTAAAACAATTAAACAAACGGTGTTTTTTTTGTTTTTATTTCAATTTCTTCTTCTATAAATGGTAAACTTTACCCCATGATTTTACAACAAAACAATACTTTCATAACGTGTTTCTATTTGCTTGTTGTAGCTGGAGCTGTTGTTGCTGCTGATGCACCAGCGCCTTGACGTTGTCCTTTACGAGATTTAGCTAATGTGCCTTCACGAAAGCCATTTCGAAATCGACGAAAGACAATTTTCAAATGTTTCATACGGCCAGTACCGGTTGTTTTTCGACGACGAGCTTTTTCACTCCATTGATATTTACGTGTTTTAGCTGATGGATATCCGCATGCTGCACAACGTTGTCGTTGTAAATGATATGATGAACGACCGCATCGACGGCATAATGTATGGGTCTTGCAGTTACGTTTACCGAATGATTGTGTACCCTTCGTCATTGTTTCGACGGGGAAACTTTATGAACTAAAATAATAAAAAAACGATTCAAATCAAATTGAAATAGCTAAGGTTTCTTAAGACACAAATGATATGCACACAAATACAAGACGATACGAAACATAAGATCTAGTTCATCCATTTTTATTTGGATGTCATACGGCCATCGTCGAGATTCGATAGTCATTGGATAACTAATTCCTTCAATTAATTCAAGTTTTTTCTTTACATATAATTCATTTTTCTAACACATCATACACTTTATTCTTAGAAGTTAAAAGGATTATTGTATATTTTAATTATTATTCATCTAATTACTATGGATACTAGTGGCCTCTGTCGGCACACTGCCGTTTTTTCTTCGTTCTGTTGTTATTACCATTATTATATTTAAACATTTAAAAGATACATGAATGTTTTCGAATGTGCACTATTGAGGGGTCAAAAATGTAAATGATAGTATCGAGATAGTGAAAAAAAAGGTTTTAATTAATCAAAAATACGTAAATAGTGTTTGGATTCAATACTATTTTGAATGATCGACATGTTGATCTCCAAACGTATAACGAGCCTAAATGTTTAATAAACCAATCAATTTATTTTTCGTTCGATTACACGTCGAAATAAATCGACGTAATAGAGTGGAATGTTGTTTTTTTTTCTCTTTTTTTTTCTGTGCCTCGAAAACTAGATTTAAACACGCCTCCCGACATGTATAAATACAGCTAATTCTGCAGTTTTACAGGCTTGCATATTTCATTTTCTTAATTCCCATCCGTATACTAATAAAAAAAAACATGTCTGGCGAAAATAGAGAGTTTTTCGTTGGTATTAAACCGATTAAATACAATCCACAAGCGTCAGTTGACGATGTTCTTGTATTCAAACATTACAATCAAGATGAAGTTATCTTAGGTAAACCAATGCATGAATGGCTCCGTTTTTCTGTTTGCTATTGGCATACATTTCGTGCACTTGGTGCTGATATGTTTGGTACGGGAACACTCGATCGTCCATGGGAAGACTCGAATGTCGACCCGTTAACAGTTGCTAAAGGTCGTCTTCGAGCTGCATTTGAATTTTTTACTAAACTCGGTGTGAAATATTATACATTTCATGATCGTGACATAGCACCTGAAGGACAAACACTCGAAGAAACCGAACGAAATCTCGACGAAATCGTTCAATTAGCTAAACAATTACAAAAAGAAACAGGCGTCAAATGTCTATGGGGTACAGCTAATTTATTTACAAATCCGAGATATATGAATGGTGCAGCAACGAATCCAGATGCACATGTTTTTGCATATGCAGCTGCTCAAGTGAAAAAGTACGCGATCAATCTTTCGATGTTTGTTTTTGTTTTCATTATTCGTCACTTTTTTTGTTCAGAGCTATGGAAGTAACAAATGAACTTGGAGGTGAAAATTATGTTTTCTGGGGTGGTCGTGAAGGTTACATGTCATTGTTGAATACTAATGTTAAAAAAGAATTAGATCATTTCGCTGCATTTCTTAAAATGGCAGTTGAACATAAGAAAAAGATTGGCTTCAAAGGTCAATTATTAATCGAACCCAAACCAAAAGAACCAACAAAACATCAATGTAAACATATTTATTTATAAGTTGAATTCGATTTTTACAAGTCAATTCTATTTTCTCAGATGATTATGATGCTCAAACTGTCATTGGTTTTCTCAAAAACTACGGTTTAGACAAAGATTTTAAAGTAAATACCAAAACAAAAACTATAAACTTTCCGTATTCACATTTCATTTCTTCAGCTCAACATCGAACCCAATCATACGACTCTCGCTGGTCATTCCTACGAACATGATATCGAAATTTCATCGAAATACGGCATGCTCGGTTCCGTTGATTCGAATACCGGCGATACATCGCTCGGTTGGGACACAGATCAATTTCCAATGAACCTTCGTGATTGTGCTTTTGTTATGAGAACAATTATTGCACAAGGAGGACTTGCTCCCGGTGGTTTAAAGTAAAAACTATTCTATTCATTTGTTTTTGTGTTATCTTTGTTCTACAGTTTCGATTGTAAAGTTCGTCGTGAATCGACTAATCTTCAGGATATGTTCATTGCACATATCGGTGCCATGGATTGTTTTGCTTTAGCTCTACGTAAAATGGCTCGATTAGTTGAAGAGAAGAAATTCGACAATTTAGTTGAACAACGTTATGCATCCTATGGACAGACTGATATTGGCAAGAAAATCGAAGCTGGTACAGCAACATTCGATGAACTACATGCATTTGTAGCGAAAAATGGTGAACCGAAGAAAACATCGGGCGAACAAGAAAAATACGAATCGATTTTCAATCGATATTTAGAATAAACTTCTTTTTTTTTTGTAGAAATTTTTGTTTTGCTTATGAAAAATAAAAACGATGTCGCACATGTTCGACTAGAAAATCTTCGTTTTCTCTCTTTCTTTCTCGTCTATATTCGATTCGATTGTGCACGCACACAAAGTCAGTCAGAAGAAAAAGAAATAACTTTAAAATGAGTCTCTGGTGTGATAAATATCGTCCGAAAACATTCGATGAACTTGATTATCAATTGAGCCAAGCTGAATTATTAAAAACAATCGTCGCTAGTGGAGATTTTCCACATTTTCTTATCTTTGGTCCGAGTGGTTCGGGCAAGAAAACACGTATTTCATGTTTACTTCATGCACTCTATGGCGAAGGTGTTCAATCGTTACGGATCGAAAATCATGAATATGAAACTCCATCGAAGAAAAAAGTCGAAATAACGACCATCGGTAGTAATTTTCATACACAAGTTAATCCAAGGTAAACATTGTTTGACAAATGACGAAGGAAAAAACTCGAAAAATGATTTAGTGATGTTGGAATTTATGATCGAGTTGTTATTCAAGAGTTAATTAAAACTATTGCACAAACAAAACAGATCAACAGTTCGGAACAAAGATCATTCAAAGGTTTTGACTTTGATTGAAATTGATTTCATTTACTTTAAAATTATTTAGTTATCGTCATTGTCGAAGTCGACAAATTAACTCGTGATGCTCAACATGGTCTTCGTCGAACAATGGAGAAATATGTTGGTTCATGTCGATTGATTCTCTGCTGTAATTCAACATCACGTGTTATACCAGCTATTCGAAGTCGTTGTTTAGCTGTTCGAGTTGCTGCACCAACGATCGACGAGGTTCATTACCAAGAAAAAGAAAACATTTGTTTATTTTATCGCAAAATTTCACTTTTAGATTAGTGGTGTTTTAAGAAAAGTAGCAACACTCGAAGGTATTCAATTGCCAGTCGATTTAGCCGTTCGTATCGGAGAAAAAAGTCAACGAAATCTTCGACGAGCTTTACTTATGTTACAAACATGTGTCACGCAAAAGTAAACGAATGTTTATTTACACGAATATATTCAATTGTTTCGTTTTATTCATAGGATTCCATTAACCAAAGATCAAGCAATAATTGAACCTGATTGGGAAATTTATCTTCGTGATACAGCTCGAATGATCGGTGAACAACAAACACCACAACGGTAGAGAATAAGAAGAAGTTTTCCTTGGCAAAATAATTCAAATATTCGTTGTTATTTGTGCAGAATTTTAGAAGCTCGTGAACGTCTCTACGAATTAATTGCTCATTGTATTCCAGCTGAAGTCATATTCAAAGGTTTACTCAATGAACTGTTAGCAAACTGTGATGATCTACTAAAATCTCAAATCACTCAAATTGCTGCCGAATACGAGCATCGTCTTCGACAAGGTTCGAAAGAAATCTTTCATCTCGAAGCATTCATTGCGAAATTCATGTGCATCTACAAACAACATATGCAATCCATGGCTGCTGGTCTCGACGACTGCTTTGATTAAAACTCTCTGTCACAATCTCTTTTTTTTTCTTGTTAATATATGTAGAGTAAAACAAACACAATAAAAAATCACATTTTCACTGCTTAACCGCGAACGCCTCTGTTTATAGTCTGGCGACATCTATGCCGATTGAATTTCTATTAGCTGATATATCGTTAGCAGTATTGAATACGAACAAAGAGCTTTCTTTTTGTATTTTCTTTTTTTTGTCAGTTCTATTATTTAATAAAAAAAGGCAAACTCGTTCCGTTTTCTCGTAAATGGCAACACGAACATCTACACGTACGACGAAAGCTGTCAAATTCGTTGACTCAGCTGAAGATGAAGAAAACGAAGAATTCGAAAATACTGAACCAACACCGATCAAAGACGAGCCGAAAAAAACGAACAAAGCTCGTGGTCGTCCGAAACGTACGCGTTCGAACGATGATGACGAAGAATGGAACGCTCAGAATGCTCCGAGCGACGACGACGAAGAAGAAGGCGATGCCACCGATGATGAAGAAGAAAATCATCCGAAAAAATACAAACCCAATCAATCAAATCGATCGGGCGATTCCGTTTACGATTTCGGGTACGAATAACAAACATCAACAAAGCCAAGATTCTGTTTTTTTTTCATTGCAGAGAAATCAGTGGCACACAAAGAAAATGGCCGAAATCAACGCCAGCTACACCAACAACGACCACGACTACGCCGCAACGGAATAGTACGATTAGTGATAGTGGCAAATCAATGGAGAAACTAATGTGTTCCTATTGGTAATAGCTGATAGAAAGATTTTGTTTGTTTTCTTTTTATTCGAAGATTTTGTCGGTATTTAGTAATTATACAACAACAAAGAAATATCTTTTACAACGACATTTGAAATCTCATTCGACTGAACGACCACATAAATGTATTTCCGAGAAAATATCGAGTTTTGTTTGATAAATTTCGGTTCTCTTTCAGGTGCTTATTGTGATCGTTCGTTTAAGACAACGATTCAGTTAACAAATCATGTTAATACACATTTAGGTGTCAAACCATTTCAAGTAAAATTCTTCGTCATTTCAATTCGCCCGTAATTTCCTTTCTTCTAGTGCAAATTTTGTTCGTTTTCGTTCACAACCAGTGGCGAACTTATTCGACACGTTCGTTACAAGTAAATTCTTTCCTAAAAAAAAACCAACAAATCCGAGCCCTTTCTTTTCAGACACACACTCGAAAAACCACATCGTTGCGATGAATGTGGTTACGCAACCGTCGAATTGAGCAAACTACGTCGACATATTCGTACACACACAGGCGTATGTGACCTAATTTTCGCATAAAAATCCTCAAGATTTCAACATTTTCTTCTAGGAAAAACCCTATGCTTGTCCGCATTGTTCGTACTGCAGTCCGGATACATTCAAACTCAAACGACATTTACGTGTACATACCGGTAGGAGACACGCAATATACATTCGAAATCCATTCGAATCGTTCTAGGCGAACGGCCGTATCAATGCACAATCTGCAATTTTCGTTTTACTCAAAGCAATAGCTTGAAAGCTCACATGCTCACCCATCAAGCCGAAAAGCCGTCATTTCCATGTTCATATTGTCCATCGGTCATGGCTCGAAAGTCCGACCTTCGCTACCACATCGGCAAACAGCACGCTCGTCAATCCGAGCCGCTCTCGTGCAATAAATGCGACGAAGACTTTCCCGATAAATATTCGCTTCGAATGCACGGCAAAACGCACAAAGGTCAAACGATTCATTCGTGTACAAACTGCGAATTCTCGGCGAACACGAGCCAACAACTCGAAGATCACATGAACAAACATCGTGGCACGCGCCCATTCCAATGCAGCGAATGTGGTCTCATGTTCGCTGCTCGAGCCGATCTACGAGCGCATGTCACACGAACACATCGAAATTCTCTCACGCCAACGACGAACATGACGTTGAATTCGCCGACTGCAGCCGCTCGACGACCGCAACGACGTGCTGCTTCGTTGCAACATCGATACATCGGCGTTTCATCGGGTGCTGAAGACGATGAACAACACGAAGATGATTTCCGTTGTCCGATTTGTCATCGACAATTTACATCGGCGCGGCTGCTCGATCGACATACGTTCGCCGTTCACGAACCGAAACAGGAGTCCTACGACGAACGACACTATCAAACCAATGAAATCGACGACGAGGACGATGTTCGTGATTATGCCGATGATGAATTGGAAGAGAAGAGCAAAACAATTAACAATAATAACAATAATAATTTAGCGAATAATAATCAATTGAAATTGGAAGAAGGTATTACCGATGACGAGCAAATGTTCGATGAAGAAGAACAAGATCTTGCCGTCAATGTCGAAGATATCGCCGAAGATGACGATGATAATGAACAAATGTTTACAATCAAATCGATTTCATCGGCCAATCGAAAACAACAAATGGGAATTGTTAGAAAATTCGATGAGTTAGAAGGCGGTGATAATCATGATGAATATTCGAGTAAACGAAAGTGTAATATCAATCGTGGCTCGTATAAATCAACGGATGATGTCAAACCTGATTATGATGTGTTCGGTTTCGATGGTTAATAACACACTGAGAGAGAGAGAGAGAAGAGAAATTCATACTTTGTTTTCTTTTTTGTTTGTTTATATTCAAATCTATCCTTGCACTTCTTAGATATATATATTCTCACCGTATTTGTTTGTTTGTTTGTTTATTTGTTTGTGCGTGTAGAAAAAAAGACTTATTTTGGTTGTTTTCTTTCTTTTTTTTTGAAAAAAAACTGAAGATAAAACAGAGAACGAGGGTGTGTGTGAGACAGAGAAAAAAAAGCGTAAACATATTGTATCCGAATAAGTTTCTTTTGTATAGAAATCTATCTGTAAAATATATACCCAAAGAATAAGTGAAAGGAAATTTGTTTGTTTTTCTTCTGTTCTCTTGCTAGATTTGAATACGAATGAGTAGTCTAGTGAAGAATTTGACTTATCGGTTGATGGAAAAAGTGAGAGGCTACGAAAATCGAGCAAATGATCTCGTTGTTTTTCCGAATGATCAAACGAAAACGATTGTTTATTATTTCGGTGGAGATATTCAAGTAGATTGACGAAATTTTCGAAATGTCATCTTGTGTTTATTCGAATCAGTGTAGGATCTACCCGAACGAATGAACAGTTCGCCGTATAAACGTTGGAATTTGATTTCAACTGGAGAAATTCTCTGTCGTCGATTTCAAAATTCTACCATTGTAATCATTCGACCAAATCAAATGAAAGATGATAGTTTTTCAAGGTCGTAAACGATTCCTCAGCATCTATATTTAGTAATTGTCTTTTGAATAATAGATATTCAAATTTTCTACCGTCGACAAATGAATACGGTGATCCATTGGATTATGATACAAATGATTGTCGTGCTCTTCGTCATTTACGTTCGTTCGATGAGCAAATTTCGTCATCATCGGATATAACATTAATTGGTTTTAGTAAAGGTTGTGTTGTTCTCAATCAAATTCTTTCGGAATTAACATCGGTTCGTTTAAAAAATTCAACCGATCAATTATCTTCATTGATTTCGCGTTTTCGTAAAATGATTTGGCTCGATGGCGGTCATAACAATGGGCAACGAGCGATGATTTGGCCAACTGACGAAAAACTTCTTCAAACTCTTTCATTTTATAACATCGAACTCGAACTATATGTTACACCATTTCAAATCAATTCATCGAATCCATATAAAAGATATCATACTGAACAATATGAACGTCTATCAAAGTATTTATCATCGTCGACGAATACGATTGTTTATAAAAATCAATTATTCTTTTCCGATGAATCTCCATCGATTGATAAACATTTCGAATTATTAAATCGATTTTGATGACATGATCTCATTAAAAACATCTTTTATTCGTGCTATTTGCCGGCTGATAGCACGCAATAGGAGTTATTCTAATTAGGATTCTTTTTTCATATCGTTATTTCTATTCATTGTAAGCAAGCGAACGAATTTTCTGCTTGATAATCACAAGAGACTGCTGAAATATATTTCTTCAAAAAAAGAATGAACAACATTAAAAGTATTTATAAAATAGTTTGAATTAAATTTGTTCAATAGTTAGACGACGGTTACGTTTTAATAAATAAAACAACTGAAATGTATATCGAGTAATGACGATCTATTGAAAAACATGAAGAAAATCTTTCTTTTCCTACGACTACTACTATTGAGAATTTTTACTTGTAGTAAGAAAACAAAACAGCTGATTGACACGAAAATAATTGCAACGATAAGGCCAGCGGATACAAGTCCTTCGTGCTTTGTAATATGTACAATTCGTGTCACTAGAAGAGTAATAAGTACACCAGTTAGAACAATTGCAATGACACCAAGAATAGAAAACTAAATCGAAAGATTTAATAACAAAAAAAAGTGAACAATCGAATCTTACGAGAAGTAACCCTGTTTGATAATATCGATAAACAACTAGTAAACCGAAACCATAGAATATTAATGCAACTATAACTGATGTCAATTGCGTGCTACTATTAGGCGATTGACTTTCTAATGAATCACTAGCTGCATATGAATGAATGACAAATAAGAAATTGACAATACAAAGAACCTAAATACGATGATAAAGAAAACCGACACTTCAAAACCGCTTTACAAGGGAGAATTCAATGAATGAATGTGCGTATGTGTTTGTGTGAGCGGGCGGGTACGTGTGCGTACTTACAAGATTTATTCCAACAACAATTACGAGAATTCGACGAGAATGTTTCA